>JAESFP010000064.1_pt1 | contig 183606 bp, 144 predicted proteins | sample 9266181 | NCBI WGS metagenome assembly JAESFP01 (sample SAMN14502547, study PRJNA617102) | algae metagenome | isolation source: Pegethrix bostrychoides GSE-TBD4-15B and co-occurring heterotrophs from... | place: USA: Grand Staircase-escalante National Monument, Utah | collected 2006-08-15
ATGCTTCTGCTCAAGGCGAAGAGATTATGGAAAGTGTGGCTGCACTGACCTCTAGAGGATTCGTTGGCGAGCGAAGCGCAGGGTGGGGCGAGTCGATATGTTAGTAGACATCTACTGTCGCCCGTTGCATGGTCGTCACCCACCCTGTTTCCCAGTCTTGAAGTTGAGTTTATCGCCTCTACTTCTGTCCTGTCCCCCCATAAAATCGTTGCAGCGGCGGAATAAGGATGGTCGGAGAAGATGCAAAAGTTAATCGCCGCCGCTGAACTCAATCGTTGTACGGCGTCGCCACAGTTGTTTAGCTGCAACCTTTCATGCAGAATTGGCTGCTCAACCCGCTATCGGCAGTCGAATACAAAACATAGTGCCTCGCCCTAACTTTGATTGCACTTCTAGGCTGCCACCGTGTTTTTCTACAGCAATTTGACGGGCGATCGCCAATCCCAATCCTGTCCCTTTGCCCGCGCCTTTCGTCGTAAACAAATGGTCAAAAATGCGCGCCCTCACCTCTTCTGTCATGCCTTTACCATTATCAGCAATCTGAATCTGCACTTGGTTTGCATCAGCGGTGGTACGAATCGTAATCTGTTGAGGGTGAGCTTGTAGCTGATCGAAAGATTGACTTTGCGTCATTTCATCGAACATATCGATCGAATTCGCCAAAATGTTCATAAAAACTTGGTTGAGTTGTCCGGGGTAACAGTCAATCGCTGGAATATCTCCGTAATCTTGGATCACGTTAATTTCGGGACGATGTTTGTTGGCTTTAAGGCGATATTTCAAAATGAGGATGGTGCTGTTGATGCCATCGTGCAAGTTGCCGCTGACTTTGTATTCCGTATCGGCGCGGGAAAAGGTGCGCAGGCTGGTGCTGATGCCGATGATCCGATCAGTGGCTCCCTGCATGGAGTCCAGCAATTTGGACAAATCTTTCTGGAGGTAGTCTAAATCGATAGCTTCGGCTTTATCTTGAACGGGTGCTGCTGGATTAGGATGGTGTTGCTGATAGAGGGCGACATAATCCAGTAAATCTTTCACATAGTCTTTGGCATTGTTGATGCTGCCGTTGAGGAAGCCGATCGGATTGTTGATTTCGTGCGCCACCCCTGCAACCAAATTGCCCAGCGCCGACATTTTTTCACTCTGTACCAATTGCATTTGAATATTCTGGAGTTCGGATACCTTTTTGTTCACCTCCTGTGCCAGCGTTTGGGTTAAGCGATGTAACTTTAGATGAGTTCTAACTCGTGCTAGTACTTCTTGGGCTTCAAAGGGTTTCGTGACATAATCCACAGCACCCAATTCCAAAGCCTTTACTTTATTGTCCTTATCGGAGAGAGCCGTCATAAAAATGACCGGAACATTTTGTATTAAGGGAAGGGATTTCAGACATTGACAGGTTTGAAAGCCGTCAATCCCAGGCATCATGACATCCAGCAAAATGAGGTCAGGGATTTCTTGTGCAACTTGTTGGAGTGCTCGCTCACCGCTGATTGCGATCGCCACATCAAAACCCTGCTCTTCAAGGACTTCACGAATGATATCAATATTTGTTGGAGTATCGTCAACGATGAGAATTAATCCTCTCTCAGGAGTGTTCATTGAATTGTACTCCTAAAACATTGGATTGCGACTTTAGATGGGTTTGTAGCTGTTGCTCAATTTCCTCGAACTGATACTGTTTAGCCAATCGCAGAATTTTCTCGGCAAAGACTTGGGAGCGAGGATCTTGCTGTCTAATGTCTGTCATTAGATCGGTAAACTTTTTGAAGCGCCCCTTTTGTGCCAAGGAAAGCAGCTCCTCTAGCACTGCTAACGGTGGGAGAACCTCTTCATCAGAATCTGATTGAGTACTGTCTTTCTGGCAATCCTCTGATGAGGGTTCATACATCCAATTCAGATGTAAATGTTCCTCTAAGAGTTGAAATAGGGTACTGGCGGGCACAGGTTTCGGTAAAAAATCGTCCCCACCTGCTCGAAGTGCCATTTGTTGATCGGTTTGAGCCACAGAAGCAGAAGAGACGAGGACTTTTAAATGCTTGAAGGACTCTGATTGCCTGATTTGCTTTAACAGTTCAAACCCATTCATGACTGGCATGGCAATATCGGTAATAATCAGATCTGGCTGAGTTCTCTGAATCTGATCCAGACCTTCCTTGCCATTAGAGGCTTCTAGGAGCGTAAACCCAAGGGGTTCTAAGAGATTGAGTAACACAGAGCGATTTTCCCAGCGATCATCTATGATCAGGATTTTGCGTCGCTCTCCTCCATAACCGATCGGTTTTTTGGTAGCCCAAGTTTGCTGTTGCTGCCAATCTAAGACGATCGGCACTGTAACCGTAAAGAAAAAGTGACTGCCTTGACCCAGTTCGCTACGAACTTGGATTTGCCCCCCCATTAACTGCACAATCTTCTGACTAATGGCTAGTCCTAGACCCGTCCCCTCAGCCTGACGATGTTGCGCCCCAACTTGCTCAAAGGATTGAAAAAGCCTCCCCACATCTTCAGGGGCAATCCCAACACCGGTATCAGTGACCGTAAACGTCAACATTGCCGTTTGCATCCTTGGGTCGTTTTGGCAATTGACACGAAGTGTTACTGTGCCGCGATCGGTAAACTTAATCGCATTGCCTAGCAGATTAATTAAAACCTGGCGGAGTCGCGTCTCATCGACAGCAATACCCTGAGGTAATTCAGAATCAGTTTCATACTCAAACGTGAGCTTTTTTTGTTCGGCTCGCACCTGGCAGATTTCGACCACACCTTGTAGAAAAGATCCAAAATGGAAGGCTTTGGGAACCAATGCTAGTTTGCGCGCTTCGATTTTGGATAAATCCAAAATGTCGTTGATCAACGTCAGCAGGTGGGAACCGCATTGGTGAATGATGTTAATCCCATTCTGTTCTTTGTCTGAAAGGGTTTTGGAGCATCCGAGGATTTGGGCATAGCCTAAAATTCCATTGAGGGGTGTTCTCAATTCGTGGCTCATATTGGCCAAGAAGTCACTTTTAGCTTGGTTCGCCTGATCTGCGGCTTGTTTTGCTTTCTCTAGTTCCGCATTGTAGCGAGCCTGTTCCGTCAAATCCACGAAAACAGCAATACTTTGCGTTTCAACTCTCGATAAATGTACCTGAAAAAGCCCAATTTCGCCATTTTTTAGCTGAATTTCGACGGTTGAAGGTTCAACAGAAATCTCAGATTGATCTGACTCCTGCAATTTAGTACTCCACTCATGCATCACTTGAAACCGATAAGCTTCATTTGGAAATGCTAAGTTCCACCAGTCAGAAATTTCTGTAATTTCCTCTGCTGTAAAGCCTAAAATATCTTGAAAGCGTTGATTAGAAAGAGCCTTGGCACAGCTAAAACCCATTAGATCTCGAAAACCTTGGTTGGATAATGGATTTATATTCTGAACATCATGTTCAAATACCAGCATTGGCAGAGGTGACTGCATAATTAAGCGATTGAGCGTTTTCTCGGCTTTTGCTCGTTGCTGTTCGGCATAATCAATCATGCCTTGAAAATCAATGACTTCTACTGGTTTATCGCCTACAGTCCATGCCAAATGTCCCATCGGCAGGTAAGATACATCTCCAGGTTTGCAATCAAATTCTGTCCCATCATCCATAACAACGTGCAATATACCTTTAACATGGTATTGAAAATGAGGAGCTAGACAGGTGGAAGTATTCGCTAGAGGTTGTACAGATGTTGACCAACTCCATCCTGGCTCAAAAACTGCCCTTCCTACAGTCGCGCCTCCAATCTGCATCAGCGCTAATTTCCCTTGTGGAAAAGCTCGGATATCTTCAACTTCTGTAAAGCTCTTGCATTCTGCACTGTCTTCAAGATATGTCATGGTTTTGGATGGGAGTGCTAAATCCGCATCTAAGAGAATTATTGCCTTAGAGTTCCCAAACGATTAGGCGATCTCACCATACTAAAGTCACAGCCCCACAGAGCACCTGAGCCGCATAACAACGCCCATCACCCGCCGCCGATAACCTCAAACTCCCAGCCAGTCACCTTTCGGCGGTCGGTCTGCATTGGGGTCGTTAGCCCGCTCGCTATTCGAGAGGTTTGCTACACAATCTCTACCTGATAAATCTTTTTATTACAACTACTAATGATTCTCCCAATCCGTAAGCAAAATTATACCAACCTCCAGAAATAGCTTTAGCAAAGCTATCTTCTAGCTCTTTCTCATACTCCACTTGATCAAAGTAAAGTACCCCCCATCCTGGACCTCTTCCCTTAGCATCTCTAATTTTGATAGGACTTGACGAAAAAATATAGAGTTTAAGCTGATCTCTATATTGCTTAAATGGATTGAGAAACTTTATTGTCATTTCTATATTTTTACCAGATAGAGAAACATTTGCATCTTGAATCTCATTATCACTGGAATCTACAATCAGTTTTTCGAGAACTTTGTTTTGAAGATCTTGCGTATCAGTTTTAATCGTAAGAGTAAAGTCTTTAATTGTTTCCTCGCCTTGATTAAATAAATCTAAAGATGTTCTGTAAAGCGAGTTTACTAAATTCCCCTTGTACTCTAGTTTTATATCTTTCTCCACCTGAGAATCTATATTTAGTAAAGATACCTGTTCTTTTTTGACAACTTCTATAATCTGTGGCCTCCGCCTAGTTAAAAATCTGACTATTAACCAGCCAATTATCCCAACGATTATTCCTAAAATAAAAAGTACGTAATTAGAAAATGCTTCATTTAGAAAAAGGTTGTTTAAACCTTGACTTTGAGGATTACTTTGCGCTTGTAATAATAGGAAAAAGATTGTATTGTCCAAAAACATAAAAGTTAGATAAACAAAATATAGATTATGTAGCTTTGTGGACGCCAAACAAAACAGTGTCCAACTGCCTCGTGGTAATCTTAAAGTGTTTTGGCTTTGGACACCAACCAATTATTTTCAAGTACTTCCTCAGCAAAGAACTTGCTGCATAACTACTATGTAGACGGACAACATCCGCATATCTACCCTTCAGCATGCATATAGGCGGACTGTTTCCAACTATATCGCCGCTAGAACTATTTAGGCGGACAGCTATCCGCATATCTACCCAAATCGGGTATTTAGACGGACAACTATCCGCATATTAGCCTTCATATCCATTTGGGCGGACAAGCTTCAGCAATTCTTTAGATGAGCTGCCTGATCAGCCAAAAATCACCCAACGTAAAAAATCGTCTCTCCCCACTTGCGCTCAACCAGAGTTTCAGCTTATGATTTTCCAACTGATTGCGTGAAGCAGTCAGGACAGGTAAAAGCTTAAGGCGTCGCTGACTAGAAGTGTTACCAGCACAACTAGCCAGCTAACCCGGCCTCCTGATTAGTCCCAGAAGGCAAGGCTGAGTCGATTTTACATCGTGCTCGCTTCGTTTTACACGCATGTGGTTAGGTGACTCTACGCCTTAAGCTTTCAAACCCACAACCAAAAATACGAGGAAAATATCATGTCTACAGAGTTCAACGAACGTCTGAGTGATTCGCTTGGCCATCAGGCGCAGATTTGGATCGTCGGAACCCGCGAACAAGTCAACCACATCATCAGCGAAATGTACGTTAAGCAGATGATTACTGATCGAGGGCAATTCTCGCTGTTGGTTCCCGCACCCTTTGCTCAAGGCAAATTCATGAGCGTCTTGCTGCGGTAAGCAAACGGCTAGAACAGCGGAATCACTCAGCTGATGGTGGGCGATTCCGCTGAGATGACCCCAAAGCCATTGAGATGAACAGTCTGACTTTGGATAATGCCGACCATCATCCAGCAGACCGTGGGAACTGGCTCTCCCGCAATTCGTTACCCTGTACACACAAGCGCTGTCAGCCTCCTAAATCCCCCTTTCTTGAATGCCCATTAGGGCGATGAGTTGGGGGGGGTAGGGGGCTGAAAAGCGAAAAATCATTCGCCACGGGTCTATTGAGGCATCCAAGCCGCAAACTGTTTTTCAGCAGCTTTCAATGGCTCTGAGATCGCAGCAAACGTACCCTGAGAGACTGGATCGGGATAAACATCCTCTAGCCCTGCCCCAAGCGCTTGCAGTACCGCTTCTGCAACTTGGCTTGGCTCCACTTTCTGAATCGGCAGTCCTTCAGTCATCGCGGTATCAACAGGCCCCGGAAAGACACCCACCACTTTTGTGCCCTGTGTCGCCAATTCAGCTCGAATGTCTTGCGTCAGGGAATTGAGCGCAGCTTTAGATGCACTGTAAGAGCCAAACACAGGAGCATTCGCCACAGAAACCACGGACATCATGTTGACAATTGCGCCGCCGCCATTCTTCTGCAAGATTGGCGCAAAAGCTCGAACCATCGAAAGCGTCCCGAAGTAGTTGGTATTCATCTCCCATTGAGCTGTCTCTACGCTGCTGGCGGTAAACAGCCCGCCAGAGCCGATTACACCCGCATTGTTGATCAGCAGTGTGACATCCTGGGCAGCTTGGGCAACCGCATTAACCTGTGCGGTATCTGTGATATCCAAAGCGACTGGAATAATGCGGTCGGGGGCGATTGCCACGATATCCTTCAGGCTGTCGATGTTTCGAGCGGCAGCATAAATGCGGCGAGCGCCCGCTTGGATCAAGGCTTCGACATAGGCTGTGCCAATTCCGCGATTTGCACCTGTGACCAAAGCAACTGAGTCTTGAACGTTCATAAAAATCTCCTGGGTTAATGATGAAACTTTTGGCTGGATTGCTCCACTTAGAGTTGAGCTGCTTTCCATGTCTCCCATCTTGATTTATTTCATTTTGTTTGAGAAGACCGGAAAATAGAATATGATTTATTCGTATTTGGAATAATTAAACGCATGGATCGTCTGGACTGCATTCAAAGTTTTGTGCGGGTCGTCGAAACAGGCAGCTTTTCTGCTGTCGCTCGCGAACTCAACATGACCCAACCTACGATCAGCAAGCAGATTGCGGCGCTAGAAGACTACTTAGATGTGCAGCTGTTGAATCGTTCCACCCGCAGGCTTCAGCTCACGCCGGAAGGAGAACGGTTTTTTCAGCATTGCCAAGGGGTATTGGATGCCGCTGCCGAGGCCGAAGCCAGCGTTGGGCAACGCCAAAAACCTGTCGGAATCTTGCGGATAAGCTGCCCTGTAGCATTTGGGCAATATCAGCTGATGCCTCACATTAAGGGGTTTCTAGAGCTTTATCCAGATATCAAGCTGGATCTGAGCCTGAGCGATGGCTTTATTGACTTGATTGAAGAGGGCACAGCGCTCGCCATCCGCATTGGGCAGGTGAATGATCCGAGTCTGATCGCCCATCGCATTGGACTCACAAATCGAGTCACAGTAGGTTCGACCAGCTATTTTCGCAACCACCCGGCACCTCAAATCCCCGAAGAATTGGTAGACCATAACTGTATCGTCTACACTCGCCTTGCGACGGGGAATGAGTGGCATTTCCAACAGCCAGCCAGCTCTATAGGCGGTACAGCTAAGGTGGTGGTAACAGGCAATCTGCAAGTCGATAATTCTATAGCCATTCGAGAAGCCGTTTTAGCGGGCTTGGGGATTGCCGTTGCTCCAGTTTGGCTATTTGGTGATTTGCTTCAATCTGATCAGCTCAGGGTTGTGCTACAGGACTACCAATCCGTACCTTTGCCGATCCATGCCGTTTATCGACGGGGGCGATTTGTGCCCGCAAAAGTGCGCTGTTTCATCGAATATCTCACAACAGAGTTCAAACTCAACCCGTGGGTTTCAGACTATGGAGTTGAGCGAGAGTGACACGCATCCTACGTTTCTCAGCACTTCTAGCCCTGCTCTACTGCCAATTGAAATATCCAAAATCGATGCGAGAAACCAGATGAGGCTAGAAGCATCTCAACGATAAGCTATTAATGCTGCGAAGAATGCTGGGAATAATACTGCGAATACAATCTGGCGCATGGGGTTTCATGGCTAAAGGATGTGGTAATTCTCATGAAACCCCCTCCTGACATCCTTTTGCAAGCTGCCGATTGCTAGCGGTCGCTCTCTAGCCGCCAATCTGTGACATTGTGCGCCCGTAAGCTCCAGTTACACCCGACTCGCGCATCTTAAAGTTGATCTCAGGTTTAGCGGCCAAGAGCTGCTCCACTTCAGCCCGCAGATCCGGCAGCGATACACCAGCCCGCAAAGCCGTCTTCAGGTCAATTTGGCGCGATTCGTTTAGCAGGCAGGGACGCAGCCAGCCATCCGCCGAGAGCCGCATTCGGTTGCAGCGGTCACAGAAGCACTCTGACATTTGGCTGATAAAGCCCAGCGTTCCTTTTGCACCTGGAATCTGAAAAATATCAGCTGGGCCATTTCCTGCCACTTTGCCAATGCTGAGTCCCCAGCGTTCTCGAATCTGTTGCCGTAGCTGTTCTGAATCTACCCAGCCCTTCCGTCCAAATAGCTCAGCGTTACCAATCGGCATAAATTCAATAAACCGCACGTGCCATTCGCGCTCAATACTCAGCGCCGCTAGATCTAACACCTCGCCATCATTCACACCTGGAATCACCACCACATTCAGCTTCAGCGGACTAAAGCCAACTCGATGCGCCGTCTGGATGCCGTCCCAGACCTGCTGCCAGCGCGAACGCCCGCGATTGCCAATAATTCGATCAAACGTTTCGGGTTCCAGCGAATCCAGGCTGATGTTGATTCGCCGCAGCCCTGCCTCATGCAGATCCTGCGCCAGCTCCGAGAGCCGAAAACCATTGGTAGTCATCGACAGATCCTGCGTTTCAGGATAGGCGGCAATCGCTCGCACTAGCTCAACTAGCCCAGTTCGCAGCAGCGGCTCGCCGCCCGTCAGTCGAAAGCGGGTAAAGCCTGCCGGAATCAGCACTTCGCGCAGCAGCAGCAGCAGCTCATCGTTGCTCAAAAACTCCTGACGCTGCAAATAGTTCAGCTCCGCATCGTCGGGCATACAGTACTGGCAGCGAAAATTGCAGCGATCAATCAGGCTAATGCGAAGGTAGTCAACGACTGGGTTCACGGCGGTTGGATTTATCGAACGGAGCTGTTGCGTCAATCTTAACGAACTTGGTTTGAATGCAACTGCTCAGCTCGCGATGCCCTGCTGCAAAACCCGCAGCACCTCGGCCAAGTCGCCCGCCAAGAGCGCCTGACTCGCTAGCCACAGGCCAGAAAACTGACGGCTGCGGAGGATTCCAGCCTCGGCGACCAGCGGCTGATATTCGCCAGCTTCCAGATAAAACCAGTCGAGCTGCTGGCTATAGGTACGCCAGACAATATATTCCTGAACGCCGTTGCGTCGGTAAACGCGCAGCTTGTCGTGCAGGTCGTATGAGGCGCTGCTGGCCGCAATTTCGACAATTAGCTCCGGCGCACCTTCAATGTAATCATCCTCGCTAATCCAGGAGTTCCCTGGCTCCAGACGCAATACCGCATCTGGCTGCGGCTCGTTATCGCCATCGAGGCGGACAGTTGGGTTGTCGTACAGCTCAGCGCTAGGAATGGCCGCACTGTAGGTTCCTAGCCAAGTCATAATCAATCCGTGCGGTTTACCATGCGCTCTGGCACGTAAGGGGGAGGCCAAATATACGACTCCTTCAATGAGTTCAGCTTTCTTGAGTGCAGGCATGGCCGTATAGCGACGCTCAAACTCAGCGCGGCTAAGGCGATCGCCGTTTTCGAGAGGCGGCAGTTTAAGCAGTCGTTCAGTCGTCATGGCAGGAAGCTGGCCTGATTACTTGGCCTGATCATAGCGCGACGAGACTGCCCCGAATCGATCCAGCGGCCAGTAGCGCCAAATCACCCGACCCAGCAGGTTTTGCTGCGGCAAGGCTCCCCAATAGTGGCTGTCAAAGGCGTTATTGCGGTTGTCGCCCAGCAGAATCAGCGCGTTGGCCGGGACGGTGACGGGCCCCCAAGTATAGGCGGCGGCCTCGCTGAGGTAGGGTTCGGCGAGCGGCGATTGATCGATGTAAACTTTGCCCTGCTTGACTTCGACTCGTTCACCCGGCAGGCCAACCACCCGCTTCACAAATACGGTCTGGTCATCTAGCGGCATAGCTCCTTGCAGCATGTCCATCAGCTGCTCAGACGGGCGAAAAATCACAACATCGCCGCGCTGAGGTGCAGCAGTTTGATAGCTGGCTTGATCCGCTAGAATCCGGTCGTTGACCTCAAAAGTGGGCTGCATTGACTCCGAGGGAATGTAGTAGGCGCGGTAGCGACCGGGCGAGCAGGCGGTGACGCAGCCAGCCAGCACCGTCAGCAGGTAGCGTGGACAGGAGGAGCGTGATCGCCAGATTGATCGCCAGATTAGTAGCCAGATTGATCGCCAGATCGACCGCCAAATTAGCAGCCGCTGCGGTTTGAAGATGGACAGTTGCAGAACTTGCATTTAGATCTAGGTCGGGGGCTTTACTTTTAGCTGCGGTTTGTTACCCTAGTGAGAATACTCAAATTCTGAACCCCAGCCTTTTTATCCCTATTTATCTCTGCTTATTAAATTTATTTCAAGTTCATTTTCAAGTTCATTTAAGTTCGCATCGGCTACGGTTGTTTCTACTTTAGGCATATCAGGACAGAACAGTGACTCTCCAAACCGAACAGCCTCCGATTCAATCATCGACTCAAACAGCCCAAGCACCCGCCGAGCGGCTCGACCGTCAAATGATTGCGATTCTGGACTTTGGCTCCCAGTATTCTGAGCTGATTGCCCGCCGCATCCGCGAAACCCAGGTTTACTCAGAAGTCTTATCGTATCGCACCACCGCCGAGCAGCTGCGGCAGCTCAGCCCCAAAGGGATTATTCTCTCAGGTGGTCCCAACTCGGTCTATGACGAAAACGCGCCCCACTGCGATCCCGAAATCTGGGATCTGGGCATCCCAGTTTTGGGGGTTTGCTACGGGATGCAGGTGATGGTGCAGCAACTCGGCGGCGGCGTGGAGCGGGCTGAGCGCGGTGAATATGGTAAGGCAGCGCTGCTGGTCGATGATCCTGACAGCTTGTTTGCCGAAGTCGTGAACGGCATCACGATGTGGATGAGTCACGGCGACTCTGTGACCCACCTGCCGGAAGGCTTCAAGCTGCTGGCGCATACCGAAAACACGCCCTGCGCCGCCATTGCCGATCCGGAGCGTCAGCTCTACGGCGTGCAGTTTCACCCGGAAGTGGTGCATTCGCTGGGCGGTCAGGTGCTGCTCCGCAACTTTGTCTATCAGGTCTGCGCCTGTGAACCCACCTGGACAACCGATGCTTTTGTGGAAGAAGCGATCCGCGAAGTGAGAGCTAGAGTGGGCGACAAGCGAGTGCTGCTGGCGCTCTCCGGCGGCGTAGATTCCTCAACGCTGGCCTTTTTGATGTACCGGGCGATTGGGGAGCAGCTCACCTGCATGTTTATCGACCAGGGCTTTATGCGAAAGGGCGAGCCAGAGCGATTGCTGAAGCTATTTAAAGAGCAGTTTCATATCCCGGTAGAATATGTCAACGCGCGCGATCGGTTTGTCTCCAAGCTGCTGGGTGTCACCGACCCGGAAGAGAAGCGCAAGCGGATTGGGCATGAGTTTATTCGGGTATTTGAATCCGAGTCGAAGCGGCTGGGGCCTTTTGACTATCTGGCGCAGGGTACGCTCTACCCAGACGTAATCGAGTCTGCCGACACCAACGTTGATCCGCAGACGGGCGAGCGGGTGGCTGTCAAGATTAAGAGCCATCACAACGTCGGCGGTTTACCCAAAGATCTCCAGTTCAAGCTGGTTGAACCGCTGCGGAAGCTGTTCAAAGACGAGGTGCGAAAAGTTGGGCGCTCGATTGGTCTGCCCGAAGAGATCGTCAATCGCCATCCGTTCCCCGGGCCCGGTCTGGCGATTCGGATTCTGGGCGATATCACCGACGAGCGGCTGGAGATTTTGCGGGACGCTGATCTAATTGTGCGGCAGGAGATCAACCGCAGCGGTGCTTATAGCGAGCTGTGGCAGGCGTTTGCGGTGCTGCTGCCCGTCCGCAGCGTCGGCGTGATGGGCGACCAGCGCACCTACGCCTACCCCATTGTGCTGCGCTTTGTCACCAGCGAGGACGGCATGACGGCTGATTGGGCAAGAGTCCCCTACGATTTGCTAGAAACCATCTCCAACCGCATCGTCAACGAGGTGCGCGGCGTGAATCGTGTCGTCTACGACATCACCTCGAAGCCGCCAGGAACGATCGAGTGGGAATAGAGCCAGGTTCAAAATAGCTTGAGCCAGCCGCCAGATTCGGTAATCTGGCGGCCTGTTAGTTTTGGGGATAAATGGCTGACTCTGTGGAAAACCTAGCTAAACTCTGTGGAAAACTCCTGTTAGCCTGTGGAAAACCTGCCAACTTTCTGTGGAAAAGCTCAGTGAGCCGCAATCTACCCACAGGACAGAATCAGGACATTTTTCAGGACAGAGGCCAAGATTTGAGTCTATCCCTAAGCTCCCTGATCGGGGCGCTAGATCAGCGGCTCAGCAAGCGGCTCTGAGACAATTTGGCGCAGCGTATTCCAGGCTTTTTGAACATCGAGATAGCCGGCGGCATAGTTTTGGCAGAGCAGCGGCTCGCTCAGGAACTGGTCGTGCTTCTCGCTGACTTTGTTGGCCACCGTGGCAGCTAAGTTCAGCGCCTCAGGACAGTCGGCAGCTAGCTCAGTTAAATGACGCAGCAACTTTTGAGGCGTGATCCGGCTGACAGTGAGCGCCAGGGTGCCAGTTTCCACTTTCAGGCCCAGCCCCGCCAGCTCCAACGCCAGCGTGTTAATCACCAGACTCCCCATCCAGGGGAAAATCAGCGTATCGCCACCTGCCTCGACGAGTTGCCGCTGGTCTAGCCCATAGCGGCGAAAGTTTTGACGAGCTTCGAGCAGCAGACTCCGAGCCGTTTCGTCTAAAAAGACCGGAAGGTCAGAATCGAGATAGATCTGCCACATCTCCTGCCGAATCCGGTCATGCACCAGACCCGCTGCGCCGCTAAAGTAGGGCACGCGCCCCGCCGTAGAGCGCTGCACGTCGATGACGCGATGGCGACGGTCGACCGCCAAAATCTGCCAGCGCTTGCCTGCAAAGATCAAATACATCCCTTCGATCAGCGGATAGTCGATCGGCAACGTGCCCAGCGTTTTGCCAGTCGTGGTAACGCGATATTCCTCAGGGGTTTTGAACGCCGTATAAAAGCTGTAGTGATTGACCAATCGCTCGCCCGTCAAGCCCAGCAGCAACAGCCCTTCTGGAGTTTGCTGAATCAGGTCTTGCTCTCCTAGACAGCGCAAGAGCTGCATGTAGGTAGACTGATCAACGCGGTCAAAAGCGCCAGTTTGGCAGAGCAGCTTCCAGGCGTAATCAGGCCGGATGCCGCTCTGTTGAGCAATCAGCGAGAGCAGCTGCTGGATCAGCGTCGAGAGGTGCAGCCGCTGGATTTGGGGCGGCTCGTACCAGCCTTGCAGCAGCAGATTTACCACCGCAATCGCCTGCACCAAAGCCGGATGTAGCGCTGCTTCGGGGGAGGTTTGGGGCGTGACTTCCGGTTCGCTGATGTAGATCCGCAGGATGGCCGGGTCACTCTGCTGCCGACCAGAGCGCCCCAGTCGCTGCCGGGTGCTGGCCACCGAGTAGGGCGCACCAATTTGGGCAATTGAGGTGACAGAGCCGATATCAATGCCCAGTTCCAGCGTCGAGGTGCAGACGACGTTAGCCGGACGGTTGGGTTCTTTAAGAGCCTCTTCAGCGGCTTGTCTCAGCTCTTTGGAAAGGCTGCCGTAGTGGGGCATAAATTCATTGGGCAACCGCTGCATTTCGCAGAGACGGCTGAGCAGATCAGTATATTTTTCGACTTCCTGCCGTCGATTAATAAAGATCAAATTCTTGCTGCCGCGCATCACCTTGAAAATATGCCGCGCGATATCCAGCTCGTCTACTGTGCCGTCCTGCTCTTGTTCCTGTTCATCCAGAAATAAAGGCGCAGTTCTTCGATAGCCGCGAATTTGCAGCTTCAGCTCCTGTCCGGTGGCGCTGGACAGAATCAGCCTCACCTGGGCATCTCGCAAATACTGCTTGGCAAGATCCATTTCACCCAGTGTAGCGCTGAGGCCAATGCGGGCCACAGGCCGACCCAGAGCTGCCTCTAGCCGATGCAGCAAGGAGCGCAGCTGCTGACCTCGCTCAGTGCCAATGAAGGAATGTAGCTCGTCAATGACGGCGTAGCGCAGGCCGCTAAACAGCTGGGTGAGTTGATGCCCGCGCAGGATAAACATCGCCTCTAGTGCTTCAGGCGTGATCAGCAAAATGCCAGAAGGCTGTTTGAGCAGCCGCTGTTTGCGGGAGGCACTCACATCGCCATGCCACGGATGGACGGCAATTTCCAGGCGTTCACCCAGCGCTTCTAAGCGGCGATGCTGGTCGTTGATGAGCGCCTTGAGCGGGCTGATGTAGAGTACCTGAACGCTGTTGGCTTCTCTGTTTTCAGCTTCTAGCAGCTTTGAGAAAATCGGCAGAAAGGCCGCCTCAGTTTTGCCGCCTGCGGTGGCTGCCGCAATAATTAGATCGAGATTGCCTGCCAAAATTGGTGCAATCGCCTGTTCTTGAATATCGCGCAGCTCTGCCCAGTTTTGCTCCCAGATCCAGCGCTGCACCTCAGGATGGAGCTGGTGAAACGCAGAGGAGGCAAATTCGTCAGGAGCAGCAGCCAAGCTAGAGCAGTGGGGTTGGGGATTGCTTTATTATGGCCTGAACGATGCTCAGGTGGCTTGAGCATCTATAGTTTAGAGATTCTAGTAGTTTAGAGATTCTAGGCGCGCTGAAGATAGGACAAACCTGCATCATGGTTCAACCGGCTGCTTGGCTGGCGCTGATGTTCTTGAGCGGCATTGCGCTGTTTTTGAGCCTCTGGATTCTGCTACCTGCCCCGACCTTCTCTCTGCTGCCGCTGGCGGTGGGCGCACCCGAAGTTTGCCTGTGGCTGCTGCTAGGCAATGGTTTTTTGCTGCTGATCTGGCTGCTGATCTGGTTGTTCTCCTTCAAGAGCGGGCTGGCCAGCTGGCTGATCAGCGTGATGCTGGGCATGACGGCGCTCGGTCTAGTGCTCAGCGGCTGGCCCTTGCTGCAAATTCCGGCGGCAGTTCGGCGGGCTGAGCTGGCAATGCAGGCAATTCCAGTCGCCTCTTCAGCCGCCTCTTCAATCGATCCAGTCGGATTACGACCGCAGCCGTTTGTCTGGCGTGATGCGCTGCGTGGCATTGCGCTGCCCCAGGTGCGTCACAGCTCGGTGGTGTTTGCGGCTCCGGCAGGCGTGCCTCTGACACTGGAAATCGATCGGCCACTGAAGCAGGACGGGCAACGTCTCAATCCAACGCTTATCGTGATCTATGGCGGTGCATGGCGCAGCGGTAGCCCCAAGAGCAATCCGCAGTTCAATCGCTATCTGGCGGGTCAGGGCTACACTGTGATTGCCCTCGACTATCGCCATGCGCCCCAGTATCGATTTCCGGCACAGCTAATCGATGTGCAGACAGCACTGAAGTTTATCTGGGATCACGCAGCTGAGTACGGGGTTGATCTGGGTCGTGTGGCGCTGCTCGGTCGATCAGCCGGAGCCCATCTGGCGATGCTGGCAGGCTACAGTTTGGAGTTGCCGATTCGCGCTGTCGTTAATTACTACGGCCCAGTCGATTTGGTGAAAGGCTACTACGATCCGCCTCAGCCTGATCCCATTGATACGACTGCCGTCTTACAGACGTTTATCGGCGGCAACCCCACAGAATATCCCGATCTGTATCGTCAGGCATCTCCCATCTATGCGGTCAAATCCGGCTTGCCGCCGACGCTACTGATCTATGGTGGACGGGATCATGTGGTGCGGCCTGAATATGGCAGAGTGCTTTATCAGCGACTCTTAGCCAACCAGAATCAGGCGGTATTCATCGAAATTCCCTGGGCTGAACATGCGTTTGACGCGATCTTTAGCGGCCCCAGCAATCAGCTCGCGCTCTACTACACCGAGCGGTTTTTGCGCGCCGTCCTGCAGGAGCGGTAGTCGCTTCTAGCTAAACCTCTACTTAAACCTCTGCTGCATGTTGCTTTAGCTCATCCAGCGAGACATATTCTAGCGCTCTGGCATGGGTGGCGGCTAGCTTGACGCGCGGCGCAACGCCATCATCTAGAGCTTCTTTCCAGCGAGCCGCGCAAAGACACCAGCAGTCGCCCGGTTTCAGCCCTGGGAATCCGTAAGCTGGATTCGGCGTGCTCAAATCATTGCCCTGAGCTTTGGTATAGGCCAAAAATTCTGCCGTGACCTGGGCACAGACAACATGCACACCCTGATCATGTGCGCCGGTTTCGCAGCAGCCGTTGCGGTAAAACCCAGTCATCGGCACGGTTGAGCAAGTCGCCAATAGCTCACCGAGGACATTCCTGGCGACAGCAGATTTGTTGAGCGGTGTAGATTCAGCCATAAGGCAATTTAGATAGAGAGCTACTTGGATCTTAATATTAGGCCAGAATCCAGGCCAGAATCCAGGCCAAAAATCTGTGGCTTCGTTAATCCCGACTATTTTTATCGGGTATGTTTGACGTAGGTTTTGGGCTGTGATACGATTCATCTTCATAGATTGAAAAGCAAACCTCCGAATCACCCCAAGACAAACCCAGGACAAACCCATGACTCAGGCAACGCCCCAGACTCTTGCTCCTACCTGCGCCCGCACCGCCACCTTTACCGGACTCAAATGCAAAGAATGTGGCGCTGAGTACGAAGCCAAGGCGATTCACGTCTGCGAGGAATGCTTTGGGCCGCTGGAGGTTGTCTATGACTACGATGCGCTGCGCCAAACCGTAACCCGCGCCAGCATTCAGGCGGGGCCAAATTCGATCTGGCGCTATCGCCCCTTTCTGCCCGTCGAAACCGATACCCCAATCGATGTGGGAACTGGGATGACTCCCCTGCTGCAAGCCAACCGGCTGGCGCGTCGTCTGGGTATCAAAAAGCTTTACATCAAAAACGATGCGGTTAACATGCCTACCCTTAGCTTCAAAGATCGGGTGGTTTCGGTGGCTCTGACCCGCGCCAAAGAGCTGGGCTTCTCGACTGTCTCCTGCGCCAGCACCGGCAACTTGGCCAACTCCACCGCCGCAATTGCCGCCCATGCCGGACTCGAATGCTGCGTCTTTATCCCGTCCGATCTAGAAGCTGGCAAGGTGCTGGGAACGCTCATCTACTCGCCCACGCTGATGGCAGTACATGGCAACTATGATCAGGTGAATCGCCTTTGCTCCGAAGTGGCTAACACGCACGGCTGGGGCTTCGTCAACATCAACCTGCGCCCCTATTACTCCGAAGGTTCCAAAACGCTGGGCTACGAGGTGGCTGAGCAGCTAGGCTGGGAGCTGCCCGACCATGTGGTTGCGCCACTGGCTTCCGGGTCGCTGTTCACCAAAATCTACAAGGGCTTTCAGGAGTTCGTGAAAGTTGGGCTGGTAGCCGATAAGTCGGTTCGCTTTAGCGGCGCTCAGGCTGAGGGCTGCTCGCCAATCGCTCAGGCATTCCGCGAGAACCGCGACTTTATCTCGCCCGTCAAGCCGAACACGATTGCTAAATCGCTGGCGATTGGCAACCCGGCAGATGGGGTCTATGCGCTCGACCTTGCCCACAAAACCAACGGCAATATTGAGTCGGTCAACGATCAGGAAATTATCGCGGGTATCAAGCTGCTGGCCGAAACCGAGGGCATCTTCACCGAAACGGCAGGTGGCACGACAATTGCGGTGCTGAAAAAACTGGTGGAAGCTGGCAAAATCAATCCCGACGAAACCACCGTCGTCTACATTACTGGAAATGGGCTTAAGACGCAGGAAGCTGTTCAAGGCTATGTCGGCGAACCGCTGACGATTGAGCCGAAGCTGGAAGCCTTTGAGCGTGCCTGGGAGCGTGCCCAAACGCTAGAACGACTGGAGTGGCAGCAGGTGTCGGTCTAACTGCGACTACGAAATCCGAACTCATCGCTCTAGCTGTTCTCTCTATTCTTTTTCTTGTGCCAATATGTCTGTCAAAGTATTAATCCCCACGCCGCTGCAAAAATTCACCCGTGATCAAGCCAGCATCGAATGCAGCGGCGGCAGCATCACCGAACTGCTCGACCAACTGGAGCAGGACTTTCCCGGCATCAAGGCGCGCCTCTGCGATGAGCAAGGCAACCTGCGCCGCTTCATCAACTTCTACGTCAACAGCGAAGATATCCGCTTCCTGGATGGGCCAAACACGGCACTGAATGCGGGCGATGAAGTCAGCATCGTTCCGGCGGTAGCGGGCGGCTAGCGCTAGTTCATCAGAATTAAGCCAGAATTAGGCCAAAATTAGGGGTTGAACAAAAAAGCGACCGGTCTTACAGTTTGATTTGAAACGGTTAAATTCAAAGAGCTTGATCGCCATGCCAGACGAAACCACGCTTAACGCTGATTCTGCGCCCGACTCCCCGGCGGCTAAGCCTGCCAAAGCACCCAAGCCAACTGCCGAAGCAGGTGAGAAGAAGGTTGCCAAAAAAGAAAAGCCGCCAGCTCTGGAAGATAAGCCGTTTACGGAATTTATCAGCCAAGACTTCTTACCAAATCTCAAGTCAGTGCTGGCCAAGGCAGGTCTGCCGAATACCGAACTTCAGTTTGAAAAACGCCGACTGCCGATTGCCGCCTTGGGGACTGACGAGTGCTGGCAGGTGATGGGGCAGATCCAGGGCGGACGGCAGTTTACGATTATCTTCTCTAAAGAAGACATTCAGGCTGCTAAGTTCTACACCTGTGCAGACAGCGGCGCGCAGCCCACAACGATCGAATCTTTTATGATTGACGAGCGCAAGGTCAGCCTTGATTTACTATTGATGTATACCGTGCAGCGGCTGAACGGCCAAAAGTGGCTGGTGATGAATTAGCCAACTGCAGCCCGCAGCTCTTAAAAAAGCGCGCCTCAAACTAAGGGCGCGCTTTTTAGCTGGCGATCTCTGATAACCTCTGGCAGTCTATCTCTGTAGCTGAGAGCTTTTGAGACTGAGACGCAGGTTGTAGTTACCTGTCTCCCCTGCTCGGTAAGCGTTGGCTAGCACGGTGTAGGTGCCGTCTACTGGCAGCGCCATCACCAGTCGAGCGTTGGAGTCGCCGCCGCCGTCATCGTCATGTGCCAAGTCTTGGCCGTCGGGAGCCAGCAGGATCAAATAGGGATCAATCTCGCTGCTGGTCATGTCAATTTCGATCTGCTGTCCCGCCTTGCCCTCAAACGTATAGGCGTTGAAGTAACTGCGGTCTGCTGGATGTACGCCGCTGGCCGGGGTCAGCTGACCTTCGATCGGACGGTTGAGGGCAATTCGCTCTGCTCGCTGTCCGCCTAGCAAGGGTGAGGTTTGCTGCGCCGTGCGGGGAGCCGTGCCGTCCCGCACCGAAACTAAGAATGGCTCGACTCGATCGACGTTAATCGCAAAGCCGATACCGATATTGCCCGCCGCGCCTCTGGGTGAAAAGATAGCGCTGTTGACCCCAATCAGCTCGCCGCGACCGTTGAGCAGCGGCCCGCCTGAGTTACCAGGATTGATCGCCGTATCGGTTTGAATCAGCCCCCGATCTGGATCGACGCGGCTGACGATGCCTGTGGTAAACGTGCCCTGAAACTGCCCAAACGGGTTGCCAATCGCAAAGGCTCGCTGACCTACTGCCACCGACCCCGCCGGAGCAATTGCAATCGTGGGCAGATTGCGCTGACCCTGCACTTTCACAGCTGCCAAGTCAAGGTCACCCTCCCCAAAAGCGACGACCTCACCTGGCAGCTTGGTGCCATCTGACAAAATCACCTTAACGCTGGTTTGGCCGCTGACTACATGAGCATTGGTGAGAATCAGACCGTCGGGGCTGATGATAATGCCGCTGCCGTTGCCATCACCCGCTTCAATAGACACAACAGCCGGACTGGCCGCTTGATAGACTCGGACGTTGACATCTTCTTCTGCATCTTGTTGAGCGAGAGCACGAGCGGGTCGGCCAAGGCCGACTGGGTTCAGTAATTCGACGGGTGAGGCAGCGTTTAAGAGCGTGATGGCTAAGGAAGCCGCAATCGCCGTGAGCCTAGAAAAATGACGAGGAGTAAGAGTTTTTTTCATGCTGAGCTTGGCTTGACTGAGGTTCTGTAAGATGAGCAGAGCGGATCGGGTGAGTGAATGCAGAGTAACTCTGAAAGTCTCTGTCGGAGATCAAAGCAGATCTGCTTCCTCCATTACAGCCTGCGGCAACCCCTACCTGTCAATATCTTGCCCACCCGATCAGTATTAATCGATCAGTATTAATCGATCAGTATTAATAAAGCTGGAATCCTGCTGCAAGACTGTCGCGTCGCACTCAGAATCAGCAATTCAGCTAAATTTCGACTTTATAAAAAACAGCTTCGAGCTACCTGACATTCAGGATGGCTCAAAGCTGTTTTAGCTAACGAAGAATGGAGCGCCGCCTAACGCCACTCGTCTTTTGGACTATTAGAGCCATCTGAACCTTCTGGCAGGTCAATCGGGCGATAGTCTACGTAGTCCGCATCGCCGCCGCGTCGTCTGGGAGAAGGTGCAGGTCGGTCGCTGCCGGTACGTCGGGGTGAAAAGCTATTGTCGCGGATCGACTCTCGCATACCACGACTCGGTTCGCCCCCCTCGTCCCAGCCTCGGCTATCTCGATCTGGCGGCAGCGGACGCGAGCTTTGCCGATGGGAATCGCGTCCGCCTCGCTCGTCGCGGCCTCGGTCATTCTCGTAGCTGCTAGAGCGGCTGTCTAAGCGGCTATCTGCACGATAGTCATCACGGTAGTCGTCCGGACGACCGTCACGGCTACCGCGAATCCGGCGGGTAACATTGCGCTGCTCATCTAGAGGCGTTAATTCGTCTAGCTCAGCTCGATAAACTCGGCTCACCGGACGCTCATCGTCCACCAAAGGCGTGGAGCGCTTGGCTTGTTCGGTGGTGATGCCGCGTAGCCGAATCGTTTCGTAGGCAAACCAAACCGCCGAGCCAATCGACAAAAACTGGGCAAACTGCAAGATCGGATCGAGTCGCCAGCTTTGAAACAGCAAAATGCCGCCGCAGAGGAGCGCCACTGCCGCGAAGACAATATCGTGATCTCTAGCTAGATTGGGGCGCAGCGTCCGCAGAAAATATAGGCCAACTCCCGCCAGCGCCAGCGTGATGCCCAAGATCCCGCCAAGTCCAAGGCTCCAATTTAACATTGCAATTCTCCGTTCTTATGTCCCTATATTAGCGAGTTAAAGCGCAAAGGATATCCAGAGCCAGTCTGCCCCAAAATCCGCAGAACCACCTGATCCAGGCGGGGTCTCCGGATCAAGCGGCTCTATCTCAGATGGCTCTATGTTAGATGGCCAGATCTCAGATGGCCAAATCGCCAAACCTAGCCACGCTGAATTTTGTCTTTCTGGCTGATGAACACCAGCGCCACCGTCACCGGAATCACGACGATGACGATGCCAGCCAGAATGCTATAGAGAAAGTTTGCTAAAGAAGGAGTCATGAGATTTTACCTTTGCAAATTATGCTGAATTAAGAACTGCCGTAACTGCTGCTTAACATAGTATCGATTTGAGGCAGCATTTGGGAAGCTTTAGGCTCGATCAACTTGCCAGTTCTTGATCAACTTGCAGCTTAACGCGCATGATCTGAGCTAGAGTCACCTGAGTCAGTGCAGAGCTGCAAAATCGCCTCGCAGTAGCGCAGCAGCAGGGAGACTCTGGTGCGGATCTGCTGGCAGCGCTGTTCTATGGTCGCAGGCTGACGTGCTGCCTTCAAAAATACGGCATCCGTTTCGAGTAGCCGCATCTGCTTGTTGATCTCAATTTGGAGCGGCTGTAATTTTTCACTTAAATTATTCTCAGCCGAAATCTCTGTGGGCAAGCTCTGCTGAAACAGCCGTTGGAGCTGAGGTAGATGGGTCGCCAGCTTGGCTCTTAGCTGCGGCTCGGTTGAATCAGACAGCATAGCTTGCAGCAAGACTTGAGCCTGTTGGTAGAGAGTTTGATAGGAAGATGCGCTCATGGCTTGACTGCTAATGGGGCTGCGAAAAATCCACCGACCATCGTGGCGAAGAATTTAGACAGTTCGGGTTAAAGTAGTGTTAAGAATACGGCTCTTGAGTTCGACCGGTCTGGGAGCTGAGTTTATTCGATGCATTACAATTCTTAGATCTTGGCTCCTGCAACTCACCGGAGTTCCCTGGCTAGGGCTTAGCTCAAGTTTGGCGATCGCTTAGGCTGTCGCTCTAGCTCTACGTCCAGGGCACATTTCATCGATTGGGTCAGTCGCGCTATTCCTCTATTCTGGGCTTGATGGCATGAATTCAGCAACTTTGATTCCAACTGACATTACGGTTCCAGACTGGCTGCAAGACTGTTTGCGAGAGCAGGAGACTGCATCTATACCGGCGGTTCAGTGGGTTGAGGCTCCTGACAATTCAGCTGAAACCAACCTGGTCTGCGATGCCTTTACCTTCGCCTATGCGCTGCACAAAGGCCAGAAGCGCGCATCTGGCGAACCCTATATCGCCCATCCGGTGGCGGTAGCGGGGCTGCTGCGAGAACTGGGCGGCAGTCCAACAATGATTGCAGCAGGCTTTTTGCACGACGTGATCGAAGATACCGACGTGACGGCTGAGGAAATCGAGCAGCGGTTTGGGGCAGAGGTGCGGCGGCTGGTTGAGGCGGTCACCAAGCTCTCCAAGTTCAACTTCTCTAGCAAGACCGAACGCCTAGCTGAAAACTTCCGTCGCATGTTTTTGGCGATGGCGCAGGATGTGCGCGTGATTGTTGTCAAGTTGGCGGATCGTCTGCACAACATGCGGACGCTGGAGCATCTGCCAGATGCCAAACGCCGCAGCATTGCCCTGGAAACCCGCGAAATCTTTGCGCCGCTGGCCAACCGCTTGGGGATCGGTCAGTTCAAGTGGGAGCTAGAAGATCTGGCCTTCAAATACCTGGAGCCAGAAGCTTACCAGGAGATTCGTCAGCTGATTGCCGACAAGCGCAGCGACCGCGAAGCCCGCTTGGCCACCGTAGCCGCCACCCTGAGAGAACGGCTCGACCAGCTAGGCATCCAGTGCTACGAGATCAGTGCTCGCCCTAAGCACCTCTACGGCATCTACGAAAAGATGCAGCGTCAGCAAAAGAGCTTTGAAGAGATCTACGATATTGCGGCAGTGCGGCTGATCGTCCAGACTAACGACGAATGCTATCGGGCACTGGCCGTGGTGCATGATGCCTTTCGTCCGGTGCCGGGACGCTTCAAGGACTATATTGGCCTGCCCAAGCCCAACCGCTACCAGTCGCTGCATACGGTGGTAATTGGCAGCACCGGGCGGCCCCTAGAGGTGCAGATCCGCACCTTAGAAATGCATCACGTTGCTGAATATGGGATTGCGGCGCACTGGAAATACAAAGAGAGCGGCGGCAGCAGCGCCAAGCTGACGGCTGACGACGAAAAATTTACCTGGCTGCGGCAATTGCTCGACTGGCAGAGCGATCTCAAAGATGCCCATGAATATCTAGAGAGCGTCAAGGGCAACCTGTTTGACGACGATGTCTATGTGTTCACGCCCAACGGCGACGTGATTGCGCTGGCGCAGGGAGCAACACCCGTCGATTTTGCCTACCGCATCCACACCGAGGTGGGAAACCGCTGCGCTGGAGCCAGAGTCAACGCCCGGATGGTAACGCTGGATCGGCCTTTGAAAAACGGCGATATCGTTGAGATTATTACCCAGAAAAACTCACACCCCAGTCTCGACTGGCTCAACTTCACCGTCACGCCCGGTGCTCGTAACCGCATTCGGCAGTGGTACAAGCATTTTCATCGAGACGACAATATTTTGCGAGGCCGCGAAATGCTGGAGAAAGAGCTGGGCAAGCGCGGCTTTGAAGCCTTGCTGAAGTCAGAGCCGATGCAGGCCGCCGCCGAACGCTGCAACTACCAGACCCCCGACGATTTACTGGCTGCGATTGGCTACGGCGAAATCACTCTGAATCTAGCGATCAATCGGCTCAGGGAAGCGATTAAAGCCCGTCAGCCGATTGTCGCCGCTAAGGACGAAAAGCTAGAGACGCTGTTGCGTCCGGCCAGCGCTCCGTCGCTCACGCCCCATCGCACTCCCGCCAAATCTTCGCCAATTAACGGGGTCGAGGGGCTGCTCTACAGTCTGGCTGGCTGCTGCAATCCTGTACCGGGCGAGGCGATTATTGGCGTGGTCACGCAGGGCAGCAGTCGCGGCATCTCAATTCACCGCCAGAAATGCAGCAACACCGAAAACATTCCGGGCGAGCGGCTAATCCCGGTGAGTTGGAACTCTGCCGACTCGCATCGTCCAGCGACCTATCCCGTGCAGGTGCTCATTGAAGTAATCGACCGGGTAGGCGTTTTGAAAGATATCCTGTCTCGGCTCAGCGACTATGATGTTAACGTTCGCAGCGCTCAGGTCAAGACGTTTCCGGGGCAGACGGCGGTAATTGACCTGGGCATCGACATCACGGATCACGAGCAGCTAGAGCGGATCTTCACCCAGATTCGCAAGATGAGCGATATTTTGCAGATGCGTCGGGTGAGTCAATTTGAAGAATCCGCAAACTCAGACTCCCCAAGCTAGAGATTCTCAGCGCTGCTTTTTCGCTCTATTGGGCTTCAGAGTTTTAGCTTTTCTTTTCCGCACGGTGCCCGTCTGAGCGCCACCCAGTCCCGTCCAAGCAATCGCAGCATAGCCTGCGGCAAACAGCAGACTGGCGAGGGTCGTGTAAATTCGGTCGCGCTTTAGCCCAGATTGGAGCTGGGTCAGCGCCTCTTTCTGGCGGGTTTCAATTTGCTGCAAGCCCTCGGTACGCGCCTTTGCCGCCTCTTGCTCTAGCGCCTTGGGATCAGACTTAACTTGTTCCAGTGTCGTTTTGATTTGCTGAAGCTGCGCCTGCTGGTCGGCGGGTAGCTCCAGACTGTCGAGCTGCTGCTCTAGCTGCGCCAGCTGCGTTTTATTGGAAATAATGCTGCTCACTCGCTGCTGCTGCTGATCGATCAGGCTATTGAGCTGTCTCTGTGCCTGAGCCGCCTGCTCGTTGATTTGCCGAGTCTGAGCGGCACTGGTCAGGCGACTGCTGTTGAAATAGAGCGGTGCCATCACCAGAAACAGCAGGCCGAGCAGCGCCGAGAGCAGGAAAGCAGCGGTGGGCAGAGGGCGATCGGTTCCCACAGCGTCAGGGTCACGATCGAGCCAGACCCCCAGAAATAAAACTGCAATGCCGAGCAGCGGCACCGTCCCTCTAGAGACATATTCTTTGATGAGAGCTGCTAGCCAGGTGCTGTCTAGAAAGTTGGGTGGCACCAGCATCACCAAATAGTCGAGCAGCGTCCCTATAATCAGCACCACCCCGACGGCCTTGAGGATCAGCGCGTTGTAAGGTTGAGTGAACAAGCTGCTGGTTTTCATGACAGGAGTGGGTTGATAAGGAACAGAGCGTCTGAATCTGATTAAAGCCTAGATTGAGCCTAGAACGCTTAGAACTGCGCGCCCAGCCTCAGAATTCCCTGTTAGCGAAGCCCTTCAACAACATAGCAGGAATTCAGCGGCCTATTGCAGCTTACAAAACTTGCGGTTGCGGTCAAACTCTGGCTCCTGCCAAGAAAAGGCAAAGTGGCTGACTGACTGAAGTTGCGGAAACGCCTGCCGAACTGCCTGCATCTGCTGCTCCAGCGGCGGGTGGCCATTCAGCGTTTTGCCCCAAAGACCCGCCAGCACAGGCTGCACGTCAGTTCCCGCCGGAGCCTGCTTCATTACCCGCTGGATCTGAGCCACAATGCAGCTGGAGTCGGGGCAGGTGGCGTAGGACATCGGGTGCCATTCGATTGTACTCGGGAAGCGATCCCAGGGCTGCAAGCGCGAGTCAAAACCCTGCGCCCCGACAGTCTGGTTGCCGTCTGGGAAAAATACCGCGCCCGCTTTAATTCCCAGCTGCTCGACCGGAGCCACCGCTAGATTTAGAAAATCGAGCACGCCCTGGATCGCATGCGCCACGCTCAGCCGCCAGAGTTCGATCTGCCAGGAACCCGCCGACGAATCACTGTCTGAGGGGTTGAGTCCTTGCCAGAGCGGAGTTTGGTCAGGATAAAGCGCATCTAAGCCGTCAAGACTGCTGGCGCTAACATAGCCCTGGCTGAGATATTGCTGAATCAACGCCGCCCCTTTCGGGTTCAGCGCCCGGTCGAACAAGGCTTGCTGAGCCGCAGCGCCAAAAATCCACAGATCCTGCACCCGACTGGCCACCGAAGCAGATCCGGTACCCTTGGGATAGCGGATATAGTCAAACAGCACGCCATCTGGTCGGCGCTGCAAGATCGATTGCAGCAGCGTTACGTAGTCTTGCTTGGCTTGCAAGCTGTAGGGATCGACGAATGTTTCGTCGGCATTGGCCTGCGGGCCGTCAGCTTCAGGTGGGCGGGCGGTGATGCTGCTGTCGCCCGAGCCGTTACGCGCCAAAACTTGATCCGCACCAGGGCGCTGGCTGTAGGTATAGCCAAAGTTGAGCGTGAACATCCAAGCATCAACTTTGAGCCCTCGCTCATGGCCGCTAGCAATGGTGCGAGCCAGCAGATCGACGGTTTCGTGACCGGGCGTGCGAATCACAGACGGCCAGACGGTTGGGTTTTGGGCTGAGGGCAGCAGCACCTGACCGTTATAGAACACTTCTAAATAGACCTCGTTGTAGCCCCGCGCCACCACGCGATCCAGCAGCTCTTCCACCACGCCATCTAGGGCATCGCAGGGATAGAGCCGCAGCCAGACTGCCTGAGCGCGCGGCCAATTCTGGCTGCGACATTGGTTGAGCTGCTGGGAATGCTGCCGCACTAACGCCTGATACTGCTGGGCTGCCGCCGCATCGCCCTTGAGTGCTGCCTGATGCAAGGTACTCGTCTGGGTGATTTCAGTCGGGCTGAGCTGGCAGTACAAATTAGAGATAGGCAGCGCCGCATCGCCCCGATCCAAGAGCAAAACTCCCAGTCCTACCCAAATTGCCAAGGCTACCAGCAGCAAGCTGCGGCCTCTGCCGTTGAGTCTGGTTGAAAAAACTCTGGCTAAGAAACCTCTGGCCCCCAAATTAGTTAACCCAGTCAGCAGTCGGCCAGCAGTTCGGTTCAACAAGCGCGTCATCAGAGATTTGTTCAGCCCCTAAAGTTCTCAGCCTCTAGTTATAGCGGATTCGTTCTTTTCTGCCGTAATTTGTTTTGGCTACACACTGGCTACACAGAGAAAACCAGATCAAAAATTGGTATCTGATTCAAGAAATGCCTTGATGGTTAAATTTAGAGTCTTGCAGGGAAATCTGAGCAGAGCAACAGTTTCCTGGTGATCTCCCTTAAATTTGGAAATTAAATTACTGATTAATCCACTCTGTCAGTGTCTTAAATGCGACATTAAAACAAACTTTACAGAAACTACATAAACTTCAAAGATTCGACAAACTCTCCGCAGTTTCACTGACTAGGGTCTGATCCAGCTCTTATAGTGTCAGCAACTAGCCGCTGCTATCGACCTACAAAGGAGCGTCACCGTGATTACTGCTGAGCCGACTTTATCCTCACACTACCGCTCGACTATGCTTGCTCGAACCGAAAGTTTCTTCACTCCGCCGCAGGTACATCCTTCTGTTCACAGTCGGCTAAAGCGTTTGATTGACATTCTAGGGGCGCTGGTTGGGTTAACCATTATTGGTCTGCTCTACCTGCCCATGGCGCTTGCGATTCAGCTGGATAATCCTGGCCCCATCTTTTACAGCCAAATTCGCTGCGGCCTCTATGGGCGCACGTTTCGCATCTGGAAGTTTCGCTCCATGGTAGTCGGGGCAGATCGGCTGAAGCATCTGGTCAATAATCAAGCTAAGGGCAATATTTTTAAAAACCGCAACGATCCCAGAATTACGCGAGTTGGCCGATTTCTCCGCAAGACTAGCCTGGACGAATTTCCCCAGTTCTGGAACGTGCTGAAGGGCGATATGAGCTTGGTGGGAACGCGCCCGCCAACCATCGATGAGGTGATGAACTATGAGCGCCATCATTTTCAGCGGCTGCTAGTTAAACCGGGCATCACAGGCGAGTGGCAGGTGAACGGACGCTCTCAGGTCGAGGACTTTGAAGATATTGTCAAGCTAGATGTCGCCTACCAGCGCAAGTGGTCTACTCGCTACGACCTAATGCTAATTTGCAAAACCGTGCTGGCTATTTTCAAAAAAGACGGTGCTTTTTGAGCTGGCTCGCTGGCTCAGCGCACTTCAAATTCCACTCCTTGCCAAGTCCCCCTGAGTCAACTCAAGGGGACTTTTCTATCGCTACCACCAGCGAACCGTCAAAGGCCCTCGCTCTGGCTGGCTGAGCTCTGCTTCGGTAAGCCAGTCTACGGCCTTATAGGTGCCAAAAATGTGATCCCACCAGTCTAAGGCTAGCCCAAAGTTGTGATGCCACATGCCGTATTTGTGGTGAACGTAATGCACCGGCATTTTCATCCAAAAGCAGCGCGTGGGGTTGTCATGCTGCAACTGATGCGCGTAAGCAGAGAAAGCTGCAAAGACCAAAGCGCCTAGCAGCCAGCCTGCTCCCGCAATCGGCGAAACAAAGAACATGAGGCACATCACCAGAATCGTGCCCTTAACATAGTCTAGGAATTCCCAAAGCACGCCCTGCCCTGTACCGTCCCGGTGGTGGTTTCGGTGTTTTTCGCTGATTTTGAGCTTGGGAGATCCATGCATTAAGCGATGTACCCAATACTCAACTAGGCTAGCCAGCACAAAAGCTAGGACAAAACAAATGCTGAACACAAACGCATCAGCAGTCATCAAGCGGGTCATAAATTTGATTCTCCATTGCAGTTCTCCAGTCACACCAGTCACGCCAGTCACACCAGTCACGCCAGTCACCAGACGAGGACGGCACAGGATCAGCCAGAGTTTAGCCTGACCACCTTTGCACCTCCTTGATTCTATTTGATTCTATCGAAGCATCCGTCAGAAGTGAAAGGCTGAGGCAGCTCCTAACTCACTGAGCAGATCTAGCGAAGGATATACAAGCTTAAATGTGACATTAATCACGGCAACATGCCTAAAAAATACGCAAACAGCTTGTTTATAGCCATCTATAGCTGTTATAAAAGCTGCATTTAAATCACCGAATACCGTATAAATTCGGATATAATAAGTTGAGTGCTTCCAGATTAAGTCGCGATCCTCGAATTGTGAAAGCCATCTATGTTGGGCTAGAGAGTTCAGCACATTGTATAAAAACTCACATCAACTGCAAGCTGCTATGAATCTGGAGGAATTTGAAGACCAATCGCGTGAGACAATCGAACAGACCTTAAATCAGCTCCATACTGCCGCTTTGCTAGCTGGACAGCTAGAGACTCAAATTGCTGAAACTGGCAGGCAGATTCAGCAGCTCAGCCGAGTCATTGAAGCCTTTGTCGCTCAACAAAAAGCGCAGCGCCCATCGCAGGAATAGCCATCGCAGGAACAGCTGTCGCAGTGACAGGCAATTGCAGCAACAACTCAGTGCCCAAGTTTCTCAGGGTCAGACTGCTAGCTCGGTAGAGGTTGCTAGCTCGCGGCGAATTGCCTGCGTGAGCTGAGTCAGGCTGACTGGCTTGACCAAATATTGCGATGCACCCAGCTCCAGCGCCCGCTGCTGATCGGCCTGAAAAGCAAAGGCCGAGATCACGATAATAGGCACGTCTAGCGAGTCTGAGGAGCGCTGCTGAAGCAACGTGAATCCGTCTATATCAGGCAGCTTTAGGTCTAACAGCACGAGATTGGGGCAGAACTGCGTCATTGCCTGAGCAAACAGTGACCCTTTGGCTAGCGCCAGAACTTGGTAGCCGTAATATTCGAGATAGTCACTCATCAATTGACGGCTGGCCTCATTGTCTTCAATGAGTAAAATTCGGGTATCTACCTGCTGGTTTAATCCTAGCGTTTGAGTCATGCTTAGTTTCGTTTTGGATTGTCGAACAGCTCACGCAACAATTCGCCAATCATCACCTGCGGAACACACTTGCCGTTGTTGAAGCTGTCGTCGAAGCTGCGATTTAGACAGCAGTTCAGCGTTGAGTCAGAACCACTCACTCAATCTTACGACTGAAAGAAAAGCACCTATGCCTAAAACTGTAGTGTTTGGGTGAAGATTGCAGCCTAGCAGTTTGGCGAGTCAGCAGTCTACCTGGGATTAACTTGCTAACTCGAATTTACCTTCTCTTATGGTACGGCACTGAGTCGAGAATGGACGGGCGGCATCAGCTCCGCCTATTCCAACAGAGGCTAAGCCTAGAGCTGAGGCAGGATTTCAGCCAAAAGCTGACTGGGTAACCGCGAGAGCGCCTGGTTCTGCCCCGGTAGCTCTAGCTGGCTATAGAAAGCTCGCACTGTCTGCAAAATGCAGGTCAGCGCTACGGAACGCGATTCTGTCTGTTCCCAGCCTTGCAGCGCCAGCAGATGATACCGCAAAGCGAGTTCTAGATGCTGTGAGATTGATTTGATCTGGCCAGCCTGCTGGCCACCTGGTTGAACGTCAGACTTTGACTCAAGTGCGAGGTGATAGTGAGCTAAGCCCAGATTATTCTGGGTTGAGCTGAGGTCAAAGCTGAGCTGAGCCGCAGGCTGATCTAGCCTCAAGGAGTCGGCTGCGGCCAGCGCTGCTTCGTAAGCCGCAATCGCCTGTACCAGATAGGTCTGCCGTTCGACATCCTGAGTTTGGTTGGCCAAATGCCACTGCGCCGTGCCCAGATTATTTTGGGTGGCGGCAAATCCGGCTGGGTGGGTTTCCAGCCGCCGATACTGCAAAGCCGCCTGATAGGCCAGCGAAGCCAGCATCAGATAGCCTTTTGCTTCTGAGGGTTCATACTGAGCCAGATTCCAGTAGGCCGTGCCCAAGTTATTTTGGATCATGGCGTAATGCAGCGGATCATCGGCGGCGCTGTAGTGATTTAACGCCTCGGCATAGGCGACAATGGCCTGCTTTAAATTGAAGGTGGGCTGCTGCTGCTGCGCTAGATTCCAGTAGGTTGTGCCCAGGTTGTTTTGAGTAGAAGCATAGCGAATGGGATCATCCTCAGCAGTTCGAGACTGGAGCGCCTGCTGATAAGCCTGAACCGACTGCTCTAGATTGACTTGAGGGTTTTGATAGCGCGCCAAATCTGCGTAAGCTCCGCCCAGGTTGTTTTGCAGCATGGCGTAGGTGTCGAGCTGCTGTGGCTCTAGGCAGTCTAGCGCTAGCTGATAGAGCTGTAGCGCCCGCTGGAGGCAGGCTATGGCATCTGCGGCAATATCTGCGGCGGCATCTGTGAGGGCATCTGTAAGAGCATCTGTGGCGATATCTTGAGCCTGAACCTGAGCCAGATTCCAGTAGAGATTGCCCAAGTCGTTGAGCACCTCGGCCTGCTGATCGCGGTATAGACCGGGCAGCGACTGCTCGTAAGCCTGAATTGCCCTGGCCAGATTTTCGACTGTTACATCGCCCTGCTCAATGCAGTCACGGTAGAAATTCCCCAGCGTTCGGCAGGCGATGGCCAGCGTTACGGGCGATTCTTCTCCCGATTGCAGTAGGGCAATCTGCTGTTGCAGTGAGCCAATCTGCTGTTGCAGATCGCTGGATTCTAAGCCGCTGCTTTCTAAGGCTTGATCGGGCAGCGGCATCGGCTGAACCAACGTAGCAAGCTGGTTGGCTTGAAGCTCTACTGCATCCTCGGTTTGCAGCCAGTCTGTCTGGAGCGAGCCTAAACTAGGGTCGCTGAATTCAGAAATCCAGGCTGTCCAGTCTGGTGGGGCTAGTCGATCTAGCGGGTCGGATGAGTGGGGATCGAGAGCTTCTAGCTTGGCTTGCTTGCCCTCGGCTGGCTCGTCCAAACGATCTGGCTCGTACCAGAGATCGAGATTATCAGCCAGGTCATTGGCGAGGGTCAGCCAGGGATTCTCAGTCGGAACTGCGGGTGCAGCGTCGGCGACGCGAGGGCGGCGGTCACGGCTGGGAGTCACTGGATCGAGCCGAATCCGCTCAGGGGAAGTGGTCAACAGCGGAGTCGGATCGCCCGCAAACTCGAATATACCCGTGCGGCAGCGCCAAAATTCGGGGGCAGCTTCAGGCAGCATTCGGAACCAGGGCTGAGTCATCCAGAGCAAAAGCCCTGACTCCAGCAGCGGCAAATCCGGCTCGATTTCCTGGAGATAGGCCAAAAACAAATTTTGATCGGCAGCGGATTGGCGCGTCAGCCGTTCGATCCCCAAAATCTGGAAAGCAGGAATCTCCGGTCTTCTGCATCGCCTCTGGGGAGCTGAACTCAGCCAGCTGTTGACTAAGGCAATCGGGTCTGGATCTTGCAGATCGAGATCCAGCGTCACCAGTTTGGGAGAGTCATTGGCACGGGCAGTAGCCTCTATAGCGGTTTCTACAGGAGCTGAGAGATCGGCCTCAAGCTGTCTGGCCAGCCGATCCCGCAGCCAGAGATCGTCACAAACTCCAATAAAGATCTGCCGCCGCAATCTGAGGCTGAGGCTAGTTTTCAACCGTTCATAGGTCTGCTGATTGACTCCTAAAGGGGAGGCTGGAAGGTCGGTCACGGAAGTGCCAAATGCAGAGGACAGATTAAGGAGAGGCGCACAAGTCATGGATGGACGTGAGTCAGAGGTCAGGAAATCACAGCAGATACCGGTATCTTTTTTACTTCAACGGCTCTGACCAGCGTTCAGGAAAAGACGCTCTGCCGCAGGTTGTAACCTGGTAAGTTACTGCTATTGTTCTGAGAGCGATTTCTTAAAGAAGTTAGAGACTTTTGGCGCAATCCTATCTATCTGCGTCAGGATAAATACAGCGCAGAGCTAACCCAATTCATTGCCCCAGCCCACTCAAATCCCCTTCAAGCAGCATGATTGAGCATGACGTAGTGATTGTCGGCGGCGGACTAGCTGGCTCGCGAGCCGCCGTTGAAATTGCCCGCACCGATCCGAGCCTCAGCATCGCCGTAATTGCTAAGACTCACCCGATTCGCTCGCACTCTGTGGCGGCACAGGGCGGCATGGCGGCCACCCTCCGCAACGTTGACGAAGCCGACTCTTGGGAAGCGCATGCCTTTGATACGGTGAAAGGCTCTGACTATCTGGCTGACCAAGATGCGGTCGAAATCCTCACCCGCGAAGCGCCAGAGGTGGTGATCGATCTTGAGCATATGGGCGTGCTGTTCTCGCGTCTGCCGGATGGCCGCATTGCTCAGCGTGCCTTTGGCGGCCATTCTCACAAGCGTACCTGCTATGCTGCCGACAAAACCGGACATGCGATTCTGCACGAGCTGGTAAACAACCTGCGCCGCTACGGCGTGGCAATCTACGACGAGTGGTACGTGATGCGGCTGATTTTAGAATCGGGGCAGGCCAAGGGACTGGTGATGTTTCGCATCCGCGACGGGCAAATGCAGGTGGTGCGAGCCAAAGCCGTGATGTTTGCTACAGGCGGCTATGGTCGCGTCTTCAACACCACGTCCAACGACTACGCCTCGACGGGCGACGGGCTGGCAATGACTGCCGCTGCCGGACTGCCGCTAGAGGACATGGAGTTTGTCCAGTTTCACCCCACCGGGCTGTATCCGGCAGGCGTGCTGATTTCAGAAGCGGTGCGGGGAGAGGGCGCTTATTTAATCAACAGCGATGGCGAACGCTTCATGGAGCGCTATGCGCCGAGTCGTATGGAGCTAGCTCCCCGCGACATCACCTCCAGAGCGATTGCCTGCGAGCTGCGGGGAGGCCGGGGCGTGCATCTCGACGGCAGAGCAGGTGGCCCGTTTGTGCATTTGGACGTGCGCCATCTGGGACGCGAGACAATCATGAGCCGGATTCCGTTTGCCTGGGAAGAGTCGCATCGGCTGGCGGGTGTCGATGCGGTGGTTGAGCCGATTCCGGTGCGTCCAACGATTCACTATTCAATGGGCGGCATTCCGGTCAATACAGAGGGTCAGGTTCGCAGCAGCCCGACGGGTCTGGTGGAAGGCTTTTTTGCGGCAGGCGAAACGGCCTGTGTCTCGGTGCATGGCGCCAACCGACTGGGTAGCAATTCGCTGCTGGAATGTGTGGTCTATGGCCGCAGAACTGGCGCAGCTATTGCTGAGTATGTCCAGAAGCGGGTCATGCCTGATCTAGATGAGTCTTACTATTTGACGCAGGCGCAGCAGCAGGTGCAGGCGCTGATCGATCAGTCTGGCGTTCACCGGATTGCTCAGGTGCGCCAGGAGTTTCAGGACTGCATGACGGAATATTGCGGCGTGTTTCGCAGTCAAGCGCTGATGCAGCAGGGGCTAGATAACCTGCGAAGGCTGCGCCAGAAGGCCGAGCAGGTCTATTTAGATGATAAGGGCAAGCTGTTTAACACCGAGCTGATTGAAGCGCTGGAGCTGCAAAGCCTGATGCTGGTAGGGGAAATCATCTTGACCGGGGCGCTGAATCGACAGGAAAGCCGAGGCGCACATTCACGGGAAGACTTTACAGAACGAGACGATGCCAACTTTTTGAAGCATACGCTGGCCTACTATTCGCCTGCCGGAATTGAGGTGAGCTATATGCCAGTGGTGATTAATCGGTTTGAACCGCAGGAGCGTAAGTATTAGGTTAGGTATTAGGCCGAATACTTAGATGAATACTGAACGTGAATATCTCGAGAAATATCTTGAGATATAAAGACGCCGACTCGGCCTAGCCCGCTTTATTAAAGCAAGATTCAGCCTGACAGAGAAGTTCGATAGCCTGCTCGGCGTTGATCAGCCGCTTCAGCACGACGCTACCAATGGAGCGGCTCGCCGGATTGCTCAGCGCCTCATTCACAGGCTGCACCTCGACCATAATCACCGCTTCTTCAACGCGATAGAGCCAAAGCCGTTCGGCGTTTTCGAGAATGCAGAGGTCTGTCTGCTGAATCTCAGGCTTGCGTCGCCATGCACCTTCGTTCCACAGGCCGCCAAATTCCCAAACCCGACCCACAGCCCAGCCTTCTGATAGGAAAAAATATTTCACCTGACTCGGCTCATCCAAACAATTCTCTCATTATGCCTGTCCAGATGCATTTGGTCGATTGGCAGATCGCTCTGCTGCCGCTTTTTCAAAGATATCGAGCTGAGCCGAGTCAGGTGAATTTTGAGTCTTGGTCTGACTGCCCGCATATTTTGCCGCTTTCTCCTGAGCGCCCTGCCGCAGCCCCACCGCAATTTTGGAATGCTTTTCGATCTGCCCTAGCACCTGTCTAGCGCGCTGAATCACCACCGCAGGCAGTCCCGCCAGTCGCCCTGCCTCAATGCCGTAGGAGCGATCTGCCCCGCCCGGACGCACCTGATGCAGAAAAATAATCTGATCCGGCAGCTCTTTGACCACCACCTGATAGTTGGCGATGTTTGGCAAAATGGCAGCTAGCTCGTTCAGCTCGTGGTAGTGCGTCGCAAAAATCGTGCGGGCGCGCAATTCCCCGGCCAGATATTCGGCCACCGCCCAGGCAATCGAAAGCCCGTCAAACGTTGCTGTGCCCCGACCAATTTCATCGAGCAGCACCAGAGAGCGGTCACTGGCGTGATTCAGAATATTCGCCGTCTCGTTCATTTCCACCATGAAGGTAGACTGCCCGGTAGCCAGATCGTCCACGGCTCCCACCCGCGTGAAAATTCGGTCACAGATGCTCAGACTCGCCGCTGCTGCCGGCACAAAGCTACCCACCTGCGCCATCAGCTGGATCAAGCCCACCTGCCGCAAATAGCAGCTCTTGCCGCTAGCGTTGGGGCCAGTGAGGATGATTAAATCGGGCTGAGATATCTCCGTATGGCCTAGCTCCGTCGAGTTGGGCACAAAAAAGCCGGCAGGCAGCGACTGCTCCACCACCGGATGCCGACCGTCTGTGATGCTGATTTGGCGGGTACTCGTCATCTGAGGACGACAGTAGCCTTGATAGACAGCCACTTCGGCCAGGGCGCAGAGGACATCTAGCGCTGCAACGGCCTGGGCGACACGGCGAATTGGGTCAGCCAAGCGCGTCACCCCTTGGCGCTGCGTCAGAAAGATTTCGTATTCCAGCTTGCCCAGAGCGCTGCGGGCGTTGAAAATTGCCGCTTCACGGTCTTTGAGTTCGCTGGTGATGTAGCGCTCTTCGTTCGTTAAAGTCTGTTTGCGGGTGTAGCCTTCGGGTGGACGCTCGCTAGACTTGGCGCGTGAGATGCTGATGTAGTAGCCAAAGGCTTTGTTGTAGCTGACTTTGAGGCTGGAAATGCCGGTGCGCTGGCGTTCGGTGACTTCGAGCTGGGCGATCCACTGCTCGTCTGACTCAATCTGCTGGCGCAGTGCGTCGAGTTGCGGATTGACCCCAACGCGAATCAGATTGCCCTCGGTGAGCTGGATGGGCGGACTCTCAACGAGATGTGCCTTGAGCTGCTGGCCGAGCGCCTCTAACTCTGGCGGCACTTGCTGCAAGCAGGTCAGGTACGGCGAACGCGCGGCGCTGACTAATGCCGCTAGCTCTGGCAGGCGCTCCAGCGAATCCGCTAGCGCCACCAGATCGCGAGCGTTGGCTGTGCCGGAACCTGCCCGTCCAGTCAGGCGCTCCATATCGTAAATCTGCTTCAGCAAGAGCTGCAACGCCTGCCGCAGCGAGCCATTTTCAACCAGTTCTTGGACAGTCTCCTGTCTGGCCTGAATTGCAGCTAAATCCAGCAATGGTTGCAACAGCCAGCGCCTTAGCGCCCGTCCACCCATCGCCGTGACGCTGCGATCTAGTGCCCAGAGCAAGGAGCCGTGAAAGCTGCCGTCTCGACAGGTCTGGGTGATCTCCAAGTTGCGGCGGGTCTGGTGATCCAGCACCAGATATTCGCTGAGGCTGTAAGTGCTCAATAGCTGGAGCAAAATTATCGGCGCGGCTGTGGCTGTAGCTGTGGCTGTGGCTGTAGCTGTGGCTGCATTTGCGGCTCCTTTCCAGGTGTCCTCCAGATAGTCGAGCAGTCCGCCTGCTGCGGCTACCGCCAGCGGCAAATGCGCGCAGCCTAAGCCTTCCAATGAGCGCAGCCGAAACCGCTCCAGCAGCTTTTGACGTGCTTCGTTCACTAAAAACGGCTGCTGCGGGCGCGGCGTATAGCAAAACTGCGGCGGCAGATATTCGGGCAGATTGGCGTTCGGCTGTCCCGGGGCCTGCCCCGGAGCCTGTCCCGGACGCAAGAGCCGTCCCAAATCGACCGCACCCGGCAGCAGCACCTCCGAGGGCTGGAGCCGCATCAGCTCTTGGGTCAGCTGCTCTAGCCCTTCTGCCTGCGTAGTCAGAAATTCGCCCGTCGAAACGTCAGCATAGGCCAAGCCCCAGTGGGTTCCAGCAATCATCACCGCCGCCAAAAAGTTATTTTTGCGGGCGCTGAGCATCCCCTCTTCCAGCACCGTACCGGGCGTGATCACCCGTGTTACTTCCCGCTGCACCAGTCGCCCCTGCACGTCAGCCGCATCTTCAGTCTGGTCGCAGATGGCCACCGCATAGCCGCGCTCAACCAGCAGCACGCAGTAGCGATCCAGCGCATGGTGTGGGATGCCGGAAAGCGGCACTTTACCTACGGCTTTGCCGCCGTCTTTGGCGGTTAGCACTAGCTCCAGCTCGCGGGAAATGGTGATTGCGTCCTGGAAAAAAGTCTCGAAAAAATCGCCGACTCTGTAAAGCAGCAGTGCCTGCGGATACTGGTCTTTGAGTTCGGCGTAGTGCCGCAGCATGGGGGTCAGATCGGCTCGGTTGACAGCCTGATGATCGGGGTAGCGGACAGCATGCTTGACCAGTCGATTGGGCAGATCGCCGAACTGAGGGGTAGCGGACAGATCGGGGCTGGAGTCAGAATGAGCGCTCATGCAGGTGCCAAAAAATCGGGAGCCAGAGTCTTCTATCTTGGCGTAAGTTGCTGATTTCTGCCGAGTCTGGCGCTATATCTCGGCTAGATCACAAGTGTGACATTCAGTGCCTCATCTGCAATCCAGCCTGCAAGTTTTAGAGCTGCTAGCAGTTGGGCGGCTCTACTTCGTTGGGGGTCAAAACAGAGTTGGGGTCAAAACAGACGGTGAGCAGAGTCGGTTTGCCGATTAGCCGCCCTAGCTTCGCCTTGTGGGATTCTGCCTCGTTGCGTCGATGAAACCTGTCTACTAGCTTGCGGCCTCCAGGGGCATAAAACCAAACTTCCCAAACGCCTCTTTTCATGGGTTTTTCTAATTGCTAAAGGATTCAGAAGCTCCAAGACCTCTGCAATTAGATTATCGAATCTGGCTACTATTGGCATCCAATGGTTGCCACTGGCTATTATTAGCTACCAAAAGCGCGTTAAAGTATTGATCTATATGCCGTTTGGTACAATTTTGATGCACCTAGATTCCGTAAATGATTTGCCTCGTAAACTGTCGCGTGTCCATACGCCTTTGCCTGAAGATACCTTGCAGCGTCTAGAACAGTTGGCTGACTCTGAGGCTCGCCCTGTTGCAAATATGGCCTCTGTGCTAGTTCAGGCAGCGTTAGAGCTAATCGATCAGCAGGGGTTTCGCTTAGTTGAAGGTAAATTGAGAAAGATTTCTTTTGAGCCAACTGAAACAGACAAATCAAACTAAGCTCATGTCTAATGCGACCCTGCTCACTCAGCTTGCATCATACTCACCCTGGGATGAATCTGAAGCCAGGTATCATGCGGCATTCCTCGATCTGCTGCGTACTGACGCTGCCTTTGACCGCAACTCCTACGAACCCGGTCACATCACGGGCAGCACATGGATTCTGGCTGAAGACACTGGGCGAATCGCGTTAATCTACCACGGTCGGCTAGAGCGCTGGTTGCAGCCCGGAGGCCATGTCGAACCCGGAGAAACAGACGGCATTGGCACGGCATTACGGGAAGCCAGAGAAGAGCTAGGCTTGGTACTTGATCCAGAGCGAGCTAGCCTATTTGATCTCGACGTACATCAAATTCCGGCCACTGCAACTCAGCCCAGCCACTTTCACTATGATCTACGCTATCTCTGCTTCACCAAGCAGCAGCCGTTAATCTCAGATTCCGATGCAGCGCGGGCTGAGTGGTTCACAGCAGTAGAGTTAGAGGCAATGGGGCTGGATGCAGGAATGCGGCGCATGTTTAAAAAAGGGCAGCACCGCTAGCTTAGAACAGGCAACCGCTGCTTATTGCCCTCACTGTATTCCAAGTCATAGTTCCAAGTCATACAGGATCCCAAGTCTACGGGCTAGCAGCCTGTGGGTCTTCTGGAGGCTACTTTGGTCGTCCTAACCAGGCATCTTGCCTACTTTCATCAAACCAATCCTCTTGTGCTTGAGTGATATTAGATTGATATTCCAACAGATGTTCCAACCTTGGATCAACGCCGCCTATGGTAACGCTCATACTTTCAGAAAAACAAAGCTGTTAACCTTTCTACTTAGACTATAGGAATTTAATCACAATTTGTATTGAACGTGATCAATACGCAGCGGGATATAAAGTAAAAAGCATATAATTGTGACCAAGAGTATGAACTGTTGGCACAACTTTAATCCAGCAAATTCAATATCTCTTTAAATATCCAAGACCTCTACCGCTGCATTCAGGAGGATAGATCAATGCGCTTTACAACAACTAACCAAACCTGGAGGCAGAAGTTTCAAGCGAATTCTTCCATCTGGGGGTTTGCTGTTCCTATGGTTCTGTGGGGCGACGATGCTGCTGATTATTATGCTGTCTTTTGCGCGTGGCTAATTTGCAAGAAACAAGAAAATAGTTGGGGGCAAAATAGTTGGGGGCAGTACCGCTGCATCTCATGCATCTCACAGAGCATCCCTGCGGTTCATCGACTCAATCAGCTCTTCCACCTCTTCAGACTCAGAAGCCGTCTGAATCTGCGCCTTAAACCACTCTAGCTCCTCCGGCTCAATCTGCTGTGACTGAAAAACCAGCAGCGTTCCAGCAACGCGGGCTAGAGTAATTGGCGCATAGTCAATATGGCTCAGCAGGGACACAGATTCCCGGTAGAGCTGAGCTGCTGTCTCCAAAGCAATCGGTCTTCCCATTTGAACCGCAATATCTTGGAGGCTCTGCTGAATGGTGAGCTGAAGCGGGTCATCGTTGGCTGAATGCATCATCAGTTCCGCAGGCGGCTCACAGCATTGACAGCTCGCCGATCACTTCCAAGCGCTTGTACTGCCCCAGCGCCATGAAGGTTTCGGTAAGCTGCTCTTCTAGGGTGGGCGTGATCCAACCCATCTGCTTTAGCAGATAGATGGCAGCTGCATGTTTAGCGCGTTTTGCCCCGTCGAGCACCTTAATTGCCAGCCCCAGCCCTTCCCCGACGCGACCGACGCACTGAATCCCCTCTGCCCCAGACTTGCTGACAATTTCGCCTTCCGAGAGCCGCATTAGCTCGCTGTCAAAGCCGCCCTCTCCAGAAACCAGATTCGGGTGATGCGTCATGGCTCGCACAATTCGCTCTAGATCCAGGCTGTTGCCGGAGGCCAAATGGGCATAGAGCGTCGCCATCTGCGCCAGCTGCATAAAATAGGTGGGCGCGCCGCAGTCATCATGCGCGTTGATAAACTCTGCTGAGGGCATTCGCAGCAGCTCCGAAACCTTGCTCAAAATCAGCGACTGCACCGGATGATTATGCTGAAGATAGGTGGTCAACGGGAAGTTGCGCTGCCGACAGACAGCCAGCATTCCGGCATGTTTGCCAGAGCAGTTGTGCTCCAACGGGCTGCGCTTGCCGGGTGGGGTAGGGCATTGCAGCGCCGAAGGCTCAATGTCACTGCGCCAGAGAATATTAAACGCCTGCCTAGCCTGTACTGTCGTGCCCTGATGCGAGGCGCACATAATCGCCAAGTCGCGGTCATTGAGTCCGTAGCGGTCGAGCGTGCCAGTGGAGGTAACGGCTAGCGCCTGAAATGGCTTCAGCGCCGAGCGGATGAACGCGCCCGTTTCGGGACTGCCTGCAATATAGAGCGTGCGTCCGCGCTGATCGGCCACAACCGCCTGTACGTGATGCACCGATTCGACAATGCCTTCTCTTAAAAGCCGGACTTCGAGTTCTGCGGACTGCGTGCGTTTTCCCCTATTCATAGCCATGACTGTGCCACAATCTGGCTACTCGAACAAGCAATTGACATAAAAAAAGAATCATCCAAACGGGAATCGAGCTTACAAAAACAACCAAATCATGGCGTTGGCCAGCAGCAGGGAAGAGAGTCCAATAAAGGTGAGCTGAATCCGCCGCAGCAGCGCCCGAATTTCATAGTTGACAATCAGCCGGTCGCGCTGCCAAACCTCAGCCGGCTTTTGCCAGCACTGCCCATCATACCAGCCCGACTCTTCGTAAAAGATGGTTTCTTGCGAGAGGCGATTGCAAACGTAAATCCAGCCCAGGTAGAGCCGCACCAGCGTCAGCGCCGGAATCACCATTGCCCCCGCCCCGGCGCTCAGCAAAAACTGCACTGGATATTTGGCAAATGGGAAGCTAACTGCCGCCACCGGAGCCGAGATCAGCCAGCTCAGCAGCCAGAGGATCACAATCGGCTTGAGATATCCAGCCCAACCCAGCGTTGCCCAGCGAAAAAACCAGGACTCCTTCAGCTCCTGATACTCATTGAGCGGCTGTTGCTCAGCCGGAACCGGACAGACGGGGGCAGAAGGATTCATGCTAGTCGCTGGGCTCAGAGCTATGACATTCTTAATTTAGCGAATCTCCGACGATTGCGATAGGCCAGGATTGCGCTGACGCGCTTTAGAGAGTGACTTGGAGAGCGAAAAGTCCATCTGCTCTGCATGTCCCCAAAAGGCTTCGAGGCTGTAGAATTCGCGCTCGTTGGGCATGAAGATATGCGCGATCACGTCGCCGTAGTCAATCAGCACCCAGGTGCCCTCTCCCTGTCCTTCCACCCGAAACGGACGCTGCTGCCAGTCTGTCTCGACCGTATCTTGAATTGAGCGGGCAATGGCGCGCACCTGGACGCTGGAAAACCCGGTGACAATCACAAAATAGTCGGCAATATAAGAGACATCTGCCACGTTGAGCAAGGCAATATTCGCGCCTTTGCGGTCATCTGCGGCTTGGGCGATAGCAATGGCTAACTCGCGACTCTGGGCATCGGTGCGCGTCACGGCCTGGAACTCTGACGGGTCTGGAGCCAGCAATTCTAGGCTGTCGAGGTTGGCGGGGGAGATAGGGGTATTTGTCATTCAGAAAGTAGGTCTCCTTAAAGGGTTGCTTGGGACTGGACAACAGGTGTGAACTCTATCGGTCACTTCATCGGTCTACAACATCCTGAACTGAACTGAATCGCTGCCAAAAGTTGATAGGCGGTCATGAATCGGCAGAGCCAAACCGCCCAATCAATTTAATTGAGCTTGATTGAGCTTAATTGAGCCGCAAGCATTCGGCATCGCTGAGAAAATAAATTTGCTGGCGCTGCGCAGGCTTCACCCGCAGCGGCTGAGCCTGCCAGTTGAACTGAGCGTTTTGCTGTGAGAGCGTTTTGCTGTGAGAACTCACCCATGCAGTTGCGCTACCGCCGCTGAACGTCGAGGCTAAGGGCTATCATTTCAGGCCGTTGTAGCGACATCATTTGGCGATATCACCTGACCTGTGCTCTCATTCTAGATCAACTTTATGGCGCTAGCAGATTGGCATCGCAAACCGAAATATTTAGCGGCTGTATTAACTGCTCAGGATTCAGCGGCTCAGGCGGCAACCATTTTTTCCAGCGCTTGCAGCAGCACTTGTTCATTGAACGGCTTAGAGAAATAGGCGGTCGCGCCCAGACTCAGGGCAAGCTGGCGGTGTTTGTCGCTGCTGCGGGTGGTTAGCATTGCAACGGGCAGCTGCTCGTACACCGGATCGGCCTTGAGGCGAGCCAGAAACCCGTAGCCGTCCAGTCGCGGCATTTCGATATCACAAACCACCGCCTGCACCGTCACATCCACCAGCTTATCGAGCGCATCCTGTCCGTCTCTGGCCTGAATTACCCGGTAGCCTGCTTTTTCCAACGTGAGCGCCAAAAAGCGGCGGACGTTGATCGAGTCGTCCACAATCAGCACCGTTGAGCTAGGCTTGGCGGTGGCACGCAGGGTGGCATTTGAAACCATTGCCAGCTGTTGCTGCGCCAGAATATCGAGCTGTGACCGCTGAGCGCTGACCAGCCAGCGCAGCAGATCGGGCACGCTGACCAGCGGCACCACGCGCCCATCTCCCAAAATCGTACAGTTGCTAAATCCGGGCGGCAGGGCAGGGCCACCCTGAATTTTGCGGATCGCCACCTCCTGCTCGCCCCAGCAGCGATCTACTTCTAGCCCCACCGTTTGACTGCCCTGCGGCAGCAGCAGTACGGTCGGCACGCGCACCGCCGCAGTCCCCTCCGGGCTGTCTACTAGCCGCGCACAGTTAAAGCTGAGCCACTGCCGCAGCCGCAACAGCTGCACCATGCCGCCCTGCCAGGTAAAGGCTTCGTTGCCCGCCGTGGCGATCACCTGCTCAGGGGCTAGCATAATCATCTCCTGGATGGCGGTAGTGGGGAAGGCCATCATCAACCCGTCGCTTTCGATCAGCAGCACGCGCATCACCGAAAGCGTAAACGGCACCGAGAGCGTAAAGGTTGTGCCCCGTCCGGCCTCAGTTTCCACCTTGATTTCGCCCTGCACCTGTTTTAAGCGCTCCCGCACCACATCCATGCCGATGCCGCGTCCAGAGAGCGCCGTCACCTGATCGCTGGTGCTGAATCCGGGTTCAAAAATTAGCGAGAGCAGATCTTCGTCGCTGGCCGCCGCCAGCAGCAGCTCATCTAGTCCCATCTGCCGCGCCCGACTGCGAACTTTTTCGAGCGGAATGCCGCCGCCGTCGTCACTGAGCGTAATCAGGGTGCGGCTTTGGCTGTGCGTGGCGCGGATCGTGATGTTGCCCTGTTCGGGTTTATTGCGGCTCTGGCGCAGCTCTGGCGGCTCAATGCCGTGGTCAAAGGCGTTTCGCACAAGATGCATCAGCGGCTCGCTCAGCGCTTCGAGGATATTGCGGTCAATCAGCGTGTTCGCGCCCTCCACCTGGAGCTGGACGGGCTTGCCGTACTGTAAAGACAGCTCGCGCAGGGCACGCGGGAAGCGGTCGATGATGTCTGAAAGCGGGCGCATCCGCACCTGCGAGAGCCGCGTCTGGAGCTGACGGGCTGTTTTATTTAGCTCGCGAGCAGTCTGTTCGGCTTCATCTAGTCCTAGCTCCAGGTCACTGCTGACCTCCTGGATCTGCACCACCGTTTCCATCACCTCTTGCGAGAGCAGATGCAGTTCGTCGTAGCGGTCGAGTTCAAGCGCATCAAAACGGCCATCAACTCGGCTGGCGCGCAGCTCATCGTGGGCAAAGGCGGTACTCAGGTCAGGCTTTTGCGCTACTTTGTCATAGATGTCGCGCAGCTCGGTGTTTGACGAATCTAGGATATGAATCCGCTCAGCCAGCGTTTTCATCAGGCCGCGCAGCCGCTTGAGGTTAATGTCGAGGCCGTTGCGTTCAATGGTGAGTTCGCCAAACAGATCGTTGAGCCGATCGAGATGCTTGACAGGCACGCGCACGCTGTTCTCGCTAGCTTCGGACGGCTGACCGGACTGAGTGCTGGTTTGGGCGCTGGTTTGGGTGCTGGTTTGGGTGCTGGTTTGAAGGCTGGGCTGGAGATCGGGTTGGAAATCGGATTGGCCGTTCAGCTTGGCATCTGCCAAACTCATCTCGGACAGCAGTTCTGGCAGCGTCTCCAGAGGCTCTGGGTGAATCACCACTGACTCGACGGGCAGACTGGCTGCTGCCTCCCAATTAATTCCAGGCAGACTCAGCCGATCTGGCAGCGCATTGAGGTGTCCGGTCAGCACGAGTGCCTGCGAGCGTCGCCAGGACTGGAGCGCAGCTTCGGCAATGGCGCTGACCTGAGCGGGAGCGGCTGCAAGGTGCTGAGCAACCGACTCGCAGAGCTGCACAAACGCTGGCAGCTGGAGCATTTCGCCCAGACCACCCAGTGTCTCGGCCAGTTCGCTGAGACGCTCGGCTAGCTCAGGCTCGGTCACTGTCGCCTCAAACTGGGTCAGGCTCTCTTCTATTTCGGTTTGAAACAGCATCGGCACGATGTCCTGGCCTTCTTCGGGCGACAGGATGGAAAAGGCATCTTCATCCTGGGGGTCGCCAAGCTGCTCATGCAGCTGGTCAAAAATCGGCTGCGCCTGCTCCGTCAGCCAGTCGGCAGTTACAGGCTGGCCGTGCCGTTCCGCTGCGGCCACCTGATGCAGTCGCTCCGCGGCGCTCAGCAGCAGATTTTCGAGCGGTGCGTCCACGACAGTTTTCTGGATTTTCAGCACCTTCAGCGAATCCTCCAGATGATGCGCCAAATCGCTGAGCACCTCAAAGCCCATCATGCCCGCGCCGCCTTTGATCGAGTGGGCAGCTCGCAGCGCGGCATTGATCCGGTCGGCTTCGCCGCTCTGGCTAAGTCCGACCAGCGCGGTTTCTAGCGTGCCGATATATTCCTGGGCTTCGTCGAGAAATTGGAGCTGAATTTCTTGTTCTCGGTTCATCTGCTTAGCTGCCTGCGGTGCGTTGATTGGGAATGCTGGTTGATCGGGCTGTTGAGCGGATTCACCTCTAGCGATCCTCTAGCTCTCCACCTTGAAGGTTTCCACCGAAGCTCTCAGCTCCTGGGCAATGGCGACCGTTTGCTGAATCGCGGCAGCAACCTGCTGCGAAGACTGCGAGGTATGCTCAGAGACCAGCGCCGTCTGCTGGATCAGCGCTGAAACGGCGCTAGAGGTGGAGACCTGCGAAACGGTCGCTTCTGAAATCATCTGCACCAGGCCGTCAATCTGGCGCGAGACTTCCAAAATCTGGCTGAGGCTATGCTTGGCTTCTTCCGCCAGCCGGGTGCCTTCCACCACCTGCAAAGTGCTCTGCTCCATGGCCTCCACCACCTGCGTGGTTTCCCGCTGAATCGTCGCCACCACTTTTTCAATTTCCTGGGTGGCCTCTGCCGAACGCGCCGCCAGATCGCCCACCTCTTCGGCCACAATTGCAAACCCCCGACCGTCTTCACCTGCTCGCGCTGCCTCAATTCCGGCGTTGATCGCCAGCAGGTTGGTTTGCAGCGCGATCTGGTTAATCAGCGACACGACTTTAGAAATCTGCTGCGAGGACTCGCCCAGCCGCTTCACTTTTTTGGCCGTATCGCCAATCGTCTCTCGCAGGCTAAGGATGTTATGCACGGTCATCTCCATCGCCATGCCGCCCGTCTCCGCCGTGATGGAGGCCGTGCGCGCCACCTGCGCCGCCTGTCGAGCGTTATCGGCCACCGCCTGAATCGAGTGGGTCATCTGCTCGACCGAGGCCAGGGTCTGCGTGGTCTCGCTGGCCTGCTGAGCGGCTTCGTCGGCCAGACGGCGAATCGCGTCTTCGTTTTGCCCCAGGGCGCTGTTCACCTGCATCGCCGACTGCTTCACCTGGGTCACAATCTGCCGCAGACTCTCGATAATTGCATTGAAAAAGTCTGCCACCGTGCCAATTTCACCCGGCGTGACCTCAGCCCGCACAGTCAGGTCGCCCTCCGCCGCGCCCTCTACGTGGCTGAGCAAATCGACGAGATGCTTTTGCCAGGTTTCCTGCTGCTGCCGTCGCTGCTCCAAGAGGCTTTCGGCTTCTTGCCGCGCCTGCTCCTCTTGACTCAGCAGATTGGCCTGCTCCAGCGCAAAGCCCATCTGAATGGCAATCTGCCGCATAAACCGAATGTCAGCATCCTGCCACTGACGCGGCGCAGAACACTGGTGGGCGATCAGCAGCCCCAGCAGCTTTTCTTTCACCAGAATCGGCGCGACCAGATTGGCTTTGATTTGAAACGCCTCAAGCTGCTGAATATGACAGTCGGTGAGGCCAGCCTGCCGAATGTCGGCAGTTGCCTGGACACGACCTTTGCGGTATTTTTCCACATACTTATCGGCAAAGCAGGGGTCGGTGATCTGCTCTCCCAACGCGGCTAGATAGTCATCATCAACCGATTCGGCCACAATTCGGCCTTCCCAGCTCTCGTTAAATAAATAAACTACCGTGCGGTCGGTGGCCAAAATCTGGCGGGTTTCTTGCAGCGCAATATTAAAAATCTGCTGCTGTTCCAGGGTTTCGCGCATCCGAAACACGGTGGCGTTGAGCTGACGTTCGCGTTCGACGGTAATCTGCTGCTGCGTCATCAAGTCGGCCTGCCAGATCGCATAGCCTACCTGAGTTGAGAGCTGATGCATCAGCTCAACGTCGCTGGGCAGCCAGAGCCGAGGGCTGGCGCACTGGTGAGCGCAGAGCAGTCCCAGCAGTTCCTCACCCACCAAAATCGGCGCGACAATATTGGCCTGCACCTCCAGCCGCTCTAAGATTTCGCAGTGGCAGCGCGACAAGCTAGCCGTCGCCAAATTTTCCACCATCGAAATCCGACCCGTGCGGTAGCGCTCCAGCGACACCGGGTTCAGCGGGTCAAGAATCGTCCGACTCAGCGCCTTAATCCAGCCATCGCCCACCGATTCTGCCGCGATCTCGCCGCCTGTGAAGTCGGAGTTGAAGCGATAGATCACCACCCGGTCGGTTTCCAGCAGCGCTCTTGCGCCCGCCACCGTGGTTGCCAAAATCGTCTCAATATCTAGCGACTGGCGAATCTGCATGGTCACCTCGGCGAGCAGCTTGGCGCGTTCGGTAGCCTGCTGCTGCGAATCGTTTTGGTCGCGCCACTGCCGCTCTGAATGCGTCACGCTGTCAGCCAGCTCATTAAAGGCCAGCGCCAGTTCGCCTACCTCATCTTGCGCCGTAACGCTAGCGCGCACCCGCCGATCCCCCGCAAACTGCCGCGTGGTCTGCCGCAGCTGCCGAATTGGTCGGACGATGGAGTGCCCTAGCAGCGAAGCCAACAGCAGATCGAACAGCAGGATCAGCGCGCCCAGCCCCAGCCCCAGCCCTAGCAGGGTTTTGAGCAGATGATTGAGTCCAGTCTCAGAGCTGCCGCGCACCAGCACCGCCACAGGATTGCCTTTTGCGTCGGGCATTGCTCTTGCCGCAGCGCTGTAGGTCTGTCCTGCAATCTGCAAGCGCTCAGTCTGGCTGCTGTCTAGGCCGTTGCTAGCCGCCTCCAGCAAACCTGCATCCGGCAGCGGCACTTGGAACTCAGCCTGCGTGATATCAGTAGCTTCGCCTAAATTCTGGCTGGCAACCAAGCTGAAGCTGCCGTCAGACTGGCGGGCATAGATGCCGCTGTAGCCGCCCAGCAACGTTAGCATCTGGTTGACGACAGCGGATTGATTCAGTGGTTCGCTGCCCACTAGCACGCCCAGCACCGTCTGAGTCTCCGGGTCGCGGACTGGAGTCAGGCTGTAGCGCAGCAGATCGGCTCCGTTGGGTAAGCTAGACTGCCCTGCTCGCAGTTCAGTCGCCTGAAGCTCACGCGGATTGGCCAAAACCGAACTCACCAGCCCGCCTGGGTTAAATGTTTTGTCAACCGGACTAGCGCTGGCAATCACCTGCCCGTCGCTAGCTACCAGGGTGAGCGAGTCGAGCCCTTGCGCCTTCTGCTCGGCTTTTAAGAGCTTCTGTGCCACCTGCACCAGCTCCGGTGAAGCGGAGCGAACCGCGCTGTAGTCTTTGGCTAGAGCAACCAGCGCCGGGCTGTTCGCCTGTCCCCGCAGACTAGTCAACATCTGCGCTTGCTCCAGAGCATAGAGCTGCTGCATCACGCCTAGCTCGGTCTGCGCCTGCCGCTCTAGCCTGGCTCGTCCCCCCCAAAGCAGCAGCGCCGCCCCCGCAGCCGTCAAGCCGAGAACGGTGAGCAGATTGGTCGCTAAAAGCGTCAAAAAGGGCTTGCGACGAATCGGCAAATGACCAAACCAGCTGTCCATCGAGACAGCCGACTCGGTCAGAGCGGCCTCAGCCGAGGGATTCAGATTAGGCCGATAGGGCGCTAACTCTTCAGGCTGCGATTGACCATTCAGCGATTCGCGAAATTTTGTTGTCATAGGACGTGCAGAAAGAATTCAATCAGGACAAGATAGGAACTCGCGGATACTGGGCAAACAGCAGAACTTTAGGCAGGCAGGGAATTCTGCATCACGGGCGCTTGCAAAATAGCTTCAGCATCGAGCAGCAGCAGAATTTCTTGAGTCTGCCCCTGTTTCAGCAGCGCGCAGCCTTGCAGGTAGGGCAGCAGAGCCAGACTCATTTGGCCAATGGGCGACTGCACTGCATCAGCGGCAATCTTCACCATGCCTTCAATCTGCCGCACGGCCAGCCCCACCTGCACAAGCCCCACCTGAATCAGCAAAATGCTGTACTGCACCGTCGCCGCGTCAAACACCGCAATCCCCAAAAGCTGCGCCAGATCCAGTACCCAAACCACCTGATTGCGCCGATTGGTCAGTCCCAAGACGGGCGCGGGCATATTGGGCATCGCCGTCAGCTGACGGGCCGGCAACAAAAATGCCTCCTGCACCGACCGCACGGCCAGAGCCGCAGGCACGTTGGCCTCCAGCCGAAATTTGAGGTAGCTCTCTTCTCCAGCGTCGGACTGAACCAGTGCCCCAGCAGGCAGTTCCCCTTTTGCAGCCCCGGTTGCGGCTCCGGTTGCGGCTCCATGCATAGAGCGCTGCATATCAGCGGACGAGAGATTGGATGGCATGAATCAGCTCCTCTCTAGTAAAAGGCTTGGTCATATAAATCGTGGCACCCTGCTTCAGTCCCCAGAGCCGATCAACATACTGATCTTTAGAGCTGCAAATCACGACCGGAACTTCTGCGGTTTCGGGATGGCGCTTTAAGCTGCGACATAGCTCAAATCCGCTCATTCCAGGCATCACAATATCGGTAACGATCACGTCTGGCCTTTGAAGCAGCGCTCTATCAAATCCCTCCTTGGCGTTCTCAGCATCAATCACCTGGTATCCTCCCTGGCGCAGATAGTGACCCAGCAGCTCTCGCTCTGATGGCGTATCCTCGACGATTAAAACTGTGATAACACCAGATTCTCTACTCGATTGCTTTAAGATATTCATCAAGATATTCAAAATAATTCAAATAGATCTAGGCAAATTTAAGCTCGGCAAATTTAAGAGAGATGCTTGAACACCATCTTGACTAAATCGGGCTGCGTGAACGGCTTGGTCAAATAGCCTGATGCGCCGACTAGCTTTGCTTTGGCGCGATCAATAAAGCCGCTGTTACTGGTCACCATAATCACGGGCGTGCGCCGAAAGCTGGGATGTTTCCGCAGCAGCGAACATAGCTCGTAGCCGTCTAGATTGGGCATGGTGACATCGAGCAAGATCAAGTCGGGCTTGCTGCGGATCACCTGCATCAGCGCTTTAACTGGATCATTGATCATAATCACCGCAACGTTTTCATCGTTGAGATAGGCGTTGATAGACTTCAAGATGGTTGGGCTATCGTCGATGCAAGCAATTTTGTACGGGGCGTTGCCTCGAGGCGAATTGGCAGGCGGATTGACAGCCTGATTGCCAACCTGATTGCCAACCTGATTGACAGACAGACTGGCAAGCGGGCTAGGCTCCAGAGTCACGGCAATTGAGCGGGCTGAACTCTGCTGCGCCAACGCTGAGAGCGAATAGGAGCTTGTTGTATTCAAAGCGGTAGTGCGAGGCTGGGCTGTCAGACCTGCGGCTTGTCGCTGTCGCAATCGACTCTGACAGAACTGCATCAGAGAAGGCAAGTCAAAATGGCAAAAGCTGTCGGGATCTTGCTCAAATGGAATCAGCTTGCAGTCCCCTTCCGGGACGCTCAGCAGGGATTCTAGAACCTCTTTGGCAATTTCTTCGATTAAAATGGCGGCCTGTGCCGGATTGAGATGGCGCTGCTCGACGAGCCAGCTCACAGCCTGATAGTCGCGGCAGGTGGAAGCAGCCATTTCTTGAGTTGGCGCTTCAAACATGAGTCTGGCCTGAATCCGAATCGCGCTGACCAGCGTTGGCACTTGGACGCTCAGCCGCCGCAAATACCGATCGAAGCGCCCAAACGGGTCAATTGAATTGGATGCGTAGATTAATTTGCCTTGCTTCAAATAGATAAACCAGGACACCAGACCGCCTGAAATGCAGAGGCAGCCGTCTGTATGTCCCTCTACGCACTGAGTCAGCAGACGAGAAAGTGGAAACTCGCGGGAAAACCGATTGTGATTCATCAGGAACAGACCTGCGTAAACTTCTGCTAACGCTGCAACGACTCAACGCTGTTCTAGCCTGATCGCAATCGTAAGGGAGAAGAACGGCAGTCTTCGGACTACAATCGCCTGCTTCGCTCACTCTGAGAGTTGCTATTTCTAAAGGTTCTCTGAGGTTCCCTACCGTGAGAATCGCTCTCGATTAGCTCTGGAAAGGGCGAAGCAGTGGAAACTACAGGGAAAAAATCACGGGGAGAAGGTTAACTGGCCTCGCGGAAAGTAGCTGTAAGTAAAGTTAGCTACAATTTTTTACCCTGATTCAGTAGTTTTACAGGATTGCCACACTATGTTAAACAGCCTATCAGATGTTTTGGGGCTTTGGGAGACTTCACAAAAAATTCATCCGCTAGATCTAGCAGGCTGTCAGGGCAGGCCAAAGCCGCAGAAACCGCAAAAAAGGGGCAGGCTCTCACCTGTCCCTTCTCTAGCAAATTCACTGAATGCTGGCTCTCAGTAATTACCCTGAGTCAACAGCCCTAATTCACCTTCCCTAATTCACCTTCCCTAATTCACCTTCCCTAACTCAACCGCTCTTAAGACCTGCCGCGCTATTCTTCCTGCTTCAGCAGCTTGCGATAAAACCCCTGTGGAAAGTCTGCTGTGCGGCTGCTCTTAAAGCCAAACAGGACTTCAATCAAAAAATCGACGAACTCAAAGTTAGCCATAATCACCTCGTAGCTCAGCTCAGCGTTGCCGTCAAACTGCATTCGACAGCGGGTTAAGTCGGCTGGAATCGAGGAGATGCTCCAGGTTGCCAAGAACGGAATGCTCTCACCGCCCTCAATTTTGCGCGAGCCTTCCAAATTGCCCATTTGGTAAAGGCTAATGGCTAAGGGCAAGGCGCTGCGCTTGCGACCCTGGTAATAGGGAGAATAGACGCTGACATCTTTTTGATTCGCAGGCTGGAGTTTCTCTAGCGACATGCTCAAACCTTCCTCAATTTCCGCTAAGTTTGGGGTGGATTGGGGAGAAGCTGGGTTCAAACCCAGATTTCTTGCACCCTAGCAGCTAGTATTCCCTATCCAGGATATTCTGGCGCAGTTTAAGCCAAAATTATCGAGCCAAAGCAGCTGATTGCTTATGAATTTCTGCATTGAGTCAGCAGATCAGGCCAGTGCATTAGGCCAGTGCATTAGGCCAGTACCCGTTCGGCACCTCCAGAGTTGCCTAAAATCAAGGTAGTCCAGTTTAGCTGACGGAGTTGAACCCTTGCAGTCTCTTCAAGTCGTGGTGATCGGCGGCGGCGCAGCCGGATTTTGGGCGGCGATTGCCTGCGCCGAGGCCCATCCTCAGGCTCAGGTGACGTTACTGGAGGCTCGCCAGCCGTTGGCCAAAGTCAGGATTTCGGGCGGCGGACGCTGCAATGTGACCCATGCCTGCTTTGAGCCTGCGACCTTAGTGCAGCAGTATCCGCGCGGCGGCAAGGCACTACGCGGTGCATTTACGCGCTTTCAGCCCAAAGATACCATCGCCTGGTTTGCGCGGCATGGCGTTCAGCTCAAAACCGAGAGCGATGGCCGTATGTTCCCCATCACCGACGACTCGGAAACTATCGTCAGCTGCCTGCTTCAAGCAGCCCGTCAGGCCGGAGTCGAAATCTATACGGCCTCGCCTGTACAGCAGCTAGAGCAGACGCAGCGCGGCTTTGAGGTGCTCTTGAAATCAGGACGACATCTCCCTGCTCATCGCTTGTTGTTGGCCACAGGCAGCAGTCCGCAGGGGCATGAGCTGGCTCGCGGATTAGGCCATAGCATTGAGCCGCCTGTGCCTTCGCTCTTTACGTTTAACATCCCAGATCTAAATCTGCACGAGCTGGCAGGTGTAGCTGTCGAAACTGCTGAGGTGAAACTGCTGACCCCTAAGCTAGAGCAGTTGGGAGCAGTGCTGGTGACGCACTGGGGCTTGAGCGGGCCAGCTGTGCTAAAGCTCTCGGCCTGGGGGGCGCGAATCCTGCATCAGCAGCGCTATCGAGCTGAGCTACAAATCAACTGGCTGCCGACCGATACGCTAGAAAGCTCACGGCAGGTTTTGCTGACGACCAAGCTTCAGCAACCGAAAAAGACGCTGGCCGGGTTCTGCCCGGTTGAGCTGCCGCGTCGGTTCTGGCAGTATCTTGTCAGCCGCGCTGAGGTTGACCCAGAGCGGCGCTGGGCAGAGCTATCCAAGCTGCAAGTTCAGGCGCTGCTGCGGGAGCTGCATCAAGGGCGATACCAGATCCAGGGCAAGAGTATCTTCAAAGATGAGTTTGTCACCTGCGGGGGCGTGCGGCTCCAGGAGGTTGACTTCAAAACCATGCAGAGTCGCCTCTGTCCAGGGCTGTTTTTTGCAGGCGAAGTGCTAGATATTGACGGCGTGACGGGCGGCTTCAATTTTCAGAGTGCTTGGACAACAGGCTGGCTGGCTGGTCAGGCGATTGGTGCAGGCTGACGGCTGGTTGACGGCTGGTTGACAAGAATCTTCGGGATATAAATTTGTAACTCCATATATACAAAGATGTAATTATCTAAGTCAAATCTTTAGACTACAGAGCTAATCGATCCGGATATAAAGCTAGAGCATTGCGAGTAGAGCATCAGCACCATGCTCCATCTAGTCAATCCCGCGATCAGGTGCTAAAAATAGCGAAACCGAGTAGTGCCCTGAAGGGCAGGGAGAGTAGGAACTAAAGGAGCCGAAAGCTAGATTTCCCAAAGGTTCTATGCCTTTGATTCAGCTTCTACCCTTACCTTCAGTGCGAGTCTTAGAACCGGTATCGAGCGGTGCAAACAAATCTTAGGCTCGCCTGCCTGAAGCGCTATAGACCAAGCGCTATGAGAAAATCAGGCTGGGCAATTTCTCCGATGATCTCAAACGATGGGGCACCTGAGAATCGCTCTTTACAGATCGCTTAAAATTGCTAAATTGTGCCAACCGCCATGTCTGATTCTGTGAATCCTGCCGCTAGCCCTTCTGATATCAGTGTTACTGTCCCAGCCACAACAGCCAATCTCGGCCCCGGCTTTGACTGCCTGGGAGCAGCATTGCCGCTTTACAATCGCTTTCAGTTTCGGCTAACCCCAAATCAGCCACTCAAAATTACGGCCACAGGCTTGAATGCTGAGCGGGTTACCACCGATGAGCGCAACTTGGCCTATCAGGCTTTTAACCATTTCTATCAGCAGCTCGGTCAACAACCCCCGTCAGTGCATTTAGCGATTCAGCTAGCTGTGCCTCTGGCGCGCGGGTTGGGCAGTTCGGCAACGGCAATCATAGGCGGGCTAGTCGGCGCTAACTGCCTCGCGGGTTCACCGCTAGCCCAATCTGAAATTATGGCGCTGGCGATTGCGCTCGAAGGCCATCCCGACAACGTTGTGCCTGCTCTGCTGGGCGGCTGTCAGCTCACGACTCGCCGCATCGACGAGAGCTGGCTCGTCTGCGATCTGCCCTGGCATCCCAATTTGGTTTCCGTGGTCGCTATTCCTGACTTTGAGCTTTCCACCAGCGAAGCCCGCCGCGTTCTGCCCAGGTACTATGAGCGTCAAGATGCAATTTTTAACGCGGCGCACTTGGGTCTACTGCTGCGAGCGCTGCAAGTTGGCGAACCAGACTGGCTAGAGGCTGCCCTGCAAGATCGGATCCATCAGCCGTTCCGTCAACCGCTGATTGCTGGCTTTGAGGCAGTGCAGGCGGCGGCTTTAGCGGCTGGCGCTTATGGCTTGGTGATCAGCGGTGCAGGGCCAAGTCTGCTAGCGTTAGCTAACATCAGCAAGGCAGACCAAGTGCAGAGCGCCATGCAGCTCGCTTGGCAAAACCTAGGAATTCAGGCAGAGGCTCATATTTTGCCACTTGAGAGCTGCGGAGCCACCGTGCATTCAACGCATCCAGCTTGAGCGCATTCAGCTTGAGTTGAACCCAGGTTTAGCATCAGTCAAGCGGCTACTGTCACCGCGGCTACTGTCACCTATTGGCGGCTAGATTGCTGGACAGGATAAGCAGCAGTCTGGACTTCAATGCGTTCGTCGCGTCCCTCTCGCTTCAGCTCGACTTGCAGCTTATTGCCAACTTGAGAAGCCTCAACCACCTTTTGCAGTTCCTCTGCGGTCGCCACATCTTGGCCGTTGATCCGCTTCACGACATCACCAGCTTTCATCCCCGCTCGATCGGCAGGTGAGCCGCTGACGACCTGAACCACCAGCACACCCTGCTCCTCGCTAATCTGTAAATCTGCGTTGGGATTGCTGTTAATTTCCTGCTTCACCTGCGGCGTGAGGGTCGTCATCTGCACGCCCAAGTAGGCGTGTTCAGCTTTACCTTTGGTAGCGAGCTGATTGGCAATTCGCTGCAAGGTGTTGCTGGGAATGGCAAATCCGATTCCCTGAGCGTCAGCTCGGATGGCGGTATTCATGCCGATCACCTCGCCGCGTTCGTTGAGCAGCGGGCCGCCGGAATTGCCGGGATTAATCGCGGCATCAGTCTGGATGAAGTCCACCCGCTTGTCTGGGATGCCCGCTGCATTGCTGGATCTGCCGGTAGCGCTGATAATCCCAACCGTTACCGTATTGTCGAGACCAAGCGGGTTGCCAATCGCAATCGCCCATTCGCCTGCCCGAATTTGCTCTGAGTCGCTGAGCGGCGCAACCGGCAGATTTTCGGCCTCAACCTTGATTACCGCTACATCTGTCACCGAATCATTGCCCAAGACGCGGCCTTGCAGCTTGCGGCCATCTTTCAGCGTCACCTCTACCGTGTCAGCCCCTTCCACCACATGCGAGTTTGTGATGATTTGCCCATCGCTGCTGACAATAAAGCCAGACCCCAAACCTCGCTCTGTGCGTTCACTGGGCTGCTGCTGCTGTCCAAAGAAGTCGCGCAGCGGATCGCTACCTGAAAAGGAGTTGGAGCGACGGCTGACGGTGCGAGAGGCATCAATCCGCACCACGGCAGGCCCAACCTGATTGACAACGTTCGTCACAAAGTTAGGACTCGTTGCGGCGGCAGGGGCGGCTTGAGCAATGGGTGAGGATGAGCCAGAGGATAAGCCACCCTCAGCGGTCTGCGCTGCAACGACCGGCGTGGCCTGAGGGGGAACCGTCACGGGGCTGCGCGAGAAGTATGAACCAGCCGTTCCAACTCCCACACCAAGACAAATTAAGCCTAGCGAACGTCCTGCCGTCGAGCGGCTCCACTGGGAAATTTGGCTGAGGGGATGCCGCTTGGCTCGATCTTTGGACGGCGTGAAGTCAGAGGGTTCGTCGGCATTGCGAGGATTCATGGTTAAAGACCTGCTGTATTGCTGTATTAAAGTAGAGTGTGGCTGGAGCGTTACTGAATCTGGAGGTAGAGAGCTACCTTAGATTTGCTCGATAATCCTTACTCTAGCGAAGCTATATATCTATAGTATGACGGCGGTATGGAGACTCAGTTGCAGGTTGAAAGAGGAACGAGGACTGAGGACTAGAAGATGATGGCGCAGGTTCAGCAGGCAGCAGCCTATTAAAGCTTATCTAAGCAGCAGTTATCTGACAGGCCTTTTTAAGAGGTCATTTCTTCAGACGGCAACTCAAACGAGGCTTCAACCGTTTTCAATTCCAGCATATCTGGCTCAGAGTAGCGGCGATGCTTGAGCTGAGAAAAGATGCGATAGGCGGTCATATCGGCCTCAATCTGCTGGCGTGAGCAGGATTCGCTCATATTGACCAGGTTGTACTCAATATTTTCCGTATAGATGGCGGTGATGATCCGGAACATTTCAAAGAAGTTGACCACCCACTGACATTCTTCCTCTGAGTAACTGGAGTAGTAGCGGATTAGATCGGCAATTCGGGCTTCCAGATGGGTGCGAGCATAGCGACAGATCAAGATAATCTTGAGCAGCACCACGACCAGCGTCAGCGAATTGCCCTGTGACAGCAGCAGCACAAACAGCGAAGAAGGCTCCTGATGGTTTTCAGTGGTTAGATACTCCAGCACCCGATTGGCAGTCCGCAAAATTAAGGCGTTATTGATCGGCTTGTCATCATGCTCTGCATAGAGCGACTCCAGCTTTTCGGCGAGCTGGCTCTTGAGAATGCTGGCAAATTCGTCCTTCTCGACCGAGAAAATCAGATATTCCAGCAGGCTCTGCTTAAATGCCCTGTAACTGGAGTTCTGTGTCTGGTTGATGAAAATATGGGCAATGTTGGGGTAGCTAAAAAAGCCACGTTTGGCGACAATACGCTTGATCAAGCGCAACACGTCATCCCCCAGGCTGGTCGGGTTGTCAAACTTGCGGTCTTTAGGAATCACCTCTGGCGGCAGGGACGCCTGGGAGCTGGCGGTATACATTGCCAGATCGAACTTAAACTTCTCCTTCAGCTTGCGCGACAGATTGCGGGCAGCCTGCCGTTGCTCCATCGGATTTTCCAGGTTGATATACTGTGGCACCAGCAGATAAGAGGCATAGCGCTGGCTCCAGTGCAGTCGGTCATCGTAGCGAGCCGTGAACAGCTTCAGCTCTTGAAAGTCTGGGCTTGCGATGAAATTTCGTAGCCATTCGCGCAGCCGCTTCAGCGTCGGCGAAATTGTATGTTTGTAGAGAATCGGATCTGAGAAAAGCTGAAGCAGCTGCTGGATGGACTCACGGTTGCGGGTGATGTCCCAGTTGTTGATCAGAATGTAGCAAGAGCGCTTCAGCGTATGCTGAAACTCCTGCTCCTGATTGGCAAAGACAATCTCATAAAGATAGGGCAGCGTGTTGGAGCTAACCGTATCAGAATGGTGGATAAACAGATGCCGAAATTCCTTTAAAACGTCTTCAGGCGGCCAGTTTTTGACAATTTCTAATAAAAACTCGTAGATCGCTTCTTGCGCCTTGGGGAGATTACGCCGAGACTGCTTCAGCTGACCTGGAGGCTGAAGCGATGGATGGGTGGGCAACTTGTCTCCAAACATAGTGGCGTTAAAAATTTAAGTCTACAAGCATCCTAGGTACAAGTAACCCAGGCTAAACCCGAACCCAGAAATCGCTGCTCAATGTCAATGCTGCAATCATAGGCTGCAATCATAGAACGACGTTCTCTGAATCTATGGCAATCCTGGTGGAAAAGTCGGGGAGAGCGTTAAGAGTCTGTAAAATAAAATATGTCAGATTCAGCCCTAGCAGCTCTTCCAAACCCCCTCTAGGCAATTCACGAAAGCCCATAGCTGAAGCCAGATTCAGCCTATGCACCCAAGATACTGTAGATCAAAGTCTATGTCATCTTTAACACCTGGTATTCACAGTCTCTTGACCTGAGAAATATCAGCTTGACAAAAAATTTCGCTTACATTCATTAGGCTTCATACAGGCTTCTGTATAGAGCCTATAGAAAAAATAAATAAGCTACCTTGCAGACTGAGGAGAGCAAGGCAGGCAATACCGTTAGCGAGCAGTTTTTATACCAGATTTGCGAAAATTCAGTGCCGATTTTGGTCTAATCACCAGATCTGGATACATGAGGTGTCAGAATCCAGCAGATGTCTAAAAACGCAGCAGCACTGCTAGGCCACCTAAAAACCTGACTACCTCAGCTATATCGACTGATTCGACTGCTCTAGCACCCGATAGATTTAGTAAAAATTTAGTAAGTAGGGGCAGAGGGACTTGAACCCTCACGATTATTCATCAACGGATTTTCACCTTCCTACAGCTTTCGCTGCAACCCTGAACCAATCTGGTCAAGATCTTGAAGATTGGACTCTCCCTTTACCCTCGTCTGCACGTTAGGGTAGCTCCCGTCGAGTCTCTGCACCTTCTAGAGTTGCCTCAGCCACTTGGCTTGGCGCTTCTAGCTTGGCTCAGGATTGCCCTGTCAAAAACCCTGCGATTTCCGATTTAGGTTTCCCTGAGTTTGAGAGCGGCCACTTGATGAGTTTCTCCATCAAGGCTCAGTTTTCTAAGTCCGCAGCGTCTACCATTCCGCCATGCCCCCATGGTGAGCAGCCAGCTTCGCCAGTTTCAGCTGATGGCTCTCTATTATAGAACCTCTGTTGTTTCCAGCGCTAGCTGCGACTAGCCCCCTACCATACCAGAATGCAGAGGCCAAATGCAAACCATGCCCGAACCTGTCTAGCTAAAACCGCACGCCGACTCCGCCTTGGACTGAAGCTGCTGTCGCGTTACTGTTCTTGTAAGCATCAAACGCAATAATGGCGTTGCCAAACAGCACCACATTGCTATACGGGAAGCTGTGGTCGATGCCGGGTTGCAGCACAAAAGCCGTCTGGTTTCCGACAGGTGAAGCGTTTTGGTCGCTGTCCTGGATTGCGGCCCCGACCCCGACATAAGCGTCAGTCTGCCAGTTGAGCGGCAAGTCATAGGAGACGGTTGGCACAAAAGCTGTACTTTGGCCAATCAAAGCCTGAGCGCGAATTGAGATCGGCACTTCTAAAAACTTATAGCGGAATGCAATCACGCCGCCGCCGCTGCCGCCATCGCCGCTAGTTGGATTGTCGGTCACGCCAAAAGAACCGCCAATGCCGATGTAGCTCCCGTAGGCAGCCTGGGCAGAAGCATCCGAAGCATGTGCCAGCAGCACTCCCAGTCCAATGATGCTGCCCAGAGCCACTTTCCAACCAGTCAATCGGCTAAGTGACTGGCCTAACCGTTCAAAATTCGCCATAAAGATGAGCCTCCTCGCGATGAGACTGAAATAAATTCATCAAACGATAGCTCAGTTTGTCCAGAATGCTACTGAAAGTTTTAGCCAAGTTTTCGGCTCGGTTTCGTCAGATCTGGATCGCTGTGAGCTATTAATATTCTACAAGAGAAAATTAGAAGCCGAGTCATATAGCTGGGGATTGGGTTGAAGCAACGACATAGACTGCGAGTCTATTAGGTAGAATAAGATGATAAAGCTTCACAAAGCTTAGCACAGGCGCTTTTGAGCCATTTTTGACCCTGGTTTTTGCCCTGCACCATGCTTGACTCCTTCCAAACTGCGCTCTACCACCTCGAACAGTTTGCTGACGGGTTGGTAGCCAATCAGCTGACGCACCTGACTCCGCTCAGCGTCGGGATTATTTTTGCGGCGGGGCTGCTAACGAGCCTCACGCCCTGTATGCTCTCGATGCTGCCAATTACGATTGGCTACATTGGCAGTCGAGAGAACCAGAGTCGCGCTCAGGCTGCGATGCAGTCAACCTGGTTTGCACTAGGGCTGGCAACGACGCTGGCGGGGCTGGGCATTCTGGCGGCGGTGGTGGGCAAGGTCTACGGTCAGGTGGGGATTGGCCTGCCAATTTTGGTGAGCCTAATTGCAATTTTGATGGGGCTGAATTTGCTGGAAGCGCTGCCGCTGCGGCTACCAGCCTGGGGCGGCATGGACTGGATCTCGGCAGATCTGCCCGAAGGTCTGCGCTCTTATCTGATTGGCCTGACGTTTGGGCTGGTAGCCTCTCCTTGCAGTACTCCCGTCTTGGCAACGCTGCTGGCCTGGATTTCCAGTACGCAAGATCCAGTGCTGGGGAGCCTGCTGCTGCTGGCCTACGCCACAGGCTACGTTGCGCCATTGATTTTAGCGGGCACGTTCACCGCCTCGATTAAGAAAATTTTGGAGCTGCGTCGCTGGTCAGGCTGGATCACACCTACCAGCGGCGCGCTATTGGTTGGCTTCGGCGTATTTTCGCTGCTGTTTCGGCTTTTTCCTTCAGGCATCGCCTGACCGCATCACATGGCTTTAGAACCTGCTCCCCAGACTTTTAATCTCAGCCTCAGCTTGCGCCGCTACTTTAAGCGGGAGCTGGTGCCGCTGCTAGCTGATTTGCGGCTGGCAATTGTGCTTCTGCTGACAATTGCGGCATTTAGCGTTAGCGGTACAGTGATTGAACAGGGGCAGAGTCAGGCCTTTTATCAGGCCAATTACCCGGAGCATCCGGCGCTGTTTGGCTTTTTGAGCTGGCGACTGATCCTGCTGCTGGGACTCGATCAGGTCTATCGCACCTGGTGGTTTTTGGCGCTGCTAATTCTGTTTGGAGCCAGCCTCACCACCTGCACGTTTCAGCGGCAGATTCCGGCGCTGCGCTGGTTTTCGCGCACCTGGAACTTCTACAGCCAGCCGCGTCAGTTCCAGAAGTTTGCCCTCAGCGCTGAGCTGCCCCAAACCCAGATGTCGCAGCTCTTGCCGCTCTTGCAGCAACGTCGTTACAAAGTGTTCCAAGAAGGCGACAAGCTCTACGCGCACAAGGGAATTGTCGGGCGGATTGGGCCAATCTTGGTTCATGCCAGCATGTTGCTGATTTTGCTGGGCGCAATTTTGGGGTCAATGACGGGCTTTTTCGCCCAGGAAATGGTGCCCAGCGGCAAGACGTTTCAGGTGCGAAATGTGTTTGATGCGGGGCCTTGGGCGGCGGCTCAAATCCCTAAAGACTGGTCGGTGAAGGTGAATCGGTTCTGGATTGACTATACACCCGATGGCACAATCGACCAGTTCTACTCTGATCTCTCGGTGCTCGATCAGTCTGGTCAAGAAATCGACCGCCAGACGATTCACGTCAACAAACCGCTGCGACACAAAGGTGTGACGCTCTATCAGGCCGACTGGTCGGTAGCAGCACTGCGGTTTCACCTGAATAATAGCCCAGTCTTAGAGCTGCCGATGGCTCCGCTCGAAGCAGGCGGTGGACGACTTTGGGGCACCTGGCTTCCTACCAAGCCCGACTTGAGCGAAGGGGTTTCGGTTGTCACCAAAGATTTGCAGGGAATTTTGCTGATCTACGATATGCAAGGCAAGTTGATTGCTACGGTGCGGCAAGGCATGTCAGTCGAGGTGAATGGCGTGACGCTCTCGATTGTGGAGCTGGTGGGCAGCACGGGGCTGCAAATCAAAGCCGATCCAGGAATTCCGCTAGTCTACACGGGCTTTGGTCTGCTGATGCTGGGCGTGATGCTTAGCTATGTTTCGCACTCGCAAATTTGGGCGCTGCAAACCGCAGACAGCTTTTATTTGGGCGGCAGAACCAACCGAGCGCAGGTGATGTTTGAGCGCGAAATGCTGACGTTGCTTGAACAGCTGGCGCCTGCTTCGCCTGCGGAAAGCAAAGCTGGCACCAGAATCTAAATTTCAAAGACTGTAAAAGCCTAGACCACGAACTGCATCAGCCAGAAAGCCAGTCCGGCACTGCCCAGCGGCACCGTCAAATTGTCGATACCCAATTTTGAGAAAGCTTCTAGCAGCGCTGCCGCTACTGCCACAAGGATTGCCACTAGCCAAATCTGCCAGAGATTGCCATAGACCGCCAGCAAAACCAAACTGCTGACCAAACTGCTGACTATCAACATGGTCAAGCTGCCTTCCCAGCTCTTTTGAATCCCGCCTAGGCTATACGGATGCCGTCCCCAGCGCTGGCCAATCAGAGCGGCAAAGCCATCACCCCAGGTCATCACCAGCACGCCCAATACGGCAAACTGCGGCGCAGTCTGCCAGAAGCAGGCAATTAGCACCCCAATGCTGACTGCATAGAAAAACGTGCCCAGGCTCTTGCGACCAACGCTGTTGATCCCCGGCAGAAGCGGCAGCCGATAGGAGAGCAGCGTCACCAGGCTAAACAGCACCGACGCGCCGATCCCCACAGCCGCCGGAAGCTTTAGCCACCAGGCAAACAGAATCACGTTGCCCGTGCCAATATGCACGACTTTACGAATCACTTCCGGCTCAACGACTTTCCAGGCTTGAAGGCTAAAGGCCAAAAGCACCACAAAGCCTACCCAGGCCGCAGCAAGGCCGATTTGCAGCCAGAGGGTTGGTTCTGTCAGCTGAGCCAGTTCATCGAATACTAGTTCATCGAACAACGGTAGATCCTGCAAACCGATATTTTTCATACTGTAGAGGATCTTGTTCCCGCCTGAGCAGCACCGCCATTCACAGCCGTCATTCACAGCCGTCATTCACAGCCGCCATCGGGCTCAGGGTTCTATACTAAGCTCTGTAAGATCCAAAGCCAGATTGAATCAGAATTCATTATGAAAGTAGCGGTAACAGGTGCAACCGGATTTGTCGGCAGTCGGCTGGTCGCAAAGCTTCAGCAATCCGGGGAGCAGGTTCTAGTGCTGACTCGAAACCCAGCCAAGGCCGAGCAGATCTTTTCCAAAGCTGCTTTTCCTACCGTCGAAATTATCGCCTATCAGCCGCTGCAATCCGGCGATTGGCAGAGTCGCATCTCAGGCTGTGAGGGCGTAGTGAATCTGGCTGGCGCACCGATTGCCGAGAGCCGCTGGACGGCAGAACGCAAGCAAGAGATTCTAGAGAGCCGTACGATTGGCACAGCCAAGATTGTGGAAGCGATTGCCCAGGCCCGCGACAAGCCTACCGTGCTCGTCAACTCCTCGGCCATCGGCTACTACGGCACCAGCGAAACAGCGGTGTTTGACGAAACCAGCCCCGCCGGAACCGATTTTTTGGCGCAGGTCTGCCAAGCCTGGGAAGCCGAGGCCGAGCACGTGAAAGCGTCCGGCACCCGGCTCGTAATTTTACGAACTGGCATTGTAGTTGGTGCAGGCGGCGCAGTCGCTAAAATGATGCTGCCGTTTCAACTCTTTGCAGGGGGGCCCTTGGGCAGCGGCAAACAGTGGTTCTCCTGGATTCACATTGATGACCTGGTCAGCTTGATTGTGCAGGCATTGTGTCAGCCTGATCTAGAAGGCGTTTTGAATGCCACAGCGCCACAGCCCGTCAAAATGGCAGAACTCTGCCGAGCTTTAGGAGAAGTTCTGGGTCGCCCCTCTTGGCTGCCTGTCCCGGCGTTTGCGCTGGAGGCACTGCTGGGCGATGCGGCGAAGGTGGTGCTGGAAGGGCAACAGGTGTTGCCTCAAAAGACTCAGGCCGCAGGCTTTGACTTTCAGTATTCAGCTATTCAGCCAGCCCTGCAAGATGTGCTGCGCTAAAGTTTCGACTCTAGGCACAGGCTATTCAGCCAGGTTTCGCAGCCGGATCAGCTGGCGGCGCATCTGCGGCGAGGCTTCCACTTCAGGCAGCTCCTGCGCCTCGACCTGAGACTGGACTGACTCCAGGTATTCATCAGCCCCATACGAAAAAGCATCTAGCAGCAGATCCAAAAGCTGCTCCCGATTTTTCAACACCTGCTTCTCTTCAATCAGTCTAAACTTGAGCCGAATCTCACAGTCATAGACAGCAAACTTGGACTCGAATGACTGTGGCTCCACAGAATTGGGGTTCATTTGAGGTAATCACACCTTAAGTTGAGCTGAGTGAGAGCCTGAAGCAAATCAGGCATCGTGAGGCAGTAAGGGCGGCAAACAGATTAAACAGATCGGTAACCAGATCAGAGAGGTGACTGTGACAGAAGTAAATCTGCGCCATTTATGAACGCAAGTTTTGCAGAACTGTGAGGTCGAAAAATAGATCGTTGGGGCGTTAATGATCTACAACTTAGCATTCCCAAAAAGTTAATCAGATCCGCTAACTTGCTGAACTGCTGCTGTTTAGATCTCAAGTCAAACCGTCATTGGAGGAAGCCAGTAATTTATAGATATCACTATTGAATGGTTTGCGGCAGAAGGTTTTGTGAATTATCTATGAGGATTGATGCTGCCTTTGTAAGCACTTTCTATAGCTGTCTCGCTATTTAATTCGACTTAAGTTTCTGTATTATTAAAAATACGATTTCTGCATTCTCAGCATGTATTTTTTAATGCTGAAAGCAGTCCTTACAGTCTTATTTTGAGCTGTGGTTTAAGCACGGTTTGATACCTGTAGCGACATCCGTAGTCGGATTGACAGAGTAATTAGCGCGGATGAATCATCATAGATTACCTACCTAAGGCTGGCTGATAGCCCAATGCAGCTCAACAGTAAGCAGCGCACGATCTGGTCACCGCTCAGCACAGGTAGTTTTAATACATTCTTGATATATCAGTTTTGATACATCAGTATGACGTTTGGAAATGGCACTCCAAAAGATGCCTGCCACTACTCGGCTGGTTTGATACCTTCAGGCTTGATCCCGCAGCGGCGCAGCATTGCCATAAACTCAGGCAGCGTTAGGGCATCAACCCGACAGCCGCCTCGTTCAGCAGCCAACCCCAGGTTCCCCAGCTTCAGCGCCTCGCTGCGCGGCAGCTGCCAGAACCAGTAGGCAGGCAGATGCCCATACTCTGCGCTGGGTGAGTAGTTGAGCTGAGCGTAAAACTTATAAAACTTCAGCGGCTCGATCCACCAGTCAACTTTCTGACTGAACAAAAGTGCTTGCTCAATTTGCTTAGCCTGATCCTGCTGGAGCGCATCGTCTGAGAGCTTGCCGTAGAGTGCTAGCTGCCGCCCAAAGCCAAACCTATAGGCGCTACTCTGACTCCAGAGCCGATCAATTGCCTGGATCGCCGCTCGGTCTAGCTCGGTTTTAGGAAATTCCCGCAAAGCCGTCACATCTAGCCAGCTTTGCACAGGCTGGATCACCTTCAGCAAAATATCGTGCGTTTGCTGATCAGCCGCCTCATATGCCGCCTTGCCCAACTGAGCGACTAGTGCTTCAAAAGAGTTGCTGAGACTGGGATCGTAGGCTGGCAGACCTGAGTTGGCGGCTGTAGCTGCTGCCACCGTTGCGATGTCCTCTGAAGCCAGAGCCGGAGGCTGGCTGCGAACAAACTCTTCGCTTAGCTCATCTTCAACGGCTGCGGCATCGCTCTGAGTGAGACCCAATATCTGAGCTAGCTTGTTCAACTCTGCCCTAATTTCTGTAGTCAGCAGGGGATCATTCAAGTAGGCTTCCCGCAGCACCTGCTTGTATTTTTCGCGGCGGCTGGCTGTATCGGGCGACTGCAAAATAGCCTGTGGAGCAAGAATTGTAGAAATGATCGAAGCCGGGACTTCTGGGATAACCTGTCGCTCAGCTGAAGCAGGTGGCTCACTGCGTAGCCGACGAGGCTGTGATCGAGCGACTGCGCGATGGGAAGCAGGTTTAGAAGGCGCTAGCTCAGATGCGGTGGCAGACGGCGAGGCAGGCCAGTCCCTCTGCTCTGGGCTCTCTAGCTTATCAGCCTCAGCTGCTTGATGCATCACGTCCTGCTCAATTGCCCTCGCCTGATCAGGCAACAGCCGCAGCAGCATTCGATTGGTTTCGAGCGCCTCTCGCTCATCTGCGGAGAGGCTGCCGCTATGGCGATATTGCTGCACTAGCGCTCGATAGGACTCTTCAGGCGTACTCATGGTGAGAGTGATAGCTAAAAGTTATGCAGAGGAAATTGCTCCAGATCTTAGCGTTAGCTCACGGCGTTGCACCAATAATTGAGCTGCCTATGACCAGTCTGCGGCATCTGCGGCATCTTGAGCCACCAAATGCTGCTTGACCGTTTTCCAGTCAATCTGCTCGGCATGCAAATCTTGGATCAGCCGCCCCTGCTGCAACGCTAGAAGGCGACTGCAAAACTGCTGCAAAATATCAAGCTGATGATTCACCATGACGATAGCGGTTGAGCCGTCAGCCAGTAGTTTTAGCAGCAGCAAGAGCTGTTCGGCGCGCCCAGCATCGAGAGCAGAGGTAGGTTCATCTAGCAGCAGCACTTTGGGCTGAGCAATCACGGCTCGCGCGATGGACACCCACTGCCGCTGCCCAACTGAGAGCTGAATTTCGCCACGCTCTAGCCAGTCTGCTGGAATCTGAAACTGATCTAGCCCAGTTTGAATGCGTCGCTCAAGAGTGGGCTGATCCAGTCCGCGCAATCGCAGTGGATAAGCCAAAGCCTGCCGCACCGTCATGCCCAGCAGCCGCGACTCTTGCGGTACAAGCATCACCTGCTGCCTCAGCTCCACTACAGGCAGCTGATCGAGCAGCTGGTTTCGATAGAAGATCTGGCCGCTTACAGGCTGAGCCAGCCGATTGAGGAGCCGCAGCAGCGAGGTTTTGCCAGCCCCAGCCGCGCCAACAATGCCCAGACGATCCGTCTCAAATAGCTCAAACGAAATATCTTGCAACAGATATGTATCGCTCAGAGCTACGCCTCCAGGGCTTTTAAATCTGACATGCTCTAGGCGCAGACTGCTGGGATGGTCGGGTGGCAAAACAACAAGACTGAAAAGGTGCGCTTAGATCTTAGCTTGGACTAGGCCAGCGCCACGCCGATCGTCCAGAAATCAATCAGCAATAGCAAAAGAGTCAGGATCAACAAAAACAGATACATCCAGGGTTGAGCCAGCAGGCGCACATCGCTGGTGTCGATTCCGGTCTGAGCCTCGACAATCCGCACGAGTTCTGCGAAGCCTGCCACCCGCATTGGCAGTAGGTAGGCCAGTCCAGTCTGACTCAAGAAATAGTAGACAATGCCGCCCTGCCCGGTCGAGCGCGGCTTGAGCGCCTTGATCTCTATCCAGGGCAACGACCAGCCGCGCCGAAAAATTGACTTCGCCCAGCCAGGATAGGTCACCTGAATTCCCTGCTGATCCAAAATCACCCGTTCGCTTAAGGCCGCATACAGCGTTACAGCTCCCAGAACGAGTCCCAAAATCAGCAGCGCAGGCGGAACAGGTGCGGCAGTTTTTTGTGCCAGGAAGGGCAAAGGGACGGTCAGCGCCGCGTAGAACAGCAGCAGCGTGATCTGAATCAGTGGCGACAGCCGAAAGACGCGCTGCTCTAGCCCAGAATTTGGCTCAAGTTTTGGCTCGAGTTTTGGCTCAGGTTTTGGCTCAGAGATGGAGGACAAGGGTGACTTTCCGCTTGGGTTGCTCAACTGGGTTGCTCTAGCAGTGTAGCAACTGCTGCCTGCTGCAAGACCATTCGATTCGGAGCGCTTCGCGCTAAGGCAGATATTTTTGCACCACCGTCCAGCCCGTCCAGCTGACGGCAGCTAGCCCCAGCAGCAGCAGTAGGTTCGTGCCCAGATGCAGCGAACGTGCCCAAGGGCGCTGTGGGCTGATGCGGATCGCGCTCCAGCCTGAGAGCAGCGTCAGGCCAACGACCGTTAGCCCAGTCACCAGATGCGGTGAATGCCCTAGCGATCCGTAGTAGCCCAGTGTCCCGACTAGCCCGACCGCTAGCAGCAGCACCACCAAGCCGACAAGAGCGCCACCCGTAATTAGATGCAGAGGTCGCAGCCAGCCCGGACGGCTTGAATGCTCCGACTGCCGATGGCTCACAAACAGCCAGCTACCAGTCGTGGCCAGCAGTAAATAAGCCGAGAGAGACAGCCCCATTGACCAGGCGGCAATCCGCCAGAGCCACAGGAAAGAGGGAAGATTCAATGCAGCAACTAGCATTTTGGTTTCAGGGCAACGCTGCTTTTTAGCCTATCGCTAATTGGCCGATTGCTAAGCTGGAACATCGGGGTTGAGATCATCCGGCAGAATTCGCAGCCGTACCCGTTGCGAGAAGCTGCCATCTGGATCGCCCAGATCGACTTCCAGCAGATCCTGGGTGAGTGGCGCAACCTGATCGAGCAAGGCGCGCAGGTTAGGCGTACTGGCTCCGCTATCGAGATACAGCCGATCCGCCAAATTATTCAAGCGTCTCCAGGCAGCATGAAGCTTGATGACTGACTGCTCCAGCTGCGAAGCCTGATTGACCAAATCGGCAGCGCTGCTCAAGCATCCGACTCGCAGCGCTTCTTCCAGCGCCGACTCAAGATCGATGGAAGAGTGATTAAGCGCCTGCACCTGCACCGCCGCCGCCAGATACTTAGCCAGATAACGAGCTTCCACGGTCGCCTGCTTGACCGTATCCACATCGGGATTGGCAGTGATTCCATCCTGAATCGCGGTCTGATGCAGGGGCGGCAGTTTTTCCAGTTCGCGCACTAGCGGCGTTAAATAGCGCGTTGGGATGGCGCTGCTGGCCGCCTTCTCCTTCACCACAAGCGGCAGCAGATCGGAGGACATGGTTGTCCATTCGTCTTGAATCTGGCGCACTTCTCGGCGGGTAATCTGGGGCGCAGCTTCTCCGGAGGGTTCGTTGACCAAGTCACAGACCATTTGCTGCACTTCTATGGCGGCCTGAGCCGTTTCGATAAATGCCCGCTTGCTGAAACAGTTAACCGCTTCGGGTTGCAGCATCCCGTCTTGCAGCAAAGTATCAGCGCTGTTGGCTAGCTCAATCAGCGAATAAGCCTGTGTCTTGCTAATTTCGCGGTCGTTCAGCCAGCTCAAAAAACCGCTGCCGCGTCCATCGCCGCCTTGCTTTTCGCGGTCGCGCACCGTCCGTAGAATCCGGCCTCGCCAGATTTCGGTCTGCAAGTCGAAGCGGTCGCAGATCTGCCAAGCCGTGGACACCTGATGCAGAAAGTCGGTCTCGGACAGCTGCAAGTCTTCCGGATTGGGAAGGTCTAGGCTGAAGGTCGTCGGATCAACTTCGTTGCTCCAGTTAGGTCGAGCTGAACGCGCCTGGGCTTGCTTGGAGGCCGCAGCATTAACAAGGTGAATAGATTGGGATGGGTGAAACGCCTGAACCATGAAACCTGCTCTAAAACAGCCGGATCATTATGGCATGGCCTACTGCAAATGCACCAAAATAGCGCTATATCTGGCGGCTGGCGAGTTTCTACGCTCAAGAGTCCACTGTCTCCAGCCTCCAGCTCTGCTGCCTCTAGAGTTTTGCTATCTCCTGTAATGCTTGAGCCAAGCTCTCAGCTCGCCGCCCCACCCACTAGCTGCACGAACCACCGCAGCAGCCGGAAGGATAGATAGGCGCAGAGTACCAGTGCCAAAGCCAGCCCAGCAATCAGCAGCAGAGCAAACCAGCGATTTTTGGCGGACTGAGGCTGGGGCAGATCGAGATGTTGCTCGAGCAGCGTGATGTTGCGAACGTTAGATTTCCAAGTTGCATCAAACAGATCGCCTACACCTGGAACAGTTCCGGCAATTGTTTCCAGCAGCACGTTAAAAGCCATTGTCCCCAGCGTCGATTTGGAGGCTCCCATTTGAGCTGCCTCCAGGACAATAAAAGCAGACATCATCAACCCCATGGTATCGCCGCCGCCCGGAATCAGGCCGATAATGGGATCTATTCCAATCCGGAAGGCCGTGCCCGGAATTTTAATGGCGCTATCGAGCAGCTGACTCAGCCGCCGCAGTCGCTGCATTTTGGCAGCTCGGCCAGCAGACTTTAAGGGGCGCTGAGCACCAAGCCGACTTAAGGCTTCAGCAGAGGATTCGACAGGCCGATTTGGCCGGGATTTGAAAGAGTCTGGCATTTGCAGGATGCACCTCAGCGCCAAAGGGAAGCTATGCTACTGCTGGTGATTATGCCGCAATTTTCGTTGAGCTTGCTATTTGACCCCTCCTGGTGCGCTGCGTCGCTTGGCTTGGCTGCGCTACTAGACTATGGCCTGGGAGATCCCTGGGGCTGGCTGCATCCGGTGCAAGTGATGGGGCAGTATATTCAGCGCTACAGTCAGTTTTGCCTCAAACGGCTGTCAAGACCGCTGCTGCTGAAGATAGCCGGGGTTGGCCTAGCGCTGACCACAGTTGGCCTGAGCACTTTGGCTGGATGGCTGACGCTGCTGGCAGCGAGCTATCTGCATCCGGCTCTTGGCTGGATGGCCGAAGTTGTGCTGCTGGCAAGCTGCTTTGCGGGGCGTAGCCTGCGCGATGCGGCAACAGCCGTTCTGCAACCTCTAGCAGCAGGTGATTTACAAGGTGCGCGGACGCTGCTGAGCCGCTATGTTGGACGGGATACTGCCGAGCTGCCCGCTACCGAAATTCTGCGGGCGGTGCTAGAAACCGTCACTGAAAATGCCACCGATGGGGTGATGGCTCCGCTGTTTTACGCCAGCTTGGGCTCTATTTTACCGCTGGGAGCTGCACCTGTTGCTTTGGCCTACAAGGCAGCCAGTACGCTAGATTCAATGGTGGGCTACCGGGACGCGCCCTATGCTAATTTAGGCTGGTTCAGCGCCAGACTCGAAGATCATCTCACCTGGTTGCCTTGCCGCTTGCATGTACTGACTTTGGCGCTAATCTCAGGGCAACCTCGGCGGGTGCTGCGGCTCTGTGCGCGCGATGGACATAAAGATTCAAGTCCCAACTCTGGCTGGAGTGAAACTGCCTATGCGGCAGCACTGGGCGTTCAGGTTGGGGGCATGAATCGATACCGAGGTCTGCTGAAGCAAAAGCCGCTGCTGGGTGATCCAATTCAGCCGATCACGCCCGACACAGTCTTGGCGGCGACCCGCCTGACGAGGCACTGTTTTCTGCTGTGGCTCAGCCTATTTGCACTCGTCTCTGCCAATGCCGTTCTGCATTGATCCAAGAATCGTCTTGACATTGACGCAGCGTACACTGCCACCGTCAACTGGAGAGGTCACTACAATTGTCATGATGCCAGCTTCTTCGGTTGGTGAAGCAGCGGTGCCAATATCGACGTTGCCCCGATCGTCAAATACTAGGCAGTTAACAGCATTTGCGGCACAGCCCGCGCTGCTGATTCGGCTAATCACCTCTAGCCCGTAAGTTTTGTTGGTACGCTTATCGGCCTGTACCTGCCCATCTAATGTTTGACTGATACTGCCGGTTTGAATGATTGGCAAGGCATTGGCAGGCGTGATGAAGTTAACAACCTGTCTTTGACGGGTCTGCATCGCCTGCGTCTGAGCCTGCCTGAGCAACTGCAAGATCTGATCTCGGCCTGCATCAGCGCGACGGTTGTTGACGAATGTGAGCCAGCTTGGAGCCGCAATCAAAGCCAGGATTGAAGCCATGACAACTACGACAAGCAGCTCAAATAGCGTGAATCCAGCGGTAGAGTGACGAGTGGCGTTTCGCATGTGCTTACTGTGCTTTGCTTACTTGCTTTGCTTTACTTGCTACGTGCTTACTGCGCTTTGCTGATTGCGCTGAGAACCTATTCGCCAATTGGGCTACGACCCAAAACGCTACGGTTTAAGACGCGAGTCTGAACCGTTGGCAAAACGTCTTGATCATTTCTGCCAGCTCCCTGTACGCCCGGTCTGCCCACAGCGCTGCCGCGCAGAAATAGCAGCACGTCTCGATATTGAGTGGGGTCAGCCTGCCCAGCGCTGGTTCCAGTCGTTGCAGTCTGAGAGAAGACACAGGCATAGAAACTGCGCACCCCTTGAGGCGCAGTCTTGGGCGAGATGTCATAGGAGCCAGCCGTGGTAGTGCCTGTCGCTCCGCCCGCAGGGCAAAAGCCAGTTTGGCTGACCTCTGTAGTCAAACTTGCATCAAAGCTCACAAAGTCCACCAGCGTAAAAGCCTGTCCGGTTGGGCGAGCTGCCTGTAAATTCCGTACCCCAGATGTTGGGTTCGCCCAAGGCCATGTGGCAAAGTTGCGGTTCTCGCCAGGATCAACATAGCCCACAGTCAGGTTACCGCTAGCGTCAAACTGACTCAGAACATAGCGCGTGATCCGAGATTGGCCTTTCCAGACGGAGTTGGCAGCTTTGGGCGCTAGCGAATAGACGACCAGCGCATAGGATTGACCGTTCAAGCAAGCTACCCCATCAATCGTTGCAGTTGAGCTAGCACATTTCTGCTTGACCGCTTCTGGAAAAGTTTGGAGTTTCCAAAAGGCCAGTACTGGCACAGCGCCATTGCTGCTGACTGAAGCGGGCAGATAGTCAGCGAAAGGTTTGTTGGTGGTGTTGAGATTGCTCCTGCTGTTTTCCAAATAGGTGCCGGGATAGGTGTACACCGACTCTCGTAGCTCTGCGGCCATGTAGTCGAGTGCCATCTGCATTTCGCGCTGGGTTTCAGCCCGCGAAGCCTCGCGTTGGTCAGAGGTCATCATTTGGATGACAATAAAACTCAGTCCAGCGACAATCCCGCCTGCAATAGCTGTTACCACTAGCAGCTCGACCAGCGTAAACCCTTGCATGCTGCGACGAGTTTTGTGATGCTGAGATTTCAGGAAGGTTTTTTGGAGGCGAGAGAGAAGAGATTTAGCCATGGTGAGTTAACTCAAAGATGCAAGGCGGGTAGAGGCAATGGGGCATTCAGCATATTTAGTGACGACAGCAGTGACCGCCGCTTTAGTTACAGCCAGCAATTTGTTTTTTGTCGGCATCGGTAGCATATTCACACAGCACTTCTGAGCGCTCGCCCCAGGAAATTTCTTTGTAAACTACGGCGAGTGGATTACTAGCTTGCTGTCCCTGCCCAATGGTCAAGCCAAAAGACGCTGGCTCTACTTTCAAATTACCGCCAGTCAGCGTCTTGTTCGTATCTACCAGCTTTGAGTAAACTCGCACGCCTAGATTGAAACGAGCGGGTCTTCTCTGGGCTGCGGTTTTCTGCAATTCGGCTGTAGTATAACTGCTGCTGTTCCGAAACACCTGCATGAAGAAATCTGGATCGCAGTCCCCGTCTACATCAATCGGCAGGGCATCGGTAACGGGTAGCTGTTGATCAGCGTAGCGCGTGTAGCCGGAGTATTTACTGGCTGGGCAAGCCGTACCAGTGCTGCGTGTAGTCTCAATGTAGTTTGCAATCTTAGTAGGGACAGGGACAGTCCCAATATTTGGCTGTCCTGCGTCGGTCGGCAACAGACTATTTTTATGCAGGCCGCGCTGCACGAGCGTATTGATCCGGTCTATTTCGTCTTGCGCCACCTGCAATGCCTGTTCGCCTCTGCGGGTTTGAACTCGGCTCGCGGTTGCAATCAGCAGCGGCGGTGTCACCATCGCAATGGTGATACCAATCAGCATAATGGCCACCAGACATTCCAGAATGGTCAGCCCCTGCTGCGAACTCTGGCTGCGCCGCAGCAACTGCCGCAGCAGCAAGGTTTTTGGGGATGTCATGACTGGCAGCATATACGCTTCCTCAGTAAAGGGTGATGGATCAAAGGGTGATGAACCTGAAATTCTGGAATCTGCATCCCCTTCACCAGCGAGCAAAAGTGAGCAAAGGAGATGCAGGGCGTTAGGTGGGGCAACCCGGTGCAGGTCTACTGGGTACAGCAGGCACTTTGGCGCAGAGGTTGCGGATATAGGGATCATTGGCCGCAGGTTCGCTGTAAAACTCGCTACGGGTGTTTTCGGAGAACTGGAAGCGGGCAGCCACCGGGGAAGTTTTGCCATACTTCAGCGCCGGATCATAGCCCCAGCGTCGATTGGGGGGGGCATAGTAGGAAATCCACTCGTTGTTGCCGCTACCCGCTACCGGAGCGGGAGAGCCGACCTGCCAGTTTTCCTGGTCAAAGGGAGCCGTGCCGTAAGAGCTGAAGTTGAGCTGCAAAAAGGCACCTGAGATAAACAGGTCATCACCACCCCAGTTCTCGTTAAAACGAGGGAAGTTGTGCAGTCCACCGTAGGACTGACCTTTGCGAGAGGGCACCAGGTTGCTGACAAGGATCATATTCATCCGAGTCTCAACGGCTGGCGAGGGCGATTTGCCAGCTGTATTGTCTTTTGCTGTAGCATAGGTGCCCTGGTACTTCTCAATTGTCCCAGCTGTATCTCTCCAGTTAATCGGCCTGCCATCTCGTGAGAAGAAGATGGGCGACTCGCCTTCATCTAGACTGTGGGCAACCGTGGCTGTTCGCACTCCGCCTGGGAAGCTATCCGCCACGTTCGCTCGCTGCCAAGTCACGCCTCGCGCTGTCGCACCGTTGGCCACTGGCGTTCTGGGGCGAGTCTGGTTGAAGTAGGAGCTTTGCTGGGCATTAGTACAGCCATAGCGGTTTCTGAGCCAGACTGGCAGGGTTGCCGTGCCGATGTTTGATAGCCCGTCTTCAATGCTGCCGTCGCAGAAGTTAGCAGAGAGTAAGGTCACAGCATCCGCGACAACTTCACTGGGTCGCCACTGATCCTTCGTAATCTCAGCAAAGCTCGTATCCGGCGTTTTGCGGTCGTAGAAATTGTTATACCGACCAGTACCATCAAAGGTCAGCTGCTCCGTAAACTCTTCTAGTCGGGTGCCGCCACCGTTCTGGTGCAGGTTGAAGTCACCTTGCACATAGGCCGCATCGTCAGTGATAAACGAGAGTCCCAAGCCTTCGTCGCCAGCCCGATTGAGACTTGCGCCTCTGATCAGTCGGAAGCCATAAGGACGACGATCCGGATCAGGGTAGTAATCGACGGGTTTTGGCGTGATCAAGTTGTTGTCGTTCAACGGCGGATCAACTGAGCGATAGGCGTTATTGCTGTGCGTGTTCATCTGACAGGTCGGCGCAGCCAACTTCGCATCATCGTCGCAAGATGCCCAGGTGGCGGCATTTGGCCGCACAATGTTCCCCTCTGAGATGGCATCTTCGCGGAAGGCATAGACTACCGCCTTTTTGGGTAGCCACCAGTCTGAGCCAATTGCGGTGGTTCGCATCAAGTCGAGGTCGAGGTTGAGCGCTCGCACCGGCATCAGCTCACGTCCGTTGTAGAACACAGTATCTTTGAACGCGACTCGCACCAGCTGCCCCACTCTTGGAATTTGGAAGCTAGTCGTGCTGTTTTGCGGCTCAGAGCAGCGTGCCCCAGTAGTTAGGTCATTTCTACAGATTTTAATCAGATTAAAGGCGCTGCTGTTAGGCGTTGATCCAGAGGTGGGGGTGCCGTTGGCATTGGGTAACACCCAGTTGCTGCCGCCTCCCAGGGTGACACCGAGGCGAGTCAGCGTCCGAGGCTGGAGAGCGATATCCGCTGGGCGCACCACGCGGTAGGTGGTGTCACCGTTCGCATCAGCGATAAACGAGGCAATCGAGGCACCGCTGGTTTCCCTGTCACGCACCTTGCTGTCTTCTTCTGGATCCGCAAGATCTTTATGGCTGACAAAGCCACTGGCATAGGCTTGATCAAGCGTCAGCCCAGAGAGAGCTAGGTTGCTGCCATCGGCTTTGGCTGGTGCAGCGGGGAAGAGCGAGTAGAGGATGGGATAGCGAGGTCGGGTTGAGCAAAAGCGGTGCAGTGGATCTGACCAGACTTGAGGCTCATTAGGCGCTGGCGTTCCGGCGCTGCTCAGAATATTGATTTTGCCAGCCGGATCATTGATCCAGCCCGTCACGCCACCCGCATCTACCGGCAGGCCACAGTCGCCTAGAGGGGCAAAGCTGTAGGCATCTGATGTCCCATTGCTGTTGCTGTCCTCGCCGTTGCGGCCATAGAAGCCCCAAGTCCGGTCGCGGGCAACCTGCTCTTTGGCAATGGTTAGCTGAGCCAATTCAATGCTGCGATTCAGCGATAGCCGCATCTGAACCTGCTCAGCAGCCGTCAGGCCACTATTGACAATCTCATCCCGCCAGCGCTCCAGAAGCCGGACGTAGGTTTCTGGATTGTTAGATCCGTTGGCATCCCAGGCCATGAAGTTCATCCCGCGCTGGTTTAGCCCGGAGGGGGTCAGATCTCTGAGGCTGTTCACAAACGTCAGCGGCGGTCGCTGACCTTTCGGAATTTTCTGGTATGAGATAGAAGCGGGAACAGTGCCCACGGCAGGCAAATCTGTTGCAGTGCCGTTGATCAACCCTTTGATGATGTGGTCAATCACGCGGATTTGACCTCTTAAGCCTGCGCTGTAGGCCGGGAGCGCCACAGTGGCCGCATTCACCGTCAGGTTATTACCCGTGGCCAGCGCCCGATCTTGAACCCCCAGAATACTCTTAGCCGGATCGGCATCGGTCAAGCTGGGCTTATCTACACCAAAAGCAGTCTGGACATTGAATTTCTCTAGATAGTCGAGGTTGTAGGCCAACATGCCCAGCGTACAGGCTGCCGTATGCAGTGTTGTCTTGTCGGCAGGACTGAGATTGTCGTAGCTGGTGCCGCTGTCCAGCAACTTGAAAACCTGCCGCAGCGTCGAATAGTTGCCCCACATCGCCATTGCGGGATAGGGGTGGACTCTGCCGCGCTCTTGGGTGGGCTTGAAGGAGGGCGCGCCGCCCAGAGGATCGCCCGCATAGTTAGCTAGGTTTCGCAAGGCCAGCATCGTCGGGCTGGTGAGGTTGCTAAATTCAGTTACTCTCGGAATCTCAAACTCCCAGCCGTTGGTACCGCGTCCCCGCAGGAAATCGGTGATGACGGTATCTACGGGCTTGTCGGTATAGCCGGGAATCAAATCGGTGGGGAGGCCAAAAGCCAAGTTCTCAAACGTGGAGCTGCGATCTAGTGTCGTTGGGGTTCCGGGGTGAACCGTCGTGGCTAAGCAAGCATCAGGAAAATCACGTGTTGCTCCTGTTGTATCCGCCGAGTTGTGGTAGATTGCCGTTGCCTGAACTGACGCCAAGTTATCCCAGAGCGTCTTACGCTGACGGTCTTCGTTGCAGCGGTCACCAGAGGTACAGCCAGCTGGCCAGGGCATTAGCGGCTCTGTGTCGTTGCCGATCTTGACTCTGTTTTCATTGGTACCAGGGCCACCCCAGCCCGCCGGATCCCCTAGCTCCAGCCGCTGTCCGACAATCAGTCTTAGCCCGTCTACTCTGGCGCGACGTTCCCAGTAGCCGTCAAGACCCACGTTGTCGCTGTCGGTGCCAGGAGTTGGGTCGCTGCCCGTCAAGACCTCCACGCCCACAATCGGCTCCCCAATTTTTGCGGTCGCTTCTGTGCCCGCCTTGTCTTTATCTGTTACCCCGATGGGCAGCGCATCGGGTCCCCAAGTGGGTCTTGGCCCCCAGCGGTTATCGGCCCGAAAGGTGTCATCCAGGTTGGGGGTAGTATTCTCTGTAATGTTAGTAAATCGACCGTTCCCGTTAGCGCTGAACTCGCCGTTAGGCCAATTGCCTGCCTCGTTGGTCACCGGGGTGATGGCAGCGTTGCGAGTGCGCGTTAGTCCTTGAGTTTGCAGCACAACTGGCTCAGCCGCAAAGTCAACCGGGGTGAATCTTTGCTGATCGACAGAATCGGTATCCGATTTCATGACCCGATTTGGGTTGAGAGCACCGCCGCCCGTGACCAGATCGAAGGTGGGATCGCCGCTGAAGTTATCGTCTCGCACGGTGCCGACAATAAAACGCCCTTTAAAGCCCGGATAGTTTGGCTTGTTTGCCTGGTCTTCAGGAATCAAACGAGCCGTGATGTCAGAAGCGCCCTTGTCGTTAATGCAGGATTCTGTCGAACTGACTAAATAGCCCCGGAATTTGTCGCTGCCACCGACAATCAGGTTGCTTTCCGTATGCATCGCCCCGTTCCAGTTGAAGACCGGCCCTGGAAAGATCTCTAGATCGTAGCGGAACCAAGCTGCCCATTTGAAGCCGCGTGTGGCTTCCCGGTCTTGCTGAAACTCTAGCGTTGCGACCGTGCCGTTGGGATTATTCGGGACGACATAAGCATCTACCTGGAAATTCTTCCGGATCTTGGTGGTATCGCGCTGATCGACAAACCATCCCGCCTCTTGAGTTTGGCGATCGCCGCCGCCAGCTGTGACGTTACGCTGACAGAGATTGGTTGTTTGGTTGGTGTTGCTCAACGGCGCATTGCGGATAAATAGCTTGGAGGCACGACTCTGCCAGCCTGCTGACTGTGAATTGCGGAGTGAGTCATTGCCGGTTGCGTTAGGCGGGGGCGTTTGAAAGATAATGGAATAAACTGCCCAGCCGTCTTCTTTGCCATCTGTTTTGCCATCGCCGTTTAGATCAATCGGATAGCGCCAAGCGTTATCCCTACGGCCATCGGCAGCGCCTGTAGTACCACCAATATCAAGGCGCTCCTCACCCGGAAACGTATAGGGATCAAAGTCGCTACCTTGCGGAAACTTCGCAACAGCTGTGCCGTTCACTGGCTGCCCGTCATTTAACATCATGGCTACGAGCTGATCGCCCGAAGGCACACCGCCGCCCCGCGTATCTTTGCGGGAATCTAACAGGAACTCAATTTTGCTTCTAGCGCGATCAATCACAGGAGTTGCAGCATTGGAAACCACCTGCTGCTGCCGATCTACAATCGCCTGCTGCGAGCGCGTGAAGGTGCGATAGCCGATAGCCCCTACCGTCAAGACAACAACCAGCAGCAGCAAAATCGTGGTTGGCAGCACAAAACCCGCTTGTGAAGCGGGTCGTCGGCCAAGTCGCAGCCAGCCACGCAACAGCCCGCTCACCAGCCCTTTGGTCAGCCCACGGGCAATTCGGCCAACTTGCCGGAGGAGCACTTGGGCTGCCCTGATTATCTTTGGGGTTGACATAGTGATTTCCTGTCAGATGAAATATTGAAACGGTAAGATGCCGGGTAAGGCAGTTAATGAGGCAGTCGCAGGTGATGAATTGCGAGTGGCTAGAGCCATGACTAGAGCCATGATGAGAGGCCATCATAAAAGCCTCAATCATCGCTAATTTTACTAAAAACTTACAATTCGATTCATTTTGCGATCACTGTCCTAGCAAGATCAGCCCTGTAGAATCAACCGGGAAAACACGACTAGCAAAATTACTGGGAAGCAGAACCTTGTGGCCAAGAGTGAGGGGTTACCGGGAGCCTTCACGTTCACACTTTCGACAGAGCTATCCCTGACGCAAAACTTTTTATACAGACCAATCCAGCTTGATGCAGCCCCTAAGAAGCTGTTTGTAAAAGAGTATGAAGAACCTTGCAACCCTTGCAGGACAGGCTCTTCGAATATTTAGTTCAATTGTTCTAAAAACACCGGAAAGCCTTGCATGACTAAGGGATACACATTCTTTTACAAACAGCTTCTAAGACTGAGCGCTGACCTTGTGAAAAGGGTTGCCCAGATAGATTACCCATCTTGATCAGGTAAACGATCAGGTTATCTACTAGATTTGAGGGTAGCAGATCCGGCAATCTTCAGACTGCAAAAATAGCGTAAAACCCATCACAAAAACGAGCAGCTTTTATAAAAACTGCCCGCCCTGTGCAAATTTAATCTCGAATCGGTAGAAGCTAGACCCGCTAGGCTAAAAGGCTAGGGTGTGAATAAGCCTCAGACAACCTAGACCTTCAAACTAGACCTTAGCGAGATTGATACCTGCCTTTTTGGCCATCGCATGTAGCCCCTTGGTTTCTAAGGTTTTAATTGCTTTGGTTGAAAGCCGCAGTTTGATCCAGCGCTTCTCCTGAGGTGACCAAACCCGCTTTTCTTGAAGATTTGCGCCCTGCATTTTCTTCGTGCGCCGATGCGAGTGAGAAACCGCGAAGGCGTTGTTGGCTTGCTTGCCAGTGAGTACACATTTACGAGCCATAGTTTTGCCAGATCCGAAATAACTGTCTGAAATTAACTGTCTGAAAAATGCAAAAGCCCCCAGTCTGTTGAACCAGACTGCTGAAATTATCTATCAGCACGGACATAGCATCTCATTGTAGCTATCAGCGCAGATTGCTGCACCAAAAATTTGGTCAACCGCTGCTGAAATTAGCCGTCAAACTGGTCACTAAACTAGCTGCCAGACAGCTGTAGTTAGCAAAAGACTCATGAGTTAGCAAAAGACTCATGAGAGCCTACGTAGTCTAAGCTACAATAGATTGCTGAGGTGTCAAGTCAGCGGTCATTGAGCGCAGCAGCCTGCCAATCGTTAATTCATGCGTCAGAGCGACTTCAGAGAGGAATCGTCACCAGAGCTTGTACTTGCCCTTACTATGCTAGACAAAGCTTTAGATAAAGCAGGATTTGAAGGAGAAGTTTCGCAATGCTAAGCTTCTGGACGCGCTGTTGGCCTCGCTGGAGCAGTTTAACGGCTAGACTGACTGCCAGATCGAACAGACCCAGACGATTGCCGCTCTTAGTGGAAACCTACGAGGTGTTCAGTTCCGCCTCGGTAGATGAGCTATGGGGGAAAGTGATGAACCTAGCCGATATGTCCTGGCATCCTCTGCTGGCAAAAACAAACGTCCCCTATGGCCTCATCCCCAAACCCGGCTTAATTTTCCAGGCCGTCAGCCGCCTGTCGCCGATTCCAATCAAGATCTTCGTAGAGCGCGTTTCACCTGGAGAGTTACTCAGTGTCCGGGTTCTGGCAATTCCAGGATTAGAAGAGCGCGTTACTTACCGGATTGAGTCTACCGTTTGCGGCACCTGCGTCTCATATTCGGTGACGCTAAAAGGTTGGCTCTCACCCTTGATCTGGTCCATTACGCAGCCCTATGCCGCTAAAGTAGCGCGCGAACTCGCCCTAGCCGCCGAACAAGAGCGCTATGAGCTTCCTGTAAAGCTCCGGCAGCGACCCAGTCTCGACTGGTTGGGTGGGCTGATCCTGATGGTCAGCCTTACAGAAATATTGGATCTGGCCTCCGGATTCAGATTCAGCTAGGGGCAGCCAAGGGCTAAAATGAGATTCAGAGAAGCTGCTTGAAGAGCGACTCAAAACAGCGCAATGGCTTGCTAAGTTGCCAGATGGAGAACAAAATGCTGACGACGCTAGATGCTAGCCAAGTTTTAGAGGTCCTGCGTCCGGTGCAAGATCCGGAGCTACACAGGAGCCTAGTTGAACTCAATATGATCCGCAACGTGCGGGTGCAGGGGAGCAAGGTCAGCTTCACGCTGGTGCTAACAACGCCCGCCTGTCCGCTGCGGCAATTTATCGTTGAAGACTGCGAGCGAGCCGTGAAGACCTTGCCGGGAGTCGAGACTGTCACAGTAGAAGTCACCGCTGAAACGCCGCAGCAAAAAGCCCTGCCTGATCGGACTGGCATTGCCGGGGTGAAAAATATTTTGGCTGTTTCTAGCGGCAAAGGGGGCGTGGGCAAAAGCACAGTGGCTGTGAATGTCGCGGTGGCGCTGGCGCTGGCGGGCGCAAAGGTTGGCTTAATTGATGCTGATATCTATGGCCCCAATACCCCGACAATGCTGGGCTTGACCCAGGCCAAAGTCAGCGTCCAGCAGGGCACGAACGGCGAGGTGATTGAACCCGCCTTTAACTATGGGGTTAAGCTGATTTCAATGGGCTTCTTGATCGATCCAGATCAGCCGGTCATCTGGCGCGGCCCAATGCTCAACGGGATTATTCGTCAGTTTCTCTATCAGGCGACTTGGGGCGAGCTAGACTATTTGATTGTCGATATGCCGCCCGGCACAGGCGACGCGCAGCTGACGCTGGCTCAGGCTGTGCCGATGGCCGGAGTTGTAATTGTCACCACGCCCCAGACCGTGGCGCTTCAGGATGCGCGGCGCGGCCTGCGGATGTTCCAGCAGATGCAGGTGCCGGTGCTGGGCATCGTTGAGAACATGAGCTACTTTATCCCGCCCGACCTGCCCGATCGTCAGTACGACCTGTTTGGCTCTGGCGGCGGCGAAAGAACTGCCAAAGAGCTGGATTTACCGCTGCTGGGCTGCGTGCCGCTAGAAATGCTGCTGCGCGAGGGTGGTGATCGGGGCGTACCGATTGTGATTGAGCGGCCTGAGTCAGCTTCGGCGCAAGCGTTGATCCAGATTGCCCAGCAGATTGCGGCCAGAGTTTCGATTGCAGCCTTAAGTTAGCCTGGGGAAAAAGAGCGCCATGCTGCAAAAATCGCTGAGTCGAATTAGCTGGAAGTCTCTGATTCAGCCCTGGCAGGAGCTAGACTGGCTCCTATTTTTACTACCTGTGGGGCTGATGCTGTTTGGTGGCATCACAATTCGCAGTACGCAGATGCATCTGGGGTTGACCGTTTGGTGGCAGCACTGGGTGACGGGCGCAATCGGGACAGTTCTGGCACTGCTGCTGGCTCGCTGGCGCTACGAAAATCTGCTGCAGTGGCGCTGGATTATCTATGCGATCACGAATATTACGCTGCTGATTGTGATTTTCGTGGGCACGACAGCGAACGGGGCGCAGAGTTGGGTGACAGTGGGTAGCTTCAACCTCCAGCCCTCTGAGTTTGCCAAAGTAGCGATGATTATTGTGCTGGCATCAGTTCTGCATGAAGCGGGAGCCAGATCGCTAGGAACGGTGTTCAAAGCGCTGGCAGTTACGGCCTTGCCAGGAGTTCTCATCTTGCTCCAGCCGGATCTGGGCACTTCTTTGGTGTTTGGAGCCATCACGATTGGAATGCTCTATTGGGCGAATGCCAATCCGGGCTGGCTAATTTTGCTGGTTTCGCCTATCGTTTCAGCTGTTCTGTTTGGTATCTTCCTACCGGGCTGGGTGGCCTGGGTATCGCTGATGGTGCTGATGGCTTGGCGAACCTTACCCTGGGCGATTTCGGGGAGCTTTGTGGCAGCGGTGGTCAACCTGACAGCAGGCGGGCTGGGCAGCTTTGTCTGGCAGCATGTACTCAAAGCCTATCAGCGGGATCGGCTGACGCTGTTTCTCGATCCAGACAAAGATCCGCTGGGCGGCGGCTATCATCTGATTCAGTCCCGGATTGCGATTGGGGCAGGGCAGCTGACTGGACGCGGACTCAACCAGGGTACTCAGACGCAGCTTAACTTTATCCCGGAGCAACATACCGACTTTATCTTCTCGGCAATTGGCGAAGAGTTTGGCTTTGTGGGCTGTCTGCTGGTGCTAGCCGTGTTTTGGCTGATTTGCCTGCGGCTAGTAATTATTGCCCAAAACGCTAAAGATAACTTTGGGTCGCTGCTGGCAATTGGCGTGCTCTCAATGATTGTGTTTCAGGTGCTGATCAACATTGGTATGACGATTGGGCTAGCGCCAATTACGGGCATTCCGCTACCCTGGCTGAGCTATGGGCGATCGGCACTGCTGACCAACTTTATGGCGCTGGGCATTGTCGAATCAGTCAGCAACTATCGGCATCGGCTCAAGTTCTAGACCAAGCAGCCCGAAGCGACCCGGGCACTCTCGATTGGCTTTCCCAATCGCTCAGAATGCCGTAAGCTAGACGAGAAGTAGGTTTAGAGCAAATTGGTGGCGTTATGATGATTTTGCCTGGGTCAGCCGTGCGCGTCAAAAACAATGCCGACATCTACTATGGCTATCAAGGTCTGGTGCAGCGGATCAGCAGCGGCAGCGCTGCCGTGCTGTTTGAAGGCGGCAACTGGGACAAGCTGGTGACGTTTCGGCTCTCAGAGATAGAGCTAGTCGATGCCACTGCTGGGCGCGGTAAGAAATAAGCTACAAAAATAGAGCCATAAAGCAAGTTATGCGCCTGCCTTTGCCGCAGTTCAGCGTCTCCAATCGGCATCCCAGCTACATCGCTGAGGTGATTGAAACCGCCACGACCGAATTTTTGGCGCAGTGCCTAGAGCCAGAAGATCTCAGCTTTGCGACGATGCCGCCGTTTGGCAGCTGGGTCAAGGCCAACGACGAAGATTCGGGCAGCCAGATCTATGCGGTAATTTACCACGTCACGACTAGCCCGATTGATTCAGTGCATCGGGCGAGGGCGCTGGGGCTGTCTTTGCCGGAGCTGCGCGAACAGCAGCCGCAGATTTTTGCGATGCTTAAAACCGAGTTTCGCGCCGTGATTGTCGGCTATCAGCCGCTGGCAGTGAACCGCAACGGATCAAGCCATAGGGAGCTTGACAAGGCGGTCTATCAGCATTTGCCGCCGCGTCCGCCGCAGGTGCATCAGGCGGTCTATTACTGCGAGCCGGACGAAATTATTCACTTCAGCGAACAGCTCGACTTTTTCAGGACGCTGCTGCAAACCCAGGGTGCGCCAGATAGCCTCGCTGCTGCTGTTCTACGCGAGATCTATCGGCTGCGGCAGGCGGATCGAGATTGGCTGGTGCAGGCAGGTCGCAATCTGAGCCTGCTGCTGAAAGATGACTACGATCGGCTGCGCGTGATTTTAAACCAGGTTCATCTTTAAGAATCTCTCAAGAGGCGATGCTGATGAGGTTCTGACAGATCAGGTCTGAACGGCTCTAGGCAACTTTGAGGCAGCTGGTAAGATAATCTTGCGCTGGTTGATGGCATCTACTGTTGCGAGCGCGAGCATCTCACCTTTCACCCCCTGCCTCTGCCATGCACCTAGAACCGCTTGCTTCGTTTGTGATTTTGCTGGCGGTAATCTTAATTCTGCCAATCTGCTTTGAGCGGCTGCGGCTGCCGGGTCTGCTGGGACTGCTGCTGGCAGGTGTTGTGTTGGGTGAGCATGGGCTGCAAGTGCTCAGCAGCGAGTCCGAAACGATCCGGCTGCTGTCGGGAATTGGCGTGATCTATCTGCTGTTTGTCTCAGGGCTAGAGATCGATCTGGCGCAGTTTCAGGCTACCCGCAGCCGCTCAGCAGGCTTTGGGATGCTGACTTTTGCGATACCGATGGTGATGGGCATAGGAGTGGGGCGGCTGTTTGGCTTTGACTGGAACGCTTCAGTGCTGATTGGCTCTCTATTTGCCTCGCATACGCTGCTCGCTTACCCAATCATCAGCCGCTTGGGCGTGATTACCAACGAAGCCGTGACGGTGACAATTGGCGCGACCATTTTCACGGACGTGGGAGCACTGCTGGTGCTGGCGATTTGCGTTGGGATTAACAAGGGTAGCTTTAGCGCTCTGAGCTTAGTAAGCCTGCTGCTGTCGCTGATGATCTATTCGGCGCTGGTGCTGTTTGGGCTGCACTGGCTGGGTAAAGCGGTTTTTCAGCGCTCTGGAGACCAGGAGGCGGTGCAGTTTTTGTTTGTGCTACTGGCCGTGTTTTCGGCAGCGCTGGGTGCAGAGCTGATTGGCGTTGAAAAGATTGTCGGGGCGTTTTTGGCTGGGCTAGCGGTGAATGGCCTGGTCAGTGAAGGCACAGTCAAAGAGAAGATTCTCTTCGTCGGCAACGTTTTATTCATTCCAATTTTCTTTGTAGATATTGGCCTGCTGATTGATCTGCCTGCCTTCGCGCGCAGCATTGGATCGCTGGGGCTGACGCTGGCGATTGTGGCTGGCCTGATCCTCAGCAAATTCTTGGCAGCCTTCTGCGCCCAAATGCTCTACCGCTATAGCTGGCGCGAGGGCATCACGATGTGGTCGCTCTCTTTGCCGCAGGTGGCCGCGACACTGGCTGCAACTTTTGTTGGCTACCGAGAAGGAATGCTGAGCGAAGGCGTTTTGAATAGCGTGATTGTGCTGATGCTGGTGACGGCGACATTGGGTCCGCTAATTACATCTCGGGCGGCAGCGGGGCTAATTCCCCAGCTTGAAGTCGCCAAAGCGCTGGAAAGTGACCTAGACATCAGGCCTGAAGCTGATTTGACAGTAGTTGTACCAGTCTACAACCCAAACACCCAGCGTGATTTGATTCATTTTGGAGCGCTGCTGACCGGGCGGGGGGCTGGCTCGCTGATGCCGTTGGCAATTGCGGCGGCTCAGGCGCATCTGGACATTCCGGAGCTAGAAAATGCCTTTCAGCGCAGTCAGGAGCTGCTGGCGAGAGCCGTGACGCTGGGACGGGAGTTTGGGGCGAAAGTGCAGCCGCTGCTGCGAATTGATGACGATATTGCTCAAGGGATCAGCCGCGCCAGTCGGGAGCAGCAGGCCAGCCTGATTGTGATTGGCTGGAGCGGCAAAACTGGGCTGCAAACCAAGCTGTTTGGCTCACTGATTGAGCAGGTGCTCTGGTCTGCGCATTGCCCGGTGGCGGTTACCAAGCTACTTAGCTCGCCCGACCAGATTCGGCAAATCCTAGTGCCGATTGAAATTCCAGATCGAGAAGCGCTGCTGGCCTTGCAGTTTGCCGCCAAGCTAGCGCAGGCTAATCAAGCTAGCATTACGCTGCTGCATGTGGTGGTGCCAGCTGTCTCGGATGAACGTGCGGATTGGATCGAAGCACAGTTCAACGGATTGGTGGCTCAGATGAAGCAGCCAGCACAGGTGAAGCTGGTTTGCTCTAGAGATGTTGTCGGCGCGATTGTTCAGCAGGCGCAGAGTAGCGATCTGGTGATTTTGCGCGCCTCGCGCCGACGCACGGGCAGCTTGGGAGAGGTGAAACTGGGCGAACTGACCGCTCCCATTTTGGCGCAGCTGCATTGCTCAGTCGTCATGCTGGGCGAACCACAGCACCATATGCCATAGCACCATACGATGGTATGACTCGCACCAGTTTGACTCACGTCGGTTTAACCTATGGCTCCACATCCGTCACCCGCCAGCTCAGCTTGAGATTTAGCCAGAAGTTCCAGAGCGTTACCAGCGCAATTGCCATCAGGTTGGCCAGATAGCGGTTGAGTCCCAGCTGATTGAACAGCAAATTTAGCAGCAGTACGTTCAGAAAAATCCCGACCAGGCAGATGGCATTGAACTTGAGAAATCGCTTCAGCCGCTTGCGCCAGCCGCTCTGACGGCTAGAAATATCGCCAAATGTCCAGCGATCGTTCCAGAGAAAATTATTGATTACCGCTACCTCGGAGGCCAGGATCTTGCTGCGGGTCAGCCCCCAGTCTAGCGTGGTCGGATCGCTGAGCAGGTAGAGCATCGCCATATCGACAAATACACCGCTCAGCCCCACCAAGCCAAACCGCAAAAACCGCTGGAGTTGATATTTCTGCCGCAGCCGGGTGATGCGGCCACCGGAGCGCAGCTTGGCTAGATGCAGCAGATAGTCAAGATACTGCCGCCAAGTGACTTTGCTTTCACCCTGCTTACGCTCCTGGAACACATAGCCCACTTCCGCCACCTGCTGGATCTGGCCGCGACCCAAAACTTCCAGCAAAATTTTGTAGCCTAGTGGGTTCATGATCCGTCCGGCGATGGCGCTGCGCCGCACCAGAAAATAGCCGCTCATGGGATCAGAGACTCGCCCAACGACGCTGGGCAAAATCAGCAGACCCAGCACCTGCGCCCCGCGAGACAAAAACCGCCGCACCGGACTCCACTCGCTAACTCCGCCGCCTTCAATATGCCGACTGGCTACCGCCAAGTCTGCGCTCTGCATGGCCTGCAAGAGCTGGAGCAAAACTTCCGGCGGGTGCTGCAAGTCGCCGTCAATCACGCCCAGGATTTTGCCACGCGCCACCTGCCAGCCGCGAATTACGGCAGTCGAAAGCCCGCGCTCAGTTTGGCGACGCATGACTCGCAGCTGCGGATATTGGGGAGTGAGCTGCTGAGCGACTTTCCAGGTCTGGTCTGGGCTGTCGTCATCCACCACAATCAGCTCGTAGGCCAAGGGAATCGCCTGATCGAGCAGATGAGTGAGCTGCTGCAAAATCCGGCTGATGTTTTGGGCTTCGTTGTAGGTGGGGATAATCAGCGAAAAAGCGAGCGGTTCGCTGAGCGTGGCGGATGACTCAGGACTCTCCGGCACGCAGAGATCTGAGGTTGGGATAGCCAGCAGTTTGGAAGGGGGAAATGCACTCATTCAAAAGGGGTGGGTTTCATCCCGGATTCACTAGAATGACGACGGTAAGGCTGATCAGGTTGCTGAGAGGCTGACTCAGCTTAGTGCAGTTCCAGATCAAGATTATTATTCGTTCAACCTAGAATAGCTCATGCCTCACCCGACTTACTCAAAAAGCCCGACTGGCTGGCGTTTTTGGCCGCTGTTGCTGGGAATCTGTCTAATTGCAGGCGTGATTTTGCGGGGTGTTAATCTGACGCAAAAGCCCTACTGGTATGACGAAACCTACACGTCGCTGCGGATTTCCGGCTACAGCGAGACGGAGGTCGTCCAGGCAATTTCGAGCGATCAAGTCATTAGCGTTGAGAAGCTCGCGCTCTATCAGCGTTTGAGCGAGCGCAGGATAACCGACACAGTGCGCGGTTTGGCGCAGGAAGAACCTCAGCATACGCCACTCTATTTTGTCTTGGTGCGAATTTGGGCAGAGATCTTTGGCGACTCGATTGCGGCAGTTCGCAGCCTGTCGGTGCTGTTGAGTCTGCTGGCACTGCCCGCGATGGCTTGGCTTTGTTGGGAGCTGTTTGGCTCAGCGCTGGCGGCTTGGCTAGGGGCAGTGCTGCTGGCCGTCTCACCGTTTCAGGTGATCTATGCTCAAGAAGCTCGACCCACGGCGCTCTGGACGCTGACCATTTTGCTCTCTAGTGCGGCGCTGCTGCGTGCTATGCGGCTGAAAACGGCTCGCAGCTGGTGGCTTTATGGTGGTTTGTTGAGCATCACTCTCTACAGCTACCTCTTTTCCGGGCTGGTGGCTATTGCCCACAGTGTTTACGCAATCGGACTTTACGTGATCGGGCGGGAACGTCACGTAAACTCAACGCTGCGCTGGTTTGGCGGCATGATGGCGCTTGGCCTGCTGCTGTTTTCACCCTGGCTGCTGACAGTAGCGACCAACTCAGATCAAGTCAGTACGGTCACAGGCTGGATGACGACCGAGAATCGGCCTGGGCTGCTGGAGATGGTGAAGCTCTGGGGCTATCACCTCAGCCTGTCGTTTGTAGATCGCGGAGAGCTAAACTTACCGTTGGGACTGCGGCTGCTGTTTCTGCTGTTTCAGGCCGCCGTGCGGCTTACTGTTCTGTATGCGCTCTATGTTCTATGGCGATATGCGCCGCTTCGCACCTGGCTATTTGTAGCTCTGCTGATTGGCATTCCAGCGCTGGCGCTAACTCTGCCAGATCTGCTGCTGGGGGGCAAGCGTTCGACCATTCCGCGCTACTTTGTGCCCGTTTATCTTGGGTTGGAGCTGGCGGTGGTCTATCTGATGCAGCACTATTCATCGGCAGGTTCGGCTAGCTCGACGGAGACGACCAGCTTGCCCCCGACAAAAGCTCAGCGGCTCAGGCTCTGGCGAAGATTTTGGCAAAGCGCATTTGGCATCGTTTTGGCTGCAGGTCTTAGCGCTTCGGTGCTGATTGCTCAGTCGCCTGCCTGGTGGAACAAAGGCCACCACAGCCGTCTGCTGGATCTGGTCGCTCAAATCAACGTCACTGAGCGGCCGCTAGTGGTCAGCAACGCCGAGCTGGGTGATTTGCTGGCTCTCAGCCACTACCTCGATCCAAAAGCGCGGCTGCTGCTCCAGCCCACCTGCTTCGCCTGCGCGTTCAACCGGGATCAAGATCAGCTCAGCCTGCCTGAAATTCCGTCCGGCTACAGCGACGTATTTCTCTACAATCCACGTCCCTCAACATCCTGGCTGGCACAGCTAGAGCAGTCCAATCAATTTGAAACAATCTCTCGCGTCACCGATAACTGGTATCGCGAATACTGGCTGTGGAAAAAGCGCTAGCTTGCAGAGATTTTAGCTTTCAGAGATTCTAGCTTTCAGAGATTAACCGTCTGCCCCGTTGTGGCTGAGCAATGCGCTGCGTCGGCCACCTTGAGCGCATAGAGACTGTCGGCCAGCGAGACGTAGAGCGGTGCGCCCGTGATCAGATGATCTAGCACCATCGCAGTGTCTTTGGCAAATAGGCCGCGCCGACTGCCAAGCTGCAGCGGTTCACTCTGATCCGGCAACACCAGCTTGCCCTGCTCGCCTTCCACAAAAATGCCGCCGCGCTCCGCCTGAATTTCTAGGGTGCGGCTGCTCTGCCAGACTGTTTCGCCCTTGCCGTAAATCAGATCGGCCACCAGGCCGCTCATAAACCGCAGCTGTGCGGTGCAGAGGCAGGCCGCAAAAAACTCTGGCGTTGCGCCCTGCCAATACTGCGCCTGACAGCTGACGGTGGCCACGTTCCCAAACAAGTTGATCAGCCGATGCAGCCGCGAGAGCGCCCCTACCAGCGGAAAGCCAAACTGCTCGTAGGCATAAGTCCATTTGTTGGGAGCCGGATGCTGGGCGTTGAGATTGGCGTACCGCACATAAAAGGGCGTGCCAATGGTGGGGAGCGCCTGCCTAACTGCCTGATGGATGCCGCTCAATAGCTCGATATGCTCCACATGCAGCAGCCGATTTTGGGTCTGGGATAGCTCGACGAGGGCGGCGGCTTCGCTCCAGCTCAAGGCCAGCGGATACTCCACCACCACATGCCGCTCAGCCTGAAGCGCGTTTCTGACCATGGCGGCATGATCGGCATTCACCGAGGCGATAATCACCAAATCTAAGTCAGGACGATGCAGCAGATCCAGCCAAGCCGTCAGCGGCTCAGCTCCATAGGCTTGACAGAACTCGCGGGTTTTTTCCAGGCTGCGACCCGCTACGGCTACCAGCTTGGCGCGTGAATCGGCCATCAGGCTTTCCGCTCTGGCTTTAGCCGCATAGCCCGTCCCAATTAATCCGACTCGAATTGAATACATCTGCCTGATTCCACTTGCTCTAGCAATTTCCGCTATGGTAAATATTACGATCTGTGAAGCCACTTAAGCGATTCAGTTGAGCAATCAGTCGAGCAATTATTCGAGCTAAAGCACTATGGAATCTACGCTGGAAGTCACGTTAGGCTCAACTGGGCTGGCTGTAACGCCGCTGGGTATTGGCACCTGGGCTTGGGGCGACAAACTGTTTTGGAGCTACGGCAGAGACTATCATGCGTCCGAGCTGCAAGCTGCTTTTAAGACGGCGCTCGATCTGGGCGTTGGCTTCTTCGACACGGCTGAAATCTACGGCATGGGCGAGTCTGAGCGGCTGCTGGGGCAGTTCATACAGCAGGAGGAATCTCCAGATCAACCTGTGATCATCGCCACTAAATATTTTCCGCTGCCTTGGCGGTTTAGCGCTGATGCCGTAGCCGATGCCCTCACCGCCAGCCTGAAGCGGTTGCAGTTGCCGACGGTCGATCTCTATCAGGTGCATTGGCCGTTCGATTTTTTCATGGGACAAACGACCTTGATGCAGGCCTTGGCAGACGAAGTGCAGCAGGGACGAATCAGAGCCGTTGGCGTGAGCAACTATTCGGCAGCACAAATGCGGGAGGCGCACCGCACTTTGGCGCGTCGAGGCGTGCCGCTGGCCGTAAATCAAATGCAGTATTCGCTGCTGGCGCGGCAGATTGAGCAGAACGGCGTATTGCAGACCGCCCGCGACCTCAGCGTGACGATTCTGGCCTACAGTCCGCTGGCACAGGGCTTGCTGACCGGGAAGTATACCGCCACCAACTATCAGCCGCCCACCGGAGCCCGCCGCTTTGACCCGCGCTTTAGCCAGAGCGGTTTGCAAAAGTTGAGTCCGCTGTTCCAGAGTTTGACCCACATTGGCGCAAATCACGACCGCACGCCTGCCCAAGTGGCGCTGAACTGGCTGATTGCTCAGGGCAATGTGATTCCGATCCCCGGCGCCAAAACTGCCGAGCAGGTGCGGCAAAATGCAGGTGCGCTGGGCTGGTCGCTATCCGCCGCAGAGCTGGATCAGCTCGCCACAGTTAGTCAGGCTTAAACTCAGGCTTAAGATCAGGCTTAAAGTCAGAACTGTTCGTCCCGGAACTGAAGATTTTCCAGCATGATGGTTGAGCGGGGTTCAAAGCCGTCGGTATACTCAGCCGGATAATGTGTCAGCGCATAGAACGCTCGCCCCTTGTAGTCGCCAATGTAAATTGACCCAACGAAATTCTGCTTGTCGGTCTTCTGCTGATAGATCAACTTCTCGCTCGCCCAGCTGTAGCTAACGATATTGGTGCGATCCACCAGGCTCCAGCGATTGCTGGCCAGCAGTCCGGACTCATCCAGCAAAAGCCGCCGCATCTCTTCGAGGCTGGTTTGGCGAGCGGGCAGAAAAATCTGCACGTAGGCGGTCTGATCCTTTTTGCCTTTGGGACTGAAAAAAAACTGCGACACCGTGCCCTGTTCAGATTCATTAACTTCCGACTGGAAGTCTTGGGTGGGCACGTAGGTTGTGAAAGGCAGCGGTGCTTTGTCAAACAAGTTCAGCTCTATTTCAACCACCGTGCCTTCGATGGTCATCGGCATGACGCGCGTATCGGGGCGGCCATTCGGCGGCAGAGAGACAACCGGACTAGCGACCGTCGGAGCAGTCGGAGCATTAGAGGGGCTGCTCGCTGGCGATTCTGGTGCGGGCGGCTGCGAATTTGACTGCAAAATGGTGCAGCCACTCAGCAGGCCAAATCCGAGAGCGGCTAGGGCAATTGTCCAACGCAGCATCATGAAAACCTTCTCCTTCCGGCCTCATTCCACCACAAAATTCACCAATTTACCAGGCACGACAATCACCTTCTTGATTTCTTTACCTGCGATAAATTTTTGCGCTAGCTCGGAGTCATGGGCATATCGCTCAAGCTGGGCTTTGTCGGCCTGAGCTGGAACCTGAATAGTGCCGCGCGTTTTACCCATGACCTGAATCACCAGCGCAATCTCATCTACAACCAGCGCCGTCGGGTCAGCTTCCGGCCAAGGCTGCTGATGCACCGAGCCAGACTGACCGAGATGCTGCCAGAGTTCCTCAGCAATATGCGGCGCAAACGGAGCCAGCAGCTTCAGCAGCATGTAAATCCCTTCTGCATAGACTGGCGAAGTTTTGCAGGGCGCGTCGGTTAAAGCGTTGCTCAGCTTCATCAGCTCTGAAATGGCCGTGTTGAACTGGTAGTCACCCTCTAGGTCTTCGGTGATCCGAGCGATAGCGTTGTGGATAGCGTAGCGCAGCTCTTTTTCAGTTTTTTTGAGGCCGGCGGCAGATGGCTCTGAAGGGGTTGTCGCTGCAAATTCCGTCACCAAACGCCAGATCCGGTTCAAGAAGCGAAACTGCCCTTCCACATCCGCATCGTCCCACTCCAGATCCTTCTCAGGCGGCGCTTTAAACAAAATAAACATGCGGGCAGTGTCAGCTCCATATTTGCCCAAGACCTGCGCCGGGTCGATGCCGTTGTACTTTGACTTCGACATCTTTTCAAACACGACTTCCAGCGGCTCCCCGGTTTCAGGATCTTTTGGCTCCTCCAGGTTGAGCAAATCGGGCGCGAAATATTTGCCCGTCTGCGGATTTTTGTAGGCCGCCGCCTGCACCATGCCCTGCGTTAGCAAGCGCTTAAACGGCTCGTCAAAGTTCAGTAAGCCCCGGTCGCGCAGCACTTTAGTAAAAAAGCGCGAGTAGAGCAGATGCAAAATTGCATGTTCGATGCCGCCCACATATTGATCGACGGGCATCCAGTCATTGGTTTTGGCCGAGTCAAAGGCTTGCTGCTCGTTGCAGGCATCTGGATAGCGCAGGTAGTACCAGGACGAACACATGAAAGTGTCCATCGTGTCGGTTTCGCGGCGGGCGGGTTCACCGCAGCTCGGGCAAGGCACATTGATCCAGGCATCCAGCTTGGCCAGAGGCGAACCCGCCCGCCCGGACAGTTCGACATTTTCAGGAAGCTGCACGGGCAGCTCGGCTTCCGGCACAGGCACAATGCCGCAGCTTGGGCAATGCACCACCGGAATCGGGCAGCCCCAGTAGCGCTGTCGGGAAATTAACCAGTCGCGCAGCCGATAGTTGGCCATGCCCTGACCTTTGCCCTGATCCTCTAGCCATCGTACTGCCGCCGCCACGCTCTGCCCTGCCCCCTTGCCTGCTGGGATGCCGTCCAGCGGCTCGGAATGCACCATCACGCCTGTGCCTATGTAGGCGGCAGTCATGCTGTCGGCGGTGAGCGGCTCAGAATCAGGCGGCTGGATAACCGGGACAATCGGCAGATCGAACTTGCGAGCAAAGTCAAAGTCGCGCAGGTCATGCGCCGGAACCGCCATAATTGCACCTGTGCCGTAGCCCATCAGCACATAGTCGGCGATCCAGATGGGGATGCGCTCGCCGTTTACCGGATTGATCGCAGAACTGCCCGTCCAGACCCCAGTTTTCTCGCGGTCTTCTGCCGTCCGGTCGATTTCGCTTTTGCCTGCGGCCTCGGCCTGATAGCGCTGCACGGATTCAGCCTGTGCTGGCATGGTCAGCTTTTCGACCAGCGGATGTTCCGGTGCTAGCACCATGAAGGTCGCGCCCCAAAGCGTGTCGGGGCGGGTAGTAAAGATGGGCAGTGCGTCACCCGCTTCAGTCGTGAAGACCACTTCAGCTCCAGTCGATTTGCCGATCCAGTTTTCCTGCATCAGCCGCACCCGCTCTGGCCAGCCGTCAAGCTGATCGAGGTCTTGGAGGAGCTGCTCGGCATAGTCGGTGATTTTGAAAAACCACTGCGTTAACAGCCGCCGCTCAACTTTTGCCCCCGATCGCCAAGAGCGGCCTTCACTGTCTACCTGCTCGTTCGCCAGCACTGTCTGGTCAATTGGATCCCAGTTGACGGCGGCGGCTTTTTGATAAGCCAAGCCTGCTTTTAGAAACTCTAGAAAAATCCACTGCGTCCAGCGGTAGTAGTCCGGCGAACAGGTCGCCACCTCGCGGTTCCAGTCGTAGGATAGCCCCAAGCGCTGAAGCTGTCGCCGCATCTGGGCAATATTCTCATACGTCCACTTGGCCGGATGCACACCCCGATCAATCGCCGCATTCTCGGCAGGCAGGCCAAAAGCATCCCAGCCCATCGGATGCAGCACCCGATAGCCCTGCATTCGCCGCACCCGCGCCAGCACATCGGTGATGCTGTAGTTGCGGACATGCCCCATATGCAGGTTTCCGGACGGATAGGGAAACATCGACAGCGCATAAAATTTGGGCTTTGTGCTATCTTCAGGAGTCAAATCGGCTCCCTGCTCGGCCCAATACTGCTGCCACTTATCCTCAATTTCTGCCGGATTGTAACGGGACTCCACGGACTGAACTCCTCTGGCTGACGGTTGGCTGAACAATGCTAAACAATGTGCTAGACGGTCTAGAACAATGCGGATAATATCTACACCATTCTAGAGGAATGTTGAAACGAGCAGAACGGCCAATTTGAACCGGAACCTACACCGAGAGAGAACTATGTTTGGAGCATCCAGTCGAGCATCTGGCCAAAGATCTGACCTGATATCTGGCAGACCCTTCAGCGTATTTGTCTACGGCACGCTGAAGCCCGGTGAGGAAAACTATGAGCGCTATTGCAAAAAATGGGTGACGCAGGCCAGAGCTGCCACCGTGAAAGGGGAACTCTTCGACCTACCGTTTGGCTATCCGGCACTCACGCCTGGAAATAGCTTAGTCCACGGCTATCTGCTCTCGTTTGTCGATCCCGCAGTTCTGACCATGCTGGACGAGCTAGAAGACTATGATCCAAACCGTCCGCTCAACCAAAACGAATATCTGCGGGTGAAAACCCAAGCGTTTAGCCTAAACCACCGTCCGCTGGGGCAAGCCTGGGTCTATCAAATGCAGCCAGAGCGAGTTGCCCAGTCTAGAGGCATTCGGCTACTTGAAGGGAGCTGGAGCAACCAAGCGCCGTTTCAGCAGGTTAGCCTCTAGCTTTGGCAGCTTAAATCTAGCGGAGCGCTCCAGGTTTCTGAGTCGTTCTGGGAATTGCAATCGGCGGCTGGTTCAGCGCAATCATCAGGCCGTCGCTGGGGACTTCCTCAGTCGTTGCGCGCTGAGAGCCAGAGCGCTGAGCTACAGAAGGGCTGTAAGGCTCTGGCGGCATCGCGTTAAATAATACGCCAATCAGCAGACCAGCCGCAGCTAAGCCACCCCAGGCCAGTCGGCGCGGCTGACGTTCGACCCTTGCCGTAACGCGATCCACGAGCTGGTCAATGTTTTGGCTGGGCTGAGCAATTGGCAGCGTTTGTAGCCCTTGACGCAGGCTCTGAAGCCGACTGTAGAGCCGCTGGGTTTGTGGATCAGTTGCTAGCCAGCTCTCAACCTGTCGGCGTTCGGCAGCGGTCACTTCGCCATCTAGATAGGCGCTGAGCAACTCAAACTGGTCACGCTGAATCAGGGAACAGCAGTCAGAATTTGGCTCAGCACCTTGACAGTCGGCTTGACAATCAGCCTGCCAAGCGCCCTGATCTAAATCTTGGGCGGCATCTGCTCCAAGCTCTCTGCCGCGTTTGCCAAACTCATCAAAATGGTGGGTCATTTCCGAAATCTCTAGAACTAAAGCGCTTGATTAAACCTTGATCCAACAAACTTAGATCCAACAAACTTATCGCTCTCAAAACTGCTGACACCCTCAGCACTAGATTCAGGAACAGGTGGCGCTAAAATCGCGTAACCGTGGCAACTATAGCATTTGCACCGCTGATTTTGATCAGGGCTAATCGACCTGGTTTCAGGCTCTGCCTATACTTCGCTCTATGCTTCAATGTAGTGCTGTAGCTGCTCCTGCAACCGCTGACGTGCCCTGGCAATTCTCGACTTTACGGTTCCCAACGAAACGCCTGTGATCTCAGCAATTTCTTCATAGGCCATGCCTTCAATTTCGCGCAGCACAATCGTGGTACGAAAAACCTCAGGCAGATCGGCAATGGCCTGTCGGAGCTGCTCGTAGAACTCCTGCGTAGCCAGCTCTTCAGCAGGGCCAGGCGCATCGGCGGCAATTTCCCAGTCCAGCTCGCCGTCTTCCAGCATCCGGGGCGCGTCCAGCGAGAGCGGCTGGCTGTTGCGCTTGCGTTTCCGCAGCTCGTCGTAAAACAGATTGGTCGCAATCCGGCTCAGCCAGCCCCGGAATTTGACGGGTTCTTGCAGGCGCTTGATGTTGCGATAGACGCGAATCCAAACTTCTTGGGAAAGATCGGCGCGGTCGCTCCAGTCCGGGGCAAGATGGTAGAGCAGTTTTTCGACATGGGCATGATAGCGACGCATCAGTTCGGCAAACAGCGTCTTGCCGGGACGTAGCCCCACCTGACATTGCAAGATCAAGTCGTAGTTGGAGAGACGATCGACAGGAACGGACAGCGGCGGCGTGATCGCCTCGACAGCTGACCAGGATACGGGTAGAGATTCGCTGCTCATGGACAAAAGCTGGCTTTGAGGAGTTTGTTTAGGAGACGCTGACATAAGCGGTGGGGTTCCCTCGGTGAGTGAGCAAATAACCAGGCGTAAAGCTGCAAACCTGTAGCTGTTTGAGTAGCTGTTTGAGTCTATATAAGACTACGAATTCAGCACTCTGATAGATTTTGATCTGGCGAAGAGCGGTTCGCGTCCACCGGTAGGACGGTTTTCAGGCCGGACATCGAGCATAGACAGACAGGAAGTGCTTTGTCCAAATCGCCCCGCCCAAATCGCCCCGCCCAAATCACCCCGCCCAAATCGCCCCACTTTGAGCTATTAATCTAGTTAACCTAGCGTTTAGACCCGTTTGGAGAGTCATCATGCCAGATCAAGCTGAGTCATTAATCCAAGTCACGTTTTACTACCTCAACGGTCAAAATGAATCGTTTACCGTGCCGCGTAACCCAGACGACGATGAAACCAACCAGGATGCTCAGATGGAATTTCGCCATCTGCTGCAAAAAGACTGGTGGGTGATGCAGCTTGAAGATCAAACCGTGATGGTGAATATGGCAAATGTAGCCAAGGTAGAAGTTCGACCTTCCCTAGGGCAACAGCGCGGCGAGGGCATATTCCTGAATGCTGAAAGAATCACAGCGCTAAATCGCGGCCGCTAGCGGCCCATTAGCCAGCGAGCTAACCCGAATCTAGCTCACTGTCTGGATCGCGGATTACATTAAGATAAATTACAATCTCCTCAAGAAATCTATGCCCGCTATCCTGCCCGCCACCCTGCCCGCCACCGTCAGCTTTCTGCGAGCCACCTCTTACGAATCCGCCAGTCTAGATGCGGCACTCCGCCAGGTTCTAGCGCCGCTGGGCGGCATCTCGGCCTTTGTCACACCGGGCGATCGAGTGCTGCTCAAGCCCAATCTGCTGACGGGGGCGCGTCCCGGCAAAGAATGCACCACCCGCCCCGAAATTGTTTACTGCGTCGCCAAGCTGGTGATGGAGGCAGGCGGTAAGCCGTTTGTTGGCGACAGTCCAGCATTTGGCAGCGCTAGAGGCGTGGCGATTGCTAGCGGCTACCAGGCGATTTTAGACGAGCTGAATCTACCGATTATCGACTTTCAGGGCAGGCGTTACGAGGCGGATCAGGACTTCAACCATCTGCTGCTCTCCAAAGAGGCGATGGAAGCTGACGTGGTGATCAATCTGCCCAAAGTCAAATCGCATGTGCAGCTGACGCTGACGCTGGGCGTCAAAAACCTGTTTGGCTGCGTTCCGGGCAAAATGAAAGCCTGGTGGCATATGGAGGCCGGACAGGACAGCGCTCGCTTCGGCAAAATGCTGGTGGAGACTGCTCGCATCATCGCCCCAGATCTGACCATTTTGGACGGCATCATCGGCCACGAAGGAAATGGGCCAAGTCAGGGAGAGCCGCGTCTGCTAGGGCTGTTGGCTGCTTCAAATCACGTGTTTGCCCTCGATCGAGCCATGCTGGAGGTGCTGGCGGTTGAGCCAAGCCAAGTGCCGACGGTGGCGGCCTCTCAGCAGCTCGGACTCTGCCCGCGGCTGGCTGGGATTCAGTTTCCGCTGCTTGCACCTGCCCAACTGCGAGTCGCAGACTGGAAGCTGCCTGAGCGTCTGATGCCGATTGACTTTGGCCTGCCGCGTGTGATCAAATCCACCTTCCGGCATCTCTACATCCGGTTTATCAAAGAGCCATTCATGGCTTACGGCGCTCGCTAGGCACTCAACCCAACTTCAGGCTGTGCCTCTGGTGCGTCCAAGATCGACTCTAGCTGACGCGATTCACCGCTAGTGACAATCGCGATGCCGGGGTTGACAATGCCGCCCGAGACGATCATTTTGAAGGCATCTTCAATCGAGAGGCTCAGGCTCATCGTCTCGCGCTCTGGCACAATCGCGTACCAGCCGGTCGTGGGATTGGGCGTGCTGGGAATAAACAGACTCAGCATCGCCTCAGAAAACTGTGTCTGGATCTGCGGCGTGAGTGTACCCGTCACAAAAGCAATCGCCCAGACTCCTGAGCGCGGGTATTCTACCAGCACCACGCGCCGAAAGCGGCTGTTTGAGTCACGCAGCAGGGTTGCAAGTAACTGCTGGAGCGGTTTATAAACCGCTCCAGCCAGCGGAATCGCTTGTAGCAGCCGCTCGCCCACTTCCAGCAGCCAGCGACCCGCGATATTGCGTGCCATCAAGCCAATCAGCAGAATGCTCAGCAGCGGTGCGGCCAGTCCTACGGCCAGATTCAGCAAATTCAGCAGAATTGGATTCAGATTGTCAAACGGGTTGAGCTGCTTGGGGATGCGGGTCAGTAGGTCAATTGCCCAGGCTGCCACCGTCACCGACAGCCAAATCGTTGTGGCAATCGGGATCGCTACCAGCAGTCCGGCAATCAGGTCATTTTTTAAGTCTTGCTTCAACCGCTGCAATAACGACATGCTTTACCTCTACCGCTTTGGGTATTATTGCTGCGGGCATCACCACTGCGGACAGTAACAACAGGATGCCGCTCAATCGCTGCAATCTCTCTTACTTGTAAAGCTTATTAAGAATTGTTTCAAGTCTTGAGTAAAAAATCATCCGGCTCTGGCTGGAGCAGAACCGGCACCCCGTTGAGTTCGGGATCGAGCTGAGGCACTGGCAAATGCCGAATTTCCCAGACCTTCAGCAAAATCAAATATTCGTAGAAAGCTTGCAGTAGACACCAGTGAAAGCCCGCCGCGCCGTCCCAGCAGCCGCCCAGCCCAAAATACATGTAGAGAAATCGCACGATCGGACGCAGCGGCAGACGCAGCGACAGATTTTTGAGGGCGCGACGACGCTCAACTTCGGTTTTGCCAAACAGCAAATCCCGCCAGTTCACCGAGCCAGTTTCGAGCTGCCGCAGGGTTTCAGTGGCCTCATCGCTAGAGTAGCGGTTGTGCTTGTCAATCCAGCGGCTGAAGCCTTTGCCAGAGGTGTAGTGCGGGTAGGTTTCGCGCAAAAAACCGGTTGCGCCCGTGCAGACTTCACGCTCAGTATGGCCATAGTCCTCAAACCAGACCTGTCCATGCCGAAACAGCCGCATCTGGTAGCGCGGATATTGAGTGCAGCGCCGAATCCAGCGTCCCATAAACATGACCCGCTCAGCCACGTAGTAGCCCACGTACTGCGGCTGAGCCTGTTGAACCTGAATAGTTCGCAGGCATTCCTGAAATAAACCTGGAGTCATCCGCTCGTCAGCCTCCAAGATGTAGACCCACTCGTGCTTAGGCGGCACAGACTCCAGCATCCAGCTTCGCTGCTTGCCGTGGCTCTCAAAGACATGCTGAATCACCCGCACCGGATAGCGTCGGGCAATTTCTACCGTGCGGTCGCTGCTGTAAGAGTCAATGACGATCACGTCTTCTGACAGTAAGGCCGACTCAATGCAGGCGGCAATTTCCAGCTCTTCGTTGTGGGTGAGGATGTAGATTGAGAACATATTGTTGCGTTGAAGACTGAACTACTGCTGGCGCAGATTGCGAAGTCCGCTCCAGCCGACTGTAATAAAACCAATCGCTAGCAGCAGGCTGCCAATCCCAATCCGCAGACCCGACTTCAAATCCTCGGTTTTGCGCGCTTCTAGAGCAGTTTTCTTGCGTAGCTCGATCTGCGTCTTCACCTGCTTACGAAGTTCTTCTTCTTGCTGAGCGAGAAATGGCTCAACTGAATCAGGCTTGGCCTTGAACGCTTTGATCTTGTCGGCTTGCTCCTGCGTGAGCTGACTACCGCTAATCAGCTGGTTGAGCTGATCTTCGTTGGCGGTCATGAGCTGGCTAATCTGCTGCCGTCGGGCTTCAACCTCTTGCGTCACCTGATCGCTCAACTGCGTTTCGGCGGCCTCACCTTGCTCGTTGACCTCTTCGAGCGCGGCTTGGTTAGACTGCCCAACATTATAGAGATGCAGCGGAAAGGCCAGCACATAGACCAATCCCAGCAGACTAGAGAGCGCTAGCGCCCAGAATCGCGGAGTTTGCCAGATGGCTCGCCGCTCGCTGCGGCCTTCTAAAGCTGACTCCATGCCGCGATCTAGGCCGCTATCAAGGCCGTAGCCCGTCAGGAATATCACAATTCCGACCAGCGGCACAATGCCCCGATCAACAATAGAAGTGACAAAATCAATCTGCCACTGCCGATCGCCCATTTGATACGGGATGGACAGAATCAAAATGTCAAATAGAGCCGCCAGGGTAATCACCAGACCCGCAATCTTGAGAATGCGGGCAATCTGCACGGGCAGAGAGCGATGGCTAGATAGTTTTTTAGAAGTCATGGCAATTCAAACTCAACAGCTCAGCGCGAAAAATGGGCTTAGGCTTCATTAAACATGATGCTGCGCCTGTAGCGGCAGTCGCCTCAGCCTAGAATGCCCGACCCAATCTTGAGTTCAACAGGCTAAGCGCCGCCAAATCTACAATCTTTAAGAAATTAGATCAATTCTCTGAGGTCGCCCCAGATTGACTAAAGTGAGTGAGATTGAAATTGCAACCGCTCCAACCCACTCGCTTAACTTTTAGAATTCGTACAAACAATACAGAGCCATCAAGCCATGACTCAGCACGTTGAGGTTTTAACAGATAAATCGGCGCTGGTGGAACGCGCTTTGGAAATTGTCCTAGAACAAGCCCAAATTGCGATCGCTGAACGCGGTTTATTTACCATTGCGCTGGCAGGCGGCAGCACACCCAAGCCGCTCTATGAAGCTTTGGCGCAGCAAGATCTGCCCTGGAACCAGATTCAGGTGCTCTGGGGAGACGAGCGCTATGTGCCGCCCGATCATCCAGACAGCAACGAGGGCATGGCGCGTCGGGCCTGGTTAGAGCATGTGCCGATTCCAGCCGCCAACATTCACCCGATGCCAACCGATGAGGCCGAGCCGAGCCGAGCGGCAGAGCGCTACGAACAGATGCTTCAGCAACTTTTTGGGATCTCGTTCGGCAGCTTTCCTAAGCTAGATGTCGTTCTGCTGGGGATTGGCGACGATGGGCATACGGCCTCGCTGTTTCCGCAGACTGAGGCGCTCCAGGTAACCGATCGCCTGGTTACAGTGGGGAACAAAGACGGCCAGCCTCGCATTACCTTCACTGCGCCCCTGATTAACCAAGCACGATGTGTCATTTTCATGGTGGCTGGAGCTAGCAAGCGGGCAGCGCTAGCCGAGATCTTTGCGGTTGAGGCAGACGACATGAGCTATCCGGCGCGGTTGATTCGGCCTGATGGAGCGCTCTGGTGGCTACTGGATCAAGCGGCAGGGGAGAAACTAGCGCCGAGGGCTTAGAAAGCCGCAAGAGTTTAATTAAAAATTTAACTTAAGAATTTAAGGAATCAACCGGAGTCGAGCTGTATTCAGTAAAATTCAGCCAGCTAGCTTTGGCACGGATCGTATGATGGAAGCGCAAATTGGCGTATTGTGCTTTTTAGAGTGGGTGACTCTGCGTGACCGTTTACCGTGACCGCTCACTGTCCCGACGAGGCTTGAGGAAGAAGTTGCATGATCGTATGTCCCAATTGCAGCCATCAAAATCCAGATGCGGCAATTCAGTGTGAAGCTTGCTATACACCGCTGCCCGCCATGACCACCTGCCCAAGCTGCGGGGCTGCGGTGCAAACAGACGCGAGCTTTTGCGGTCAGTGTGGTTTCAATCTACAGGCGGCTCAGGAGCGTCCTGCTGCGCCAAATGCCCTGCCCGATTTGGCTGAATTGAACATCCCGCCGCTTGTGTCCCCCGATCCGCTGGTTGAGGCTGGCAAGTTTGAGGCAACTCTAACGAGTGCCACTCAGTCCAACCTGCTGGAATCTGACCCGTCAGCATCTAACCTGCCCCTCTCTGAATTGCCCCCAATAGCAGCTATGCCAGAACCAGAACCCAATCCAGAAGCGAACTCAGAAGCAAACCCAGAAAGCAATCTAGAAGCCGCGCTGCCCAGCGAACCTGAGCTGCCGCCCGCAGCACCCGTCAAGCCTGCCGTGCCTGCCAGCAATTCGCAGACTCAGCTACAAACCCAGACGGCACAGCTCTTGCATGTGCAGACCAACACAACCGTCGAGCTGCCCAGCACGCTAGCTGTCATTCATATTGGCAAGCCCAACGACCGCATCCCGCCCGATGTGGATGTGTCGGGCTATCCGCACTCTGAGATTGTGTCGCGGATTCACGCCGATATTCGGGTTGAGGGCGATATTTACTACATTGAAGACGTGGGTAGCTCAAACGGCACCTACATTAACAACGCGCCTCTGCCCAGCGGCAACCGCCATCGTCTGCGTCCGGGAGACCGAATTGCCTTAGGCAAGGGAGACAAAGTTACCTTTTTGTTTCAGGTTTCCTAATCATGGTTCCTGAGACCATTTCCTGATGATTTTTCTTGACTATCCATTGGTTGGTAGTCAAACAGCATAGGATATAAAGGATCTGAGACAACACCATTTAGCTAGCGGCGACTCTGTTTCTAACGTATAGTGCCTGTGTGATCATTCTCTCTCTGCTGCATCCGATTAAGCAAATTCCAGTTCAGCTCTGGACGTTTCCCAATGAGTCTGTGATCCGCGTTGGGCGAGCTACAGACAACCAGGTGATTCTCTACAGCGCTGTAGTTTCGCGGCGGCATGTCGAGCTGCGACGCACGGGGCTGACTTGGGAAGTCGTCAATCTGGGCACAAACGGCACCTATCTAGACGGAAAGCGGATTAGCCAAACCGCCTTGATGGACGGAGCCGTGATTCGTCTGGCTCGTTCTGGCCCAAATATTCAGGTGCGAATTGGCGAAGCCGCCTACCGCGAAATGTTGGAGACGGTGCCTGCTACATTAATGGGACATCAGCGCTCTGGCGAGCCAAACCTGCCAACTGAAATTACTAGCCGTCCGTCTGGGCTAGAGGCTGATTTGGATGAAAGTATTGAGCTAATCGACCCGGAATCAGACCCGCTCAATCCAGATGCGCCCCAGTTAGAGCAGCCAGAAGCCAGCTTCAGCCTGGATGACTTTTAGACGCGCCCTTCGCTCTAGGCTTTATCACCCCAATTTTTTACTCCGGTCTTCCTTCTGCTTGGGTAGCTATGCAAATTTACTTGGATTACAGTGCCACAACTCCCCCTCGCCCCGAGGTGATTGCGCTGATGCAGTCTGTTTTGGCCGCAGAATGGGGCAATCCCTCTAGCCTGCACGACTGGGGCGCAAGAGCCGCAACGGTGCTAGAGCGCGCTCGGATGCAGGTGGCCAGCTTGCTGAATGCCTCACCAGAGACGATTTTATTTACCTCCGGCGGCACGGAAGCAGACAACCTGGCAATTTTGGGCATCACCCGGCATTACGCTCAGCCCCAGCATTTGATCATTTCTAGCGTCGAGCATTCGGCTGTTTCAGAGCCAGCACGGATCTTAGAGCAGCAGGGCTGGCAGGTGACTCGGCTGCCGGTTGACCGTGTCGGACGGGTCGATCCGCTGGATCTAAAGGCCGCTTTGACTGCTAACACGGTGCTGGTTTCGGTGATCTACGGTCAGAGCGAGGTGGGGACGCTTCAGCCGATTCAGGCGCTGAGTCAGATTGCTAGAGCACATGGGGCTTTGTTCCATACGGACGCAGTGCAGGTGGCTGGACGCTTACCCATTGATCTGCAAACTTTGCCCGTTGATCTGCTCTCGGTTTCTAGCCATAAGCTGTATGGGCCACAGGGAGCCGGGGCACTGTACTGTCGGGCTGGGCTGGAACTAGTGCCCTTGCTGGCAGGCGGTGGGCAGGAGTCTGGCGTTCGCTCTGGCACGCAGGCACTGCCGAATATTGCTGGATTTGGGCTGGCCGCAGAGCTGGCAGAACAAGAACTTAGCTCGGAAGCCGCGCGGTTGAGCCAGCTGCGCGACGCTTTGTTTGAACAGCTGGCCGATCTGGAGGCTCTGGCGGTAACGGGCGACCGCTGGCACAGACTGTTGCACCACGCCAGCTTTTACCTACGCTCGGCAGATGGCGAGCAGATCAGCGGCAAAACCCTGGTGCGGCAGATGAACCTGGCAGGGATTGGCATCAGCTCTGGCTCAGCCTGCAACAGCGGTAAGCTCATTCCCAGCCCGACCCTGCTGGCCATGGGATATAGCGCGAGAGCCGCCAAATCAGGCATTCGGCTCTCGCTGGGACGCAGCACAACTCAAGCCGATATTGACTGGACGGTAATCGTGCTGAAGCAGGTGATTGAGCGGCTCTCCCCCAGACTGGCGCTTTGCTAAATTGGGGCTGAATGGCGCTGGGGGGTGGGATGCAGCTTTCCTGATTTTCTGGGTAATATATTTGGACAGTGGTTCTCATACGGTGATTCTTATGCAGTGGCTCTCAGTGGCTCCTGTAATGTTGTCAAACTGCATAGGCCTGACCGACAGATTCGACCGATCTTTTATTCTGAAGCGCCCTCATGCAGACCGCTGCCTTTAACGAACTTTTTCCGCTGTTTAATGCAGCTAGCCCCGAAACCGTAGACTGGCTGCTCTCGATTGCGGTCGAGCATGACTATCCAGCCGATCGCGCTGTGCTGATGGAAGATGCCTGGGGCAACGCGGTTTATTTCATCGAGTCGGGTTGGGTCAAGGTACGGCGGCACGGCGGTGAAGAGGTGAACACGCTGGCGATTCTGGGGAGAGGAGATTTCTTTGGCGAAATGGCGATCCTTGATGAGTCGCCCCGCTCCACTGACGTGGTCGCGCTCTCCTCGGTGCATCTGCTCAGCATTTCGGCGCAGCGCTTCATCCAAACCCTGTTTCGGGACTCGCAGCTGCATCACCGGATGCTCCAGCTGATGGTGCGTCGCCTACGCCAGACCAACTATCGGTTCCAGCTGCGCCATCAGCCGCCCGCGATTAAGCTAGTGAATACGCTGGTGGCTTTGGGAGAGAGCTACGGCTCGCCCAGCGAATACGGCACCGAAATCTACAACATTCCTTTCAAAGATCTCGCAGATGTCAGCGACATTACGGTGGAAGAAGCCACCAAAATTATGGAAAAGCTGAGCAGCAAAGGCTGGATTCGGATTGCGCCAGGGCGGCAGGCAATCTATCTGGCGCATCTGAAACAGTTGAACCATATTGCGGGTCGCGGCTAACGGGTCGTAGGCCAGAGAAGGCCAGAGAAGAATTGTCGAATTCTGGCGATAGCTGATAGGGTTGAACCACGCCTGCATGCGGGCTGTCTATCCTGATCTCTACCGCTAACCTTCACCGTCACAGACTTGCCATGACAGAAACGACTCAGCTGCGTCCGGTGACTGCGGCTCAGCCTCGCCTCAACCTGCACTACTGGGTGGCTATGCCCCAGCCAGCGTCACATCTGCTGGAGGTAACGCTTCAGGTCAGCGGTTGGGATGCGCCGCAGCTCGACCTCAAGATGCCCGTCTGGACACCTGGCTCCTATCTGGTACGCGAGTATGCACGGCATGTCCAAAATTTCCAAACCGAGCGCCCCTGGCAAAAGCTGGCCAAAAACCACTGGCAGATAGAAACCGCAGGCGTGAGCGACGTGACCCTACGCTATCAGGTTTTTGCCAACGAGCTGACCGTACGCACTAATCATCTCGATACCAGCCACGCTTTTTTCAACGGCGCAGCCCTGTTTTTTTATCTGCCCGGATTGCAGCAGCAGCCAATCCGGATCACGATCCAGCCGCCGACCGACTGGCAGATTGCCACCGCTCTGCCGCCCGTAACTGATCAAACCAACACGTTTGAAGCCGCTGATTTTGACCAGCTCGTTGATTCACCGTTTGAGATCGGCTTGCACCAGCGCTACGAGTTTGAGGCATTGGGGAAGCCGCATCAGTTCGTGATCTGGGGGCAGAGCAACGCGCAGCCCGCTCAGCTGATCGCTGACACCCAAAAAATTATCCAGGTTGAGGCCGAGCTATTTGGCGGCTTGCCCTACGAGCGATATCTGTTCATTCTGCATCAGACGGCTCAGGGCTTTGGTGGACTAGAGCATAAAGACTCCTGCGCCTTGATCTATCCGCGCTTTGGCTTTCGCTCAGAAGAGAGCTATCAACGGTTTATGCAGCTCGTGGCGCATGAGTTCTTTCACCTCTGGAACGTCAAGCGGATTCGCCCCAAAGGGCTAGAGGCGTTTGACTATGAGGCGGAAAACTACACGCCCTCGCTCTGGTTTTGTGAAGGCACGACCAGCTACTACGACGTCATGCTGCCGCTGCGGGCTGGGATTTATGATGCGCGAACGGCTATCAAGCTGTTGGGCAAAGAGATTAGCCGATTTTTGACCACGCCCGGTCGGCTGGTGCAGCCACTGGGCGAATCCAGCTTTGATGCCTGGATCAAGCTCTATCGGCGCGATAGCAACAGCGACAACAATCAGATTTCTTACTATCTCAAGGGCGAAATGCTGTCTCTGATTTTGGATCTGCTGATCCGAGCCAAGCACGACAATCGTCGCTCTCTAGATGACGTGCTGCGGCAGCTCTGGCAGCAGTTTGGTCAGCCAGAGGTGGGCTTTACGCCTGAGCAGCTTCAGATGGCGATTGAGTCGGTGGCTGGCGCTGAGTTGAGCGATCTGTTTGAGCTGGGTCTGCACAGCACACAAGAGCTGCCGCTAGCGGAGTATCTAGAGCCATTTGGGCTGAAGATTCTGCCCGAAGATACGAGCGCCGCGCCACCCCATCTCGGATTGAAGATTGCAGAAGGCGGACGCGAGCTGGTTCGCGCCGTGGAGTTTGGCTCGCCTGCCCAGCAAGCCGGGATTGATCCTGACGACGAGCTGCTGGCGCTTGACGGCTTTCGGGTCAGGGGCAGCCAGTTGGCCGAGCGACTGAAGCAGTACCGCCCCCAGGATACCGTTCAGCTCACCCTGTTTCACCAAGACGAGCTGCGGACTTACGCAGTTAAGCTGGGCGAGCCGCAGCCGCAGAGCTATCAGCTGGTAGCGGTAGAATCTGCCTCTGAGCAGCAGTCGCGCAATTTTGCAGGCTGGCTGGGAGCGCCCTTAACCAGTCTGGCTCCAGCCTGAAGTGAAGTTTTTAGCAGGGATGCTCCAGAAATCTGGTATTTTGCAAGATTGAGGAGTAGGATGTCAGCTGTCATTCGCTGTTGTTCTCTGGACTGCTGTTCAGCGGTTTATTCAACTTTCGGCAATTTGCGGGTGTGGCGCATCTGGAGATGAAGGCGCAGATGGCAGATGAATCACGCATGGATGATGGTCTGATAAGTGGGGGAAGCTATGGCCGAAGACTACAGAGCGCCTGACGCGCCTGATCGCAAACGCCGCCGACCGAAACCCGCTAGACCGCCGCGCAAGGCGGCAAGCTCTGCTGCATCTCAGGCGAGCGCTGATCTGAAGGTCAGGGATACGGCCTCGACTCGCCGCTGGCGTCTGCCTCGCAGCTGGCTGTTTTGGGGCGGTACAGCCATGGTGGCCTTTAGTAGCCTCGGCCTTTTGTCGGCCACAGCCCTGCTGAGACTGCCCAGCCTGCCCAACTGTCCGGCAATCTTCTGGCCGACCGCCTCGGCTTCACTGCGGCTCTACTGCGCTCAGCTAGCGGCTGACAAACGCACGCCTAAAGACCTGCTCTACGCCATTTCGCTAGTCAAGGATCTGCCGCAAGATCATCCGCTGCGCCCGGAGATCGATCACAACATTGAAGTCTGGTCCAACGAAATGCTCGAGCTGGGCGAAGCATCGTTCCAGGCTGGAGATTTGAAGCAAGCCATTGAAACGGCCCAGAAAATCCCGGCTGACAGCTCAGCCCACCAGCTAGTAGACCCCAAAATCGAGCAGTGGCAGGCAACCTGGGACAAGGCAGAGGACATATACAAGCAGGCGGAGACGGCGCTCAAAGATCAAGATCTGCGGCAGGCGTTTCGGACGGCTACTCAGCTTTTGGGGATTGGCAACCAGTACTGGGAAAATACGAAGTACCGAGAGCTAAACGATCTGATCACCACCACGCGACTTGACAGCAACAAAATTGACAAGGCCAAAGGGCTGTCTGATCAGGGCGGGCTGACTAATCTGCTGGCTGCAATCAAGCTGATGGAAGAGATTAAGCCAGAGAGCCGCCTGTTTTCACGAGCGCAAGAGATGATCGCCAGATTTGGCCGGGATATGCTTGACCTAGCAGATGCCGCCCTCGATCGCCGCGACTATGACCAGGCGCTGAGAATTACGAGCCAGATTCCCAGCAAAGCGAACCTGCAAGCCGAGATCCGCGACTTCAACATGATTGCCGAGGCGCAGTCTCAGGCCTGGAACGGCACCGTCTCAGATCTAGAAACCGCGATTGTGGCCGTGCAGCGGATCAATCGCGACCGACCGCTCTACGGCAAGGCACAGCAGCTGATCAGCAGTTGGCAGGCCGAAATCAAAGACGTGACGGTGCTCGACCGCGCCAAGCAAATTGCTCAACCCGGCGCTGAGAGCGATTTAACCGCCGCCATTGCCGAAGCGCAGCGCATTCCGTTTGGCAATCCGCTGCGCGAACAGGCCGAAAAGTCGATCCAGCAGTGGCAGCGCCAGATTGAAACTGCCGCAGATCAGCCCTATCTAGATCGCGCCGAGCAGTTAGCCAGCAGCGGCGACCTCCAGGCGGCGATTGGCGAAGCAAGCCGCATTAGCCCAGGACGCGCCCTCTACGATCAGGCTGGTCGCCGAATCGACGACTGGACGAGCCAGATGCAGCGATTGCAGGATCAGCCTCAGCTTGATCGGGCACGCCAACTGGCCGAAGGCGGCGATTTGAACGGCGCAATTCAGGTGGCGCGCCAGATCGGCAGCGGTCGTGCCTTAACTCAGGTAGCCAGAGCTGACATTGACCGCTGGTCAGATCAGCTTCAGCAGTCGCAAGATCAGCCCCGATTAGAGCAGGCTCGTCAGCTGGCTGCTCAGGGCAATTTTCAAGAAGCGATCCGACAAGCCGAGCTAATTCCGCCAGATCGGCAGCTTTATGACCAGGCGCAGGCTGAGATTCAAACCTGGCGCAGCCAAACTCGCGGTACAGATCAGCTTGCCCAAGCCTATAGCGCGGCGCAAGTGGGCAGTCCGGCGATGCTCTCTGCCGCAATCGAAATAGCTGATCAGGTGGGCGAGAACAACCCGACGCGGCGCGAAGCCAACCGCATGATCGACCAGTGGAGCTATCAAATTCTGCAAATCGCTCAGTCGCAGGCGGACTCGAATCCGACAGATGCCATTGCTATTGCCAACCGGATTCCGGCTAACAGCGCCGCCTATGCTGAGGCGCAGCGCGCGATTCAGGCTTGGCAACAGCGCCGCTAGTCTGGTCTGGCACTCATGCTTATAAAGTCAGGCGTATAAAGCTAGGCGTGTAAAACTAAGCGTAGTAGGACTCGTACCAATCCACGAAGCGGGCAATGCCGGTTTCGATTGGGGTTGTGGGTCTAAATCCTACGTCGCGCATCAGCGCATCGACATCGGCATAGGTGATTGGCACGTCACCGGGCTGCATGGGCAGAAATTTCTTTTGAGCCGTTTGGCCAAGCGCTGTTTCTACGACCTCAATGAAGTGCGCCAGAGTCACCGGGCGATTGTTGCCAATGTTGTAAAGCCTATAGGGTGCGCTATTTTCAGTCGCTACTGGAGCCTGCCGCATGACGCGCAGCACCCCCTCAATTACGTCATCAATATAGGTGAAGTCGCGCTGCATATCGCCGTGGTTGTAGACCTCGATCGGTTGGCCTGCCTTAATCGCCTTGACGAACTTGAAGTAAGCCATATCAGGCCGACCCCAAGGTCCGTAGACCGTGAAGAAGCGCAGCCCGGTGGTCGGGATCTGGTAGAGATGGCTGTAGGTGTAGGCCATCAGCTCGTTAGCTTTTTTGGTGGCCGCATAGAGCGAAATTGGGTGGTCAACGCTGTCGTCAGTCGCAAACGGCACTTTCGGATTGATGCCATAGACCGAGCTGGAGGAGGCATAGACCAGGTGCTGCACCTGCTGCTGCCGACAGCCTTCTAGCAGGTTTACAAACCCGACTAGGTTGCTGTCGGCATAGGCATGAGGATTGGTCAGCGAGTAGCGCACGCCTGCCTGAGCCGCCAGATTCACCACGCAGTCGAAGGGATGAGCCTCAAACAGGCTGGCCATTCCCGCCCGGTCGCTCAGATCGAGATACTGAAAGCTAAATCCGGACTGTGGCTGAAGCTGCGCTAGGCGAGCTTTCTTGAGATTGACATCGTAGTAGTCGTTCAGGTTGTCGATGCCACAAACCTGAATGCCTTCTGCCAATAGCCGCTGAGCCAGATGGTAGCCAATGAATCCCGCAACGCCGGTGACAAGTGCTCGCATAGTCTTTCAATCAACTGGGGTGAATCTGGGGTGAATCGGCAGTTCAAGGTTGCCTGACTCTAGGGTTGCCAGAATCAAGCCAAAATTACCAGATGCTTGCTAGAGCTTCAGTTCTCGCATGATGTCTTGAGCATGGCTCTCGGTTTGAATGCTGGTGTAGACCTGGCTAATTTTGCCGCTGCCGTCAATCACATAGGTCACCCGCTTGGCATAGCCGCCACCATCGACATCATAGGCTTTGGTGAGTGAGCCACCGACATCAGCTAGCAGCGGAAACGGCAGGCTAAATTTATCGGTAAACTGCTGGTGCGAGGCTTCGCTGTCCATGCTCACGCCGAGCACCACCACGTCTTTGCCCTGATAGTCGCCGTAGGCATCGCGGAAGCTGCAAGCTTCTTTGGTGCAGCCAGGAGTGTCATCTTTGGGATAAAAGTAGAGCACCACCGTTTTTCCGGCAAAGTCAGAGAGGGACACTGGACTGCCGCTGGTGTCATTCACGGTAAAGCTGGGAGCTGTATCACCGATTGATAAAGGCATAATTCTCTCCTGGTGGTAATAGAGTTTGCAGATAGTATTGCTTTCAAGTCAATTGCTCAAACAGCATCGGATTGAGCTGACCTTTCTGCAAGTTTTCTCGCAAGAGTTCCAAGTTCAAATCTTAACAAAAATGGCACTCACCCTAGTAGTCCGAGAGAGGCACTTTGCCTAGTTCAATGCCGGTAGTGTCATTTATTGAAGGACAGAGGAAAAAGCCTGCTTTTGAGAGCTTTGTCAGCCAAGACTTCTGAAATTGATGATTATTCTCTATCCTTTAACAAGTATCACTACCCAATATTTCTGCGCCATGCATCGGGATAAGGGGAATAGCTATCCAGCGGCGATGCGGACATTAGCGCTTAAGTGGATACAGATCTTGTTTCGCTGTTGAGCGGAGAGCTATATGATGAAGCAAAATGTTTAGTAGCACTAGAATGCAATAATTTACTAATTGCGAAGATTATAGATAGCAAGCAATAAGTGAAGAGAATACAGTTGCTAAATTCAGTTAAAAAAGAGAATATGGATAAGAATAATTTTCTTACCATGACCATAACAAGGTAAGTTGACTTGGGCAGTTGATGAGAGCGAGAATTGATGAACGGCAAGATTTCAAACCCTACTTGACTCCGTTCGGCTCAGAGATTATGTTGTACCGCGCCGCTTACGTAACTTATCCTTCACGCTCACTTTCATACTGAAAAGGCAGCGCAACTCTACCGTGAAAGCTATGATACCGTCTAGAAAAATGCTCCAAATATGGACTAGCTAAAATTGCTCTGCGTTTAACCATACCAAGTTCGATTTGACGATATAAAGTTGATGCATCCATACCAAGAACCTTTTTGAAATCAGCAGTAAGTTCAGGTAAACCTTCTTGCTCTACCTCACATTCAGGGGGAATCTTTTCAAAAAAATAAAATCTTTCATGGCGATGAGCAACAACCAATTCCCACTCCTTCCGGTTCATTCCGTCTGTGCTTCTAATTGATTCCGCTGTTCCTATTTCACACAAAACGATCGAATTCAAAAGCTTAGCTGGGTTATTATTAATTCCTCTAGCTTTATAATCCCAATCGAGGTCACAATCTTGTGTAATGACGATTGAGTATGGATGAATGATGGGCGTAAAAGATAACTCCTGAAGCTCTTTCGGTATTTCATCAATAACAGGGTTATATTGAACCACGCCTGTCACAATTTCTCCTTGCCTCAGCGAGGAACCTTTATCTGATGCTTGGTAGATAGCCCGTTCTTCCATGCGGTGATTTACCAAACAATCTAAGGTTCTAAAACAATAGGTGGTCTGACCTGCATAGCACTCAACTTGCCTCTAATAGTACTAGCAGGGATCGTAGGTAGCTCGGCTTGAGGAAAGCGATTTGTATAGAAGCGATAAATTCCTTCCAACTCCTCAGAAGCTTCTTCTAGAGCAGATTCAGGCAATGTCTGAATAATAAGTAAGCATTTTAGTAACAGCATCAACTTGTCTGGCGACAAGCGATGTGAATCAGTTCTAAAAGATAAAGATGAGCCAGACATCATCAAATCAAAGGAAGAGTATTGAATTACGATAGCCTTGCCACTTTCTCTATCGAAAACCACATTATTGGAAGTAGTACCTGATGAAGTTTGACTATGCTTGTACTGATACTGATTCAACTGATTGGGGTTGCATGGCATTATGGAGGGTATCTGTGATGCTCCACCTAAAGAGCCTTCCGGCAGACTGATTGAACTGATTGAGTACGTTCCAGACATCTTTATTACCCTCTATCTTCTGTTCTGTGTAAAAGTCGGCATCAAACAGGTAAGCAATCTCATCACTGCTGCCCTGTGCTTCTTTAACATTCACCAATCCATGATTCAGATTAATTTGCCCAATTTCCGTTTTCAAAACTAAACTCTTTACTATTGTTTGAATTGAGGAAGAAAAATTCGCCTCATATAGTTCTGAAGCAATATGTTCAGCTATTAACTCCGACCAGTTTTTATCTTCAATTCCAAGTTTTGAGCGAATAATTAAGTCTTGGTAACGAAGTCCAATTCTTGTATAAAAGGATGGCTTATAGATCGCTTCAAAAATCCCTAGAGCCTCCTCTAAACGCTGTTTAAATTGCTCATAATGCTCATATGAGGAAGTAGTTAAAGCAATAAAATCCTTATTAAGGGAGAGGCTCCATCTCTGGTCTTCTGATTTAAAGTTATAAGCAACGTCACTTTGCAGAGGTAGTCCTAGTTGCTGTACAACCTGTGAGATTTCGGATGGAAGTTGCGCCCTAGTCGTCTCAAAAAGAGGATATTTAAATCTAATCGTATCCTGAAACTCAACTGGCTCTTGGTGAGAAATCTTGAGTATGGGCGGAAAACGCAATTGACAGACAACCTCTACAAGAGGGTTGCGCTTGTAAATTACACGCTCAAACTCAGGCAAGTTCATCAAAATCTGCTATACGCCTCAAGACTACTACATCAGCTCTAGTTTAAACTGCCGAGCTACCTCTTTACCAGTAGTTTCAATCACTCTTTACTACAATTGTGGTCTAACTTTAACCATCTCAGCGAACTTTTAGAGCAACACCCGACCAATAACCTCTCGGTTACTGCCCTAAGCAACAGCTCCAGCAGCCCAACTATTAATAGACTGAAAATCTCCGCCTAAGATCCCGTAATAGCTGGATAGGCAAAGTGAGTCGCCATAACACATTACTTAGGCAGCATCTTTCCGTATAATACGCTTCCTTGCCCCGTTAAGCAGAAGTTTTCCGCATATCGTTACAGGTGAAGCTAAAGGCAAACTGCTCTCTGTCTCAGAAGCAAGATAGCCTCAAATGAGCTGTCTGCCTAGCCCAATCTCACCAAACGTAAAAATTCTCTCATGCCCACTTGCGCTCAGCCAGAGTTTCGGTTTATGATTCACCACACTGATTGCGTGGAGCGGTCAGGACAGGAAAGCTTAAGGCGTCGCTGACTAGAAGTGGTGGAACACGACTAGCCAGCTAACCCGACTTCCCGATAGGCACGGGAGGCAAGGCTGAGTCGATTTTACATCGCGCTCGCTTCGTTCACGCATGTGGTCAGGTGACTCAACGCCTTAGGCTTTCAAAGCCATACCCAAAAATACGAGGCAAATATCATGTCTACAGAGTTCAACGAGCGTCTGCCGGAGTCGCTTGGCCATCAGGCGCAGATTTGGATTGTCGGGACGCGAGAGCAGGTGAACCACATCATCAGCGAAATGTACGTCAGGCAGATGATTACCGACCGCAGCCAATTCTCGCCAATGGTTCCTGCACCGTTCGCGCAGGGTAAATTCATGAGCGTACTGCTGCGATAGTCGTGAGCGGGTGAGGTGCAGCTATCTTTGGCGCTGCACCTCACCCCAGTTATTTCAAGGCACAGCTCAAAACTCAGAGAGCTTTTGCTTTTGGACGCGGTAGACCCCAAACAGCAAACCAGCAGCCAGAATTAGCAGCAGCCACTCCGACGGTTCGGGCGTGGCCGAAACTGCTAGCGGCGCGCTGGGTTGAGGCAGCGCCTGATCTTCCACCTCGCGATTAAAACGATCCTTGTCCTGCTCGGCCTGCCTCAGCGCCTGCCGCTGCGCGTCGTTGACCAGCACCAGCATGGAAGAGTAGGGCGAGACAATCCCGTACTGTTTGGTGATGGCGTGGATGCTGTCCAGCTCTTGGAGCTGATCCGGCTTCACATACTGACTCAGGTGCGTCACCCATTGGCGAGCCGCCAGCGCCTCAAAGTTTGGATCAGTTTTGGCATCAGGCAGCGGCGTTTTGGCCAGATACCAGGCATAGCCGTCCACCAGATTTAGCCGCGTCGTGTTGGATCCCAGACTCGGCTGCGTCCCCAAGCGCTGCATGACTGGCTCTAGCTGCGTCGCCACGCCGCCGCCGCTGTTTTGGATTGCGGCCAGAGTCGCGTCGTCGTAGGCAGACTGCAAGCCGCCCAGATGCACCATCCAGAGTGGGGCAGAGAGATCCAGCGCGGCAGGTTGATCAGCAGTCAGCTCGTAGCTTCCGGCATCGGTGAGCAGCAGTACTGCGTCATAGGCGCTGTCGCCGCGCAGGTCGAGGAACTGTTGCAGCATCTGGCTGGGGGCAATTGTGCCGTAGAAGCTGGACTGAGTCAGCTGCTTCAGGTCGTCTAGGCGGCGCGGCTGGGCCGGAGATGCAGCCGTCAGGTAGAGATCGGCGCTGTTTTGAGTCAGGACGTGAGACTGAAGCCACTGGAAGCTCTGCTGCACCTCGGCTGAGTGAGCGTTCATGCTGTAGGAGCCGTCCAACAAAATCGCAAATCGCTGGCCTTGGGGCAGCTTGTAGTCGCTGGCGGCAAAGGGTTGGGCAATAATTTGCGCCTCTGAATCACTCCCTGAATCACTCCCTGAATCACTCCCTGAATCACTCCCTGAATCACTCCCTGAATCACTCCCTGAATCACTCCCTGAATCACTGCCCCAAGACAACGGCATCTGATGCGCGACAGGCTGAAACGGCTTGGCAGCAGGCGCTTTGGGAAACCAGGTATCGCTAGCGACCGACTTACCGTTCAGCTGCCGCTGCGTGCGGTTTGTCCAGAAGATGTTGCGGCGTTCGTGCAGCTCTGGCAATGCCCAGCCGTCTGGCTGCTGCAAGACTTTGTAGGTGAGCCAGAGATGCATCTGCCCCTGACCCAGCGGCGGAATTGGGAAGGCACGCAGCCGATATTGGCGTGGGCCGACCTGCTCCAAAAGCGCCGGATCTTGGCGACGAGTTACCTCAGCGTTGTAGACCTGCTGCGCCGCGCCGCGTGGCGAGACTGAGAAAGCATAGCGCTGGCTGCGGTCATCCGTTTCGCCCAGCCAGAGTCCGGTGATCACGGCGCTTTCGGGCAGCGAAAAGAAGTAGAGAATTTCCTGCTGATCGAGCGTTTTGTTTTCGTAGACTTCATGCAGCTCTACCTCCGCCCAGTCGCCTTGCGGAGTCAGCTTGAGCTGCTGCTGCGCCAGCCAAACCCGCTCCTCGTTGACATCGTTCAGTCCAGCTTTGGCCTCGCTACGGTTAAACGTAGACTCCAGCGCGTTTTGGATCGCCGGCTTCTCGCCCCGCAAAATCGGCGTATCAAAAAACTGGCCGTAGAGGGCGCTGGCTTTGTCGGCATCGAGATTGGCATCGCCGGGATAGGTAAACGGCGAGAGCAGCAGGCCATAGGCTTGCTGAAGCGCAAATGCCCAGCTTTCTGGAGCCTGAATCGCGCGATACATCTGGTAGATATGCCCGTTCTCAGCCAGCTGACTAGCCTGACGCGGATAACGATACCGAGCCAGATAAGCATTCACCAGCCCTTGCCGAATCACACCTTGCTGTTGCAATAATTCTTGCTGAGCTTGCGGCGTGGCAGCAGGAGCAGCCAGCAGCTTGAAGGCTGTCAACTGCGGTGGCTGATTCAGCGTGAGAAATAGCCCCAGGCCGCCCACAGCCACGCCCGCCGTCAGCAGCCCCGCCCAGATCCGTCGTTCGCCAAACGAGCGCACCGTCTGCCACCAAGCTTGGCCGTAAATCCAGAGCGCCCCCAGAGGCGACAGCAGCAGCCCCAGAAAAATGATCCAGATGGGCAGCAAGATACCGGCATAGAGAAAGAGCAGCATCACCTGAGGCAGAGAGAAGATCAGCGCCGAAATGGAAAGCCAGCTCAGCGGCAGCAGATAGAAGCTGATTAGAGCCGTGCCGTAAACGGCCAGCACCAGCATCAGCGAGAAGCCAATCAAGTAGCCAATGTTTAAGTAGCCAATATCGGCAGTGCCGCTGTGCGGCTGCATTGGGTCAATCGCGTCGAGATGCTGCTGATAGAGCCAGTGGCACAAGCTGAAAATGCCAACCAATCCAGCGGCCAGAAACAGCGTTGTGCCCGGAGTCAGGTCGCGCAGCCAAAAGAAGCGCAGGGTGCAGAGTGCCAGCAGCGGTGCTTCAACGCCCCAAAACAGCTGCGGCAGCGAGAGACGGCGCTTTTGTTTGGGCAGTACGCCAACAGTCGCGCAGGCAGTCGGCACACCCACCAAGCCAACAAACGGCAGGAAAAAGTCCCAGGGCACCAGACCCGACATCAAATCGCCAATCAAGGCAAGGCCAATGAACGGCAGCAGCCCCAAATAGGCCACCAGCAGCAGCGAGGCATTGAACGCCCAGAAAAAAGCCTGCGAGAAGAACCGCTTGCAGATCCAAGTGCAGATCTCGAAGCCAAGCTGAAGCAGCGAAACGAAAGGTGACTTCATATGCTCAGGAGAAATATATCTGGAAGGAATAGTTGGAGGAATGGATTAGCTGTTGAGCTGCTATTGAGCCGCTATTGAGCTGCCAGTACAGACTGCACCTGATTGAGAAACGCCTGAACCTGCGGCGATTCGGGCGAGTAGGGCTGGTCAAACAAAACCGAAACCATCGTCCAAGCAGGCTCCTGCCGCGACAGCTCTGCCCAGAGCCGATCCAGGTAGCTGTCGGTAGTGCGGTGGGGCGACTGAAACCAGTAAGCAGCGGCTTGCTGGGTTGCATCCTGCTTCAGCGACAGCCAGCGACCCAGCACCGCATCCGTTAGCTGCTGCTGCCGCATTTGGTTAATCTCAAAACCGCTGCTGATATAGCAAAGCTCTGGCGAATGGTGCGCCTGCCAAGTTGGGCTAGCCACCAAAATCATCGAGCCAGCAATCCCCTCAAAGTCGAACCGCTGTTTTTCGGCAGTCACGCCGTCATAGCTGACAAAAAAAGCCTGCTCCGGCTGACTCAGCGCCATCGGCTCCACCTGCATAGCAGCAGGCCAACTCAGATGTGCCAGCGCGGGCTGAACGGGTAGAACTGCGGCTGGACGCGGCAGAAAACTGAGCAGCAGCAAGACGGCAATCAGCCCAGCCAACAGCTTCGGACTCGCGGGTTGAGCAGGCCGAGCTATGGCCTGCACTGGCGCGCGAGCCTTCTCAGCTTGCGGCACCCAGCGCAGCAGCCCCCAAGCCAGCAGCGACACGGTAACAAAGCTGACCAGTCCCAGCGGCATATGCAGCAGGTCAGCCAGCGCGGGCTGGCGGAGCACGTTGGTCAGCAGCACCAGACTCAAAACGCGCATCACGTTGGCGCTCACCAGCAGCCCCCAATTGGCACAGCAGACCAGCAGCCAGCGCCAGCCGAGTTTGCGCCCCTCTAGCCCCGTCATCGCCAGCAGCAGCACCGTCCCCATCCAGAGGCTCTTGAGGCCGCTGCAAGGCAGATCCACCTGGGCAATGCCCGTATCCAGCACAATAATATCTGCCGATGAGAGCGCCGTGATCTGCCAGGTATTGAGAATCGCCTCGACCGCCTGAGCGGTGAGAATCCGCGCCGGAAAGCCCAGCCCCGTCGTGAACTGAAGCCAGAACGGCACCACCGCCGCTACAGTAGCCGCCACAGGCAGCCCTCTGCGCCAAGTCGCTGGATGCAAAAACAGTCCGGCTAGTCCATAGCTGCCCAGCAGAAACAGCAGCCCCGGAATCTGCTCAAAGGCCAGCAGCCAGCGCGATCCCAGCGCCAAGAGCGCACTTCCCAGCAGCAGCACCAGCGGAAAGAGCCGCAGCTGAGCCGCCAATACGGGCAGCGGACGGCGAACGGCCAGCCAGCCCAGCAGCAGCGCCACCGCCGCCAAAAAAAGCTGATTAAACCGGGGTAAACCTAGCAGCGACTCGCCAAACCAGGTCAGCGTCGAGGCGTTCAGCCAGAGCCAGCTTAGAACCAGCAGGCCAACTAGCAGCAGGGTCAGTCGTTCAGTCGCTCGCAGCTTCACTCCGACCTGCGGAGGTTGGGCTAAATCATGCGTCATGCGTTTTTTCTCCTTGAAATAACAAACGCTTTGGTTACGCTTCAGGTGGCCGGAGCGGCTCACCTGTGATGCCCTGATCTAATGCCCTGATCTAAATACCAGTATCAAAAGTTTCTTTGACTACAGAGGATGCCGTTACGATTCCTGAAACGTAGTCAAAGATTGGGGGTAGGAACTTTGACCAATAGCTGTTAGGGTTTTTAAATGCAAGACCCATAAGGTTTTCTGACTCGGTATGCAGCTATTGCTTTGGCCCGGTAAGCCCTATCCGTTGGGAGCCACCTGGGATGGGGAAGGTACAAACTTCGCCCTATTCTCAGAGCGGGCGACTCAGGTGGCGCTCTGCCTGTACGATGCTGAAGGCCACGAAACCTGCATTCCGCTGGTGGAGGTCAGCAATTTTGTCTGGCATGGCTACGCGCCGTTTGTGAAGCCGGGGCAGCGCTACGGTTTCCGTGTGGACGGGCCGTATGACCCTAAGGCCGGGGATCGGTTTAATCGGCATAAGCTGCTGATTGACCCCTACGCCAAAGCTCTAGAGGGTGACATTGAATTTGGCGAAGAAATTTTTGGCTACTGCTGGGAGCATCCCGACGGTGATTTTTCATTCTCGGAGCTAGACAGCGCCAACTTCCTGCCCAAAGCCATCGTCATTGACGAGCTGTTTGACTGGGGCGACGATACGCTTCTGCAAACCCCCTTCCACGAAACAGTCATCTATGAGACGCATGTGCGCGGCTTTACGAAGCTACACCCAGAGATCCCAGAGCCGCTGCGCGGCACCTATGCAGGACTGGCACATCCGGCAGTCATCGCCCACCTCAAGCAGTTGGGCATCACCGCCGTTGAGCTGCTGCCCGTGCATCACTTTATGGCCAATCCCGGCCATTTAGCCAAGCAGGGACTCCGCAACTACTGGGGCTATGACTCGATCTGCTACCTAGCTCCCTACTCCGGCTACAGCGCCAGCGGGACGCAAGGCCAGCAGGTGGTGGAGTTTAAGCAGATGGTGAAGACGCTGCATGAGGCCGGGATCGAGGTGATTCTAGATGTCGTTTACAACCACACGGGCGAAGGCAATCATCTGGGGCCGACAATCTCGCTGCGCGGCATCGACAACAGCGCCTACTACCGACTCGTCGAAGACAATCTGCACTACTACATGGACTTCACGGGCTGCGGCAACTCGCTAAACGTGCGGCATCCGCAGGTGCTCAAGCTGATTATGGACAGCCTGCGCTACTGGGTACTGGAGATGCATGTAGACGGCTTCCGGTTTGATCTGGCCTCGGCGCTGGCTCGCGAGCTGTATGCGGTCGATCGGCTTTCTGCTTTTTTTGACATTATTCACCAAGACCCGGTGCTGGCCGACGTGAAGCTAATTGCCGAACCCTGGGACGTGGGCGAGGGCGGCTATCAGGTGGGCGAATTTCCGCTGCTCTGGTCAGAATGGAACGACAAATGCCGCGACACGGTGCGCGACTTCTGGCGCGGCGAGGATAGCCTGCTGGCCGATTTTGCCTATCGTTTTACCGGCAGCTCTGATCTGTACAAAAACAATGGCCGCAACCCCAGCGCCAGCATCAATTTCATCACGGCGCATGACGGCTTTACGCTGCGCGATTTGGTCAGCTACAACGAAAAGCACAATGAGGCCAATGGCGAAGGCAACCGCGACGGCAGCAGCCACAACAGCTCCTGGAACTGCGGCGTGGAAGGCGAGACGGATGACCCGAAGATTTTGCAGCTCCGGCGGCAGCAGCAGCGCAATTTCTTAGTGACACTCTTGCTCTCTCAGGGCGTGCCGATGCTGCTATATGGCGACGAGATGGGTCGGACGCAGGGCGGCAACAACAATCCTTACTGTCAGGACAACGAGATTTCCTGGGTGGACTGGAGCCTGGAAGCGGCGGATCAAAACCTCCTAAATTTCACCAAAGCGCTGATCGAGTTTCGGCGGCAGCATCCGGTGTTTCGGCGGCGCAAATGGTTTCAAGGCCGCGCCATTTTCGGCAGCGAAGCCAACGACATCGCCTGGTTTAATCCCAACGGCAGCGAAATGAACAGCCAGCAGTGGGAAAGCGACTTCGCCAAAGCGGTCAGCATTTTCTTGAACGGCGAAGAGATTGCCACGCCGGGAACACGCGGCGAACGCATCCTCGACGACAGCTTCCTGCTGTTTTTTAACGCCCACTACGAGCCGCTGAAGTTTGCGATCCCCGACTCGCTCGACGCAAACTGGGCGATTGTCATTGACACCTCCGCTGATTTCATTGGTTTAACCGAGCGCTGCTATCAAGAATCTGAAGTCGCAGCGCGTTCGGTGCTGGTGTTGCAGCGCTTGGCCTAAGCAATCCAACTCAGGATAGATATTCAGGTTGCACAATGCGTGTTAAGAAACATAAAGTCTCCTGTACATCTTCTCCTGCACATCTACAGCGGTAAGCCCCATGCAAGTTGGTTCTCAGTATCTCGGCAACGGTCGATCCAAATTCACGGTTTGGGCACCTCAGCTGGAACAAGTCGCCGTTCATTTGGTTGCGCCGACCGATCAGCTCATTCCCTTGCAGCAAGACGAGCGCGGCTACTGGCAGGGAGAAGCTGAAGCTGAACCGGGAGCGCTCTATTTTTATCAGCTAGAGGGCACCGATCGACCTGATCCCGCTTCGCAGTCGCAGCCGCAGGGCGTGCATGGCGCTTCAGAAATCGTAGATCACAGCTTTGACTGGACAGATCACGACTGGAAAAATATCTCGCTGGGCGATATGGTGATCTACGAGCTGCATGTCGGCACGTTTACGCCAGAGGGAACATTTGAAGCAATTATCTCGCGTATTCCAGAGCTGCTAGATTTGGGCGTGAATGCAATCGAGCTAATGCCAATTGCTCAGTTTCCGGGCGACCGCAACTGGGGCTATGACGGCACCTATCTCTATGCGGTGCAAAATTCTTATGGCGGCGTGCAAAGCCTGAAGCGGCTGATTGATGCCTGCCACCAGCAGGGGATGGCCGTGTTTTTGGATGTGGTCTACAACCACTTTGGCCCAGAGGGTAACTACATCGGCTGCTATGGGCCTTACTTCACCGACAAATATCATTCGCTTTGGGGCGACGCCATTAATTTCGACGCAGCCTATAGCTATGCAGTCCGCGACTTCTTCATCCAAAACGTACTTTACTGGTTCCGCGAGTTTCATTTCGACGCACTGCGGCTGGATGCCACTGACCATATCTTGGATCACAGTTCTCAGCACTTTCTGCAAGAAATGGCCACGGCTGTGAGCGAATTTGAGCAGCAGCAGGGGCGTGAGTTTTATCTAACGGCTGAAAGCGACCTGAACGATCCGCGCTGGATTCGGCCTCAAGAGCAAGGCGGCTTCGGCCTAGATGCTCAGTGGAACGATGAATTTCACCATGCGCTGCATGCGCTCGTCACCGGCGAAACAATGGGCTACTACAAAGATTTTGGTAGCCTGGAGCAGGTTGCTAAGGCCTATACGCACAATTTTGTTTACACCGGAGAATTTTCAGCTAATCGCCAGAAGCATCACGGCGCTGATCCCTGCGACCGCTCACCTCGACAGTTTGTGGTCTGCACTCAAAATCATGATCAGGTGGGCAACCGGATTCTGGGTGACCGACTTTGCCACAGCATTTCGTTTGAAACCGAGAAGCTGCTGGCGGCGGCGTTGCTGCTTTCGCCCTCCATTCCGTTAATTTTTATGGGACAGGAATATGGGGAGACTGCGCCGTTTCAGTACTTTGTGAGCCATAGCGATCCCGACTTGGTGGCCGCAGTTCGCAAGGGTCGCAAAGAAGAGTTTGCGGCGTTCCACATGGTGGGCGAAGCGCCCGATCCGCAGTCCGAAGAAACCTTTCAAAAATCCAAGCTCAACTGGGAGATGCTCAACATTGGCAACAATCATCTCCTCTGGCGGTTTTATCAAACCCTGCTGCGGCTGCGGCGCGAACTGCCAGCGTTGCAAAGCTCAGAGCGTCAGCATCTCGAAGCTAGCGTGATTGAGTCAGGACAGATGTTGAAGCTGCGGCGCTGGCACGAGAATTCTCAGGTTTTGTGCTTGCTGAACTTCAATCACCAAGTGAGTTCCATTACAGTAGATTTGCCGGACGCTGTCTCCGCTCAGAGCTGGAAAAAGTTGTTGAACTCTGCTGATTTAGACTGGGGTGGTCAAGGTTCTGATCTACCTGAGCGACTCCCAGCTGATGCAGCCAGCTCAAAGATCTCGCTGACGCTAGCGCCTCAGACTGTCGTCATCTATGGCTTGTCATAGCGGTAAGCTGTGCTTAAACATACCAGCTGAGTTCGGCTCCTCGCAAGACAATTCTCGGATTTATGAGTATGCTCCTATTAAACTGAGCGCGACTGAACCAATGTTCTTTGCCCAAGCCCAAGCCTCTGAGATGCGTTGGCTATTTCGCGGCACAATTTGCTTCTAGCATGTTCCCGCTTCGTCTCGCAGATCTGAACCTATGATGAAAATTCCTCTAGCTACCTACCGAATTCAGTTTCACGCTGGATTCAACTTTCGTGCTGCTCAAGCCATCGTGCCTTATTTAGCAGAGCTGGGAATCTCTGATCTATACGCATCGCCGATCTTCACAGCTAGGACAGGCAGCACGCACGGATATGACGTTGTGAATCCAGGCCAGATTAATCCTGAACTGGGTGGCGAATCAGAGTTTGCAGCATTGAGCGCTGAGCTAACGCAGGCTGGAATTGGCTGGATACAGGATATTGTTCCCAATCATATGGCGTTCGATAGCCAGAATGATATGCTGGTGGATGTGCTAGAGAACGGGCCAGATTCGCCCTTCCACAACTTTTTTGACATCGACTGGAATCACTTTTATGGCGGTATCAAGGGGCGATTACTGGCACCTTTTTTAGGCAGATTTTACGGTGATTGCTTAGAGAACGGCGAACTTCAGCTGCGCTACGATCAAGAGGGGCTGTCAGTTAATTATTACAACTGGCGATTTCCGCTGCGGATTGAGACCTACAGCAACGTCCTGATGTATGACTTGGCGCGGCTACGCGAACAGCTAGGGCGCAATCATCCCAGCTTTGTCAAGCTCTTGGGTGCGCTCTATATGCTGAAATACGTTCCGGCAGGTGAGGAGAGCCGCGAGCGCTATGACCAAATTTCCTTCGTGAAGCAAATGCTCTGGGAGCTGTGGAATGACAGCCCGGAGGTGCAGCAATTTATTGAAGAGAATATCCAAATTCTCAACGGCGAACCCGGAAAACCAGAGAGCTATAATCTGCTGGACGCTCTGCTCTGCGATCAGTTTTTTCGACTCTCCTATTGGAAAGTGGGCAACGAGGAGCTAAACTACCGCAGATTCTTCACGGTGAACGAATTAATTTCACTCAAGGTCGAAGATCAAGCAGTCTTTGATACAATACATGCCTATGTTTTTGTACTAATTCGGGAAGGTAAAATTAACGGTCTGCGAATTGATCATATTGACGGTCTGTATGACCCAACTGAATATATCAAGCGCATTCGTCAGCAGATGCCCGATCTCTATCTGGTTGTCGAAAAAATCCTAGAGTCAAACGAAGATCTACCGCTCAACTGGTCGATTCAGGGTACGACGGGCTATGACTTCATGAACAAGGTGAACGGCCTGTTTTGCCAGCAGGAACACAAAGCTGAATTCACCAATCTGTACTCTCAATTTATCGGCAGCTCAACGTCTTGCGAAACGCTGATTGACCAGAACAAGCGGCTGATTATCGGCAAGCATATGACGGGCGATATCGACAATCTGGCGCATCTGCTGAATGACCTTTCAGACCGCTACCGCTACGCCAGCGACTTCACGATGTATGGCCTAAAGCGGGCGCTGGTCGAAATTCTGGCGCTGTTTCCAGTTTACCGCACCTACATCAGCCGCGAAGGATCGCGCAAGGCTGACCAGGAAATGCTGACGCGAGTGATCGCCAACGCCAAAGAAAACAACTCCAGCTTTACCAACGAGCTGTACTTCATTGAGAAGTTTATGACGCTGGAGTTTGACGAACACCTCAGCGCCGAAGACAGAGACCAGTGGCTACATTTCATTATGCGGCTTCAGCAATACACGGGGCCATTAATGGCCAAAGGCATCGAAGATACGGTGATGTATGTCTATAACCGCCTGCTGTCACTGAACGAAGTCGGCTCTGCACCCTGTGAATTCGGCGTTTCGGTTGAAGAGTTTCATGCCTACAATCAGTCTCGCGCTCAGCAGTGGCCGCATGCCATGAACGCTACCGCAACGCATGACACCAAACGCGGTGAAGATGCGCGGGCACGCCTGAATGTACTCTCTGAGCTACCGCAAGAATGGCAACAGCAGATACGCCACTGGAGCGAACTCAATGAGCCAACGAAAGTACTGGTGAACGGTAGAGCAATGCCAGATCGCAACGCTGAATACTTTCTCTACCAAACTTTGCTAGGTGCGTTTCCGTTTGATCCAGCTGACTATCCCCAGTTTATTGAGCGAGTTAAGGACTACATAATTAAAGCGAGCCGTGAGGCCAAAGTATATACCTCATGGCAGCGTTCAGACCAAGAATATGAAACGGCATTTTTGCAATTTATTGATCAAATTTGCAAACCGGAGAGCATATTTCTAGAGGCTTTTCAGTCCTTCCAGCGTAAGGTGCAGCACTACGGTATCTTCAACTCACTGTCACAGACCTTGCTCAAAATTGCCTCTCCCGGCGTTCCCGACTTCTATCAAGGTGCAGAACTCTGGGATTTGAGCTTAGTTGATCCGGATAACCGCCGCCCTGTAGACTACGAAAAGCGCTGGAACTACCTGCAAGCAATCAAGTCAAGCATTGAGAATGACTTGCCCAGTCTCATGGCAGAACTGCTGCAAAATCCTGACGATGGCCGCATCAAGCTATTTTTGATCTATCAAGTGCTCAAAGCCCGCCGCGCTCAGCCCGATCTATTCCAGCGCGGCAGCTACGAAAGCCTGACGGTAGTGGGCAGTCTCAAGCCGCATGTGGTGGCCTTCACACGCATGTTGGGCAATCAGCAGGCGATGATTATTGTGCCGCGATTGCTGACTGCTCTAATACCGGTGGGCGAGTTGCCGCTGGGCGAGCAGGTCTGGCATGAAACCCGCATCTTGCAGCCGCCCGTATGCTCCACGGTTTGGCAAGATGCAATTTCAGGTCAAGTCATTCAGGGTGAAGATACACTCTGGCTGAAAGATATTCTCAGTCAGTTTCCAGTCGCGCTACTGCTGAGTGAAGTCCCCGTTGCGTCGAAGCCGTCAGCGACAGATGTGGCAGCTTAGACGCGGCAGAATAACAGAGCTGGCAGAATAGAAGTAACGCCAAAGCTGAAGGAGGGACAATGTCCACAGAAATCTCTACAGAAATCTCTACAGAAATTCCTACGGGGACAGCGGCAGGGCCGAACTACTCGGCGATTGCGCCAGAGTGGCAGCCTCCCGTCCCCCCCAGCGATCTGATTTTTGATGATGGAGTGCCCTTGGAATCCAACCGTCACCGAATTGCGATGAATGTCTTGATTGACGCAGCTCTCAACGCACTGCAAGATCGCCCCAACTCGTTTGTCGGCGGCAATATGTTTGTCTACTATAGCCGCGAACAGGCGATGAATCGCGACTTTAGAGGCCCCGATTTTTTTGCCGTGCTGGATGTGGATGGCAATCGCGAGCGGCAGGGCTGGGTGCTCTGGGAGGAGTCAGGCCGCTATCCTGATGTAATTGTTGAGCTGATGTCCCCTTCGACCACCCAGATCGATCTAGGCGTGAAGAAACTGCTGTATGAGCGCACCTTTCACACTGCCGAATACTACGTCTATGACCCATTTAATCCCAGATCTCTGGCTGGTTGGCGGCTAGACAATTCTCAGTCATACCAAGCCTGCGAGCCGAATCAGCAGGGTTGGCTCTGGTGCGAAAAACTAGGTCTTTGGCTAGGGACTTGGGACGGCTGTCTGCGGCGAGAGCCTGTGACTGGCACGGTGGCCTGGCTGCGCTTTTATCACCCAGATGGAAGTCTGGTGCTGCTGCCCGAAGAAATTGCCCAACAGGCGCAAGAGCGAGCTGACCAAGCTGAAGAGCGAGCTGACCAGGCTGAAGAACGAGCTGCACGCTTAGCGGCTCGGCTGCAAGCCTTGGGCGAAGATCCTGCCCTGTAGCAGTCGCGCCCCCGCCCCCCTACGCTCCTACCCTACGCTATCCCTACGCTACAGTGAATAGGCTCATCACCTAGAGTCTGGACATGACTACTGCTCCGCTGCCTGAAGCCGAATTGCGTCGCCCGCGCCCAACCGATCTACGCCTGTTCAAAATCCTGATTCCGCACGCCAAACGCAACCTGAAGCTGCTGGTTGTCTCGTTGCTGCTGCTGATCCCGCTGGCATTGGCCGGGGCAGTGCAGCCGATTATTATTGGGCAAGCGGTGGCGCTGGCCAAGCAAGAACCGGTGATGGGCTTTTTGCAGGGCAAGTCGCTGGTGAACGGCGCACAGCTACTGATCTGGCTGCTGGTGCTGACGCAGGCCGTGCAGCTAGCCTTCAGCGGCATTCAGGGTTTTTTGATCCAGAAGGTGGGGCAGCGGATCACGGCCAGTATTCGAGATGATTTGTTTGGTCACGTCACATCGTTAGCCACCCGGTTTTTTGACCGTACCCCCGTTGGCCGACTGATCACCCGTCTCACCAGCGATGTGGATGCGCTGGGGGACGTGTTTTCGACTGGAGCGATCGGCGCGATCAGTGATTTGCTCACCATGTTGGTGATCTTGGTAGTGATGTTTTCGCTCCAGTGGCAGCTGGCGCTTTTGCTGCTCGCGCTGCTGCTGCCGGTGACGGGTTTAATTATCTACTTTCAGCAGCAGTACCGGGTTGCCAACTACCGCTCGCGTGAGGAGCTGTCAACGCTTAACTCGACGCTACAAGAGAACATTGTCGGCATTAATGTGGTGCAGCTGTTTCGGCGCGAGAAGTTTAACGCCGAGCTGTTTAAAACAATCAATCTGCGCTATGTCAAAGAGGTAGACCGCACTATTTTCTTTGACTCGGCGGTTTCGGCGACGCTGGAGTGGATTGCCCTGGCAGCGATTGGCGGCGTGCTTTGGCTGGGAAGCCTGCTGGTGCAGGGGAACGAGCTGGAATTTGGGATTCTGACCTCGTTTATTTTGTTTGCCCAGCGTCTGTTTGATCCGCTACGGCAGTTTGCTGAACGGTTTACGGCGATTCAGGCCGGACTGACTGCATTGGAGCGAGTCAGCGATATTTTGAATGAGCCAATTGAGATTCGCGATCCGGTGCGGCTGGCGGGTCAGCCGAGTTCTGCGGCGCAACCCCGCACGGCAGCCAGCGAGATCCGATTCGAGCATGTCTCGTTTGGCTACAAAACCGACGATCTGGTGCTGCGCGATCTGAATTTTACGATTCGTCCCGGCGAGAAGGTGGCGCTGGTCGGTCCAACGGGAGCCGGCAAAAGCTCGATTATCCGCCTGCTCTGCCGCCTCTATGAAGTCACCGAGGGCAGCATTCTGCTCGACGGTCAGGATATCCGCGAGATGGCTCAGGCCGATCTGCGGCAGCAGATGGCGGTGATTTTGCAGGACGGCTTTTTGTTTGCCGGAAACGTGAAGGGCAACATTACGCTGGGTGAGCCTTACAGCCTGGAGCAGGTCAAAACTGCTGCGGCCCAAACCAACGTGGCGCAGTTTATTGAGCGCCTGCCACAGGGCTACGACACTGAACTGCGGCAGCGGGGCACCAATCTTTCGGGAGGCGAAAAGCAGCTCTTAGCCTTTGCACGAGCGGCTATTCGCAACCCCAGCATTCTGGTGCTGGATGAGGCTACAGCCAATCTGGATGTGGGCACTGAGTCGATCATTCAAGAGGCGCTCGAAACGCTACTCACAGGCCGCACGGCGATTATTATTGCCCATCGGCTCTCGACGATTCGCAGCGTTGATCGGATTCTGGTGCTGAAGCGCGGCGAGCTGGTTGAATCCGGCAACCACGACGAGCTGCTGGCTCAGGACGGGCTGTATGCCAGCCTGTATCGCCTGCAAATGCTGGAAGCCTAGACCGCTCAGACCGAAACTGTGGCCTGCACCTCGGTAGCCTGCATCTCAGTGGCCTGCATCTCGGTAGCCTGCTCGGCAGATTCACCTGAGTCAAGAGAGCCCTGCACCGTCAGCACCGAACAGGGCGCGTGATGCTGCACGTAGCTGCTGACGCTGCCCGACAACAGCTCACTCAGGCCGCTGCGACCTCGCCGCCCCATCATAATCAGGCTAGCATTCCAGCTGCGCGCCATAGAGCAAATGCTGTGTCCGGCCTCGCCCCGTACCTGCACCGCCTCGGTGGGAACACCTGCCGCGAGGGCGGTGGCTCGATAGGAGCGCAGCAGCGATAAGCTCTCAGTTTGAATCGCCTGCCACTGCTTGAGCTGAAGATCGAGCGCATCAGGCGTAAATATTGGGTAAGCGCCCCGCACCGCAAAGATTGGGCTAGGGTAGCTAGACTCAACAGGCGAAACGGCCTGGATCAGCATCAAGTGACTATTCAGCGGTTTTGCTAGCTCAATAGCCGCATTTACTACCTGCTGAGCGCTGTTTGACTGATCAAAGGCAACCAGAATTTTTCTGAACATAAGTCCTCCATCGAGCTGTGTTTTTGAAAGCAAAAAACAAAGCAAACAGTAGTTTGCGAGAGTATAGATTCAGCGCAATACCGTCGTTACAATAAGTTTCCGAATGGTCTTCACACTAATATTTTCCTATATTTTTCATATATTTGCTCTATATACTGGCATTCTAAACAAAGTTCAAATCAAACATGACTGATTTCAACAAAACTTGAGCATTATCTGAGCATTCAGCTCCAAGGCATGACCAAAAGCCAAATGACCAAAAGCCAAATGACCAAAAGCTTAATATCAGATTAAGAGTGACTAAGCTATCTTTCGTGAATTTAAAACCTCCGATATACTTGCCAGAAATCAGGTTTTAGGTTTAGAGATATTTCAGCACTTGATTCAGCTTGAGCCGTGCTGGGTCAGCTGACGCGCTAAGATTTAAGCGGTTTTGCAATCGATACGGACTTGAAACTGTGGTGAAGCTGAAATTGGCTCAGAGATTGGCTCAAATGAATCCTAAAACGACAGGTAAAGCAGCAAAGCGACTGCTGAGTTCGGTGATGATGGTGTCGCTGCTGGTGGCTTGCAGCAGGCCAGAGCAGGCAGGTGGCCCGCCTGGAGCTGGTCAGGCACTGCCGGTCAAGATAGCCGAGCTAGATGCGAGTCCGGTCGAAGACGGCTCTGAGTTTGTGGGGACGCTGGAAGCCGCCCAGAAGGTGACGCTTCAGCCTCAGACTCAGGGGCGCGTCAAGGAGGTGTTTGTGGCCAACGGTGATCGGGTGACGCAGGGCACGCCAATCCTGTCGCTCAGCATCGACCAGTCGCAGGCCAATGTCGATACGGCCAGAGCGGGCGTGAGTTCAGCCCAAGCCAGCGTCAGTGCTGCCCAAGCCGCCAAAGGCACCGCCGAAGCGCGCTTGCAGGCATCCCAAGCCGACCAGGCCAGAGCCGCCGCCGACCTACAGCTCCAGCAAACTGAATTTAGCCGCACCTCGGCGCTGGTGGCCGAGGGCGCGCAGTCGCAGCAGCAGCTTGACGTGGCGCGGCGCAACCTAGACGCAGCCCGTGCCGCCGAAGCCGCCGCCAGAAAGCAGGTGGCCGCCGCGCAAGCCTCAGTCAACGAGGCGCAGTCGGGCATCGCGCGGGCGCAGTCGGGCGTCAGAGAGGCCGAGTCACGGGTGGCCTCCCAGAGCGTCGAGCTAGATTTCAGACAGGTGGTCGCGCCGATGACGGGCATTGTCGGATCTTTTCCGGTCAAGCCGGGAGACTTTGTCACCCCCCAGACCACCCTGACCACCCTGACCAGCAACGATCAGCTGGACATGCGGATCTCGGTGCCCTCCAACTATTCCGATCGGATGCGGATTGGTCTGCCCGTGCAGCTGATTGACCCCAGCACCAAGAAGTCGTTGGGCACCGGCAGCATTTCCTTTATTTCGCCCCAGGTGGAGGCTGGTGCGCAGTCAATTTTAACCAAAGCCCGCTTTCAGAATTCCGGCAATTTGCGGGACGGACAATTTGTCCAGTCCAGAATCGTCTGGGACAAAACCACGGGTATCTTAGTGCCCACCACGGCGATCACGCGGGTGGGCGGACAGGCTTTTGTCTATGCGGTTGAGGAGAAGCCCGCTGAAGGCGACAGCCCTGCCCAGACGATTGTGGCACAGCGCCCGGTGCGGCTTGGCAGTATCCAGGGCAATAGCTACGTGGTGCTAGATGGACTAAAGCCCGGAGACAAAATCGCCACGACCAATATCTTAAGGCTGCGAGATGGCGCGCCAGTTCAGCCCGAAGCCGAGTCGTCACCCTCACCCTCACCCTAAGGAACCCGAAGCTCCATGGCTTTGTTCTCAATTGCTGATACGTTTATTAAGCGCCCGGTCTTGACCACGGTCTGCACGGTTTTGATTGTGCTGCTGGGCGGCCTCTGTATTCCGCTGCTGCCCGTGGTCAACCTGCCGGACATTGCCCCGATTCAGGTGCAAGTCACCAGCGTCTATCCGGGAGCCGATGCCCAAACCGTCGAGACGACCGTTACCTCGACGCTGGAGCGGGGGATCAACGGTGTTGAGAATATGGAGTACATCACCTCACAGAGCACGAATACCGGGGTCAGCGCCATTCAGGTGTTCTTTGGCACCAACACCGACAGAAACATCAACCAGGTCAACGTCCAGAACCGGGTTGGGCAGAATGAGTCCACCCTGCCAGAGAGCGTTAGACAGATTGGCACCACCGTCCGAACCGCCTCCAGCAGCATTTTGCTGGTCTATGGCTTCAGCGCCAGAGACAATATCTACGACCAGGAATTTATCAGCAACTATGTCGATCTCTACATCACCGACGCGCTGAGGCGCGTCCCCGGCGTGGCCGATCTCGCCCTGCTGGGTGAGCGCAAATACGCGATGCGGCTCTGGCTGAACCCGAATGCGATGGCTTCCCGCAACCTGACCATGCTCGATGTTTCCACGGCGCTGCGGTCGCAAAATATTCAGGTTGGGGCTGGCTCCATTGCCGGTCAGCCCTCAGAAGAAAACCTGCCCTACAGCTTTCCGCTGCGCGTTTCGGGGCAGATGCAGACCGAAGCTGAGTTTGGTGAGCTGGTGCTCAGAACCAACTCAGACGGCAGCTTGGTGCGGGTGAAAGATGTAGGGCGGGTGGAGCTGGGAGCCGAGAACTACGAAACCAACGTCTTGGCCAACGGTCAGCCCGGCGTAGCGCTGCCGATCTATCAGCAGCCGGGCAGCAACGCTATTGATGTGGCCAACAAGATCAAAGAGACCATCGCCGAGCTAGAGCGCGACTTTCCCCCCGGCTTGCAGCAGTCGCTGGTCTATGACACCACCACCTTTATTGCCTCCTCCCAGGAAGAGGTGCTAGAGACGCTGATTTTAGCAATTCTGCTGGTGGTGCTGGTGATTTTCATCTTTTTGCAAGACTGGCGCACCACGCTGATTCCGGCGGTAGCGATTCCGGTCTCGCTGATTGGCACCATGGCCTTTGCCAAGCTGCTAGGGTTTTCCATCAACACGCTGACAATGTTTGGGCTGGTGCTGGCCACCGGGCTGGTCGTCGATGACGGCATTGTGGTGGTGGAAGGAATTGTCGCCAAAATCGAGCAGGGAATCCCCACCAAGCAGGCCGCCTATGAAGCGATGCAGGAGTTGAGCGGGGCGATAATTGCGACTTCGCTGGTGGTAATCGCGGTCTTTTTGCCCGTCACCTTCTTTCCGGGCGCGACGGGGATCATGTATCAGCAGTTCGCCCTGATCATTATCTTCTCGGTCGTGATTTCCACCTTCAACGCCCTCAGCTTTTCGCCCAGTATGTCGGCCATTTTGCTGAAGCGAAAGCAAGAAGGGCACGGCCCGCTGGCCTGGTTTTTCCGCAAGTTTAACCAGGGCTTCGACTGGGTGCTGGATCGCTATCGCAGCCTGCTGGAGTTTTTGATACGGATTCGGCTCATTGTAATCGCGCTGTTTGTCTTGGGACTGTTTGCCACCTATCTAGTCTATAACGCAGTCCCCAGCGGCTTTATCCCCGAAGAAGATCAGGGCTTGCTGATCGGAATTATCCAGGCTCCTGAGGGCGTATCGCTCAGCTACAGCAACGAGATTGCCGCCGACATTTACAAAGTTCTGGCCGCAGAGCCAGAGATCGCGCCCCTCTCCGACGTGATCGAACCGGGGGCAGAGCCAACGGGCACAGCCGCCGCCAGAAGCGAGGAAGAGCTAGCCGCCAAGCTCACTGTGATCGCCACTGGCTTTGGTCTAGAAGGCAACGGCTCAAATCGAGGCACCTTCTTTGTGCGGCTCAAAGACTGGAGTGAGCGCACTGCCCCCGACCAGTCTGCTCGCGCCGTTGCCGGTCGGCTCAACCGGGCGTTTGCGGGCAACAGGGCGGGCTTTATTCAGGTGTTTAGTCCGCCTGCTGTGCCCGGATTTAGCGCGACAGGCGGCTTTGAGTTCCTGCTTCAGGAGCGCTCCGGCAGGCTCAACTTTGACGAATTTTTGGCGGCAGCTCAAGAAATTATTGCCAAAGCCAACCAGAACCCGGCCTTGAGCGGCGTGTTTACCCAGTTCACCGCCAGCACACCCCAGTACCAAATCGACATCGACCGCCAGCAGCTCAACGCCCAGAACGTCGATTTTGGACAGGCACTCGCCACCATTTCAGCCTCGTTTGGCGGTCAGTATGTCAACGACTTTACGCTGGGTCAGCGCAGCTATCGAGTCTATGTCCAGTCGGACGAACCCTACCGCAGCCAGCTGCAAAACCTGGAGCAGCTGTTTGTGCGCTCCCGCAGTGGGGATATGGTGCGCCTCAGCACGGTGGCCAGCGTTGCCGAGATTACTGGCCCCTCGGTGATTCCGCGCTTTAACGTGTTTCGCTCGATCAAGATTCAGGGCAACCCGGCTCCGGGCTACAGTTCTGGGCAGGCGATTGCCGCCATGCAGCAGACCTTTGCCGAAGTCGCGCCGCCGGGACTGGGCTATGACTGGACAGGGCTGTCACGCGAAGAGGTGAATTCCAGCGGACAGGCGGGCGTGATCTTTCTGTTTGGCATCATTGTCGTCTTTCTGGTGCTGGCGGCACAGTACGAGAACTATGTTGATCCGGTGATTATTTTGCTGACGGTGCCGTTCGCGGTGCTGGGGGCGATGATATTCCTGGCGCTCGACCCGCGCGGTCTGTCTAATGACCTCTATGCCCAAATCGCGCTGGTGATGCTGATTGGCCTCGCCGCCAAAAACGCCATCCTGATCGTCGAGTTTGCCAACCAGGCGCGCGACCAGGGCATGGGGCTGGCCAAAGCGGCTGTCTATGCGGCACGCGAACGCTTTCGGCCCATTCTGATGACTGCGCTCTCCGCCGCCGTTGGCTTCTTCCCGCTGCTGACTGCCTCTGGGGCTGGAGCCGCTAGCCGCTGGTCGCTGGGGATGGCGGTGTTTGGCGGTCTGCTGGTAGCGACCCTGGTCAACTATTTGGTAACGCCAGTGCTCTATGTGGTGATCAAAAATCTGAGCGAGAGAGCCTTTGGCGGCAGCCGGGGCGATCCACCAGAATCCCCCGGCCAGTCAGAACCGCAGCCGCCACTATCCCTAGAACCGGTTCCGGAACTGCCTCAGCCTGCACCCCAGCATCTACAGGAAGGCGATAATCCCGCTTAATCCAGGAGAAACCCATGAACATGCGGCAGGTTTGCGGCTCGGCAGTGGTGTCAGGATTGATCGGCGCAGCAGTCGGTCTAGGCATCGCCAAGATTGCTGCCCCCGAATTTGTCAGCAGGCAGTATCAGGAGTTGCCCGCTCGCTATCCTATCTATGGCGCGATTGCGGGAGCAATTGTTGGAGGCTGTCAATGCGCGATCTTGCAGATCAAAAAGCAGCGTGATCAAGAAGATCTAGAAGGTCGCTAGCGGGCTACTGCTTCATCTGCCAGGTTTAATCTGCCAGGTTTGATCTGCCGCGAGCAGCAACGTCTGCTGATGGTAAGCGGCCAGCGTCTCTCGATGCCCAACGCTGAGGAAGGTCATGTGGCTAGCCTGAAGCTGCTGGTAGAGCTGGGCTTCATTCTCCGCATCTAGAGCGCTGGTGGCCTCGTCTAAGATGGCATAGGCGGGCTGATTCAGCAGCAGTCGGGCAAAGCTGAGTCGCTGCTGCTCACCCGCTGAGAGCAGATCGCTCCAGTCATGTTCGGCCTCAAAGCCGCCAAACCGCTCGGCCAAGTCAGCCAGATTCACCTGCTCCAACGCCTGCTGTAGCTCTGAGTTATCCAGCTCTTTGCTGCTAGGGTAAAGCAACTGTTCCCGCAATGTACCCGCTACCATATAAGGCCGCTGCGGCAGAAACAGGATTTTATCGGCGGCTGGTCGGATAATCGTCCCGGTTCCAGAGTCCCACAGTCCGGCAATTGAGCGCAGCAGCGAACTTTTGCCGCAGCCGCTCGGCCCCATCACCAGCAGCCCTTGCTCCCTAGACAACTCCAGCGTCAGATCCTTGATCAGCCAGCGCTGCTGATTTGGGGTCTGGAGGCTGAGCTGCTCCAATGCCAAGCGGTCGGCAGTGACGGTTTGAATAGTGGTTTGAGTAGTGGCCGATTCAGGCGCTTCTAGAAAAGCCGCAAAGCTGTAGAGCCGCTCGATGCCTGCGCCAAAGGTAGTCAAAGACTGAAACCGCGCCACCACCAGATTCAGCGAGAAAAACACCCGCACAAACGCCCCCTGTGCCTCGCTGACTTTGCCGACTTCGATTTCGCCTGCAAAAATCGCCGGAGCAACCACGATTGCGGGCAGCACAAACGGAATAAACTCATAGGCGTTGGTGAGCACGTTCAAGTTCAGCTCCCAGACCAGCAGCCGCTTGACGTTGTCAAATACGGCCAGAAACCGCTGCTTCACCTGATTGGCCTCCCGCTCTTCACCCCGATAAAAGGCAATTGCTTCGGCGTTTTCGCGGATTCGCACTAGGCTAAAGCGCAGGTCGGCCTCTTTTTTGAGCTGCTCGAAGTTGAGTCGCACCAGCGGCTTGCCAAATACAAAGGTAGTCACCAGCGTTCCCAGCAGCGCATACAGCACCAAAAACAGCACAAGCGACCGGGAAATGCCCCAGAGTACGCCGCTAAAAGCCACCACCGACAGCACCGACTCCACCAAAATCAGCAGAAAGGTGAGCGATTCCTGGGTAAAGCTGCGGACATCTTCGGCAATTCGCTGGTCGGGGTTGTCGATGGCGGCGGCGGTTTCAGAGAGCCCTGCCTGTAGCTGGTAGTAGGCGCGGTTGGCGCAGTAGTTGTCCACAAACCGCTCGGTCAACCAGAGTCGCCAGTTGAGGCTGAGGCGGTCGCGCAGATATTGATAGCCAGAGAGCAGCGGCGCGTAGATCACCAAGACCCCAATGAAGATCAGCACGGTCTGCCAGAAGCGCGGTTCATCTTGGGCTGAGAGTGCCGAAATCAGCACGCCGCGCTTGTTGTTGAGTAAAACGCTGAGTCCGGTATAGGCCAGCAGGCAGACCACGACGGCCAGCAGCAGTCCTCTAGCCTGCCACTTCTGGTCACCCTGCCAATAGGTCTTGGCAATCACCCAGAACTGCTGAAATACTTTGAAATTAAGTCGATCCATCTGCTCCTCGCGGCTTTGATTCAATCTATCTCAAACCGCAAGTGGCTTCAACTTGCCATAGAGGTATCCGGCAAATCGCAATCTGCGGAATAATGCGGAATAATAAGTAATCAGGGGATGTCTGGATGCAGAGCGGAGAATTTCTAAAGTCGTAAGGGTTTGGATGGGATGATCACGAGTCTCAATATTCACTATACTCAGCCATCTGATCTCCTAGAGATTCAGCAGCGCTTCCAGCATCACCCCGCCGACAAAACGCTGATTCAGATCTTTTCCGGGCAGGTTACCAAGCCGGAAATTGAGCAGCTGCTTCAAGATCTTAAAGCGCTGTTTCCAGGGGTGCCGATCCTGGGCGCGACCACAGCAGGTGAAATCTTAGAGGGCAAGATTCAAGAGCACAGCGTCGTGCTGAACTTCTGTTTTTTTGATGCTACAGCAGTACAAACCGCAATCATTGACGAGTATGACGATCTGCACCAAGCCGGAAAGACCCTAGCGCTTGCTTTGAAGCCTGCCAACCCTCAGGCAATCATCCTGCTGGGCTGCGGTCTTAAAGATCGACGAACTGTGGATGCGACCGCGCTGCTGAACGCCCTCTACGCGGAGTTTCCCGCAGCAATCATTGCCGGAGCGCAGGCCGGGGACAACGGACAGGGGATGATTTCCTATGTCTTTACGGAAAATGGGATCACCGCTCAGGGGGCGGTAACCGCAGCGCTCTCTGGGGAGTCTCTGGCTGTCCATAACAGCTACAATCTGAGCTGGGTGCCGATTGGCAAGAAATTCACGATTACGAAAGCGGTTGGTTCGCGGGTTTACAGCATCGATAATCAGTCCCCGCTCAATCTGTATAACCACTATTTAGGGACGGAGGTCGTGCAGGGTTTACCACTGTCTGCGGCAGATTTCCCCTTAATTATTGAGCATGATGGCATTCCGATGGCAATTCACGCCATGGGGGTGAATGAAGACGGCTCGTTTGACTATATTCATTCTTTTCACTCAGGCGAACAGGTTCAGTTTGGCTTCTGTCATTCTGGCCTGCTGGCTATCGCTGCAAAGCAGACCTCTGATGCCTTGAGAGCATATCCTGCACAGGCTGCTTTCATATACTCCTGCGTCTCTCGAAAATGGATTCTGGGTCAGGATATCAACGTTGAGATTGCCCCAATTGCCAATCTTGCCCCAACGGCAGGTTTCTTCGCTTACGGCGAGTATTTCACACATTCTGATCTGGGTAAATGTTTGTTCTTTAGTCAGACGATGACAGTTCTCACCCTGGCAGAGCTGGATAAACCGGAGGCAGCAGTTCTGGCCGATCAGCTCAAGCCGTTGATTACCGCAGAGGAGTCAAAACAGCTGAAGACGCTGCGGGTGCTGCATCGCCTTGTTGAGAGATCTGCCCATGAAATTGAGATAATCAATCACAAGCTGTCAGAAATGGCGCATGAGGACTTCCTAACGGGTCTGTTTAATCGCCGCCATTTTGATCAACAGTTCACCGCTGAGTTTAGGCGTGCTCAAAGATCTGGCGAGCCGCTCTCCTTGATTTTGCTAGATGTCGATGCCTTCAAGCTCTACAACGACACCTATGGCCATGTCAAAGGAGATAGCTGCCTGCGAGCTGTGGCGGCTGTCCTCAAACAGGTTCCTCAGCGTCCCGGCGATTCTGTCTCACGCTACGGGGGCGAAGAATTCGTCTGCATCCTGCCCAACACCGACTTTGACGGCGCAATGCTCCTAGCAGAAAAGATTCGTCAAGATGTGAGCAGACTGGCAATTCCGCACTCAACGTCAGCTATCTCTAGTTACTTAACGGTGTCAATTGGGGTACAAACCGCCGAGCAGATCACAGAGGGGCAAACGCCAGAGCTGCTGATCTCGATGTGTGATCAGCAACTCTATGCCGCAAAGATGAACGGTCGAAACAGAACCTGTGGGAGCAGGTCGTCCTTTTAGTCAAAATAACCTATCGAGGTAGGCGACAAGGCAGATTACCCTGCTTGCTTTTGAAAGAATTTGCTATAATTTGCTACGGTATGCTGGTGTAGCTCAGTTGGTAGAGCAGCGGTTTTGTAAACCGCCGGTCGCAAGTTCGAGTCTTGTCACCAGCTTTTGACTTCATGCAAGGCAGAATCAGCAAAGCTGCCGCATCAGCTAGTCCTATCCCAAACCGCATCATTTTGATTGGGTTGATTTGGAGCTTTCAGAGATGTCGGCAGAAGATCTGTCCGCAAAAAGTCTCTCTGCCTGAGTTCAGCGACTCGCTCTATCTACTCTATAGCAAAGATAAAAATCTTTTATGGCAAAATCCTCTCTGCTGAGAGATTCAGTCAGTATCGCGATTGAGAGTAGCGTAAGATCAGAGACATTAAGGAAATCTAATCGTCGCTAGAGCCAAATCTCAACGCAGGTGATTTAGGAGAATCGCTGGCATCTTTTTTGGTAGCCTGCACGATTGCAGTGATTATTCTTTAATTCATGTATAAAGCACTTTAGTTCACTTTAAGTTTAAGACTGAGCGACCCTTCATTTACCGTTGCGTTATATGTCAATCACCAATCTGATTCGTTTTAATAATTTGCGAGGCGACATCTTTGGCGGTGTCACTGCCGCAATTGTCTCATTGCCGCTGGCTCTGGCCTTTGGAGTCGCCTCTGGCGTTGGGCCAATTGGCGGGCTGTATGGTGCCATCTGCGTCGGCTTTTTTGCTGCACTATTTGGCGGCACACCTACTTTAATTTCAGAACCCACCGGGCCGATGACGGTGGTGATGACGACGATTGTGGCCGGACTGATTGCCACAAACCCGGAAAACGGCTTGGCAATGGCCTTTACGGTGGTGATGCTAGCAGGGTTATTTCAGATCATCTTTGGCATTTTCAGACTGGGAAAATATATTACGCTGATGCCCTACAGCGTTATCTCTGGCTTTATGTCGGGGATTGGGGTGATTCTGGTGATTTTGCAGATCGCGCCATTTTTGGGGCAGCCTGCACCCAAAGGCGGCGTATTGGGAACCGTGATGGCGATCCCGCAGCTGTTGGCCAACATCAATCCGCCTGAGGCGGTTTTGGGGGCGATCACGCTGGCAATTATCTTCTTGATGCCCAAGAAAATTAAGCGCATCGTGCCGCCACAGCTGGTAGCACTGATTGTCGGCACGGTAGTCTCTCTGACGATTTTTCAGAATGCCGAGATTCGGCGGATTGGCGAAATCCCGGTGGGGCTACCGCCACTGCAAATCCCGACGTTTAGCCCCGGTCAGCTGACGGTGATGCTGGTGAACGCGGTGATGCTGGGTATGTTGGGCTGCATTGATACGCTGCTGACAGCGGTTGTGGCGGACAGCCTGACGCGGACAGAGCATAAATCTGACAAAGAGCTGATTGGTCAGGGAATTGGCAATATTGTCTCAGGGCTGTGCGGCGGCTTGCCCGGTGCAGGAGCCACAATGGGCACGGTCGTTAATATTCAGACGGGCGCGACCTCGGCGCTGTCTGGTCTAACGCGAGCGCTAGTGCTGTTGGTGGTGGTGCTAGGAGCCGCGAAGCTGACGCAGCCGATTCCGATGGCGGTGCTGGCCGGAATTGCCCTCAAGGTCGGACTTGACATTCTCGACTGGAGCTTTTTGAAACGCTCCCACAAGGTCTCGTTGAAAGGCTCCCTGATTATGTACGGGGTGCTGTTTTTAACAGTGTTTGTAGATCTGATTGTGGCAGTGGGTGTGGGCGTGTTCGTTGCCAATATCCTGACGATTCAGCAGCTGAGCGAGGTGCGCGCCTCAGACGTGAAGCTGATTTCGGATACTGACGATGATGTTCATCTCAGCGATGTTGAAAAGCAGCTGCTGGACAAAGGGCAAGGGCGCGTTTTGCTATTTTGCCTGAGTGGGCCGATGATTTTTGGGCTCTCTAAGGCGATCTCGCGGGAGCATAACGCCATGAAGGCTGCTGACGCGCTGATAGTCGATCTGACTGAAGTGCCTTCCATGGGCGTAACAGCAGCACTAGCCATTGAAAACGTGATTCGAGATGCCTACGAGAAGGGTCTACAGCTCTATCTGGTGGGAGCTAGCGCCAAGGTGCAGCGCCGTTTGCAAAAGCTAGGTTTGTTTGAGCTGCTGCCCGCTGAGCATGTTCTAGATGACCGCACGATTGCGCTGCAACAGGCTGTTGATCATCTTTACGAGAAAGAGGTGGTGGGCTGAGCACCACCAGCAGCTCAACGCCCAGAACGTCGATTTTGGACAGGTGCTCGTCACCCTTTCAGCTGGGTTTGGCGGTCAGTAGCTCAACGACTTGATGCGGGATCAGCACAGCTACCGCGTCAGAGTCGAGCACAAATGCCCCTCCTCGATTCGACATTCCTTCTGCCGAGCCAGATCATGGAAGATCTCTCCTAGATACTGCCTCAACCCTTTGTACATCGCTTTGCGTCGATACTTTGGAATAAACGGTCGTGCGTTAGATGAGTGTGGGAAAACCTGTAATAGTTGCTAGAAGTTCCACCAACACGGGGTTTGGTGGAAAAAGGATCAGAGGCTCAAAGCTTTGATAAATCAGGAACCCACATTCATTTGATGCACGACCTCTTTTTTCAGCTTCTTCATCCTGCCCTTCAGGGCAGTACCCTGCCGCCGGTAGAAGCGGTGCAAAAATACACTGGAAGAACACTGACGGGAGAATCACGAGTTGCTTGATGGCAGCTTCAAACTTGAGCGGACTGAATTTGAGTGGGAATACGTAGCTAGGGCGATCTCTAGGCGATTAAGATATTTTTTGAATTAACTTGAGAGATGAAACTATAAATTTTCTCAAACAAAATCGGTGCTTAAATTAAGTTCAATCAGCTAGGTATGGCAGAAATACTTAGCTAGAGCGGTTTAGAGCAGTTTTGCTAAAGGCTAAGGTGCAGCCAAAATTTCCGTGTTTCTGCTCGCTCGTTTTGCTTACATTTGATTCCATACTGCAAAAAGTGATGATGTTAGACAACAGGAAAAACCGATGAAACTTGTTAAGAGCGTAGTCTCAGCCGCAACACTTGCAGCAATCGCCACCGTGGCCACTGCTGGCTCTGCAGCAGCAATTTCTTTTAATATTACGAACGGGATTAACAATCCGTTCACGAACGCCTCGAATCAGGGTGCTTACTCTGACTTCGCAGGCCGAAAAGGGGTTACGACTGTTGACTTCAACTCTGGGTTTGACAGCGGTGCCACGTCAGTGGATATCAAAGGTCAAGATGGCAGCAAATTCATGACCTACAATTTCAGCAATGGAGCTGCCACTTCCTCTGGCAAAACGGGTGTCTACAGCGACAAGTGGGCACCTGCTGGTGCAAACGGTGAAGTGAACACCTCCAAGTATCTGGCTGTGTTTAAGGGCAACACCGTGACGATGACCTTTCAAAAAACAATGAACTACTTTGGGATTGACTGGGGCGCAATCAGCGGCGGCAACATTTTTTCGTTCTTCCGCAACGGTAGCCTAGTCAACTCCTTCAGCACAGCAGATGTGAATCCGGTTGCGCCAGTTCGCGCCAGTCAGCACGGCGGCGAAGGTAATGGCTACCTACATTTCTACTCAACCAGCGCTAGCGATATCTTTGACGAAATCCGCATCACTCAACTGGGCGGCGGCGGCTTTGAGTCGGATAACCACTCATTCCAAGAAGGCACGGGTGCGTTCAACGCCAAAGACGTGCCGGAACCGACCGTGACGCTGGGCTTGATGGCGATGGGCGGTGCATTCCTTCTGAAGCGCAACCGCAAGCAGACAGCCTAGTTCGGCTTTGAGTCAAGGTGCAGCTGATAGGACGCAATATAGCGATAGCCTGAGATTGACAGATCGATAAACTGATAGGGTGGGCGGCGGCTCGCCCTTTTTTGCGGCAATTTTATGAAGGTTTGGGACAGATAGCAAATCCTTGATTTCGCAGGACAATAGCGCTGGGCTGAGATAGATGCAAAGCTAAGTACAGGACAAAAGTTATAAAGCTTGCTGGAACTGGGGTTGATGCTGCTCAATATTCAATAGCACCCTCCGCAGATAGTCAAAGCGATACCGAAAGATACTCTTGGCTTTTCGTCCATGCTTTTTGACCTCAATCGGCTGCTGCTCGGCTAACCATTCCCCAGCTAGAAAGGGTGAACGAAAAAAAGCGCGGTGTCCAAAGAGTAGGCTATTTGTACCAAAAATCATGCCAACGCTGCGAGCCACTTAAGTAACAAGCGCGCAATGACATGACAAACACTCCAAGGCAAACGACCCTCTGATTATCCCTCCTTTCCACAGGTTTAACCCACTACCAACGAAGTGTTATGACAAGATAGCGACACGAGGAGCCAAGCCCACCATTCCCCCTCGCAAAGATGCCGTGCGTTGGGAGGACGAACTAGATTGCCAGCAAGAGCATCCCCGCAACCAAGTGCTCGAACGGATTGACCAAGTGGGACGGCAACAATGGAAGCAAGAAAGTGGCTACCATCGACGTTCCCTCGCAGAGACGACCATGTTTCGCTGCAAAACCATCTTTGGCGCAACGTTACGTCGTCGCCTGTTTGCGAATCAAGCCGTTGAATTATTCCTCAAATGTGCGGCACTCAATCGCATGATTCAACTCGGTAAGCCCAATAGCTGCAAAGTGGAAATCTAAGTCTGAGGAGTTGAGCAAGAGTAGTTCTCAAATTATTTATGCAACAAAGCCCACCCGACTTACAGACTGGATCTGAGCGACTGATGAGCCAGATGGATCAGTTTGTCTGTCCAGCTATGCATCAGCTAAATTTACAGAGTATATTTTCTTCTGCCCAGAGTGATAAAATCTGTGAAATCCAGTCCGTGAAGATGAACCCTGAGTCAATAGAGTCAGAACACCTTGACGCTGCACCCAAATTAACGCTGAAATTGGCTATATGTCTTGGACGATAGCCTGGATAGCTCCCTGCGGTTTTGATGAGGACTTGGTGAATGAAGCGGAAAGGATTTGCCCCACAGCAGAAAGAACGAGCCGATCTGACCTCGGTACAGCGTCGCGAAGCGCAGGGCGAGGAGCAGGCTGAGCGGTCAGCTGAGCAGTCAGAAGTGGCCGTAACCATTCTGCTCGCAGGTGGGCAACAGTACAGCGTCGTAGTTGCGCCCAATGATGCGCTGCTGCAAGACCTCTATCAAACCATGATGGCTGAGTCTGGCAGCATCCAAAAGCTATTTCAGATTTCGCTGAATCAAGGGCAGGCAATGCTGACGTTTCACAGCAGTCAGCTCGTCGGCGTGATCACCGAGCCACCGCTGCTCATTGAGCAGAATCCGCAGCATCTCAAGCAGGATCCAAAGAATCTGAACGGCAGCATACCGCCAGTCAGCCCGCTCGCTGCTACCAGCCCGCTCGTTTCGGAATACTGGCAGCTCGACAATTTTTTGAGCGCAGAAGAACACCGAGGTTTGCTGAACTACGTTAAACAGCATGAGCTGGAGTTTGTACCCACATCCACCTTTACTGGCGTTGAAAACTACCGTGAGTCGGTTGTACTGTACTCGTTCCCTGAATATGCAGCGCTGATTAGCAAGCGGATTCACGCCATCTTACCCGATCTGATTCGCAAGTTTGAGCTGCCGCCATTTGTGATCTCGCAAATTGAGGCGCAGCTCACGGCTCACAACGACGGTCAGTTCTACAAAATCCATAACGACAACGGCAGCGAAGACACAGCCACCCGCGAACTCACCTACGTTTACTATTTCTATCAAGAGCCGAAACCTTTCACGGGCGGCGAGCTGCGGATCTACGACAGCCAGATCCAAAACAACTATTACGTGCAGGCCGACAGCTCCAAAACCGTAGAACCGCGCAACAACAGCATCGTATTCTTCCTCAGCCGCTACATGCACGAAGTTCTGCCGATTCGCTGCCCTTCCGGCAGGTTCGCCGACAGTCGCTTTACGATTAACGGCTGGATTCGCCGCTAAATTTCTAAATCTTGGCTAGGCAGCAGAATGGAGGCAGAACGATAATTAGAGCGTTTTGAAAAGTTATGCTTGGCGAACAGTGACATTGGGAACTTTCTTTTAAGCGACTAAAAAAGGCGAGATCGCCAGTGCTGCAAGCAATCTCACCTTCTCATAGGAAAGAGCAGTAGTCTTTAACGCGCTGCGGCATTCGCAGTCAAATCTGTTTCAACTTCAGCTGAGGTAATTTTAGGCTTGGGCATTAAGCGCTTGCCAAACTTAGCGTAGAGAGCCGGAATCACTAGCAAAGTCAACGCTGTAGAGGTGAACAAGCCTCCTAACACCACAATTGCTAAGGGCTGCAAGATTTCATTTCCGGCTCCGCTAGCAATTGCCAAGGGCAGCATTCCCAAGGCCGATGTGAGGGCAGTCATTAAAATAGCATTCACTCGGTCTAGAGAGCCGTTGACAATCACCTCTTTGATCGGCATTCCTTGAGCAAATTTGCTGTTGTAGTTATCGACTAGCAATAGGCCGTTCCGAACAGCAACTCCGAAGAGCGTGATGAATCCGATTAAAGAAGCGATTGAAATCACGCCGCCACTCAAAGCGATCGAAATGATCCCGCCTACCAATGCCAACGGCAAATTAATCATGATGGCAATTGTAGCAGGCAGTGATTTAACTGAGAAGAACATCAGTACTGCAATGACAATTGCGGCCAAAATGCTGTACCACAGCAGGCTATTGCTGGCTCGCTGCTCTGATTCAAACTGGCCGCCGTACTGGATAAAGTAGCCGTTAGGCAACTGCACTTTCTGCTGAATTTGCGCTTGAATATCGCTGACAACACTGCCTAGATCGCGGTCTGCAACGTTGGCTGAAACCACAATCAGCCGCGACACATCTTCCCGATTCACCACATTTGCTCCCATGCCGTAGTCTACTTTGGCAACAGCGCTGAGCGGAATGATCTGCCCTGTGGGGGTGGAAATGGGAATCGCGCGCATGGCATCCAAACTATTGCGTGCAGTCTCCGTCAGCGAAACCGAAATATCAATCAACTGCTGATTTTCTGCTACCTGCGACACAACACGACCGTTCAGCGCCGTTTCCACGACATCGGACAGTTGCGCCATACTCAAGCCATAGGTCGCTGCGGCAGCACGATCATATTGGATTTGCACCTGACGAATTGGCAGTTGGGGTTCAAGCTGCAAATCCACTACCCCAGCAATCGGCTGGATGGTGTCGCGCACCTGTTCCCCAATCCGGCGCAGTTCGGCTAGATCTGCACCAAAGATTTTCACAGCAATTGCGCTTCTTACCCCAGAGAGCACTTCATCCATGCGGTGAGAGATAAATCCACCGATATTGGGAACAACGCCCGGCAGTTTGAGGAAGGCTTCGCGGAGCTGTTTGATGCTGGCTTCGCGGTCTTGCAGCGCCCCATCGCTAAGTTCTACATCCACATGCGCCATACTGACTCCTGCTCCATCTGCATCGCCAGGAGCGCGTCCTGCTCGTACTTGCACCCATTCGTAGAGAGGATTATCTTGGAAAGATTTGGAAACTGCTATCCCGGCTCGGTTGGTCATATCCAGCGACACGCCGGGAAACAGCACCATGGAGTTGACCATCGATTTTTCCTGAAATTCCGGCAGGAAGACTCGTCCCAGAGAAGGCACGAGCGCAAATGCCGCAACGAACGCCGCGAGCGCCAACCCCAAAATTAGCTGGGGCGAGCGCAAAGATAAATCCAGCAGCGGGCGATACAGTCGCTCTGCCCAACGCGAAACAAACGTCCCTTCTTGCGGCAGAGTTTGGTTGGCGAGCAGAATTGCACATAAAGCTGGGGAAAGCGTCATGGCAACCAAAGTAGAAGCGCCAATCGAGAGCAAATAGGCCAACCCCATTGGCGCAAAAATCCGGCCTTCTACACCCGTCAAACTGAAAATTGGTGCAAACACGACAATGATAATTACCGTGGAAAAAATCACGGCTAGCCTCACTTCTACAGAGGTGTCGTAGACAACCTGGAAGGGGTGCTTGGGATTGCCTTGAGCTTGATTGGTTCGGAGTCCGCGATAGCAGTTTTCCATATCCACAATCGAGTCGTCTACGACAGAACCAATTGCAACGACTAATCCGCCCAATGTCATCGTGTTAATGCCCAAGCCAAATGCTTTCATGAACATTAACCCAATCAGCAGAGACAACGGAATTGCGCTGAGCGTGATTACAGCCGTGCGCCAATTCATCAAAAATAGCAGCATGATCACTGACACGATGATTATGCCTTCAATCAACGAACCGCTGACGTTACGGATCGCTGTATCAATAAAGTTGGCCTGACGGAACGTGCGCGCCATCTGGACATCGGCAGGAAACGTCGGCTGTAACGACTGTATGACCGTTTCTACGGCTTTGGTGACGGACGGCGTATCAACCTGAGGCTGTTTGCTAATCATCATCACAACCGCAGGTCGTCCGTTGAAGCTAGCATCACCACGTTTTAGGGCGGCTCCTGTCTGCACGGTCGCCACGTCTTGTAGCAAAACTGGATTGCCATCTTGAACTTTCACCACCGACTGCTGCAAATCATCAATCGAGGTTACCTGCCCAATCCCGCGTACCAATAGCTCTTGCCCGCCGCCAATTAGAAAGCCACCCGGAGCGTTCGAGTTTGCGCCCCTAGCCGCATCGGCAACTTCGGTGAGGGAAACAGCTTTTGATCGCAGCTTGATTGGATCAACCAGCACTTGCTCCTGCCGTTCATCGCCGCCATAGACCGTGACTTGAGTGACTCCCGGCACGGACAAAATTTGGTTGCTGAGGGTGCTATCTACCAGACGACGCAGATCCATCAGCGAAGTCTGCCCCGGCTCAGCGACTGTAAAGGCATACTGCAAAATTGTCCCCAACGGCGAGGCCAAGGGCGAGATCTCTGGCGGATGCACGCCCTCAGGGAGCTGACTTGTCACCTGTTGCATACGCTCCGTCACTGACTGCCGCGCCTGATAGATATCGGCATCTTGATCAAATACCACCTGCACCATCGACAACCCGACTTTTGAAGAGGAACGTACTGTTGTCACCCCTGGCAAACCGTTGACAGCGCTTTCAATTGGAACCGTAATTTGCGATTCTACTTCCTCTGGAGCCAGCCCAGAGGCTTCGGTGTGGATATCGACTTGAGGAGGCGCAAATTCGGGGAATACATCGAGCGGCATCTGGGTGAGGCTAAAGACACCCCAGAGCGTAATTAAAATGGCGCAGATGACAATTAGCCACCGTTGGGCAATCGAGTTTTTGAGAATCTGATTGAGAATTGAGTTGGACATCTGGATTAGAAGCCTCCTTTTTTGTTCGAGAAGCCGCTCTTCTTCCGGCGATTGCCACCCACAGCGATAGCTCCGGCCAGCAAGACAATCCCTCCAATCGCTCCGAGGATGCCTACTGGCAGTCCGCCTTTTTCCTCTGGGGCTACGGGCTGACTGGGTAACTGAGCAATCTCACCGGGTTGCTGAGCCATATTGCCAGCGGGATCATGGTTGTGAGCAATTCCCTGGGCATCGGCTTGAGCGTGAGCGGCAGTTTGAGCGGCAGTTTGAGCGGCAGTCTGAGGCGAAGCGAGCGCGGCAGGACTGGCGGCGGTATCAGGAGCTTGCGTTTTGCGAGACTCAGCATAGAGCGATAGGCTGCCCTGCGTGACCAGATTTTCCCCAACCGATAGTCCGTCCGTCACTTGAATCAGTTCGCCCTGAGTCGCGCTTGTCGTAACGGGAACTGGCTCATAGAAACCGTCATATTGCACAAAGACGAGCTGCTTTCCGTCTGCATCTACCAGTGCGGTGACGGGCACCATCACGGCTGCGCTGCCATCACCAGACGCAGCAATGGGTGACACTACAATCCCTAGCAGCTGGTCGGTTTCAGTATTGACTTTGACGCGCTGAACGCCACCCTGCGCCTGAAATTCATCGCCATGCCCAACGTGAGCCACCACAGCGGTGGGGCTGCTCAGGACTAAACTGACGGCAAGCATGGAGCTAATGAGTAAAAGGGGTTTCATGGTATCTCCTCACGCTGACGCGGGGCTGAACAACTTCGATAGTTTGCTACAGGGCAGATGAAAATCAGGTGAAATCGCAGCGCTTCCGATAAAATAAGGCTCGTAGTTGATTCTCCTGCCGCAATGCGAGTTCTGCTAGTGGAAGATGAAGCAGATTTAGGGCTGGCAGTTAAGCAAGTCTTGATCAACGAAAAATATGTTGTAGACCGGGTGCCGGATGGGATTCAGGCTTGGCACTGTCTGGAAAGTCAGTGGACAGACTACAGCGTGGCAATTGTTGATTGGCTGTTGCCGGAGCTATCGGGGCTAGAGCTATGCCAACGGCTGAGACAACGCCAAAATCCGCTGCCTGTGCTGATGCTGACTGCGCTGGGGCAACCAGAAAACCGCGTCACCGGACTGGATGCCGGAGCTGATGATTACCTAGTCAAACCCTTTGTCATGTCAGAACTACTGGCGAGACTGCGGGCGCTCCAGCGGCGCTCCCCCCAACTTCAGTCGCAGAACTTGACTGTCGGCACATTCACCCTAGACTACGCCAACAGTGCGCTGCACGTTGGGCTAGCTCCAACCCTACAGACTATTCCTTTAACCATGAAAGAATTTCAAATGCTGGCCTACCTGATGCAAAATCCCAACCGCATTCTGGCAGGCAGCAAAATTCGGCAGCAGCTTTGGGATCTAGAAGCAGATCCAATTAGCAATGTTGTCGCAGCTCAAATTCGCCTGCTGCGACGCAAGTTGGCAAGCTATAGCTGTGATTGTCCCATCGAAACCATTCCCGGCCAGGGCTATCGATTTAATCTATGCTCATGAGCTGCCCATAGTTTATCCATGAATAGTCACCAGCTTTTTCGCCGCAGCCGCCTTCGTTTAGCGGTTTGGTATGCGTTGGTCATGGGGGTGATTCTGAGTCTGTCTGGGTTCGGGATGTACCGGGCGCTGGTTCAGGCGAACTGGGCTGCCTTAGAACGGGAAATTGAGGCGATTGCCGGAACGCTGCATGACAGCCTAGAACCCATGCTGCCTGCTTCCGAAAGTCCAACGGCGACCTTACAGCAGATCTTTCCGGAGCTTTGCCTAGTTGAACGACCCTGTGACCCTAACCCTACCTTAATTCAGCGGCATACGATTGGACTCAGCGACCGCACCACCTACTATATTCGCCTATTTGATCACCAGGGAAAACTCCTGGCTTTTTCGCCAAATCAGCCCTTACAGTTCCTGCCAACGCTCAACCCAACGCCTTGGCAAACCTTCCGCGCGTCTAACGGCAATCGCTATCATCAGTTCACCACAATTTTGCATAGCGCTACTGGTAATCATGATCCTCGCAATCATCCGTCCTGGGGCTATCTCCAAATTGGCCGTACCCTAGCCCCCCTAGATGCCGAGGCTCAGCGAATTCGGTGGATTGTGACGATTGGTTTCCCAGTTGCGCTGGGACTCGTTGCGGCCTCTAGCTGGTGGCTGTCTGGTTTGGCGATGCAGCCAATCTATCAATCCTATCAGCAGCAGCAGCAGTTTACCGCCGATGCCGCCCACGAATTGCGCTCGCCCTTGGCTAGCCTCTTGGCCACAGTCGAAGCAGCGCTACGGTTGCCGCCCTCTGATCAGCAAAATCTCCCAGCAATGCTCCAAACCATTGAGCGACAGGGACGACGCTTGAGCTTGTTGATTACAGACTTACTCTTCCTGACCAGTCTGGAACACCAATCGTCACCCCAACCGTTTCAACCCTGTTGCCTCAATGATTTAATTGGCGATTTGACTGAAGAATTTTTGGAGCTGGCAACAGGCGCTAACGTTCAGCTAGCGAGCCAAATTCCCCAGCAAGAATTCTATGTTTTGGGTAACGAATCTCAGCTTTACCGTCTTTTCTCAAACTTAATTGCAAACGCAATCAAATACACGCCGAGCGGTGGTCATGTCATCGTGAGCTTAACAGCCCGCGAACGGATGGCGCTGATTGCCGTCAAAGATACGGGCATTGGGATTGCGGCAGAGAAACAGGCCCGGATTTTTGATCGCTTTTATCGCGTGGATAGCGCTCGCGCTCGTAAAACAGGAGGAACTGGATTAGGACTAACGATTGCTCAAGCAGTAGCTCAAGCCCATGAGTCTAGAATCTATGTGCAGAGCCATGTTGGGATCGGCAGCCTGTTCACGGTTGCTTTGCCAATTTATCAATCCAGCAGTGAGAGAGAGTCGCTTCAGCCCTGGGCAACTCACATTAACGCGCCCTAGCCGCAACCGCCTCCAAAAAACGGTCATGTTTTAAATGTGTTGTTCTTCTTCAAGAAACCTGCTGAAATAGAAGTCCATTCAGGCATCGACAGCCATGAATTTAGAAGCCCTGCATTGTCCAACTGTAAGGGAACTGATGTGATCAAACATGGAACGAGTGCTGTCGGGAAACAACATTATCGCTGTCAAAGTTCTGAGTGTCAAAAGAAGACCTTTTCGAGACTATAGTTACGAATCATACCTGCCCTGCCGCAGGTGAAGAAAATCAGCGATATGGCGCTGAATGGTAGTGGGATTTGAGATACTGCTCGTGTATGAGGGATTAGTCTCAACACGGTGATTAACACTTAGAAAAAGCCCCTGAACTCCAAGCCAACAATGAAGCCGTGTTGACCACTCTAAAGCCGACTCAAACGATTGTCCGTCTTTGCCTTCTCAGAAATCCGACTGTGGAATCAGAAGTTGATTTATCCCAGTTCTATACGGCTGATTGAGGCTCATAGAAAAGAGACTTACCTGTTGCGTTACATAGTGTTGGAAAACGCAATACCCAGAAGATTGAGCGGAAGCATTTACCCTTGCGAACCAGGATGAAACGACTGGCATGTAAGGCAAATTGTTTTTCAAAGTCTATCTTGATGCATGATGTGGTCATTGGACTGTTCATTCAGCGCTTCGGATTTGGAGATCAGTCCAAATCAATAACGAGACGTTCAAAGCACGACCCTATTCTGATTCGCTAGGCTGCGATTTGGCGCGGCTAGTTTTGGTGGTTTTAGAAGCAGCTGATTTTTTTGCTGCTGTCTTAGCTTTGGTGGTTTGGGCTTTAGTCGTTTTACTGGCTGAACTTTTGGCCGCAGTTTTGCCAGTAGGTTTAGCAGCAGTCTTGGTAGTTTTTGAGGCTGTAGATTTGGCTGCTGTAGATTTGGCTGTAGATTTAGCGCCCGTTTTGCCAGCACCGCGACTTGTCTTCTTACTGCCTGCTTTTTCGGCTAACGCCTGCACCGCCACATCCATTTGGATTGCCTCAACGGTTTGGCCTTCGGGCAGCGAGGCGTTAATTTTGCCGTGCTTCAGGTAAGGGCCATAGGGGCCATCGTAGATATTGACAGGTTCGCCGTCAGTCGGATGAGCGCCCAGTTCACGCAGGGGTTTGGCCGCCGCTTTGCGCCCGCGTCCCGCTTTCGGTTCAGCCAACAGCTCCAGCGCTCGCTCCAGCGTCACCGTCAGCACGTCATCTTCTTTTTTCAGGGAGCGGTAGTCTTTGCCCTCCTTGCCTTGGTCATGCACCACATAGGGGCCAAACCGTCCCAGATTCGCCTGAACTTTCGCGCCCGTTTCCGGGTGACTGCCCAGCAGACGCGGCAGCGCCAGCAGACCCACTGCCGTCTCTAGGGTCACGTCCTGCGGGTTCATGCCTTTGGGCAGCGAGGCGCGTTTGGGCTTGGGGTTGGCTTCCGACTCATCGCCAAGCTGGACATAGGGACCGTAGGGGCCAATCAGCTGATAGATCGGCTCACCAGTTTCGGGGTGGAAGCCGACTTTTTCAGGGCCTTCGGTTTTTTGGCGCAGCAGCACTTCCACCTGCTCGGGGTCGAGGTCGCCAGGAGTCACGTCATGCGGCAGAGTCGCCTTCACCTGCTCTTCGCCTTGCCCGACTTCGATATAGGCACCGTAGCGACCAATCCGCACCTTCGCGTCGATTCCTTCGAGCTGGACGGTGCGGGCTTCGGTCGGGTCAATTTGGTCTTCCTGCTGCTTCACCTGCGTGGCAAGTCCGGCATCGCCTCGGTAGAAGTTGTTCAAGTAGGGGAGCCACTGGGCTTCGCCGGTCGAGATTTCGTCGAGGGTTTGCTCCATCCGGGCGGTGAAGCTAGTGTCAACGAGATCGGGAAAATGCTTTTCTAGCAGCGCCGTGACGGCAAAGGCAGTAAAGCTGGGCACTAGGCTGTTGTTGACCATCTGGGCATAGCCCCGGTCGATGATTGTGCCAATGATGCTGGCGTAGGTGCTGGGACGACCAATCCCTTCGCTCTCCAGCGTCTTGACCAGCGAGGCTTCGGTGAAGCGGGCGGGCGGCTGGGTTTCGTGGGGAATCGGCTCTAGCGCCTCGCAGGTCGGCTGATCCCCGACTTTTAAAGCAGGCAGAATGACTTCCTGATCCTCAATAGCGGCGGTCGGATCGTCAGAGCCTTCGACATAGGCGCGGAAGAAGCCCGCAAAGTCAATGCGCTTGCCGGTAGCGCGGAAGCCAGCGTCGCTTGCCTCAATCTGCACCGTGACGTTGGTTTGACGGACTTCGGCCATTTGGGTCGCAACGGTGCGCTTCCAGATCAGGTCATAGAGGCGCAGCTCGCGGTCTTTGAGTCCAGTTTGCTGCGGCGTACGGAAGCTGTTTCCGGCAGGTCGAATCGCCTCGTGGGCTTCCTGTGCGCCTTTGGCTTTGGTGATATATTGGCGCGGTTCGGGGCTGAGGTAGCTGCTGCCATACATTTCCTCTACGCAGGAGCGGGCGGCAGAAATCGCCTGCTGCGACAGGTTGGTGGAGTCGGTTCGCATGTAGGTGATGTAGCCCTGCTCGTAGAGGTTTTGGGCGGTTCGCATCGTTTCGCGGGCGGAGAGCCGCAGCTTGCGGTTGGACTCCTGCTGGAGCGTCGAGGTGGTGAAGGGCGGTGAAGGCTTGCGGGTGGAGGCGCGCTCTTCCAGGTTAGTGACTTTCCAGGTTTCGCTCAGCAGGCGGGTTTGCAGCTCGTGGGCTGCGGTTTCGCCCAGCAGCAGCACCTGCCGCCCACTCAAAATCTGGCCGGTGGTTTCGTCAAAGTCGCTGCCAGTGGCGATGCGTCTGCCGCCCAGGGTGACCAGCTTTGCCTCAAACGGCGCTTTGTCCTGGCTGAGGCTGGCCTTCAAGTCCCAGTAGGCTCCCTTGCGGAAGGCGCGGCGCTGTCGTTCACGTGTCACCAGCAGCCGCACCGCCACCGACTGCACCCGACCCGCCGATAGCCCCCAGGCAATTTTTTTCCAGAGCAGCGGTGAGAGCGTATAGCCCACCAGCCTGTCTAAAATGCGGCGAGTTTCCTGGGCGCGCACCACATGCTCATCCACCATTCGACAGTCTTGCAGCGCCGCCTGAATTGCCTCTTCGGTGATCTCATGAAACACCATCCGCTTGATCGGCACTTTCGGCTGAAGCACTTGCAGCAGATGCCAGCTAATACTCTCACCCTCGCGGTCTTCGTCAGTTGCCAGCAGCAGCTCGTCCGCGTTTTTCAGCGCCTCTTTTAGCGCTTTGACGACCTTCTTTTTATCCTGCGGGATCACATAGAGCGGCTCAAAGTCACTCTCGACGTTAACGCCAATTTTGGCCCAGTCTTCGCCTTTGACATTGGCTGGGATTTCGCTGGCCGACTGCGGCAGGTCCCGCACGTGACCCATTGAGGCTTCAACCTGATAGCCAGCGGGCAGGTAGTTGCGGATGGTGCGGGCTTTGGTGGGGGATTCGACGATAACAAGGCTAGACATAGGTCGATCGCGTGCTGGGACAGCTACTTATCAGGTGAACAGGTGAATATTGGCAGGTGACAATGGGTCAGGCTCAGGGCAATCAGGGCAAGTTGAACCGGGATGCTGCCAGCTCCCATCTAACCTATCTATAGTCGATATCAGCAGAAATGCAAACTAGCAGCCTAATTGTGATGAAACTGACCTCAGATTAGCCGGATCTAGGCGCTATGATGCTCAATGAAGGATTTTTTAATGATCAATTTAGCCTGAACGCTCAGAAAAGCGCCAATCAAACCTCACGTTTCCTCTCGACTTCCTCTACTCTAATAGAGAGATTCTAAAATCCCGTAAACTTCCGCTTGCACTCAAAAACTGCTAAACGATTATGGATTTTGCCGATCTAGTTGCTCAGCTTAATACTGGCGTCATCCTGCCCGAAGGAATTGTGATTGCCACCCTGCTCGTGGTTCTAGTAGGTGACTTGATTGTGGGTCGTACCTCGGCTCGCTGGACGCCTTACGTCACGATTGCCGGACTTTTGGCAGCGTTTGTGGCCCTTTGCTTGCAGTGGGGCAATGCTGAGCCGATTTCGTTTTTGGGCGCGTACAACGGCGATGCGCTCAGCATGGTCTTCCGAGGGATTATTCTGCTCTCAGCAGTTTTAACGACGCTGATTACCGTGCGCTACATCGAGCAGTCGGGTACGGCGCTGGCTGAGTTTCTGGTGATCATGCTAACCGCAACCATTGGCGGCATGTTTCTCTCTGGAGCCAACGAGCTGGTGATGATTTTTGTCTCGCTGGAGACTTTGAGTATTTCGTCGTATTTGCTCACGGGCTACATGAAGCGCGACCCCCGCTCCAATGAGGCAGCGCTGAAATATTTGCTAATTGGCGCAGCGAGTGCAGCCATTTTCCTCTACGGCGTGTCGCTGCTCTATGGACTGTCCGGCGGCGAAACCAAGCTGACGCTGATTACGGCCTCGATTATCAACAAAACAGGCGCAGGCTCGCTAGGAGCGGTGATTGCGCTGGTGTTCGTGATTGCCGGGATCGCCTTTAAGCTGGCGGCTGTACCATTTCACCAGTGGACTCCCGATGTCTACGAAGGCTCGCCCACGCCCGTGGTGGCGTTTCTGTCGGTGGGATCAAAGGCGGCAGGTTTTGCCTTGGCGACGCGGCTGCTGGTCAGCGCTTTCCCGACGGTTTCGGAGCAGTGGCATTTTGTGCTGACGGCATTGGCGCTCTTGAGCATGGTGCTGGGCAACGTGGTGGCGCTGGCGCAGACTAGCATGAAGCGAATGCTAGCCTACAGCTCGATTGCTCAGGCGGGCTTCGTGCTGATTGGTCTGGTGATTGGCACTGAGGCGGGCTTTTCCAGCATGTTGTTCTACCTGATGGTCTACCTGTTCATGAACTTTGGCGGCTTCGCCTGCATCATTCTGTTCAGCCTCAGAACCGGAACCGACGAAATCAGCGAATACAGCGGACTCTACCAAAAAGACCCCTTGCTGACGCTCTGCCTCAGCCTTTGCCTGCTGTCGCTGGGCGGGATTCCGCCGCTGGCTGGCTTCTTCGGCAAAATTTATCTGTTCTGGGCGGGCTGGCAGGCAGGAGCCTACACGCTGGTGCTGGTGGGCTTGTTTACCAGCGTCATCTCGATTTACTACTACATCCGCGTCGTCAAGATGATGGTGGTCAAAGAACCTGAAGAAATGTCGGATGCGGTGAAGAACTACCCCGAAATCCGCTGGGATCTACCCGGAATGCGGCCTTTGCAGGTGGGCTTGGTGATTTGCCTGGTGACAACCACAGTGGCTGGCATTCTCTCCAACCCGCTGTTTAACTTGGCGAACAGCGCCGTTGAGCAGACAGCTTTCTTACAGTCCGAAATCTCGACGGTTGCCGCCCATAAACTGGTCAAACCAACTGCGCCACTGGCAGCTACCACCAAAGCTCCGGCGGAAATTCGACCGCTGCAATTTTTGAACAAGTAGTGAGCAGGCTCGTTACTGGGTGAGGAGAACTCAAATGGCATCGCAGTTTCCTGAGCAGCTTCAGGCATTACCCAAATTTGGCGGGTCATTTGAGGCATTCAAGCTAGCCGCAAAAGACGGTGATGTGCTGTTCGCCTCCTAGTAAGCTGATCTTGATCATGGATGGTGAAGAGAGGCGCTATGGAATGGGCGACTGGTATCACGTCGCGGCTCACGCAGCTCGATTTGAGCAGGCACCTTCTGAAATCGAATTTTAGTTTTATCCAAAGCAGCCTAGCCTGTAATTCTGCCCGTCAGCGGTGAACTAGCGCTGGCCGCAGACTTGATTGGAATCCGCCCAGCCAGATAGGCCATGCGTCCAGCCGCCGCCGCCATGCCCATTGCCTGCGCCATCAACGCCGGGTTTTCAGCCTGGGCGATGGCGGTGTTAATCAGCAGCGCGTCAGCTCCCATCTCCATTGCTTGCGCCGCTTCACTCGGCGTGCCAATTCCGGCATCAACCACCACAGGCACGGTCGCGTTTTCGATAATAATTTGGATATTGGCCGTGTTTTGGATGCCCTGTCCCGATCCAATCGGCGAACCCAGCGGCATCACCGTAACGCAGCCTGCTTCTTCAAGACGTTTGGCCAAGAGCGGGTCGGCGTTGATGTAAGGCAATACGGCAAACCCTTCTTTCACTAGCTGTTCGGCGGCTTCTAGAGTGCCAATTGGGTCGGGCAGCAGATATTTGGCATCTGGAATTACCTCCAGCTTCACGAAGTTATTCTCCTCCTGACCCAGCAGCTTTGCCATTTCGCGCCCCAAACGCGCCACCCGCACCGCCTCTTCTGCCGTTTTGCAGCCCGCCGTATTGGGCAGCATCCAGATTTTCTGCCAGTCCAGCGCTTCGGCTAGCCCTTCGTGACCGGGGGCGTTGGTCTGGACGCGACGCACAGCCACCGTGACAATTTCGCAGGCGCTAGCCATCACGCTTTGCCGCATCTGATCAAAGTTGCGATATTTGCCCGTCCCGGTCATCAGCCGCGAGCGGAAGCTGCGTCCGGCAATCACGAGCGGCTTAGGGTCATTGGGTAGCTCAAGTAGACTGGCAAGTAGACTAGGAGGAGCGACAGGCGCAGGCGTTTGCAGCATGGTGGGTTGTGTGATAGAAAGCTGAGTGGGCGCATAGAATCGCTGCCAGGAAAAATGCTGAAGCAGCGGATCGCTCAGCTGCTTCCAGATTAAATCGGCCAGCAGCTGAGCGGTGATTGGCGTGAGCAGAATGCCGTTGCGGTAATGCCCCGTCGCCAGAGTCAGATTATCACAGAGACTTGAGCCGAGAATCGGTAGCTGATCCGGCGTGGCGGGTCGAAAGCCCCACCAGCATTCTTGAATTGGCAAATCTTGCAGCATGGGACAGAGCCGCAGCGCCGCATTTAGCAGAGTTTGCAGGCCACCGGCAGTATTCTGCGGCGTGAAGCCGACCGATTCGCTGGTGGCTCCAACCACAATCCGGCCATCCTGACGCGGCACAATATAGACTTCTTCGCCATAGAGCACCCGATGTAGCCTCTCGCTCCGCAAATCTCCAGCCTGTAAAGCCAGCATCTGTCCCTTGCGCGGCTGTACCGGCACTGGCAGCACTGCCTGCGACCAGGCTCCAGTCGCCAGCAGATAGTGACCTGCCTGCCAGTCGCCAGCGGTTGTTTTGAGTGCCTCCACTCGTCCGTGACGCTGCTGAATTGCCGTCACCGTCACCCCTTCCTGGATCTGCACGCCCAGACTTTGCGCCGCCTGTCGCAAGGTCACTGCCAGAGCGCGATTATCGACCTGCCCTTCTTCCGGGAACCACCAGCCACCGACTATTTCTGGGCTGAGTCCGGGCTGAGCCGTCTGAATTGCTGAGCGATCCAGCCAAATTTGTGAAGCTGAGCTGACTGGGTGAGGGCTGATTGGATGGGTGGGTAACTCAAACAGCGGAGCCAAGATACCGCAAGCCCAATAGTTAGCCGACGATCCACTCAGGCTTTCGAGTTTGCTCACCCAGTCTGGATAGAGCGCCAAACTGCGTTGGCAAAGCTCTCGCATCGGGCTGTCGGGAATGGCCTCAGCGCCCGGAGCCAGCATTCCAGCCGCCGCATGGCTGGCAGCCTCTTGAAAATCCCGACTCAGCACCGTGACAGTGGCGCCTCTCAGCCTCAGCTCAACGGCAGTTGCTAAGCCAATTACGCCGCCGCCTATGATCAAAACATCGCTAGTTGGATTCATGCCGCACAATCTCAGAGAAGCAGAGATTTTCCCCTCACTTTTCATTTTGAATGATTTCTGCGCTTCAAAGCCTACCACCAGGCAGAAACCGGCGGCTCTGTCGGCTGAATGGGCTGAACGGGCTGACCCGGTCGGGCTGGCTGGACGGGTCGAGTTGGCTGAATGGGCTGAATGGGCTGAATGGGCTGAACGGGTCGAACTGGAGTTGGGCTGGGGAGAGCAGGATTGGGAATTGGCTCTCCGTAAGGAGCATAGGGATCGTAAGGCTGAGTTGGGGCAGGCTGTATGCTGGGCTGCACCGCACTGGGCGGGACTGACGGAGTCGGGACTGAGGGCGCTGGCACCGTGAGGCTGGGAGTTGGCGTGGGTAAAGTTGGCGTAGGTAGTGCGGGAGTGGGTAGCGGCGGAATGGGACTGGCAGGAGTTGGAGCTGCCGGTGGCAGAGTCGGAGTTGTCTGGGCTGAATTCAAGGCTTCTAGCAGTATCCCTAAAATGTCCACCGGCAGATTTTGCCACCCGGGTTGCACTGACCCTGGATCTGTGGTTGAGCCGGGTACCCAATCCCAAAATGAGTTTGCAGCTGAATTAGAGTCAGATCGATTGGCAAATAGCCGATTGCTCAGCAAAACAATGATTGCCACCATCGCGCTAATAGCTAGCATTCGCGGTACGCCTTCGAGCGGCCTCATCGCGTTGAATACAAAGAACATGAAAATCACGCCCGCGATGCCGGCTGCAATCAGCATCGGCTCAGACAAACCCATGATGCACCTCCCGATCTAGGTTTGAGCATCTAGCTTGATGAGGCTAGAGATCTCTCGGCTTTTCTACCAGAGACACTTATAGTCTACGCAGTCGCAGTTACCATCGGCGCAAGGTGACGCGCTAGGAATGCCCGGACGCTGGGATGGGGTTTGAGCAGGTGGGGGCAGGCTAGGCTGGACAGCAGGGGCGCTAGGTAAGGGCGACGGAGAGGCTGATGCAGACGGCGAAGCCTGAGTCGTGGGCAGAACGGATGGCGAAGCCTGAGTCGTCGGCGGTAGGGTGGGCGATGGCGTAACGGATGGCGCAACAGAAGGCGAGGTGGGAGCGGGGGAGGGTTCCAGATCAACAGCAGTGCAGGGCGATCCGGCCAGCTGCCCAATCCAGCAGTTGATCGAACAGCTGTTAGGATACAGCTCACAGATCCTTGAGAGTGCCACAACCAGCATGGCGACACCCAGCGCGCCCAGCACCCAGCGTGCCAGACCTTTCCATATCGCGCCGCCCAGCAGTAGCCCTAGACCGACGATGAACGAAACTGCAAGCGCTTCCACTGGCAAACTCTCCCGACCGTTGAGCTTATTTTAACTTTTATTAGAAGAAAAACCGATTACCTATTCTTTGCTGTCTCTCGGTCTTCTCTCGGTCTTCTGCATATTTACAGGCTGCATATTCTGCCTGAATCTGCTGGAGATTTGCCGGTTGATTTAGCCGTTCAGTGACAGAATAGAAACACAGAAGATGCGGGTTTTTGAATCAAATCTGCCGCCAATTTGCTGCTTTAATGCTGTTCTATGAATTCTCCCAAGATCTGGATTTACGACACCACTCTGCGAGACGGCGCTCAGCGCGAGGGGCTGTCACTCTCACTCGAAGACAAGCTACGGATTGCGCGGCAGCTCGACCGACTGGGGATTCCATTTATTGAAGGCGGTTGGCCGGGAGCCAACCCCAAAGACGTGCAGTTTTTTTGGCAGCTTAAAGAAGAGCCGCTGACTCAGGCCGAAGTCGTAGCCTTTTGCTCCACCCGTCGTCCGCATCGCCCAGCCGCCGAAGATCCGGGCTTGCAGGATGTGCTGGCTGCCGGAACCCGTTGGATCACGCTGTTTGGCAAATCCTGGGATCTGCATGTTGTGGAAGGACTAAAAACAACGCTGGCCGAAAATCTGGCGATGATTCAAGACACGATTGTCTATTTTCGTGGCCAAGAGCGGCGGGTGATCTACGATGCCGAGCATTGGTTTGATGGCTATAAGCAAAACCCCAGCTACGCGCTGCAAACCCTGGAAGCCGCGATCCGGGGCGGGGCAGAATGGCTGGTGCTCTGCGACACAAACGGCGGTACGCTGCCCCACGAGATTCAGACGATTGTGCAGGCGGTGGTGCAGTTTGTGCAGAAGTCTGGGCAAAAGTTTAGGCAGGACAATGCCCAAACTTCTGGAGAGCCTGTCCCTCAAATTGGCATCCATACCCACAACGATTCCGGCACGGCAGTTGCCAACGCAATGGCGGCGGTGATGGAAGGAGCCAGAATGGTGCAGGGGACGATCAACGGCTATGGCGAACGCTGCGGCAACGCCAACCTCTGTACGCTGATTCCCAATCTCCAGCTGAAGCTGGGCTACTCCTGCGTTGAGTCCAGTCAGCTCGCTCAGCTCTCGGCCTCTAGCCGCCTGATTAGCGAGGTGGTGAATCTAGCGCCCGACGATCACGCGCCGTTTGTCGGGCTGTCGGCCTTTGCCCACAAGGGCGGCATTCACGTCAGCGCTGTGGAGCGCAACCCGCTCACCTACGAGCATATTGCCCCAGAGCTGGTCGGCAACGTCCGCCGGATTGTAATTTCTGACCAGGCAGGCTTGAGCAACGTCCTCTCGAAAGCCCGCAGCTTCGGCATTGATCTCGATAAGCAAGATCCGACCTGCCGCCAGATTTTGCAGCACCTCAAAACTCTCGAAAATCAGGGCTATCAGTTTGAGGCGGCAGAGGCTAGCTTTGAGCTGCTGATGCGTGAAGCGTTGGGACAGCGCCAGCAGTTTTTTACCATCAAAGATTTCCACGTCTACTGCGACATGCTGCGGGACGCGGCGCGGCAGGGCAGTCAGGCGGTGGCCACCATCAAAGTCACCGTCAACGGCAGCGATATTTTAGAGGCCGCAGAAGGAAATGGCCCCGTCTCCGCCCTAGATGGCGCACTCCGCAAAGCTCTAGCCAACGTATATCCAGATATCGACACCTTTCATCTCACCGACTACAAGGTGCGGATCTTAGATGGCACGGCAGGTACATCTGCTAAGACGCGGGTGCTGATTGAGTCGAGCAACGGTCTACAGCGCTGGACAACCGTGGGCGTGTCGAACAACATTATTGAGGCATCCTATCAGGCGGTGGTCGAGGGCCTGGAATATGGCCTGATGCTGCAAAGCCAAGCCAAAGCAGCGCTTGTTAACAATTAGAGTTAACCACTAATTTTTGGCAAGTTCATCATGATTCCATCACTCAACAGAGCCATTCTCTAGATCCGCAAACTGCCTCTACCCATTGTGAGACCTTGCAGCTTTGCAGAGTTTAGCCTTGCGAAAGAGGCTCTGCGGCTCTCAGCTCTCTAAATTGTCTTTTGTACGCTCTGTGAACTCACAAAGGAATCGAAAGATGTCAACTAGTAAATCGAGCAGCAAGCAGTCTGGCAAAGGCAAGCAGGGCTTTGCTGGAATGGATGAGGAAAAGCGCAAGGAAGCGGCGAGCAAAGGCGGCAGCACCAGCAAAAAGGACAGTTCACCTCAGGCTGAGTCCCAAGTTGATGAGGAGACAGACGAGAGCGAAGAGCTAGATGAGCTGCTGAGCCTGTTGGAAGACGATTTAACTGAGCTGGACTCTGATGAGGCCGTTGAGATAATTGACGAATGGGAGGAGATCTTGAGCGAATCGGATGAGCCAGCTTTAAAAGAGATTGGCAAGGGTCTAAAGCAGCTCAAGAAGGCGCTTTCAGCCAGCAAGTCTAAGCCTGCGGATATCGCTGAAGCGCTCACCCACTTGGGTCAGAAAACCGACGAATATGCTAACGAGGCACAGCGCGGCTACAAAACCAAGCTGCATACGCTGGGCAAAGCGCTGAGCAAAGCCGGTAAGGCGTTGGAAGACCAGGCAGAGTAGCTGAGCTTCAGGCTGCTGAATGCTGAGCATCCCCAATTAAAAACTGGAGCGGAGGTAGGTTGCCTCCGCTTTTTTGTGAGTCGTTTGACTTCTAGTTGACTTGATACGAGTTGACTTGATAGAGGTTCTCCTGCACTACAGTGAATTTAGAGTCGTGAATTTAGAGTCACAGGGTTGACAGATCAAAATGGCTGAAGCACTCCGCCAAGATACCATTGCCGCAGTTGCCACTGCGATCGTGCCGCAGCAGGGCAGCGTCGGCATCGTGCGGCTCTCTGGCGCTGAGGCTGTGGCAATTGCGCGGCAATTGTTTCAAGCTCCCGGCCAGCAGGTTTGGGAGAGCCACCGGATTTTGTATGGCTACGTGCGTCAGCCGCAAACTCAGGTAGTGGTGGATGAAGCGCTGCTGCTGCTCATGCTGGCTCCGCGTTCCTATACCCGCGAGGACGTGGTGGAATTTCACTGTCATGGCGGCATTATGGCTGTACAGCAGGTGCTTCAGCTTTGTTTGATGCAGGGGGCAAGGCTGGCTCAGCCCGGTGAGTTTACGCTTAGAGCCTTTTTGAATGGCCGACTTGATTTAACGCAGGCCGAAAGCGTTGCAGATTTGGTGGGAGCCGAGTCGCCGCAGGCTGCTCAGACTGCGTTGGCCGGACTTCAGGGCAAGCTGGCTGAGCCGATCCGTCGCCTGCGCGCTACCTGTCTCGATATTTTAGCCGAGGTGGAAGCCCGAATTGACTTTGCTGACGATTTGCCGCCGTTAGATGAAGTTGCCACGCAGCACCAAATTGCCAGCGCTCTAGCTGAAGTCACCCAAATTTTGGCGACCGCTGAGCGCGGCGAGCTATTGCGAACTGGCCTGAAAATTGCGATTGTCGGTCGCCCTAACGTGGGTAAATCTAGCTTGCTAAATGCCTGGAGCCGCAGTGACCGCGCCATTGTCACCGATCTACCTGGCACAACTCGCGACGTGGTGGATTCGCGGCTGGTGGTGGGTGGCATTCCGGTGCAGGTGCTGGATACTGCTGGCATCCGGGAGGCAATGGATCAAGTGGAGCAGATTGGCGTGGAGCGGTCGCGAGCGGCGGCTCAGGCGGCAGATCTGGTGCTGCTGACGCTGGATGCCGAGGCAGGCTGGACAGAGGCCGACCAGCAGATCTATGAGCAGGTGCAGCATCGTCCGCTGATTGTCGTGCTGAACAAAATTGACCGGGTGAGCCAGCCGCCTCAGCTGCCGATTTCGCCTGTGGTGGAAACTGCAGCGGCCAAAAATCAGGGCATCGAAGCGCTGGAGCAGGCAATTTTGGCGCAGGTGCAGGGCGGATTGCAGGCGGCGGACGTTGATTTGGCAATTAACCAGCGGCAGGCGGCGGCTTTGATTCGGGCGCAGGCGGCTCTAGAGCAGGTGCAGGAAACCGCCCAAAATCAGCTCCCGCTCGACTTCTGGACAATCGATCTGCGGAGCGCAATTCAGGCACTGGGCGAGATCACGGGTGAGGAAATGGTGGAGCAGGCGTTGGATCAGATTTTTAGTCGGTTTTGCATCGGCAAGTAAGGCGGGCTTCGGGCGAGATTTCCGAAACAAATTTGCGGAGAGTGATATGAAACTGGAATCAGGTGGGCAAGTTAGATTCAGGAGTTAGAAACCCACAACCCGCAACTAACGGAGACATTCCAACTATGAAATCTGAACTGCAAGCAAAATTCCTTCACCACCTGATCAGCAAGAAAAAAGGTAACGAAGGTTTCACCCTGATTGAACTGCTCGTCGTTATCATCATCATCGGTATTTTGGCTGCAATCGCACTGCCTTCGTTCCTGAACCAAGCCAACAAAGCCCGTCAGTCTGAAGCTGAGACCTATGTCGGTTCGATGAACCGCGGTCAGCAAGCTTACTACCTGGAAAAGAGCGACTTCGCAACCGACATTGACACGCTGGGTATTGGCGTTCCCACCTCCACCGACTACTACAAGTACGACACCAAAGGCAATGGCGGTGCTGGCACGGCTGCTCAAGCTACCTCCACTGCTGTGAAGAGCAAAGGTACGGTTAAAGAGTACAGCGGTATCGTTTGGCTGACGCAAGATAAGGCATCCAGCAACTACACCAGCTTGGCTAGAGTCTGTGCCAACACCACCACGCCTACAACCAATTGCAACTGATATTGATTGGCTCGTTGATCGATCTGACTAATGTCCTAGCATAATTAGGCATTCAGCATAGAAGGCTACTAGAGAAAACTCTGGTAGCCTTTTTGTTTGAGGATAAGCTTACAATCGCAGTATGTTGATTTTGCTAGACATCTTCTATGACAAAAATCTCAACTTCAGAACGGCTGAGCTTTGATGAGTACCTGGCTTATGACAACGAGACAGATACTCGCTACGAATTAGTAACCGGAGCATTAGTTGAAATGCCGCCTGAAAGCGACGACAACAACGACATCGCCAAACGGCTGCTCGCAGAACTCCTCAAATATTTTCCGATTCATCTCATTGCTTACAAAGATACCGAAATTGAAGTGTCTGGCCGACTGGCAAAATGTTGCTTGCCCGATCTGATGCTGCACACCAAAGCTTCAAAAGTAGCCCTCTTGGGATCTGCCCGTGCTACCCTCACTCGCGATATGTCTCCGCCTGCCCTAATTATTGAGATTGTTTCACCAGGTTCAGCCAATCGTAACCGAGACTATCGCCATAAGCATACAGAATATGCGGCTAGAGGTGTTTCAGAATATTGGATTGTTGATCCAGAACTTCAGCAAATCACTGTCTGCAAATGGCATGACGGTCAGTACGAAGATATGCTGTTCAAGAATCAAGACCATCTCATGTCCGAAACCTTGCTAAACAGCGAGCTGACGGTTGCAGATCTGTTCGGACAACACGGCCTGAAGTAGCTTGACTGGGGAATTATAAAATCATGCCAGTGCTTCACAGTACCAAAGCCGTCTGAACAGACAGAAGCGCTAATCTGCCGATATTATTGAACTCATCCCCCTACGAATCTGTTGATGTCTCAGCCTACTAGTAGCCTCCAGCAGCAAGCTCAGACAGCTCTCGACCAGCAGGAATATAATCAGGCTGCTTTTCTTTACGAACAGCTTGTGGAGCAGGAACCTGAAACGGTTCAGCACGCCTGGTATTTAGGACTGGCACGATTGTTGAGCGGCATGGAGGCCGAAGCACAGTTCACCTGGATGATGGTGCTCTCAGCAGCAGCAGCAGAGCAAGTCGAAGCTTGGACAGTAGAATTAGTCCAAATTTTGCAAACCGCTGTCAATCAGCAAGAAGCTAAAGAAAACTGGCAGATGGCTTGGGCGATCAGACAGCACCTCCGCGAGGTAGCTCCTGCTGATTTGAAAAATTTGCTGCACCTAGTGCAATTAGCGGTAAAGCTAGAGCTATTTGACGGTGACTATTTGGAATCTTTGCAGCTCACGCCACTCTTGCAATCGCAAGCTTTTCTAGAGCTAGACCAGCGTTTCTTGTTCAGCACTGTACTACAGGCGTTAGAGTTTTTCTATCCTGATCCTCGGCTAATTGAATTCACCGAGGCAGCGCTAACCCAGAGTCTTGAACCTAGACTGATTATAGAACTCTGCTCACATGAGGCTGCTCGCAACTACAACAAGAACAACTCAGCATTCGTCGATTTAGTAATCTATCTCAGCGAAATTTGCCTTCGCTACGACTCGAACGAGCTGAATTCATTAAAGCTGCTGAGCACGAGTTATGAAGCAGCAGGTCGTTATGACAAAGCCATAGATATCGCAAGACGCTATGTAGAGGCTTGCCAAACTCCCGAAGATCGAGCGATAGGACTTGGTGTTCTCTGCATCAGGCTGCTCAAAACTGGTCTAGGTTGGGAAGATCTCCATCGTCTATTTGAACAGCAGAAGGCACTGACTGCTCAGCTGGCGACTGACTATCAGTACAATCCAAATCGTCCCTTAGATATTGCTTTGCTCACCTCTAGCTCATTCTACCCCTATTATATCAGCGATAATCCAGTCATACATCGACCTCTACAAAATCAAATTGCAGCTATCTTGCAAACTGATTTACAGCTTCACGCTAAAACTGTGTTTAATGCAAAGCGCAAATCAGAAACTCCGCGCATTAAAACTAATCGCAAGTTGAGAATTGGCTACATCGCGCGGTATATGCAGCAGCATCCAGTCGGCTACATCGCTCGCTGGCTGATGAAGTATCACGACTACGAAAAGTTTGATATCTATACCTATCATTTACATACACAAACTATATCTAATTTTACTGACTATTGGTTCGTCCAGCCCGTAACTCGCTCAGTCAAATTTGAAGACCCTTCCTGGGCTAACATTGCCAAGCATATTGCTGAGAACGACGAGATTGACATCCTCGTTGACCTCGACAGCATCACCTACACCGAAGCCTGCAACGTCATGGCGCTCAAGCCTGCTCCTGTGCAAGTCACCTGGATGGGCTTCGATGCCTCCGGTATCCCAGCCGTCGATTACTACATCGCCGATCCCTACGTGCTGCCAGAATCCGCTCAAGACTATTACAGCGAGACCATCTGGCGATTGCCCAGCACTTATCTGGCCGTCGATGGCTTTGAAGTCGGCGTGCCTACCCTGCGCCGCGACCTGCTCAACATCCCAGCCGATGCCGTGATTTACCTCAGCTCTCAAGATGGCCGCAAGCGCCACCCAGAGATGATCCGCCTTCAGCTGCAAATTCTGCGCGAGCTGCCCAACAGCTACTTGCTGATCAAAGGACTCGGCGATGCAGCCTCCTTGAAGCAGGCCTTTGAGCAAATCGCTGAGTCAGAGGGCGTAGCAGCTGACCGTCTGCGTTTCTTAGGTCGAGATATGGGTGAGCCAACTCATCGCGCCAACTTGGGGATAGCAGATGTGGTGCTGGATACCTACCCCTACAATGGCGCAACGACGACGCTCGAAACACTCTGGATGGGTGTGCCCTTAGTAACACGGGTGGGGCAGCAGTGGGCAGCGCGCAACAGCTACACGATGCTGATGAATGTGGGCGTGAGCGAAGGCATCGCCTGGACGGATGAAGAATATGTCGAGTGGGCTGTGCGGCTGGGCAAAGATGCAGCACTGCGTCACGACATTCAGCTTCGACTGCTGCAATCGCGGCAAACAGCACCGCTGTGGGACACTCGCCAGTTTGCGCGTGAGATGGAAAATGCCTATACTCAGATGTGGCAAAAATATATTGAAAAATAGTGGGAATTATTGAGTCATGCCAGCGCTTCACGTCACGAAAGCCACCCAACGAAAGCCACCTAAACAGGCAGAAGCGCTAATCTGCCGATACTATTGAACTCATCTCCCTATGAATCAGTTGATGTCTCAGCCCACAAGCCCTCTCCAACAACAGGCTCAAATAGCCCTTGCCCAAACTGACTACAGCCGTGCAGCATTTCTCTACGAACAGCTCATGGAGCAGGAACCTGAAACGGTTCAGCACGCTTGGTATTTGGGTTTAGCACGGCTATTGAGCGGTATGGAAGCCGAGGCTCAATTTACCTGGATGATGGCACTCTCAGCAGCGGAGCCAGAGCAGGTCGAAGCTTGGACAGCAGAGTTAGCTCAAATTTTGCAAACTGCCGCCGAACAGCAAGAAGCTGAAGAAAACTGGCAGATGGCTTGGGCAATCCGGCAGCATATCCGAGAAGTTATACCTGCTAATCTAGACAATCTGCTGCATCTCGTCCAGCTAGCTGTCAAACTCAATTTGTTTGATGGTGATTATTTAGAATCTTTAGAATTAACGTCGCTATTAAGCTCTCAAGCTTGGCCTAATCTAGACGAAACGCTGCTTTTAGAGACTGTGCTAATTGCCCTAGAGCAGCAGATTACAGATCCACGAGTCAAAGAGTTTGCTGAAGCTGTCCTAGATCAAGACTTAAATCATGAGCGAGTCGTAGAGCTTTTTTCGATAGCGGCAGATAGTTTCAGCTACCGCAATCTTCGCTTCTCTATCGATCTAGTCATTTACTTGACAGAGGTTTGCCTGCGCTATGAGCCAGAGAATCTTGGCGTTCTGAAGCTGACAGGGAAAATGTATGAACTAGCTGGACGCTATGCAGATGCAATTGAGCTGGCACGGCGCTGTTTGGCAGCTAGTCACACTCCTGAAGAGCAAATGTCGGCTATCGGCTTTCTGGCTGTGCGCCTACTCAAAACCGGATCGTGCTGGGATGAAGTGAGAGCATTATTTGAGCAGCAGAAGCTTTTGATGTCGGCGGTGGTTGGCAACTATGAATATCAACCTAATGATCCATTGGATACAACTCTGCTCACCTTTTGCTCATTCTATCCCTATTACCTCAGCGATAGTCCAGCCATACATCGACCGTTGCAGAACCAGTTAGCAAGTCTGCTACAAGCCGACTTGCAGCTTCAGGCCAAGCATATATTTGAGAGCAAACCAAGAGCGATTTCACTCGGCATTAGAACTAATCGCAAGCTGAGAATTGGCTACATTGCTCGATACATGCAGCAGCATCCAGTCGGCTACATCGCTCGCTGGCTGATGAAGTATCACGACTACGAAAAATTTGATATCTATACCTATCATTTGCACGTCAAAGACGTACTCGAATTCACCGACCATTGGTTTGTTCAGCCCGTGACGCGCTCAGCTAAATTTGAAGATGGGTCTTGGGCTGGGATTGCTAAGCATATTGCTGAGAACGACGAGATTGATATCCTGGTTGACCTCGACAGCATCACCTACACCGAAGCCTGCAACGTCATGGCGCTCAAGCCTGCTCCCGTACAAGTCACCTGGATGGGCTTCGATGCCTCCGGTATCCCAGCCGTCGATTACTACATCGCCGACCCCTATGTGCTGCCAGAATCCGCTCAAGACTATTACAGCGAGACCATCTGGCGATTGCCCAGCACTTATCTGGCCGTCGATGGCTTTGAAGTCGGCGTGCCTACCCTGCGCCGCGACCTGCTCAACATCCCAGCCGATGCCGTGATTTACCTCAGCTCTCAAGATGGCCGCAAGCGCCACCCAGAGATGATCCGCCTTCAGCTGCAAATTCTGCGCGAGCTGCCCAACAGCTACTTGCTGATCAAAGGACTCGGCGATGCAGCCTCCTTGAAGCAGGCCTTTGAGCAAATCGCTGAGTCAGAGGGCGTAGCAGCTGACCGTCTGCGTTTCTTAGGTCGAGATATGGGTGAGCCAACTCATCGCGCCAACTTGGGGATAGCAGATGTGGTGCTGGATACCTACCCCTACAATGGCGCAACGACGACGCTCGAAACACTCTGGATGGGTGTGCCCTTAGTAACACGGGTGGGGCAGCAGTGGGCAGCGCGCAACAGCTACACGATGCTGATGAATGTGGGCGTGAGCGAAGGCATCGCCTGGACGGATGAAGAATATGTCGAGTGGGCTGTACGGCTGGGCAAAGATGCAGCACTGCGTCACGACATTCAGATTCGACTGCTGCAATCTCGCCAGACTGCGCCGCTGTGGGATACCCGTCAATTCGCGCGTGAGATGGAAAATGCCTATACTCAAATGTGGCAGAAATATGTTGAAGGATAAACTGTAAAACCCCATGGAGACTCAAACAATGAACAGCACATCTCTCAGACTACATATCGGCGGCCAAGACCCACATCCAGACTGGAAAATCCTGGATATTGAAGCTCGTCCTGAAGTTGATTTTGTCTGCGATGCCGCCGATTTGAGCCAGTTTGCCGACGGTTCGGTTGAAGCTATCTACGCCAGCCATGTTTTAGAGCATTTTCACTATCTCTTAGGCAATGAGCTAGTCAATACCCTGCGCGAGTGGCACCGCGTACTGCAACCAAACGGCAAGCTGTTTATTAGTGTCCCTAATTTGCAAACACTCTGCTGGCTCTACCTCAATCCAAATCTCGTACCAGAAGAACGCCATCACCTAATGCAAATCATATTTGGAGGACAGACTAACGAATTTGATGTGCATAAAGTAGGTTTTGACCCAGATACATTAGGTTTATATTTAGGTGAGGCTGGATTTCAATCCTATGAAGTAGTCTCTGAATTTAATACGTTTGAAGATTGCAGCAGCCTGCGGTTGCTTGACACCCTGATTAGTCTCAATGCGATTGCCACCAAGTAGCAGATATTCAGATACCCTTGAGTTTAAGCTAAGCTGCGGCTAGCTTTTGGTGGGTGGCAGCTAGGGCAAATCGGTCACCAACATTGCCGGGAAACAGCACCACGGGTAGATTCGGGAACTGAGGATGCTCAGTGGCAGTGGTGATCACCGAAAACAGTCACCTTTAGGGCACTCAATCGTCGTCCCTGCTGCGCTAACCAGCGTCTGGCGGCAGCATTCTCACAATCCTGTTTGTCATGTCCATCTTGGGGCACGATGAATTGGGGCACCAACGGAATCACATGAGCTTGCCCTGGACAGACAATGACCGGCGTGATGACGCTATAGAAATAATGGGTTTCTCCCGACTTCAGGGTGCGGGTTGAACAGTTCGAGCAGTGGATTTGGCTTGAACTAAAAGACTCAGTCCCATCTATGGCAATCAACAGGGTGCCCGCAATCGAACGGAGAGCCTTCTAATAACGGTTCTAGCTCTCTCAGCTCTCTCAGATGTCCTTACCATACTGGCATCTCCAGAACTTGAACAGCTTCTCACCATACTGAGAATTGCTGGAGCAGAGCGAGGCATGGTTTGGCCACGCTGCCAGAAAAGCTGGATCGAGTCTCCATCATGACTGACCTGAAGCCGATGCTTGACCATATCTACAGCATTCCATAGCCGCTTAATGCTCTCAGCATAAACGACTTGGCATTAAATTTCCTCTGCACACTCTACCGCTCCGCCATGCCTCGGCAGATGCGTTAAAATCTGGCGGAGAGCAGCTAGCAATGGGCAGAGGACAGGTGGTTTATGACAAAATTCGTCTTTGTAACGGGTGGCGTGGTGTCGAGCATTGGCAAAGGCATTGTGGCTGCCAGTCTGGGTCGCCTGCTCAAGTCCCGCAGCTATTCAGTCTCGATTTGCTAGTTCAATTTGGCAAAAATGAGCAGGTTGAATGCCCTATGCAGGAGGATTTTGTGATTTTGAAGGTTCAGTGTATTCACAAAAAATATTCAGGCCAATTTTTAGAATGTACAGAACAATGATTGTGGCAATTGCTGGATCAATAGGAACGCCGTGAGCTGTTGCAATAGTAACCAAAGAGACGATCGCCCCAGTGAGCAGTGGAGCACTACCAGGGTTTTTGGTGTATTCCTTGACCTTGCCGCGAAAACCGTCGTCTTCACAGATCTCTCGACGTAGCACTTGGAGTGTCACTTTCCAAAGTGATTGTCCTTTCGGGGCATAGGTTTCAAGATCACCAACACGAGTTGACCAGAGTTCGTCGAAGCTGGCTTCAAGCTCACCTTCATATTTTGCAAGCGTAGCGATTGCGGTTTGAATTTCGTTGATCTCCGAGCTGTCAGGGGCTTGAAAAAGCTGCTGTAATTGTTGAACTTCTGTGATGCTGAGCTGGGTGTTCATGTATTTTCTTGCGTCTAGGAGGAAAGTGAGAATCTCTGAATCAGCTCAGTCGGCGTAAAAATCTGGATGCGATCTACTGGGAAATCCTGCTTGTTGCGTGTTGCGATAGCATCTATCTCATTGATAATCGCCGTACTGTGCTGAATAGCATCTTCAAAATCTTTAATGTCAGAGGCGAGCGCCATCGCAATTACAGACTGATCGACAGCAGCAACTTGGCAAATAGTGACCAATCGCCTCAAAAAATCAAATGCCCAGTCTCGGCCTTTTTGTTTGCGAATAATGTAGTACAGGTCACTCATTGTTGAAGCCGAGACAAAGCCTTCAATCTGCCTCTGCTCAGCCAATTGCAAAACCTGCTCGCTATCCTGTAGGAAGAGATGACGTTCAAGCGCAAAATCCAAAATGACGTTTGTATCGAGTAGAACTTTCACAGGTTGTGCTTTTCTTTTAGAGCTTCCCATCTAGCCTGATCAGGATCAAAGTCATATGGAGCAGGTTGAGTCTTTTCAAAAAGCCCTTCAAATGCCTTGACTCCTGAGGCTCTTCTCTTTGATTGCTCAGGTACTTCGGTCGTTGCTGATTGTAAGATAATTACTTCTACATCACCAGGTGTGAGATCAATTGGCTCTGTGATTACAAGCTGACCGTTTTGATCAATTCTTGCTTTAAGTTTGTAGGCTTGCATAGTAGACTTCCTTTTCTATATTTTATTATTTTATTTATCTTTAACTTAATTTAAATCTTGTTATCTTAAACTTACATATCATATAAACTTGACAATTAGAAATATAGTCTTATCAATCGATCACTTTATTCAAGATTCTTTTGCTTCATTCGTCGTTATCGCTATATTCTGTCTGAATGCAGCTCCGGATAATAGCAGAGCCTTCCTTAGTTATCGAGTAACGTTTGCCATGACGAGCGAAGTAAACTTCAATGTCAGGTTTGCCTCTAAAGTCCCGGAATGCACGTGCTACATTTGTATCTGGTACATCCATATCTCCCTCCTCAGTAAGAATCTTCGCAATTTTTGCAGCTGTTAGTGGGCCTTTTCGGTTGATAGCAGCATATTCAAGTGCCCATAGAATTCTTGGAATCCAGACAGATGAGTGCAGTTTTAGATTACGGGGCAATCGTGGCAGCAATTCAGGTTGAAGTGTAACATCAAAAGATAACTGTTCAATCTCTAAATTCTTTTGATTCAGTTTTTCTTGATTGTATTGGCTGCATGGCAGAAGATTAACATCCCATGAATTTGACCGTGATAAAGTTTCCTGTACCCAGGATTGTATGGAAAACTTTTCTGATAGAAGCTTGTCTTCTCGAACTCTCGCCGCTCCCAAGTAAGCTTCAAAAATTGTGACGGAGTTGGCTGCAACTATGTCAGATAACGATGTGCCCTCTTCAGTACCTGCCTCTGCTGCCTGACGAATAAACTCTTGAGCCAAGTCTGGGGCGTACCAACGGCTAATCAATGCCATTGCTGTACGGTAAACTTTTTGGAGGGCAAGACGCGCAATATGTGCATAACCAATTGAGCTAATGCTCATGCGTATTGAAAGTGTTTCAGAATTTTCTTTTACTGAAGTCAGTAGTCCTTGAGAGGAAAGCGCTTTAAGTGCTTGCTCTACACTATGTGCTGGGTAGCCCCAAGCTGCAAATTTTGCAATAACGGACTCTGTGGCTTCCAAAAGACTTCTATCTGGATGCGATTCATAAGCCCAGCTGTAATAACCTAACAAGCGGAGTCGAAGTGCATGAAGAGGCGGCACATGTGGATCTGCATCAAAAATTTTCTTCAGATCAAGCTGATGATCCAGTTGCCCAGCCATCGCAATGAGTGCTTCTAGCAAGTAGTCAACTGTTGGTTCTGGGGTGGAATTTAAAAGTGTAGTTCCTGATATGAATTCACGTACAATATCTAGTGCAGAGCGTATATTATGTCCTGATAATGCAGACACAACTTCCAGTCCCTCGCGTGGGGAGTCTAGCAATCCTTTCGTAATAATATCAACGACCTTAATTATTTCTTCGGATGAGTTTCCAAATCCCTTAGGTAAATTATTATTTTCTAGACAATGACGAATATACTTGACACGCTGTCGTAGTAATTGGTCAAGAGCAGGTGCCTGAACGTGAAAGACAAATTCCAACGGGCTAGAGCTTAAAAATCCCCTTGATTGGCGACCATCGTTAAACGTATCCTGACGAATGCTGACAATAGCGACTGCTGGAGTCTCCTTAGCAAGACGCAGCGCTAAGCCGTAAATGCAACGTTGATATTTACTCGAAGCTTGGTCAAGATTATCAAGAACTAAGAGAATAGGATACTTCAGCTCGTCTCGACGCTTGAAACGTGCCCTCAGGTGGCGAATGTAATGAATTAGGAATGTAATCGCATCCCTACGATACTCTTGGATAAGCTCATATTCTCTGTGATCCCATTGTTCTGGATTGCGCTTGAAATAGCTTTCTGAACTACTTCGCTCTTTGAAAAGGCAATCGCGCAGCATTGTCTTAAGCGTTGTTTCATTAGCTGGGTCTGCTTCGTTGCGTGCATTTTCTGATACATCATCACGTTTTTTTAGAGTGGAGATAGCTGATTGAGTCAGTTTTTCCAATATGAGAGCTGCTGTTTGCCGTTGAATTTCTTGATCATCAAAATCTTCAAAATTTCCCTGATTCTCCAAATCGACATAAGCAAATATTGCAGCATCACCCTTAGTTTTGTAGTCTACATTTTTTTCATCTGCTGATACCTTGTGCACCTCACGCAAGGCGGCTAGTGTTCGATAAAGAAAAGTTGTTTTGCCAACACCTACATTTCCTACAACTAGAATCGGATATTTGATCTTTCCAGAAATATCAAGACTTTGCAACTGGTCAACGAATGCCTTAGTATTACCTTCGTAGACAGTCTCTCCTCCAACTGTATCACTTGAGAGCGTGTCATTTAATAACCTCTGAAGGCTGCGATTAAAATCAGGTCGGTCTCCTGGCTCTACGTAGCATTTTGCAAGCATTTTAGACCGATCAACACCATGAATTTGCGCGAAGAACTGTAGTCCAATCGCTCGTCTTAAGTCGAGTAGGTCGACTGATACAGGTTTTCTTCTGAGAGTGAGATTTTCACACGGAATAATGGAGCGTGGAATTTCCTGAGGAGTGGGTCGTGCAAGTTGTCGAGACAGTTCTGATGAAACGACTTTGTGAGGCGCTAAACATGCTAAAAATTCATCAAAGTTGGCAGTGAGTGACTCAGAAGAGGGAAATACGATTGCCCGCCCGTCATTCCAACTTTGAGCTTCACTGCTAAGGCCACGAAAGAATATCCACTGATACCCATTCGTAATGCAAGCATAGGGTATTGCTTTATCATTGCAATAGCCTGCGGCTTGCTTCAAGGCATCTTTGAGTGACTTTCCCCCAGTTCTTAGAAGTGTAGTCAATGCTCGGGTTCGTCCAGCTTCAAATTTTGCTTCATCAAGTGTGAACGATGCGCCAGAACGCTTTGCTTCAATAACGAGAGTTGGGTGAGGCGAACAAGGCAGCACGTAATCTACATAGTCACCTGTTCCAGTACTTACCTCCCGATCAAAACCACCAGACTCCCATCCAACTGCTGTAAGAATTCGATCGATGAGATCGCAGCGAGTCTCTGCTTCATTGGGTTCAGAAAGTCGCCTTGTCTCACCAAATTTTTCAAAGGCTTCGATTACAGTCTGCTTGGCAAGATTTGGGTCTATATTTCCCATTGTGAAGACATTATTTCTGATTAAGCTAGCGCACCCGATAGTGTAGATGTGCTCTATCTTAATCGTAACTCCTGCTGGAGGTACATAGTTTGGGCTTCAACCACCTGAATCTTAGCCGAAACCAATCTACATGCTGCCCTCAAAATTATGCAAAAAGCCCTGCCAGCGATTGAAATTACGTTACTTGAGCTGATTAGATACAGGCGGCTCATGAGCCGCCATGCCTCAGCAGATGCGTTAAAATCTGGCGGAGAGCAGCTAGCAATAGGCAGAGGACAGGTGGTTTATGACAAAATTCGTCTTTGTAACGGGTGGCGTGGTGTCGAGCATTGGCAAAGGCATTGTGGCTGCCAGTCTGGGTCGCCTGCTCAAGTCCCGCAGCTATTCGGTTTCCATTTTAAAGCTTGATCCCTACATTAACGTTGATCCTGGCACGATGAGTCCGTTCCAGCATGGCGAGGTGTTTGTGACCCGCGACGGAGCCGAAACCGACCTGGACTTGGGGCACTACGAGCGCTTCACCGACACCTCCATGTCGCGACTCAACAGCGTCACGACTGGCTCTATCTATCAGGCGGTGCTCAACAAAGAGCGGCGGGGCGACTATAACGGCGGCACGGTGCAGGTGATTCCGCATATCACCAATGAAATCAAAGAGCGTATCCTGCGCGTAGCCAAAGACACCCATCCAGACGTGGTGATCATCGAAATTGGCGGCACGGTGGGCGATATTGAGTCGCTGCCGTTTTTGGAGGCAATTCGCCAGTTTCGCAAAGACGTCGGCGGACGCACCCACGTGATCTATGCGCATGTGACGCTAGTGCCCTGGATTCCGGCGGCGGGCGAAATGAAAACCAAGCCGACCCAGCACTCAGTTAAAGAGCTGCGCTCGATTGGTATCCAGCCCGACATTTTGGTTTGCCGCAGTGATCGCCCGCTGCACCCCGGCATCAAAGAAAAGATGTCAGAATTTTGCGATGTGCCTGTCGAATGCGTCATCACCTCGCAGGATGCCACCAGCATCTACGAAGTGCCGCTGAATCTAGAGCGCGAAGGGCTGGCGCATCAGGTGCTCGATCTCTTACAGCTCGAACAGCGTCCGCCTGAACTGCAAGAATGGCAGACTCTCGTTGAGCGACTGCTGCATCCTCAGCGCCGGGTCGAAATCGCGATTGTCGGTAAATACGTGCGGCTAGGCGATGCCTATCTCTCGGTGGTCGAATCTCTGCGCCATGCGGCGATTGCCTGCAACGCTGAGCTGCGCCTGCGCTGGGTCAACTCAGAGGAGATTGAACCACAGACGGTGGAGAAGCTGCTGGCGGGCGTACAGGGCATTGTCGTTCCGGGCGGCTTTGGCTCACGCGGGATTGACGGCAAGATCACCACCATTCGCTATGCTCGCGAACAAAATATCCCGTTTTTGGGACTCTGCTTGGGGATGCAATGTGCCGTGATTGAATGGGCGCGTCATATTGCCCGCCTAGAGGATGCTGACAGCACCGAATTCAATCCTAGCTGCCAAAACCCCGTAATTGCCTTACTCCCCGAACAGCAAGATGTGGTGGATCTAGGCGGTACGATGCGGCTGGGGATCTACGCCTGTCGGATTAGCCCCAACAGTCTGGCCAGCCAGCTGTACCAGGAAGAGGTGGTCTATGAGCGCCATCGTCATCGCTATGAGTTCAACAACGCCTACCGCAGCCTATTTATTGAGTCGGGCTACAGCATTAGTGGAATTTCGCCAGATGGACGGCTGGTAGAGATGATCGAGCTGCCCAATCATCCGTTTTTTATTGCTACTCAGGCACATCCTGAGTTTCAGTCTAGCCCCAGCCGTCCCCACCCGCTGTTCCACGGGCTAATTCGGGCTGCGGTTGGACTGACTGCTGCTGAAATCATAGATGCCGAGAGCCGAGATGCCGACGAAATCTCAGCCGAGCCAAATCCGACAGCAGAACTCCGGCTCGAAGCGACTTCGCTGAGCGAGGTGAACTAGGACGGATGCCGACGGTCGATCGAGATCACAGGCAGATCACATCGGCTTTGATTAGTCTGAGGGTTGCAACTAGCGCCCTGAGGTGACTCTGATGATTAACTTGGCAACATCATCTGCTTCTGCGCTCAACGCTCAGCCGATTCGCAGTACCCAACCTGCTCCACTCAAGCCAACAGCAGCGACGCGCGCCACCCGCAAACGCGCCAGTGCCTCTGCCACAGCCGCGCTCGAAAAGTCGGTGTTTCGGCAGATCAATCGATATCGCCAGCAGCAAGGTCTGGCAGCGCTGAGCACCAACAGCAGCATCACGCGCCAAGCCCGTCGTCACAGCCAGGATATGGCGAACAGTGGCGACATCAGCCACGATGGGTTTGAGGGTCGGGTCAAAACTATCGGCAAGACAATTCGCTACCGCAGCGCTGCCGAAAACGTCGCCTACAATTTTGGGTTTGAGAGTCCCGGCGCTCAGGCTGTGACGGGTTGGCTGAATAGCCCAGGGCATCTAGACAATATTGTCGGCAATTTTAATCTGACCGGGATTGGAGTCGCCAAAAACAGTCGTGGCGAGTACTACTTCACGCAGATTTTTATCAAGCGCTAAGTCGGATGGCTAGTGTTTCACTTCCAGACAACCTGCCCAAACAGCTTCTACAATAGTTGAGATCAATCATGGGGAGCAGGGCCAGAAATCTGTGGAAGAGTTTCAAGTTTGTGACGGCGATCTGTCGGATAGTCTCTTGCAGCAGTACTTGAAAGCCGAGGCACTGGCAGTCGATACTGAAACAATGGGGCTTCTCCCCCAGCGCGATCGGCTCTGTTTGGTGCAGCTCTGCGACCCGACAGGCCTGGTCTGCGCCCTGCGGATTCAGGCGGGGCAAACAGCAGCGCCAAACCTGAAGCAGCTTTTAGAATCGCCCCAGACTGTCAAGGTATTCCACTTTGCGCGGTTTGACCTAGCCACGCTCCGCCACCATCTGCAAATTCAGGTCAATCCAGTATTCTGCACGAAGCTGGCGAGCAAGTTGGCTCGAACCTACAGCCCCAAACATGGCCTGAAAGATGTCGTCCTTGAGCTAGAGCGCGTCGAGTTAGATAAATCAGCACAAAGCTCAGACTGGGGAAATGCCGCCAATCTCTCTGATGAGCAGCTCAAATATGCAGCCAACGACGTGCGCTATTTGCTTAACCTGCGGCTAAAGCTCACTGAAATGCTCAAACGCGAGCAGCGCTGGCAGCTGGCGCAAGACTGTTTTGCCTGTCTGCCAACGATTGCGGCGCTCGATCTGCTGCAATACCAGAATGTGTTTGAGCATTGACGCGCAGCCTGTCGTTTGGCTACTTCAGAGGATCATGAATGTCACCACTAGGCTTTTGAGACAGAATTCTAGCTCTTTGACCGTCATGGTTACAACCGCTTTGAAGTTTTGCATCACGCCGTTTCACCGATATCAATCCTCAACTTTCTTGAGTGCATCTGGCTTATGAGCAGCTTCAGCGCCCGTTTTTTCGCTTTTTACAAGGTATTGCGGCTCTGATGAAGAGGCATTGACCGAGTGCCCCTTAATTTGAATGGGTTCTGTCAACTTTTTCTGAACCGTGCCGACGATTTTCCCTTGGGCGCTCTGCCATTCCACTCTGTCGCCCTTTTTGAATTCGCTGCTCATGAGTTTTCTCTGTCGGTGCCTGTGATTGCTGACTGTGATTATTTGCTCAGGTTAATCAACTCGATAGCCGCAGAGCCTCTATCGAAAGTCAGTATTGCGGCTGGCTGGCGAGGCTGCCAATTTAGAGCCCGCCAATTTCAAGTCACCGCCACCGCCTATAATAATCGATGCTGACTTGCGGATGGCGCGATGACCTCACCCAAAATTATTGTGCTCGATGATGATCCGACCGGATCACAGACGGTTCATAGCTGCTTGCTGCTGATGCGATGGGATGTCGAAACGCTGAAGCTAGGGCTAGCCGATCAGTCGCCAATTTTCTTTGTACTCACCAACAGTCGCGCCATGTCGCCCGAACAGGCGCTGGCCACCGTGCGAGAGGTTTGCCGAAATCTGAAGCAGGCGCTGCAAGAGTCAGAGGTCAAGGAGTTTCTGGTGGTCAGCCGCTCTGACTCGACGCTGCGCGGACATTATCCGCTCGAAACAGATGCGATTGCCGCAGAGCTAGGGGCATTTGACGCTCATTTTCTGACACCTGCCTTTTTTGAGGGCGGGCGTTTTACGAAAGATAGCGTTCACTATTTGCTGGTGAATGGCGTTCCCACTCCCGTTCACCAGACTGAATTTGCTCAAGACTCAGTGTTTGGCTATCGGCACAGCTATCTGCCTGACTACGTGGCCGAAAAAACGCAGGGGAGGATCTCAGCAGAGCAGGTGGAGCGCTTTTTGCTGGGCGAAATTCGCTCAGGTACACTGGAGCGCCTGATGCAGCTACATGACAATCAGTGCGTAGCGGTGGATGCAGAAACTCAGGCGGATCTAGATCGGTTTGCTCAAGATTTATTGACGGCTTCGGCGCAGGGCAAACGCTTTCTGTTTCGTAGCGCGGCAAGTTTACTCACGGCCTTAGCCGCACTGCCGCCTCAGCCCGTGGCCTCAGAGTCAATGGCGCAGTATGTGCGGGGCGGCAAGCCGGGAGCGGTGATTGTCGGGTCGCATGTCAAAAAAACGACTGAGCAGCTAGAAGAACTGCTGAAGCTGCCCGGAACGCAGGCGATTGAGGTCAACGTGGCGGAGCTGCAAGCTCAGCATGACCTGCTCGACCAGACGCTGGCGCAGGCTCACCAGAGTCATGCCGCAGGCCGAACGCCAGTTATTTTTACGAGCCGCCAAGAGCTAAGCTTTGTCGATGCCCAAACTCGACTCGATTTTGGCGTGGCGGTCTCCAAGCTGCTGATGGATATTTTGCGCGGGCTGCCTGCAGATCTGGGCTTTTTGGTCAGCAAGGGCGGCATCACCTCCAACGATACGCTAAGTGACGGACTGGCGCTGCGGTCGGCGCGACTGCTGGGGCAGATTTTGCCGGGGGTTTCGGTGATCACCACTGCCGCTGAGCATCCTCAGTTCCCGAATCTACCCGTGGTGCTGTTTCCCGGCAATGTTGGTGACCGATTTGCCCTAGCTGCCGCCTACCAAAAGCTAACCGCAGCTTAGCTTAAACTCAAGGGCATCTGAACTCGACTTTATCCATTTAGGCCGCGTAGCACAAGAGGCTAGACCAGCAGTCCAGTAGAGCCTGCGGTACTTTTACAATGTTGGTTGTTTGAGTAGAAGTATGAAAAAGTCGCACCTGCCAGAATCGTTGTCGTACAGAGGCTAGAGCATCACTAAAGGTGAGTGAAGATTTCTGATACCAAGCAGATTGCAACCCAGAGTGACGCAAGTTAGAAGGCAGATGATTCGCCAACAGCACCACAATAGAGAACAGTCCAAACAAAGCCGGAGTGGTACGCAAGATCGCTAAAATGTAATAGACAAGACTTAATCTGACACTTCTGATAAACTTACTTTAGAGCAGAGGGGCTTTGTTGCATAAATAATTTGAGAACTACTCTTGCTCAACTCCTCAGACTTAGATTTCCACTTTGCAGCTATTGGGCTTACCAGGGTAGGGCTTCTCAATCGGTGATATTTTACCCCTATCTCGTACTGTTTATGCAACAAAGCCGCTAAAGGGCATGAATCATTGAATGCATCAGAAACGCACTCATTACCAATTGATGGATAAATCTTTTGTTGAAAGTCTCTAGAGATTCTTAAAGGTACACCCATGGGGTTGGTGCATTTTCACTAAATGCCAACTGAAGTAGTCTTTCAACCAGCGTTTGAGGCAAAGCTTTTGCAAATAAATATCCTTGAGCAGCATCACAACCAAGGCTTTTCAGACACTCAAGCTGCTCAGGAGTTTCTACACCTTCTGCAATCGCTTCTAGCCCTAATTGATGAGATAGCGTTAGAATCGCTTTGACGATAGCTAAACTCTCCTCTCCTTGACCTAGACCACTAATAAACGACCGATCAATTTTAAGATGATTGACAGGCAGTCGATGGAGATAACTAAGGGAAGAATAGCCTGTGCCAAAATCATCAATACTTAATTCAATGCCTTTTTCCCTAAGTTTTGTAAGCAATGGAATTAGAAATTCTGAGTTATCCATGAAGACACTCTCAGTCAGGGCTATTTCATTCCAATTGTGAAACTGATATGGTAGTTAGGCCATCTCTCAAACCCTGACCTCGATGCCTCAACTTGCTATCGTCGAAGCCTTTGCCGACCTCTGTGATACTCGTCGCACAG
>JAESFP010000065.1_pt1 | contig 183517 bp, 185 predicted proteins | sample 9266181 | NCBI WGS metagenome assembly JAESFP01 (sample SAMN14502547, study PRJNA617102) | algae metagenome | isolation source: Pegethrix bostrychoides GSE-TBD4-15B and co-occurring heterotrophs from... | place: USA: Grand Staircase-escalante National Monument, Utah | collected 2006-08-15
CCGACGCTCAGGTACCTCAGTCCCTTCTGGTAGTTTCCGGCCGCTCCAACCTCCATCGTCTGCCTCCGCACCGCGTTGTCCGTCGTCTCCGTCGTGATCATTCATGATGGAGACTGCGATGAACTTCCTGCCCCCAGATCGGCACGTACTGCAGCCGTTGGACACGATGGGCGAGGCGCTGAAGGTGGCGGCCAAAGCCGCGTGGCCCTGGAACACCTCCAATCACCTCCAGCGCCGTTGGGGCCTGCATTCCACGACCGCCGAAAACGTCGCGAAGGGGCATGGCTCCTCGCGCACGCTGATCAAGGCCGTAAGGGCCGAGGGCGCTGACGCCTGGGAACTGTGGGACGCGGTTGGCGAGCTGATCATTGGCGAGAGCCGCGACCAATATGACGAGCGCAAGCTCCAACTCATCCTTGAAAAGACAGCCCATGCCCGAACAAGGCTCGAAGCCCGACGTGCCCGTCGTCTTGAATTGGAGGCGGGCTCCGGCGGCTTCGACCAAGTGGCTGATCGGTAGCTGGCTCGCCAGAACTGGTGAGGGCATCGGCGAGCCTGGTGTTCGGATGATGGAAGAAGCTGCCGCCAAACTCGCGCAGGCGGGAGGTCGCGACCATGGCTGACGGCCTCTTCAGCTTTGAGAGCGAGGTCGCGCTGATCGGGGCTGCGATGTACGCGCCCGACAAGTGCGATGCCGCGCTTGAACGTCTTCGACCCGATCACTTCGGTGACCCCATCCATGGCCTGCTCTGGGAGACGATCGGGAAGGTGGTGCGAAGCGGGGGTGCGCCGACGCCAGAGATTGTTCGGGATCGGATCGGCGCGCACGCCGGCTTCATCGAGTGGGGCGGATTCGACCTGATCTGGACCCTTTGGGATCGGGCGAGCACCGTCGGCATCGCGGACCATACCGAAGCGGTTGCCGACCGCGCGGGACGCAGGGCGATTAAAGCCTTGTTCGACGAGCTGTCGCCCAAGGTTGGTGACACCTCTTCGGGAGACTACGTGGAATTGCTGGGGCAACTGGAAGCCGGCGCGGCCGAAATCGCGCGGTCCGCTACGACGGCTGACAGTTGGATCTCCGCGGGCGACATGGTTCGCGCCGCGCTTACCCGCGCCCGCGCGCGCTCAGGTACGATCAACTACCCGTTTGGTGTGGAGGAGATCGATGAGTTCGTAGGGGGCCTCAACGCTGGCGAGGCGACGTGGGTCGCGGCTCGTACTGGAATGGGGAAGACCGTGGCGGGCATGACGATTGCTCGTGCCAACGCCACGAAGGGGCTCGGCGTGTGCTTCTTCTCGCTGGAAATGAGCGCCGAGGCTCTGGGGCTGCGGCTAGCTGCAGACGTCGCGTTCGACCGGGACGCTGCGCATTACGGGCCGCATTCCGACCAATGCAATCCCACGCCCGATGCTGCGATCAAGAACGGGCTCTCCGCATCCCAATGGGCTCGGCTCAATGCGGCGGAGCGGGTGGTGGACGGTTGGCCGCTATTCACTGATGACCGAGCTGGTTTGACAATTTCCCAGATGGAAGCGGCTGCCAGGCGTCAGCACCGGCGCTGGGATAAAGCAGGGATCAAGCCGGGGCCCGTTATTATCGATCACCTCGGGCGAGTTCGGCCTGGAACGGACCGACGTGGCGCCAAGCACGCCGAGGTGGCCGACATTTCGAACGCCGCCAGCGAGATGGCGAAGCGGCTGGGTGTACCCGTCGTCGGGCTCGTGCAGTTGAACCGTGGCGTCGAGAACCGCGAGGACAAGCGCCCGCAACTCAGCGATCTGCGCCAAGCGGGCGAACTGGAGGAGGACGCCCGCCAGGTCGTCTTCATCTACCGCCCGGAATACTACCTGCGCCCGCCAGCCGACGGCGAGACCTTCGATCAGGAGTGTGAGCGCCGGGAGAAGCTGAAGGCGGTCGAGAAGAAGATGTACTGGATCGTCGGCAAGAACAGCCACGGCCCGCTGGGCGAGGTCCTGACGTACTGCGACATGGCCTCGTCAGCCGTCCGGACCTGGCAGCCATGAGTAAGGTCGCGAGGGATTGGGCGAAGCGTCAGAAGGCAGGCTCGGCGAGCGCGAAGGTCGTTCTCTTGGTGCTGGCAGACCATGCCGACAATGGCGGCCTCTGCTGGCCGTCGCGCGCGACGATCGCCGAGCTGACCGAACTCTCGGTGCGGAGCGTTGTCGACCAACTCAAAGCGCTAGAGGCCCGCGGCCTGATCGCTCGTGACGAGCGAAACAGGGAAGACGGCTCGCAAACGAGCAGCTTCATCCAGCTAAATCTCGAACGCGATGAGGGGGTGCAGGAGCTGCAGGGGGGAGTGCAAGACCTGCACCCCCCGGTGCAAGACGTTCACGGGGGGGTGCAGGAGATGCACCCCGGGGGTGCAAGGCTTGCACCCCTTGAACCAACACTAGAACCTTTAGAACTAGGAACTAACGTTCCTGTCGCATCGGCTGCGCCGAGCGCGACCGTATCGAGTTCCGAAGAGCCTTGGACCAAGGACGTCGAGTTCGCCAAGCTCTGGGAAATCGCCACGCCCCAAATGCGCAGGCGAGCGAAGTCCAAGGCCAAGGCCTGGCCGGAGTGGCGCAAGCTCCGGAAAGCCACTGATCCGGCCGTCGTGCTGTCTGGGCTAGTTGCCTACCTGTCGGGCGATCCCGACGTGAAGCGCACCGGCGGTCCTGGTCTGCACATTTGGCTGCGTGACCGGACGTTTGAATCCTGGGCCAGCGAAGAACAGATCGAGCTCGGTGCTGGATGGACCGACGCCCGGTGGGCAGCAGCGGTCGGCATCTGGCGATCCGACGGCCGCTGGGATGATCGCCTAGGCCCGGAGCCGGGAAGGCCGGGCTGCAGGGTTCCCGGCCCGCTCATCATCGAACTTACTCAGGGAGTAGCCGCTTGAGCATCGAGGCGCCTCGGAGACCTAATGGAAAACAGGATCGGCTGTCCCGCGCGGAGGCTGCGGGCCGACAAGCCGGTGCCCGGGGTGTTACGCCTGATCAGAATCCCTACGCCGTGTCGGCTAACCGTGCGGCGTGGGAAGCGGGACGTGTCGTTGCAACCTGCCGATTGGGTGGCCTCTCTATCGGCGATCTGATGCGTGGCGCTGGAATTGAAGAGGGGGGAAACGGACGATGATGACCGACGATCCAAAAGCAAAGGGCGCGGGGCGGGCTGTCGTTAAGCCTCGCCGAGCTATCCGCCCGATCGACACTTACATCGGCCAGGAGCTCAAGGCGCGCCGCAAGGCGGCTAGCTTGAGTCAGTCCGCCCTCGCTGAAACGGTGGGCGTCGCCTACCAGCAGATCCAAAAATACGAGAGGGGCGAAAACCGCATCTCCGTTGCTCGCCTGATTGAGATAGCTCGCGTCCTCGACTGCAAAATCACCGACTTCATTCCCGAAGAAGACCGCTGATGACATCCCAGGCCGAGCGCGCGCGTCTGAAGAAGCAAGCCCGCAAGATTAGCCCCGCGGCGCCCCGCCATGCGCCGGCCGATCCGAACAAGCCGCGGGCGGTGACCAACCTGCCGCCGCCCCAGGACCGGGACGGCCTGCTCTGGCTGATCAAGAAGAAGCGCCTGACCACGGCGCAGATCCAGGTGGCGAAGACTTGGCGCGATGCTGTGCGTGACGCAGGCGGCGTGTCGATCCGCTCGTGCATCGACGATACTGCGTCTGGTGGCGGTGGTCCGGCCTGGCAGCGCCTGCAGGCCGCCTATGTCGCGGCATCAGCCTCGAAGGCGTGGCTCGAACACATGCGCCAGGACGTGCTTCGCGGTCAGGTCGACATGCTCACGGTTATGGACGGCGTGTGCGGGGCAGGGCGGACGCTTAGGGAGCTGGCCGGCGGGAATGATCGCAGGGCGGGAGAGCTTGAGGCGGTGCTGCGGGTGGCGCTGGACTTAAGCGCGGGCGTTAGACCAACCAGTCTGGAACGAGCTGCTTAGAAGTCGCGAGGGCTTTTGCATGCTTCACCGGTGACGGCTCCGTCGTCGGTGATGAACCACATCCCGCAATGATGCGATCTGTGTCGCTGTCTGCCAGCTCCCTCGTACTCGATGTATCCGACGGTGTAGATCGCGATCTCTCCAGCGCGGAGACTTTGGATGTGGGCTTCTGTCAGGACGGTTGGGAGCTGCATCGCTCCCTCAAACTGCGTTCCAGGACCGATGGTCACCGGCGGCGCACGTTGCGGCTTCAAAAGCTTCCAGGGGTTCACCGAAGGTGAGCGCGGGAGCATGGCGACAACGAACTCATTGTTTGCATTGTAGGCTGGGACGTTTCCCGCATTTCGGGCCTGCCATTGAATTCGGGGTCGTGCGCCTACGGTGAAGCCGTCTCGTACAGAAGTGATCTGCATGTAGGGGCGCAGTTGGTTTGCGGCGTTCCGTTCAGACGCAGAGAACTGGCTGCGCGCTACGCCTACGCTCTCTTGAGCAACCCCGACAGATGCTCCGATCGCCTCCACCTGAGCAAGCGCCGCATCGGCTGCCTTGGCTGCTGCAGCGGCTTGCATTTTCGCTGCGTCTGCTTGGGTCTGGATGGCGCGGACCTGATCCCTCTGGAGCTCGCCGCCAGAGTGAGTTTCCCACCATTGCAAGCCAGTAAACCCTGCGGCCAATATCGCGACCCCCGCCGTAACCGCGGTAGCGATTAGGCTGGTACGAGTTAGCCGCACCATTGCCCATTCGGCGTCAGAACCTCGATTGCGCTGCTGCTCTACGGACTCTGGCGGCGATGTCCCCATGGTCTCACCGTCGCCTAGCCGCGACTTACCGGCCTCATCCTCCGAGATTGCCGCCTTTTCGGGTTTGATTGTTTCAGTTGGCTTGTTAGCCGGCTTAACGGGTCCAGCGTCCACACCACCCTCCCCAAGTGCGATCAATTGTTGTCGAGCTTAGCCTTGAACTTGCAATCCCGCGCAAACTGATTCAGACTCAACCTATCGCTCGAAGAGTGTTCGAAGCCCGCCCCGCAAGGCGGGCTTTTTGCTGGCTACTTTATCTCTGAGGTGTCGACGCGGCGGTACGAGGTCGCGTTTAGGCACTGAGCGTAGAGTTCGAGCGCATTTCGAACTTTCTCCTGTGCGGTGCCGTCGCGGGCAACTACGCCACTGAGCGATCTCCAAAGCTCGAAGGCCACCCGTTCCGGGCTCCCGCTATCCGGCCAGTTCGCGACGCTCACTTGGTCAGCCATGTCCATCCTCCTCTGATGATTGCACAAAGATATCGGAACGAGCTTGGCTGTCGACATCAGGCTTTGCCCACCAGCGGTGAGCGAAGGGTTCGTCTAAGCGAAGATTCTCAATGACCCGAGGAAGCAAACCCGGCGAGCGTCGCGGCGGGCGGCAGGAAGGCACCGCCCTAATCCGGCGGGGTTTTTCGTCGGGTAGAAGAAAACGGGAGCCCAGAGACCTGGACTCCCGCCGTCTTAGCTAAGGACAAGCCTGACGATCTCTACGATCGCCCACGCTACGGGCCAGAGGCACGCAGCTACGCCTACCTTCACTTCGACAGTGAACTGAGTTTTCTTCATGAGAAGGGGACCCTCAGGCCACGCCGGCGCAGCCCGGAGGTTGCGTCTTCGCGTCCGCGTTGCGGTATAGCCGCCGCTCGCGGATTTATCGGCTCACCATCCACGCTCTAGAAACGCTTCCGGTGCCCGCCGTTGATCTGTCGCTTGCCGTTCGGGTTGCCGTGCGACGGTCCCTTATGGTGCGAACACGGCGCTACGCTTCTTTCCTCGTCTGGCATCACGCCCACGACGGTTCCTGGAAGGATTGTCGCCGTGTTGACGGGCAGTGAAGGGTGACCGCCGATCAAAACGGGCCTTTCGCAGCGTGAGCGAATGGTGGGACGAACCTCCCGCCTGAGTCGAGTCGATTATCTTTCCTCGTGGGGGGTGCCCAGGGGAGGACCCTGAATGGCGAAGCTGCGCCGCGCCCCATCCAATCGCCAGGACACCGCAAGGTCTGGTCGGAGGCAGAGCTACAACAGCTCTGAATAGCTATGGCCGTACCCAAAGGCACGCGCATAGGCGGACGACAGAAGGGCACGCCGAACAAGGCGACCGCTGACGTCAAAGCCGCTGCGCAGAAGTATACCGACGAGGCTCTGAAGGCGTTGGCGTCGATCATGCGCGACAGCGACAGCGATGCCGCCAAGGTCGCGGCGATTAGGGAGATCCTGGACCGTGGCCACGGCAAGCCCAAACAGGCGCTGGTCGGCGGCGATGAAGGCGACGCGCCCTTAAAGCTCGTTAGCCGCGTAGAGCGTGTGATTGTCCGCCCTTCGCATTGAGACCGCCGAGGTCTTCGAGCCGCTGCTTGAGCCGGCGCGGGACAAGGCATCGTTCGGGGGCCGGGGCTCTGGGAAGTCGCACTTCTTCGGCGGCCTGCTGGTCGAGGATAGCCTGGCCGAGCCGGGCGAGAACGGCGGCGTCGGCCTGCTCTCGGTCTGCATCCGCGAGGTGCAGAAGGATCTCGCCCAGTCCTCGAAGCGCCTGATCGAAAGCAAGCTGGTCGCCCACAATCTGGGCGAGGCCGATGGGTTCAAGGTCTACCGCGACGTCATCAGAACGCCAGGCGATGGCCTGATCATCTTCAAGGGGATGAACGACTACAACGCCGACAGCATCAAATCGCTGGAGGGGTTCAAGCGGGGCTGGTGGGAAGAGGCGCATGGCGCGACCCAGACCAGTATCAATCTCTATCGACCCACCATGCGCGCCAGCGGCTCGCAAATGTGGTGGAGCTGGAACCCGCGACATAAGCGAGACCCGGTCGATAAGATGTTCCGGGGCTCCGAGAAGCCGACCGGCGCGATCGTTGTTCCCGCACACTGGACAGATAACCCGTGGTGGACCGCCGAACTTGAGCAGGAGCGGCTCGACACCTTCCGCATGAAGCCCGACCAGTACGGGCACATTTGGGACGGCGACTACATCACCGTCGTCGAGGGCGCCTACTACGCGCCGTATCTGGCCGCTGCGAAGGCCGAGCGGCGCATCGGCATCGTGCCGCGCGACCCGCTCATGACCATCCGGGCGGTTTGGGACATCGGCGGCACCGGCGCCAAGGCCGACGCCTGCTCGATCTGGATTGTCCAGTTCGTCGGCAAGCAGATCCTGGTGCTCGACTACTACGAGGCAGTCGGCCAACCGCTCGCGACCCACGTCGAATGGCTCCGCAGCAAGGGCTACGGCTCGGCACTCTGCATCCTGCCCCACGACGGGGACACGAACGACAAGGTCTTCGACGTCAGCTACGCCAGCGCCCTCCGCGACGCGCAGTTCGATGTCATCGTGGTTCCCAACCAGGGCAAGGGCGCGGCGATGATGCGGGTCGAGGCCGCGCGGCGTCATTTCTCTCGTTTTTGGTTCAACGAGGCCACGACCGAAGGCGGGCGGGCAGCGCTCGGCTGGTATCACGAGAAGCGCGACGAGAAGCGCGAGATCGGCCTGGGGCCGAACCACGACTGGTCCAGCCACGGCGCCGACGGCTTCGGCCTGGTGGCCGTCGTCTACGAAGAACCGACAACCGAAGAGCCGGCGGAAGACTACCGCGGACGCGGCGCACGAAGAGGATGGGCCGGATGAGCGAGAGAGACGACATCGCCGACGCCCAAGACGCGTTCGCCGCCGCCGAGGAGCACGAGGCTGAGAACCGCAGGGAAGCGATCGCAGACGTCCGCTTTGGCCGGCTGGACGATCAGTGGGACGAGAAGGATCGTGCCGACCGCGAACGCGATGGCCGACCTTGCCTGACCATCAACAAGCTCCCGGCCTCGATGCGTCAGGTTTGGAACGACGCCCGCCAGAACCGTCCCGCCATTGCCGTGCATCCGGTTGATGATGGGTCTGACCCAGACACCGCCGAGATCCTGAACGGCATCATCCGCAACATCGAGCAGTCATCGGACGCCGAGGCGGCATACGATACGGCGCTTGAGCATGCCGTCGACCGCGGCTTCGGCTACTTCGCGATCGACCTAGCCTATTCCCACGATGACGCCTGGGATCAGGACATCGTCATCAAGCGGATCAGCAATCCGTTCTCGGTCTACGGCGATCCGACCTCAACGGCCGTCGACAGCTCCGATTGGAACGACGCCTTCATTCTCGATGTCCTGAACAAGACCCAGTTCAAGGATCGCTTCGACGACGCCGAGTTCACCAGCTTCACCGACGCCCGGGAACTGCAGGGCCAGCGTCAGGTCAAGCAGGACACCGTCGTCATCGCCTCGCGCTGGAAGCGGGAGACGGTGAAGCGGAAGATCTACCTGCTCTCGGACGGTCAGGTGGTCGGCGAAGACGCACTTGCGGAGAATCAGGCGCTCTTCGCCGCCACGGGCGTGACGGTGGAGGGCCAGCCCCGCACAGTCCCGTCCTATAAGGTCACCCAGCAGCTTCTCTCCGGATCTGCGGTGCTTGAGACCGTCGACTGGGCCGGCAAATACATCCCGATCATCCCTGTCTATGGCGAGGAGGTGAACGAGGAGGGCACGCGTCACTTCCGGTCCCTGATCCGCGCGGCCAAGGACGGCCAGCGCCGCTACAACGTCCACATCTCGGCCTCGACCGAAGCCACCATGAATCAGACGAAGGCGCCCTGGGTAGGCGCCAGGGGCTCGTTCAAATCTGACGCCAAGAACTGGGCGACGTCGAACGAGAACCACGCCTATCTGGAGTACGATCCGGTCATTCAGAACGGCGTCATGGCTCCGCCGCCGCAGCGTCAGCCACTCGCTGGCGTGCCGGCTGGCGATATCCAGGCCGCGATGATGGCGAGCGACGACATGAAGGCGATCATGGGCATCCATGACGCCTCGCTGGGTGCTCGCAGCAATGAAACCTCCGGCGTGGCGATCATGGCCCGGCAGCGGGAAGGGGACGTGTCCACGTTCCACTTCACCGATAACCTGAACCGCGCCATCCGGCATGCTGGCCGCATCCTCGTGGACCTGATCCCCAAGGTTTACACCGTGCCTCGTGTGCAACGGATCATCGGTAAGGACGGCAAGGCCGACCTCGTGCCGGTCAACCAGCAGTTCGAGGCCGAGCAGGAAGGCCCAGACGGTCAGGTCCAGAAGATCAGCAAGATCTACGACCTCACGACCGGCAGATACGACGTCACCGTGAAGGCCGGCCCCTCGTTCACCAGCCGCCGCGAGGAAGCCGCGACCCAGATGATCGAACTGATCCGCGCCTATCCCGCCGCGGCTCCGGTCATCGGCGACCTGTTGGCCAGAAATCTCGATTGGCCTGGCGCCGAAGAGATCGCCGATCGCTTGCAAGCCCTCCTGCCGAGCCAGCTTCAGGGCGAGAGCCCGGAGGCCCAGGAGGCCAAGGCGGCGATGCAGCAGATGGCCCAACTGATCCAACAGCTTCAGGCCGATGCGAACGATAAGGCCGAGGATCGCGCCATTGAGGGCCGCAAGCTTGAGATCGAAGCGTTCAACGCCGAGACCGACCGCTTGAAGGTCACTGGCGACCAGGAGCTGAAGCGCCTCACCGCGCTCGTTGGCCAGCTTTCCGGCGGGGCGCTTACAGCCGCCGCCTAAACCCGGCCCACGGGCCAAACCAAGAGCACCACATGACCTCCGAAACTGCGACCACTCCGGTTGCGGGCGACGCCTTGCGTGTGCCTGCCGCCGAAGTCGCCGGCGCCACCCGCGCCATGTTCCTGTCGAGCACGTCGGCCTTCCCGATGCTCCGCGGCCCGATGGTGGCCTATGCCCCCGAGGACGACGGCACTGGTGTCGCTGCGGCCGGCGGCGAGGCTGACGATCAGGATGCCGACGACGCCGACCAGGACGAGGAGGATTCCGACGTCGATGGCGATGATGACGACGCCGACGGCGATGATCAGGACGATGACGAGGACGAAGAGGACCTCGAAGACGTCGAGTTCGAGGGGAAAAACTACAAGCTCCCCAAGGAAGTGAAGCGCGGCCTCCTGCGGGAAGCCGACTACACGCAGAAGACCCAGGCGCTCGCCACGGCCCGTCAGGCACTGGATGCGGAACGCACCCAGCACGTCGAGATGACGCAGGCTTTGCGCGCCGATCTGGGGAAGGTTCAGGCGCTTGAGGACCGGATCGAGAAGTTCAAGGCACTCCCCTGGGAGCAGCTTCGAGCGTCGAACCCAGACGACTATCGTGAACTGCGCGACGAGTATCAGATTGCGCGCGACGATCTGCAGGAGGCCCAAGGCTCCCTGAAACAGAAGGAAGACGACCTCCGCGAAAAGGAGCGTCAGACCGACGCCACCCGACTGAGCGAGACAGAGGCCGCGCTTCGCAACCCGGAAACGGGGATCAAGGGCTGGGGACCCCAGCTTTTCCAAGAACTCGTCGGATTTGCGGGCACACACGGCCTTTCGCCGTCCGACCTCCGGCAGGCTTCCGTTGGCGAATGGAAGCTCCTTCACCTCGCCAAGCTCGGGGCTCAGGCCCAGCAGCAGCAGCAGAAGGTGCAGCACCACAAGACGGCTCAGAAAACCCGCCCAGCGGCCGAGGTGAAGGGCAACGCCCCGAGCCAGGGGCTGGCGAGCGTGAAGAGCACCGATGAGTGGATGCGCCGCCGAACCGCCCAGGTCGCCAAGCGCGGCCGGTCCTAATTCCATTCGCGCCTAGAGCGCAGAAAGCACCATCACCGTGGCAAACACCCTCCTAAACTCGCAGATCATCACGCGCGAAGCCCTCCGCGTGCTCCACCAGAAGCTCCGCTTCGTCGGCTCCATCAATCGGCAGTACGACAAGAGCTTCGCCAAGGCCGGCGCCAAGATCGGGGACACGCTCTCGGTCCGCATGCCGAACCGCTACCTCGTCACCGACGGCGCGGCCTTGGGCAGCCAGGACACCGTCGAGAAGAAGATCCCTTTGACCGTCAATCGTCAGAAGCACGTGCCGCTGAAGTTCACGGCCGTGGATCTTACCCTGCACATCGACGACTTCTCGAAACGCTACATCGAGCCGGCCATGGCCGTCCTCGCTGCGGCGATCGAGGCGGACGCGCTCACTATGCGCTCCAAGGTCTGGCAGCAGGTCAACGGCATGGGCGCTGCGGCCACCTTCCGTCGGCTGATGGAGGGCCGCGCCCTGCTTGAGCAGAGCCTGACCCCGGACGGCAACCGGACCGCGCTGCTGAACAACCTGGACAATGTCGATCTCGTCGATGCCCTGAAGGGCCTGTTCAACGCGCAGGGCACCATCAGCAAGCAGAACCGCGAAGGCATGATGGGCCACACGGCTGGTTTCGACTTCTTCGAAACCACCCACCTGAACCGCCAAGCGCGTGGCGCTGGCGCCAGCTACCTCTCCAACGGAGCGACCCAGAGCGGAGCGGCTATCTCGGTCGACACCGGGACCGGCGCGATCAATGCCGGCGAGATCGTCACATTCAACGGCGTCTTCGCGGTCCACCCCGAGACCAAGGCGATCACTAACCAGCTGCAGCAGTTCGTGGTCACCGCGAACTACGCTGGCGGCACGGGAGTCCTGGCGATCAGCCCGGCCATCGTGGTCACCGGCGCGGAGCAGAACGTGTCTAACGCCATCGCCGATAACTCGGCCATGTCGATCGCCGGCACCGCCAGCACCTCCTACGGCCAATCGCTGGTCTATCACGAGGACGCCTTCACCCTGGCGACCGCCGACCTCGTGCTTCCCAAAGGCGTCGACTTCGGCGCGCGTGAGAACTTCGACGGGATCTCGCTGCGGGTGATCCGCGACTACGACATCAACTCCGACAGCCTGCCTTGCCGCGTTGACGTCCTCTACGGCTATGAGGCCCTTCGGCCCGAATTGGCCGCCCGCTTGGCCTTCAACTAGGCCGACCTCGGACCTCTGGGCCGCTCCTTCGGGGGCGGCCTTTTTCTGCGTTCCCACGACAATTCAGACAGGAGGCCGCCATGTCCAAGGCGCCTATCATCGAACACGACACCTGGCTCTATTCTGACGCCGCGCCCACTGGCCGGCTGTTCGGAGCTGGCGAGCTGCATCCAGGCGAGGGCTGGCAGGATATGCCCTCAGGCGCGAATGAGGGGCTGGGCGCGGCGGCCGACGCTATCGAAGACGCCATCGCCGATCAGAAGGCCCGGTTCGACACCGCTTGGGCAGAACTCACGACCGAGCACGAGAGCGTCCAGGCCGCGCTCACCAAGGCCGAGGCCGAGAACAAGGACCTGCGCGGCGAGATCGCGTCGAAAGACGAGGACATCCGCCAGCTCAAGGAAGCGGTCGCCAAGTTCGACCCTGACGGCGACGGCAAGCCCGGCGGCAGCGTTTCCAAGGCGTCCAAATAAGCCCTCACAACGGAGCGGGAGGTCCCAATGGACGCCAGCCAAATCTCTAACGACATGGCGATCGTCACGCCGAGCAACACTGACGCTTGTATTGGCGTGGGCTTCGCGTTCACCGGCGGCGACTGCGCTGTGGTGACCGCCAAGGGGACAACCATCACCATCCCCGCGGCGTTCGCCGGCCACATCTTCCCCCAGGCGATCATCAAGGTGCTCACGACCGGAACGACGGCCACGACCGTCATCGTGTTCAAGGGCTGATCGTGGCGCTCTCGAACCTCGACGACCTGAAAAGCGCCGTCGCTGAATGGATGGAGCGGTCGGACCTCGCCCCGCGCATCCCCGATTTCATCAGTCTGGCCGAGAGCCGGCTGAACCGCCTCTTCCGGGGGCGGATGAACGAGGTGTCCGCAGCCCTGACGGCCACGCCCGGTCAACGCACCGTCGCCCTTTCGGCGCTCTTTTCCGAGGCCATCACGCTCTGGCTGCTCCGAGATGGCGGGCGCCAGGAACTGAGGTTCGTCGATCCAGGCCTGATCGACGCGCGCTCGGCCGGGGCCCAGCCGCAGTATTGGACGGTCGAGGGCTCGACCATCGCCTTCGACTGCGCATGCGACCAGGCCTACGCCTTCACGCTCCGCCACCTGAAGAAGTTCCAGCTCAGCGAGGCCGAGCCGACCAACGGCCTGCTGGCAGACTATCCCGACCTCTACCTGTTCGGCGCGCTGCTGGAGGCCGCGCCGTTCCTGCGGGATGCGGACCTGCTGGGCCTATTCCAGACCCGCTACGACACCGCCATGACCGAGGCGACGGACAAGGAGCATTCGAACCGCTCCCATTCGAGCCTCCGGTCTGACCGGGCGTTGCTCGGCTCTGGCCGCTACGACATTCGCCGGGGATGAGCGGCCTCGTCCCCCCGAGCGATCCCAAGGCGGATCCTCGCCCGTTCTTCCAAGCCGTCGCCGACGCCATCACCCAGCTGCAGCGCCCCGGCCAGCCGTCGCCCGTCTATCCGGCACCTTCCACCGACCTTCCGCCGGCCGCCAACTGGCCCGACTGCGTGCTGCGGGTGTCCGACCTCAAAATTCTGGCCGTCTCGGACGGCGTCGCCTGGATCAGGCAAGACACCGGAGCCCCGATCTAATGCCCAGCACTTGGTCCATGCGCTTCCGCCTGAACTATCAGGCGCCCGGCGACAGCCTGAACGCTTGGGGTCTGGTCCTGAACCAGCAGGTCTTCCAGGCCCTGGAGGATGCGATCGCTAAGCGCGTCGCCTTCCCGCTGTCGGGCGCCAAGACCCTGACGACGGAAAACGGCATCGAGGACGAGGCCCGGTGCGCCTTCCTGGACGTCACCAGCGGCACTGGCGGCACGATCACCGCCCCGGCCGTCGAGAAGCTCTACGTCGTGCGCAATGCGTCCTCTGGCGACGTCATCGTGACGAGCGGCGCTGGTCAGACAGCGACCGTGAAGCCCGGCGAGATCGTCTGGGTGGTCAGCGACGCGGCCAACTTCAGGCGCGTGCAGGCCACGGACATGCTCGGGGGCCGACTGACCGGGCTCGGCAACCCGATCAACGGCAGCGACGCCGCGTCTAAGTCCTACGTCGACGCCGCAGCCTTCCAGAACGTCAATCTGCCCGGCCAGGGGGCTGGCACTGTCGGCCGCTTCATCAGGTCCGACGGCTCGCTCGCGACTTGGGAACTGGTCGGCATGGGTGACGTCGCGGGTCTGTCGACCGCCTTGGCCGACCTCGCCGCGGCCGACGCCAGCAACCTTCAAGCGGCTGAGGAACTCGCCGCCGCCTTCGCCATAGCCCTGTAGGAGCCGAACATGGCCGCCACACCCAACAAGTTCATCTCGCCCCAGTCCGTGAAGGGCGCCGCTGTGGTCACGAGCGCCGCCGAAACCGCCTACCACGCGCCCGTGACGGCCGTCGTGAAGCTGATGACCGCCGGGCTGAACGGCTCGCGCGTCACTCGGCTTCGTTCGCGCCCCCGAGCGAGCGCCAGCGCGACCGCTCTGCACCTCTATCTGTCCACCGACGCGGGGGTCACGAAGGTGCTGATCGATAGTGCGCTCGTCCTTGCTCACACCCCCGCCACCAGCACCAAAATTCCCGAGACCGATTGGCTCTACAGCGACGTGAACCCGCTGATCCTGCCGGCAAACGCCGAGCTGTGGATTTCGCAGGCCGTCTTGCTCGCAAACGGGATCGCTCACGAAATCGAGTGGGGCGACTTCTAATGCGCGGGGTCGCTGGCCTCCGGGGCCAGGTCTCGGCCCTTCCTTTGATAGCGGCGGGACAGGGCGTTTCTCGCGGCCCGCTCCCTGTGCGCGGCATTCCTTCGTCTATTGGCTTGGTGCTTACGGCAGCGCCCTCGAACATCAGCAGCAGCGGCGAGAACGGGACGGTCAACAGCGGCGTCGTGGCGATTACCCAGAAGGTCACGCGCCGCGCCGAGGCGTTTCGCCAGCAATGGCGTCAAATCTCGGGGCCGCCTGGCGTGGTCATGCCGCACCCGCAGGGCGTCTACTTCCAGCACTCCAGCCTCCCGAATGACGCCACATCCTCAATCGTTTGGCGCTGCACGGTCGATAACAACTTCGGTCTTGGCGGACAGATCGACGTCGCCTTCACCCTGACGACGTACACGCCAATTCCTCCGCTCGGCGGCTCGGCGTCCCCGTCGGGCGCCACGACGTTCGTCTACATCGACCCGGGCACCCGCATCGGCCGCTGCTACTTCTCGGCGGCTGGTTCTGGGGGAGTGCCGCCCTACACCTATGACTGGGGCGGCGGCGCCTTCCCCACGTCCGCGTCCAACTACACCGACATCTATCTGCCGCCGGGAGCGTCCTCCGGGATCGACTTCAGCGCCGGCTGCACGATCACCGACAGTATCGGCCAAACCAAGACTGTCGGTGCGGGCCCGTTCTTCGTCATGGAAGCCTAAGCACAATGATCGCCTATCAGAAGATCACCCTCGCCGGGGCGCCCGTTGGCGTGCCCGGCCTGCTACCCACCGAGCTCGTGGGGCTGGCCGACACCGATCTTGCGGACCTGAGCTGGGTCGACCCGGGGCAAGGCTACTCCGGCTTCGGCTATATCCCGGTGGAGGTTGATGACCCCCGCCCGTCGCCTCACCGGCTGCCCAAGGTCGACTTCTGGCGGCTGTTCACTGGCGAGGAGGAGACGGCCTTCAACCGCGCTCGTCGTCGTGTGTCCGGCCTAACTGACGCCGATTACGATGATCCAGCAAAGGCGGGCCTCGTGGCCCTTGAACGGTTCCTCAATCGGTTCGACGCCACTCCAATCGTTGAGGTCGATCACCCGGAAACGCAGGCGGCAATCGACCTGCTGGTGATCCTGGAGATCCTGACCCCAGAGCGCGCGGTTCAGGCGAAGCTGGGGGAGCGTCCCTAGGTGCGTTTCCCGCTCAAGCTCCGGCCCGGCCTCAACAGCGACGACACGACCTATGCCGCCGCGGGCCGGTGGGCCGACAGCAACAATGTCCGGTTCTACCTCGACCTGCCGCAGACCATCGGCGGCTGGGAGAGCCTGACCACGTCGCTTCTGACTGGCGTTTGCCGGATGGCGTTTCCGTGGACGGACAACCTCGCCGGCCTGAACGTCGGCCTCGGGACGCATTCCAAGCTGCAGGTCTGGTCCGGCGGTGCGCTGGCCAACATCACGCCCACGCTCGCGTTGCCGCTGTTCAGCCTGAAGGCCGGCGCGGCGGTCGTGGCGAACGGCTCGCCCCTGGTGACGATCACTCAGGGTGGGCACGGTCTGAACGACGGCGACGAGGTCCTGTTCTCCGGCGTGGGAGGCGTTGGGCGGATCGGCCTGATTGGCCCGTACCCGGTCACCGTCACGGACGCGAACACCTTCACCCTGACGGCGGCCAGCAATGCGACGCTGTCCAAGACCCTCGCGAACAACTCTCTCGCGGTTGAGAACGGCAAGCCGACCGTCACGGTGGCCGAGGTCGGTCACAACATCGCTGACGGCACGAGCGTCACGGTCTCCGGCGCGACGGCGGTCGGCGGGATCACGCCGAACGGGACATTCGTCGCCACCCGCATCGACGCCGACCACTACAAGTTCACCTTCACCAGCAGCGCGACCTCCACCGTCGCGGCGGGCGGGGGCAACGCGATCGTGGTGGCGGTGCCGGCCGTTGGAGGGGCTGGGCTCAAGGTTGCTCCCCAGCGTCCGTTCCTGCCCGGCTCGGTCGACGGCACCGGCGGCGCTGGGTTTGGGACCGGCACCTATTCAACCGGCGGCTATTCGGAGCCCTCGACCGCCGACTACTTCCCGCGCACCTGGGCGGCCGGCGCATGGGGCCAGCAACTTCTCACTAGCCCACGCGGCGGCACGATCTATCTCTGGGAGAACGACACCGCCGAGATCGCCAAGCCGCTCGACAATGCTCCGGCTCGCGTCACCCACATGGTGGTGGCGCCGCAAGATCAGGTCTTTGCCCTGGGGTGCAATGAAGAGGTGTCGGGCCTCTTCAACCCGCTCTGCATCCGCCACTCGTCGGTCCGCAAGAATACCGAATGGGCGACCGGCAACAGCACGACGGCGCGTGAATACGTCCTGTCAGGCGGCGGCCGGATTGTCGCTGGCCGGGTGATCGGCCCCTATCTGCTGATCTGGACCAGCCACAGCCTGTTCCTGGGAACCTACGTCGGTAGCCTGCAGCAGGTCTGGCGCTTCGACCGGATCGCCGAAAAGTGCGGGCTGATCGGACCCAACGCCGCCGTGGTGGTGAACCAAGCGGCCTACTGGTTCGGCGTCGACGGCCAGTTCTACCGCTACGCCCTCGGCGGCGGGGTCGAGCCGATCCCATGCCCGATCCGCGACGACTTCTTCGACAACCTGACGCCGGCGCAGGCCGACAAGATCATGGCCTCGTCCAACTCGCGCTTCTCCGAGGTGCGCTGGGACTATCCGGACGGCCGCGATGGGGTCGAAAACAGCCGCTACGTGGCCCTTTCGACCATTGGCCAAGGCTGGTTCCGAGGTCGCATGGCGCGCTCCGCCTTCGCCGACGCCGGCCCCGCTCAAGATCCCATCGGCGTCACCCCGCAGGGCAACGTCTACTGGCACGAGCGCGGTCACACGGCCGATGGCCAAGCGTTCCAGTGGTCGATTGAGACCGCCGACCAGTATCTCGCCGAGGACCTGACGGCGCTGCTCCTGGGCCTGTGGCCGGACATGAAAAACCAGATCGGCCCGGTCAACGTCACCGTCATCAGCCGGCTGAAGCCGCAGGGCGACGAGAACATCAAGGGGCCGTTCGCTATGGCGGTCGGCGAGGACAAGGTCGATTTCCGGTGCTCCGGCCGTCTGTTCCGCCTGCGGTTCGGGGGTAACTCGGTCCCGACGTTCGCTCGCATCGGCCAGATCGCCGTCAACCTCGTCCCGGCGGGGAAGCGATGATCTGGCTGCAATGGCTGGCCCCGGCGCTGATCGACACGACCGAAGGCGAGCTGGTTGCCGAGTTGAGGTCCGGCCGTGCCCAGCTGTGGCCTGGTGAGACGGCGGCGATGATCACTCAATGTGTCAACCGACCCGACGGGCGCGCCCTGCACGTCTGGCTGGCCGGTGGCGACCTTGCCGGCGTCCTGGCGCTGAAGCCCGGCGTCGAGGCCTGGGGCCGCGCCCAGGGCTGCGATTTTGTCACCATCAATGGCCGGGCGGGCTGGGCACGAGTGCTCCGCCGCAGCGGCTTCCGAAATGTGGACGGCGAATTGAGGAAGGACCTCTGATGTCCAAGAAGACGAAGACGACCCAGAACACCGTCACCACGCCCACGAACCCCGAATGGGTGACGCAGCCGACTGAATCGCTCGCTAACCGCATCGGCGGGCTGTCCTCGATCGACCCGCAGTCGCTGGTCGCTCCGCTCTCGCAGCGCGAAACCGACGCCTTCGCGCGAACCGATAGCCTCGGCATCGACAACGACTGGTTCAACAGGACGCTGAACGCCGATGCGCCCCAGGTCCAATCGGCGAGCCTGCTGGACGGGCTAGAAAACTACATGTCGCCCTATCGGCGCGACGTGGTCGATAGCGCGCTGGCCGACTTCGACTTTGGCGCCGGCCAGACGCGCGCTCAGCAGGATCTCGAGCTTGCGGGGGCCGGCGCCTTCGGCGGATCCGGGGCGGCGATCACCAAGTCCATGACCGAAGACGCTCTGACCCGTGGCCGAGCCTCCACCGCCGCCACCCTCTACGATCAGATGTTCAACACCGGGGCCTCGCTGTCCAATCAGGACGCCCAGCGCCGGCAAGCCGCGTCTGAGGCCAATGCGAGCCTGTCGATGCAGCACACCGGCCTGCTCGGTGACCTGCAGTTCGGGCGCGACGCCAACGAGCGCGCGAACATCGCCAGCCAGGCCGGCGCGGGCGCAATCGAGCGCGAGGTCGACCAGCAGAGCCGCATGGCGCCGTACACCGCCCTCGGCGCGGAAAGCAGCCTGCTCAGCAGCCTGCCGCTGAACCTCTTCCAGGGGCAGACGTCGAACAGCACGGCCACGAGCAAGACCAGCGACCCGATGGGGGCGCTCGGCTCCTTGGCGATGCTCGCGGCCGCCCCGCTGACCGGCGGCACCTCGCTTCTCGGAATGTTGGGGGCGGGGGCGGGCGGGGGCGGCCTGAGCGCCCTGCTCGGAGCGGCGAACGCGACCGCAGCGGCTCGGAGGTAGGGAATGGGCATGTTCGGAAACATCGGCACTGGGCTGAAGAGCCTCGTCACGCCTGAGAACCTAATGCTGCTCGGCGCGACGATGAAGGACATCGGAGCGGGCGGCTCCGAGAACTTCATGGGCGCCCAGCAGATGCTGACCAAGCAGCGCGAGCGCGCCGCCGAGCAGGAGTGGGGACAGGGTCTCATTGCCTCGCTCGGCGATGGGACCCAGCCGCCCGACATGGCGGCCCTGCTGCCGCAACTCGCCGCTGGGGCCGCTCGGGGCTATCGCGGCGCCGGTGACATGGCCTCTCTCATCAAAGCGTCCCAGCCCGAGCGGGCTCAAGCCCTGGAAGGGCCTGACGGCATTCACGAACGCCAGAAGGACGGGACCTGGAAGCTCGCCAGTCCCTATCCTGAGAAGGGGCCGACCGCGCCTGCGGGGTACACATATGGCGCCGACGGGAAGCTCGCCTTCATTCCAGGCGGTCCCGCCGATCCGGCCACCGTGCGGGCGCTCAACGAGCTTCGCCGAGACATCATTGTTGATCGGCCAATGCCGTCGCGCCCTCGCGCTGGAGGCGGCGGGCGTTCGTCGTCCGGCGGCATGAGCGGCCTTCCCTCTGGCTTCACTCCGGATTGAGATCATGGCGAAAGCGACTTTCTACGAAGGCCAGACGGCCACCAATCACTCCACCGGAGAGCAGCTGGTCTATCGCGGCGGCAAGTGGTTCCCGGCCGATAGCGCCAGCGGCACCGCCACGCCGGTATCCGGCGGAAGCACACAAGACCGGGACGCTCTGCAGAACCTGCGTGATGGAGCCAACAAAGCGCTCAACACGGCCGAGGCTGCGAACCGCTTTGTCGAGTTGAACGAGAAGTCGCCAACAGGCGGGCTGGTCGGGCGACCGATCATCCCCTTCTCCGGAATCATCCCTGGTGCGCCTGTCTGGGGAGATCTTGGTGCGGCCGTCACGGGGGATCAGGGCTGGTCGCAGATGAAGTCGATCACGTCGGGCCTAGCGCCTGCCCAACGAGAGCCTGGATCCGGCGCTTCGTCCGACATGGACGTCAAGATGTTCAAGGAAGCGCTGCCGAACGTCGAGACGCCCGGCCCGGCGAACCGCGTGAACGCCGAGCGGTTGCAATTGAAGTCGGACAAGGCTGCGGCGCGCTCAGCATTCATGGATGAGTGGTTCGCCCGTCGCGGCACGCTGCTCGGCGCTGAGCAGCAGTTCACCACGTTCTGGGCCAAGCGGCAGGCAGGCGACCCGGTTGCTAACAACCTCTCCCCGGAACGGCGGGCCGCCCGAGCTATTGCGAAGGCCAGCCCGGGCGGGGGCTCGCAAGGTGGCGGCTTCAAGGTCCTGGGGGTTGAATAATGGCCATCTTCACTATCGAGACCCCCGGCGGTCGCAAACTCAAGATCGAGGCCGAGACCGAGGAAGCCGCGCTGGAGGGCGCGCGCCAGTGGCATGAAAGCCAGCAGCCGAAGGCGAAGCCCGTGGGTCCGGTCTTCCAACCAGCCAGTGATTTTATCGACCCGCAGGCCCGCGCCTGGAAGGCGCTGGGCAAGGAGGTCGGTAAGGGAGCAGATGGCAGCGCCCTCGCGCTTGGAGGGCCGGTCACCTCGTTCTTCGAGGGCATTTCCAACCAGATCACCGGCCCCGCCTCCCGCGCCCTCGCCAAGTACGGCCCCCCAGCCTACGAACGCCCGGCTGCGCCATGGGACGAGCGGTTCGGGGAACCTGCCCGCAAGCTAGAGGGCGCGGATGCAGCCACCGCGCTCAAAGGCGATCTCGACACAGCGATGATGGGCATGCGCCCCGGCGCCAAGGGCCTGAAGCCACTGCCGCCGAAGGTCGCCAAGCCGTTGGCGCCAGAGGTCCGCGCCGCCCGCGCTATCCGCCGCGCTCAGCAGCGAGACCTTGCCGCCGGTGCGGGCCCCGCGGTGGCGCCTGGCGCACTTCCCATCCACCGTGGCGGTGAGAACCTGACCGCCATGGCTGATGTCCTGGCCAACTCGCCTGGGCCGGGCCGGGGCTACATCCGTCAGAAGATCCGGGATCACGAGGCGACTTCCGTCGATCGAGTGAAGGGCGACATCGCGACCGAAATGGGCGGGAAGGGCGACTACTTCGCCACGATGGAAGCTAAACAGGCCGAGCGCGCCGCGAAAGCCAAACCATTGATGGAGGCCGCCTTTGCCGCGCCGATCGATCCGGTCGTCTTCTCGGAGAAAATCCAGCCCATCCTTGGTCGGCTGCCGAAGGGATCGCTTGAGCAGGCCTATGACATCGCCCGCCGCGATGGCCGCAACCCCGTGGATATCGGCTTCGAGGTCTCGCCCGCCTCAGGCGATATCCCGGCCATGGTGACGGTGAAGAACCCGACGACCGAGACCCTTCACTACGTCAAAAAGGGCATGGATCAGACCTTGGAGCAGTACCGCAACCCGGTGACGCGCGAACTCGACCTATCAGGCTCGCCCGGCGCCCAGGTCGACAGTCAGGTCCGCAAGACGCTCGCCAGGACCATGCGGGACATCAACCCGCAGTACGACGAGGCCATGAAGGTCTGGGGCGACGATGCCGAGCGGATCAATGCGCTCGAGCTGGGGCGCAACGTCTTCTCGCCGAAGATGGACATGAAGGCCGAGCGCCTGCGGGGCATGGTCGATGACCTCAGCGAGGCCGCCCGCGAAGACTTCCGCAAGGGCGTCGGCGAGGCCGTGCTGGACCGGGTGCGGGGTTCACGTGGCGACGTGGGCGCAATGCGGGACATCCTCAAATCCGAGGAGTTTGGCGATCGCGTCGCGCTGGCCTTCCCGGACGATCAGTCGTTTGCCCGCTTCATGGATTCGGCCGCGCGCCGCGTCGCCGAGCGTGACGTCAACTCTCGGATTATGGGCGGATCGCCGACCGATCCTCGTCAGGCGGCTCGGGCTGACCTCGAAGCCGAAGGGCCAGACATGCTTGGCGTAATGGGCGACGTCCTGACGGGCGACGTTCGCGGACTGGGTCGAAAGGGCGCAAAGGCGGCGATCGACGCGATCCCCCGGCGCTCGCGCAGCGTCATTGGTGATCCGGAGGCCAATCTCGCGGCTTCAAAGGCGCTGATGGACGAGGACGAGCTGACCGCGCTGCTTAATACCCTCCAGGCCGTCCGCGCCCGAAGGGCACGCCTCGCATCAGTCGCTGGGCGAGCGGCTCCACTTCTTCTGGAGACAGGCGCGGCCCAGTCAGACCCTTGAGAAGGCGGGCGACCGGAAACTGAAGGGCGGCCACGATCACGAAGTAGGGGCCCGCCCAATCGAAGCCTTCGCGACCCATGGCGTAGGCGGACAATGCAAAGAGGGCGGTCAGGAAGGTGTGGCGAAGGACTGATCCCCAATGGATCGGCAACCGTCGCTCGGCGACCTCGAACTCGGCGTCGATGATCTGCTTATCGGACATCCGACCACCCTCTCACACTCGGAAATCCCCATCCAGCCCCGTCGCCCGTCAGGCGATCTGAACTTCCCCACAATCTGACACGAGGTTCCCATGAAACTAGGGATAGGTCTTAGCCTGACCATGCTGCAGGGGGCGGGGGGTGGTGGGGAGCCGCCTTCGACCCTGCCGGATTTCGTCCTCCAGTCCCAAACGACCGCCTTGGCGGCGGCCAAGTCCGCAGCGTCCAACGTCATGTCCACGCGCAAGCAGCGGACAACCGACTATTGGATCAAGAAGCTCAAGGACGCCGGGGTCTGGGCGAAGCTCTCGCATCTGTGGATCGCCGACGACGTGGCGGCCGGGAGCCTGATCAACTGGAAGACCCCGGGGACGGGCAACCTTTCTCAGGTCGGCGCGCCGACCTTCACCAGCATGGTTCAGCCGTTCGACACCTCGTACAACCACACGACGACGGGGCAGGGGCGTGTCGGCTTCCGCTCCACGGCGGCGGCGAACTACGTCGACACGGGCATTCCGCTCAGCAGCATCGACGGCGCCAACTTCAGCTTTGGTTGCTACCTGGGGTCAGGCTCGTCCACGAACTGGGCGGCCGGAGCTGTAGACGCGGTGGCGACCTCCGGAATCCTGATCGGGCCGCGTGGCGCGTCGGGCAACACGATGCAAGCCCGCGCCATGGGCGGCACGGTCAGCACGATCGGGGCGGCGGCCGATTGGGGCAATGGCCAGGCGCTGTTCTCTCTGACGCGTGACAACACCGCGACCTTCCGCGCCTTCCACAACGGCGTGAACGTCGGCGGGGACATCGCCTCGGCGGTTGTCCAGTCCGCGCAGACCACCACTCTGACCTTCCTGAAGGCCAACACCCTGACGGCGGTCACCGACCGTCCGCTGATGGCCGCGTTCCTGGGGACGCATCTCACCGACGGCGACATGGAGCTGCTGTATCGGGCGATCCGCTCGGTGCTGGAGAACAACCAGTTCGGCGACGTGCTGATCCACGAGCCGGGCTATCAACCGCAAGCGCCGAGCGCTGACGTGGTTGTCTATGGCTGGACCGCCCAGGGCGTCCTGGCCGCCTATGAGGCCAAGCGGCAAGGCAAGTCGGTGATCATGGTCGGCGGCTGGCGCGACCGCACCGTGGCGCAGATCGGCGGCATGATGGCCAATGGCCTCGGCCGCACCGATCTGGAAGGCCCCACCTACAGCGTGGTCGGCGGCCTGACGCGCCTGTTCTTCAAGCGCGCGAACTCGATCAACGACGTTGCGACCCCGACGGCCACCAACATCGTGCCGATGACCGCGAACTGGCTGCATCGGCAATCCCTTGATCCGGCGCGGACTGGCGGGCTCGACATCGAACTGTTCGCCGCCAATGGCGTCGCGTCGGTGCAGAAGACCGGCGCGAAGATTACCTCGCTCACGACGGTCGACGGGCGAACCTTCTCCGCCGCGCAGTTCATCGACGCCTCGTATGAAGGGGACCTGATGGCGGCGGCCGGTGTGTCGTTCAACATCGGGCGCGAGGCCAAGGTCGCCGGCGGCGAGAGCATCAACGGCTATCGCGGCACTCTCACGGGCAACGGATCGAACAAGCACCAGTTCACCAAGGACCCGAACGGCTCGGCGCTGCCCGCCTACACCATCGACTCCTATGTCGTGCCTGGAAATCCCGCCTCGGGATTGCTCTACGGTGTTGGGGTCAAGCCTGTCCGAGCTGATGGCGCGGCCGATGCGCAGACCCAGGCCTTCACCTTCCGTCTTAGCCTGACCAACAGCCAGGCGCGGCGGGTGCCGTTCTCGGCGGTGGCTCCGGCCGGATATGCGCGGAGCAATTACGAGGCGCTGGGCCGGTTGGCGGCGGCGATGACGGCCGGCGGTCAGAACTTGGCGGAAGCCGATTGGGGCAACTTCGCCGCGGTCGGAACCGGGACCTACGACCTGAACAACCAGGGCGGCATGTCGATGGACTTCATCGGCGAGAGCAACGCCTACGTGGCCGCCACGACCTACGCTCAGCGGGAGGTGTCGTGGAAGGCGCACGAAGCCTGGGTGCGCGGGATCATGCACTACATGGCCGTCGACACTGACAGCCGGATCGTTGGGACGGCGGCGCGCACCTCGGTGCAGGCCTATGGCTATCCCTGCGACCACTACATGGACCCGCACCCGAACGACCTGCCGTACTTCCCCACCCAGCTCTATGTCCGTGAGCACCGGCGGATGGTGAACGACTTCGCGTTCAACGCCGACGACATGAAGGCCGCCGACGGGACGGCGCCGCGCTCGACCCACACGGTCGCGGTCGCCTCCTATCCGCTGGACAGCCACCACGGCCAACGGTTCGACGACGGCGGGCGGATCTGGAACGAGGGGCAGATCCTCGACGGAACCGCTGGCGGGGCCGATCTCATGGCTCCGCTGCCTTATGAGATCTACGTGCCCCGCGCCTCGGAATGCACGAACCTCGCCACCCTCTTCGCCGTCGCCTGCACCCACACTGCGTTCGGCGCGATCCGCATGGAGCCGACCGCGATGTGCGCCGGCCAATCGATCGGCATGGCCGCAGCCATCGCCATCGAAGAGGGCTGCACGATCCAAGAGGCCGGCACGACCCTCTACGCCAGCCACCTTCGCCCACGCCTGCTCGCCAGTCCGACCCTGACCGGCGAACAGGTCCCCGTGCTTCCGCAAGTCAACTGATCGGAACCCCGATGAACAAGCTTGAGGCTCTGTCGATGATCCGCGACGGCGTTGACGCGCTGATCGCACTGGAGACGCCGCAGGTTGAGCCTGCGCCGGTCGATCCCGCGCCTGTCGACCCGGCGCCAGTTGACCCCGTTCCTGTGCCGGTCGATCCGGTGACGCCCGCCATCCCGCCGCCCACCTTGATCGCTGACAAAGACGCGCTCTGGAAAGCGAGCCAGGCCGCGAAGGGCGGCGAGGTCTTCCTGCTGGCCCCCGGCGTCTGGTCCGGCATCCTGATCCGGGGCGTGAAGGGCGCGACCTTCCGGGGCCAGCCTGGTGTGATCATCAAGGATCTGAACGTCCAGGGGAGCGGCGACCTGACCTTCGAAGACCTGGAGTGCTTCGTCGAGCAGGGCGGGACCGGCGATCCGTTGAAGTTCACCTCGGTGGCGGGCCTGACCCTGCGCGGGCTCTACGTCCACTCCGAGGGCGATGATCCGGCCAAGTGGGTCTCCGGCTGCACCATCCGCAACTGCACCGACGTGGCGGTCCTCGATGGCCGCTGGGACCGCCTCGCCAACGCTGTCCAGTACCTCGACAACGACCGGATCCAATTCGCCGACAACCGCTTCACCAACATCCGCATGGACGGGATCAGGGGCGGCGGGAACTCCAACGTCGTCATCGAGCGCAACCACTTCACCGACTTCCGGCCGCTGACTGGCCGCAAGGGCTTTGAAGACGACCACGGTGACGCCATCCAGGTCTGGACCTCGAACACCACCAAGAGCGCTGAGAATATCCAGATCCGCGACAACGTGGTGGTGCAGGGCGAAGGTGGCGCGGTCCAGGGCATCTTCGCCACGATGCAGACCAGCCACCGCTACAAGAACGTCGAGATCAGCGACAATCTGATCATCGGCGGCCTGACGAACGCCATCATGGTCACGGGCGCAGACGGCGTGCTGATCGCCCGCAACGCCGTGGCGGCGGTGGGCGCGAAGAGCTGGATCCGGCTAGAGAACCTGACCGGCCTGGCCCTCACCGACAACCAATCCACCGACTACTACAAGGCCGGCAAGGTGGAGGTCGTTGCTGAGGCCAACAACACAAAGCTCCCCGCCGTGATCGACGGTGGCGCGGCGCTGCTGGCCTCGCGACGGGTGGTTTAGGCTGGGCGCACGGAGCGCCGGCGACGCACTGCAGTTCCGACGGCGCCAAAGCCGATGATCATCATCGCCCAGGTCGCCGGCTCTGGAACTCCTCGTGCAATCCCCGATGCGGAAAAGTCGGAGAAGCCGAACCGCGTGTAGGTTTGATACGAAGCGTCGCCGACCTTCAGAATGAAGTAGCCGCGCAGGGGGTCGGAGTACGGGCTCGCCAACTTGAAGATGCCGTCCGCACCAATCTGTCCGAGCACTCGGTTCGGCCCAGCGAGATAGACGTCGAGCCCTGGAGCGCCGGTGACGGTTAGGGAGTTGATGGTGAAGTCGTCGAGCAGGTGTCCGACGCGGAGCGCGATTACGCTGTTGAGCGCCACCGGTTCAAACGTGACTTCCTGGCCGGCGTACTCCGGCGCTTTGAAAACGGTCCACGCGAATGGGCCTCCCTCTGGGCCCGCAGTGTTCGGAAGAACGACCGCAGCGTGCGCGGACCCCGTGAAGACCATGAAAGCGACAGCTAGTGCCGCAGCGGTGAATTTGGTCATGATGCTCTCCCTAGAGCGGCGTGAGCCAACTCACGCGCTGGAGACTTGTCAAAGTAGATCGCACAGGCCGAGCGTTTCACCCGACGACGACGGATCGCAGCGCCACTGAGGCCAAATCCAACGATCATCATCGCCCACGTGGAAGGCTCCGGCACATTCGACACCAGGGCATGGCCGTGAGCGGCAAAGCTGGTGACGTCAAATTCCTCTAAGCCGACTGTAAGTCTGAAATAACGGGGGAAATCGCCGTCCCAACTCGAACCTGAGAACACGAATGAGCCGTCGGCGGCGGTCTGTCCAACGACACTGGTCCAGGTATGCGACCAGAGCCGAACGTTGGTGAATGGCTTGGCGTTCTCAATCACCATGCCGTCAATCGTAAGGCCGCTCGTGTACCAGTCGAAGTAGAGATCCGTGATGCCGCTGAATGTTGCGGTGGTGAAGGTAAGGGGTTCACCCTGCTCACAGGTAGAGCAATGAAAGAAGAGTCGACCCGCGTCGCCGTACTGTGAGGCAAAGGGTGCCATCACAACTGCGGCGCTAGCTGCGCCTCCCCACGACAACGCGATTGCGGCTACAGCTGCGCCGATCATCTTGAACATTTAAAGCCTCCCCAGGTTGGCGTTAACCAAACGCCAGCGTAGCGGCGAAGTCAATTCGACAACCGCTGATAGGCGAGTGGGCCAGCCCTCGCATCTTTGCCCACCAAGCGAGTGCCCTGGAGCGGAGCGGCCGGTCAGCGGACGTTTTGCTTTCACGTTGAGCTAGGCAGCCGCCCCTGCAGAACGCCGACGACGTATGGCCGAGCCGGCCAAACCGAAGCCGATGATCATGGTGGCCCAGGTGGCGGGCTCCGGTACGGCTGCGAAGTCGCTAACCGAGAGCGTCGCGCTATATGGCGAGCCCAGCGACGTCACGCGGAAGTAGCCGTCGAAAATCCCGCTCTGCGGGTCGTAGTGGAAACTACAGTCGCCGAGCGTCGCGGCAGTGCACGGCTTGTCGAAGCCACGAGGCGTGGAAAGGTGGCCGATCGCGAGACTTGGTGTGACCTGTGAGAGGCATCCATTGGAAACGCCGCAGTCGTAGACGAGCAGGTATTCGTTTCCGGTCACGCCACCGATGCTGTCGTCCCACCAAGTCGCTCGCCCGTCGACGTAACCAGTGAGTGTCGCATCGATGAGTTCAAGGCCAACTAAGCTTAGCGTGGCGGTCGCCCTGTTGCCTTCGGTTGGCCAGTCAAAGCTGCCGCTGCCGTAGATGTATCCGCCCGCATCAGGTGCGGACAGATCCAGGTTGATGATCTGAGCAGCCGCCGCTGGCGACGAAATGAGCGCCACGGCTGCGACCACGGCACCGAACTCTTTGAAACTGAACATTAGCGTCCTCCCATCTTGGGACAACACGCCACAGGCGAGTTCGCTGTCAACGGCTAGTAGCGACCCGCCGTCCGCGCCGCCGCGCCCCTTAAACCACCACCCTCGAGCGGAGTGAACGCCCGATGCAAGTCCACGAAGTCCTGCCGGAGGCAGGGGCGATGACCGCCCGCACGCTGCCTGGTGTCGCCGGCGCGGTCGGAACAGCGATGTCAGGAGAGTTGATGATGAGCTTCGCCATAGGCGCGTTCACGCTCGTCTTCCTCTTCTTGCAGATCGCTCACCTGATCTGGAAATGGCGGCGTGACGCCGCGCGACAGGAGATCACTCCATGAGCACGGCAAGCAACGCCATCAGGGCCGGGGCCAGCCTCGCGGCCATCTTCGGCGCCCTCGCGCTCGCCGCGCCCGGCCTTGTCGAGGACGAGGGTTGGGTGACGGCCAGCTACAACGATCCGGCCCATGGCGCAGCCCTGCCGACGGCCTGCGCCGGCGTCACGGGCGCCAAGTACGGCGTCCAAGCCGGGAAGCGCTACAGCCAGGCCGAATGCGAGACGATGACGGCGAAAGCTATGCTCGACCATGCTCTGGCGATCCAGCACTGCACGCCGGCCGGCCTGCCGCTCAAGACGCACGCGGCCTTTATCCGCTTCACCTACAACGTAGGTGCCACGAAGACCTGCGCGTCGACGCTGATGAAGAAGGCCAGGGCGGGTGACCTTCGCGGGGCCTGCGCCGAAATCCCGAAATGGAAGTACGCCGCCGGCCGGGAGTTCCCCGGCCTGGTCAAGCGTCGTGTGCGCGAGCGCGCCCTTTGCGATGCGGGGCTGTCATGAGGATCCGTCTCCCAGCCTTCTCGTCCGTGCAGATCGCACTCGCTGGGCTGATCGTCATCCTGATCGGCCTCGTGTGGATCAACCACGACCGCGTCCAGCGCGCCAACGAACGGGTCCGCGCCGCCGAGACCCAGGCCGAGCTCAACGCGGCCGCTGTTCAGCAGCTCGACCACTTCACAACCACTACGACCGTCATCCGAGAGAAAGCCCAGGAGGCTGAACGTGTTGTCCAATCTGCACCGGGCGCAGGCGCGCCGCTTGACCCTGACAATCGCAGCGTTGTCTGCGCTGAGCTTGAGCGCGTGCGCGGGAGCGCCGTCTGCACAGATTAAGGTTCCGACGACCTTCCGTCAGGCGTGCGCCGGCCCGACGTCGCCGATGCGAACCGCCGGTGACAAGGACGCCTTGTTGGTCCGCTATGAGGGCGCGCTGGGGGCCTGCGAAGCGAAGCGGAAGGGGGCCGTCGCCCTAATCGACGCCGCCGCGCCCAAACGGCCGTGGTGGGATTTCCGCAAGCCAGACAGTTGACGAATTTCGAGTTCGTCCTCGGCGTCATCACGATCGCTGCGATTGGCCCACTGGCTGCGGCGGTGATCTGGACGCACTGGCAGCGGAAACGCTGACCGCAACAAGTGCAGATCTTGCACCAGTTGGCCCCTCGCTTCGGCGGGGGATGTTTTTACTTGGTCGCAGCGGCTCGCGAGTGGCGGTCTTCAAGCACCATCGCTCGAGCATTCAGCTCCGAAACATCATCGCGGATGCTGCGCACGTCCTCCATGATCGTGCGTTGCCCTTGAGCTAGCCGTTCCTCTGATTGGTTGATGCGATCGCTCAGGGCAAATCCACCCCCGATCAGACCAGCCATCGCGATCACAGCACCTAGCAGCGCGACGATGTCGCCGACCCGCCAAGTGGGTGGTTTTGTGAGGTGATCGAACTTGGAGTTCAAGGCGTCCATCTGCTTAACCAGCAGACGGTAATCAGCGCCGGATGGATTAAGTTCCGAAGGCGGCACGGTCTTTGCGAAGTCAGTCGGCGGCGTGGAACCGCTACCGTTTTTGGGTGCAGACTTAGCCATTCGGCACCGCCTGCTTGTTCGCGATCCACTCCCAGACATTGTTAGGAGCGAAGCCGTAGTAGCCGTTCACCATGGTGACGACCGCCGAGAACGGGGATTGCTCGCCCATAGTGGTCGGCATGCCCAGCAGGCCCGCAACTTCTTGCGCGGTCCCGCGGCCGGCGATCAGCCAAGCGTTGTCAGAAAGGCGGATGTTGTCGTTCGGAAACCGTTCCGCAACAGCCGCGCCGGCCACTTCGGCCCTATCGGTGGCGATTACGGTGTAGACGTTCATAGAACTATCGAGGTCCCCCAAGCGTAGCTTTACAAATGGTCGATGCGTTGCCCCTGTCAACCAGTGGTCGCGCTTGGCGACACGTCGGAGCCGCGCTGCACCAGTTGGTCGGGGGCAGAATGCTTCGCCGAACCGGGACAGGTCGTCGGTACCCGCAACTCATATAGTCGGCCTATAGTCCGAATATAGTTCGGAAATCAGCCTCTGCTCCGTCACGGTCGCGGAGTTGGAAGCCTCTGCAGATTTGCCCGTTCCCTTCACCGGGGGCGGGCTTTTCGTTTGAGGATTGTTCATCGCTCTGTCGTTCACTGACGCCATGGGGAAGTTCGGCAGGCGTGGGCGAAGCACGGGACAGGGCGGGGTCAAGGTGCCACGCGCTCGGCTGCTTCTGGAAGCGGGCGTGGTCTTCGCGCTCGCCCTCGGCGCGACACTCTACGCGCTCACGCCGAAAGCACCTGGCCGCGCGGAGGTGAACGCCTTCGTCGATGAGCGAGCGACCGATCAGCACTTCTCCGGCTGCGATGCTGCGCGGGCGGCGGGCAGGGAGAACATTCCTCGCTGGGACCCAAGCTATCGCGAGCACATGGATGGTGACGGCGATGGCCTGGCGTGCGAGCCCATCCGTTACTAGTCGAGGCTCTGATTGGTCAGAGATCAGCCGCGTCGATGAAGACCGTCCCGTTGGGCTCCAGCTCGCCCTTCGAGTGCTTGGCGTTGGCGAGGGCGGCGAAATGGGCTCGGTTGTTGTGGAAGCCGCCGGTCAGAAGCGCGGCGGCGCGTGAAACGGCGACGACGACAACCCCGCCGGCGCCCACCATCCGAAAGCGGAAGGCGTCGCTCTCGTTCGCCTTTTCCTTCATGTCGATCAGCGCCATTACGAGCCCTCGTTTTCGGACTGGCGCTTGTGATCCGATTCTGTTGCGTCCTGGGGCACCGTCGCCACTGCGTTGTTAAGGCGGAATTAGGGTCCTCCGCTCCAGCAAGTCGTATGATCAAGAGTAAGAACTTTGCTGGACTGCTGGCCGTTTCCCTCCTTTCGGCCTGTGGTCGGCCCGATGGAGGCACCGACAGCGTTCCTCCGGCAAACGCGACGCCAGCGGCTAGTGAGGCCCACCCTCTACCGAAATCTGACACGGAGTTTCTCGACGGCATTGTCGCCTCGGGACAGACATTGGGGTGGATGAAGACGCTCAAAACTCTTCATCCGGCCGAGTACCAGCGACTCAACGCAAAACTGGAGCCGATGGCCCGGCGCTCCACTGACATGCCCGCGGAACGTTTAGCGATGGCCAGGGAGGTCGAGCCCTTCATGAGGGAGCAAAAGCAGCAACTTGGCCGCGCGCCTGACCGCGAGTTGAAGGAATGGCTTCGTCGATCGACTACGGTGGCTGAGCGTCTTTTGAAGGAAGATCCCCAGGCTTGCACAGATGTCTTCCAGGGGCGCTTGGATCCAGCAATTCAGCTGCCAGACGCAACCTGGGCCGCCATGTCAGATGCGACTGAGCAGCTTCTGATCGCCGCTCAAGAGGCCAAGGTGCGGCCCCAAACCCGGGAACTATCACCTCTTGAACTCGCGGACGTTGTGGAGTGGCGGGAGGAGATGAAGAGGCGAGGAGCGTCAGATGAGATGTTTGCTATTCTGTCGGATCCCGCCCGTAAGGCGGCCGCAACGCCATACGAGCTATGCCAAACCCGTATCGCTATGATGGAGGCAGCTCAGCACCTCCGACCGAACCTGACTGCGAAAATCGTGCTGGCGCTTCTTTCGAGCGCCAAGCCTGCTTCTGGGCCGCGGGTACCGAACTAGTTGGTTGGGACATCAGGAGCGGCGAAGGCAAAGCTCCGTGAAATCAGATCGCGTCTGGTCGCCCCAGGAAAATCGCGACAGCGACGGGCTGCGGGCCAACCTTCTCGATCGCCTCCGCTAACTCTGCGTGGGTGGCGTCTAGGGCTTCGGTGACTTGCTTGACTTGGGCTGCATCGGCGAGGTCGATGGGCTCGTGCGGGTCGAAGTTCTTCGGCTCGTCGGGTCGCATGGCGATCTCCCGGTGATGTCCCCCGAGGGGGCTATAGCGCGTGGAGCCTTGGGCCGTTCCGCTAAGTTGAACACAAGCATCTTGGACACCCGCAGGACCCGCTCGGCGTCGCGTGCAGGGAGCGGCTGATGGCCAGGCTCTTCGTGGTGGAAGACGGCGGCGAGATCCCGCTTGTCCACGGCCTGGCCGCAGGCCTTGCAAGGATAGAAGTGGCCGGCCTCGCTCGCAGGCTCGCCGCGCACGCGCTGACCGACATAGCCGAATCTCGGATCGAGCATGGAACGCTCCCTTCTCAGGGTGATTCGACTCATCAGAGGCGAGGAGGTTCCCAGGTGGCGAGAAAACAGCAGGGCGTGCGGCCAAGGCAGCCGACCGAGTTTCAGGCGCTCCAGCATCCGCGCTTGGTTGCCAAGCCACCCGATGGTGGGACGTGGGTCCATGAGATCAAGTTCGACGGCTACCGTGTGCAGATCCATGTCCTGGCCGGCGCGGTAACGATCTTCACCCGTAACGGCCACGACTGGACCGCCAAGTTCCCCGAGCTGGCCCAGGACTTCGGAGAGCTGCCCGACTGCATCCTCGACGGGGAACTCTGCGCCATCAACGCCGATGGCCACCCGGACTTTTCAAAGCTTCGGGCCTCAATATCGCCCGGCAAGACGGGCCGCCTGGTCGTGTTCGTCTTCGATATCCTTTGGGGGAAGGGCGAGGACGCGAGGCCCTACAGCTGGAAGGGTCGGCAGCACATCCTGGAAGAGGTCCTGGGCGTCAGCCAAAGCGACCGGATTCGCGACGTCGAGCACTTCGAACTGCACGGACCGTCGCTGCTCGCCAGCGCCTGCGCCATGAACCTCGAGGGGATCGTCTCGAAGCGCGTGGACGCGACCTACGGCGCCGGCCGTGGCGACAACTGGGTCAAAGCCAAGTGCCGTCCCAGCCAAGAGGTGGTGATCGGCGGGTTCAAGATGGAGCCGCACCGGCCGTTCAAGGGCCTGCTCGTGGGCGTCTATGATCGCGGGAAGCTCTCCTATGCCGGATCGATCCAGGCAGGGTTCGGCGCCGACAAGTCGCTGCTGTCACGTCTCCAAGCGCTAGAGACTGACGCCTCGCCCTTCGTCGGGGGCGAAGCGCCCAAGAAGACGTCCGAGATTCACTGGGTCCGGCCGGAGCTCGTCGCCGCAGCCGAGATCGCCGAGTGGACCGCGAGCGGGAAACTGCGTCAGGCCAGCTTCAAGGGCCTGCGCGAGGATAAGAGGCCGGAAGAGGTCATCCGGGAACGTGCCAGCAAAGGTGTGAGATTGTGACTACCTCTCCGCCTAGGAGCGTAGCTTTAGGTCGGCCATAGTCTTCCAATGGAACTCGACCTTCTTCTGATCTCGGAATGGACCACGGGCCGCTCTGACGACGCTCTTCACGTCGCTCTTATTGTAAAAACGGCCGACGGCGAGGAACTGGCAATTGCGCTGCCGGCCGAGACTGCAATCGCGCTGGGCGAGGAACTGGCGGCGCAAGGGCTTCGTCAGCTCGCGGGGCGCGGGGCGCTCAACTAAGCTGCGGCAACCTGATCCGGCGCGCGACCGCGAGCAATCACCTTCAACGAACCCTCGCGCAGCGGCCGCTGCAATGCCCTAGCCTCGCTCCACGGGGCGGTCAGCCAAGTCTCGCATTCCTCCGGCGTCGTCAGGATCACCGGCATGGCTTTGTCGTGGACCGCTCCGACCTCGGCGTTCGCGTCGGTCGTGAGGAAGGCATAGAGGTCGCACGTCTCCCAGCCGGTCTTGATCTTCCGAACGCAGCCGTAGTCGAGGGTGTGGACGCCAGCGAAGTAGGCGAGGGGCTGATCGTCGGCGAGCGCGAACCAGACGTTCTCCCGTGACCCGCCGACCTGATCGGGTTCGGCGAAGCCAGTCAGCGGCACTAGACAGCGGTTCTCGATGCCGAGGTAAGGCGCCCAGTGGCGGCTATCGGTGTTCCGAACATTGGTCGTGCCGCCGTCCGGCTCCATCTTCAGAAGCTCGGGGAAGTCGACGTCCTTGCCCTTCGCGCGGAGCTTGTTGGCCCGGTTCTCGGCGGCCCTGAACAGCGCCTGTTTCGAGCTCGGCATTCCCCAGCGCGAGAAGGCTGCGCGGTGGCGGCCCTCAGCCGTCCGGACCACGATTGGTGCGCGGTAGTCTGGAAAGAGCTGTTCCTTCCACGTCAGATCGACGTTCGATGTTCCGTCAGCAGCGCCAGCCGGCAGGTCCAGCACTTCGTCGAGGAACTTCTCGTGAGCCGAGGCCCAGCCGAAGATGTCGCCCTTGAGGATGTAGTTGTTGCACATGGCCTGAAGCTTGGCGCCGGATCGCGCTCAAATCCAGACCTCGGCCTTTCCGACCTGATGGCACTTACTGCAGCGGAGCCGGCGGCGGACGTCGAACGGTGTGGCGTCAGCCCCAAAGAGAGTGAGGGCGTCCCGGTGCGAGAAGCTGCCCTCGTGCCCACAGGCGCACTTCGTCCTCAGGATGGTGTTGAACGACATCATGTTGCCGAGGGTTTCGTACTTGGTCATCGACCAAAGCCGGCCTTCTCCCGAGCGACGAGAGCCGCGTGAGCCGCCCGCTGCTCGGCCTGGCGCCGCTCTGATGTCCCAGGCGGCCGGCCTTGGCGCTCGTCGGCCATGTCGAGGGTAGAGGGGAGTATCTCGATCTTGCCATCCCGGCCGTGGGCGCCGCAGGTCGTGCATCTGACCTTCCGCTGAGCTTCCTCGCAGGTCACGTCGCCGAACTTGGCCAGGATCTCGTCATGCGGAACGTAGGTGGTGAACCGCGTGCAGCCGTGGCCGTGACACCAGATCACGAGGCCGGTCTTCAGAGCTGCCATGCGGGCGACGGAGGCGGACATTCGGCGAGCATGAACAGACGCGGAACATCTGAGTCAAGGAACCACAAGATGTGGAGGCAAGTCGCACGTGCGACTTGAGCCAAGTCGCACGAAACCCGGAATGTTCCTGTGAACTTCCGAGACCACCTTTGAATTTCCGAGGAAATTTGGTGGGTGCAGTAGGATTCGAACCTACGACCCGCTGATTAAGAGTCAGCTGCTCTACCAACTGAGCTATGCACCCAAACCCGTTACGCCATAAGGCCTTTCGAGTTTTCCGATGAGGGTCTGGAGAGATCGTTTTGAGTGATCTTTCGTCGGCCCCCGCTCGGGAGGCGTTCTACTAGCCGCCCTTTTCGAGCTTTGCAAGCGAAGCTGACAGAACAACTCCGTTCGATGTGGATTTCCGCGGCGCTTTGGAAATTCTATCGGCAAATCAATGGGTCGGCTTGGGGCGTCTGGCACCCAATATGGGCCGTAGGAGCCCAGGGTGCGCTTCCGATTCATCTAAACAGACTCGCCCACAGGGGTTAGGAACGTACCTGGACCCAGGTAGCTTGAGGAAAAACCATGGCTAGGCGAGACCTCACCGGAGCGGTGGATTTCAAATACCTGGAGGACTTCACGGCGGGTGATGGCGAAGTCATCGACGAGGTGTTGAGCCTTTTCCGAGAGCAGGCCGCGATCTGGTCGACCCTGCTTGATCCGGAGGCCGAGGGCTGGCGCGACGCCGTCCACACCATCAAGGGCGCGGCGCGGGGGATCGGGGCCTTCCATCTCGGCGATGCTTGCGCGCTCGCCGAGGCGGAAGGGGCCGGGGGGCTGGACGCCGTGCGCAACGCGATGGACGCCGCCCTCGGCGACGTCGCGGCCTATGCGCACGAGCGTGCGCTTCAGTCCTTGCGCACGCCGCGGAGCTGATCCCAGACGCCGAACTCATAGGCGATGCAGCGGTCGATCAGCATGCGCCACACCGGTTCGGCGATCTCCTCGGAGAGACCGGCGTCGCGGGCCGCGGCCTTGACCTTGGTGACCACGTCCTCGATGCGGGCCGTGTCGAGCACAGCGTGGCGTTCGACCTTGATGCGGGCGGCGGCGTCCATGTAGCGCTGCCGTTCGGCCAACATGAGCACCAGGGCGCGGTCCAGAGCGTCCACGCCCTTGCGGACGTCGAGCATGGTCTCGCAGTCGGCCGGAAGCGGCCGCTCGTCAGTGGTAATGTTCATAGGGCTCTAGGACTAAATCCCGGCGCCGTTGTCCAGCGCTCTCAACGCCATTTCGTGCGCTTCGGCCTCGGCGGCGATCCAATTGATGAAGGCCTTCACCTGGGGCAAGCGCCCCTTGGCCTTCGGATGGACCACGTAGTAGGCGAAATCCACCGAGGTCGAGATCTGCAGCGGGGTGATCAGGCGTCCGGCGTCGAGATCGGCCTGGGCCAAGGTCCGCTTGGCTAGCGCCACCCCGCGGCCGTTCACTGCAGCCTCGATCACTAGGCTGGATTGGTTGAAGCGCGGGCCGCGAGCGCCGTCGACGCCGCGCAGGCCGCGAGCGGCCAGCCACATGGTCCAGTCGGGGCAGCTGTCGTCCGGCTCGGGCGAGCCGTCATGCAGCAGGATGTGGTTGGCCAGATCGGACGGGATGTTGAGAGGATTGGTCTCGGCAAGGGCGGGGCTGAGCACCGGGATGACCGTTTCGCCGATCAGTCGGCGAACCTCAAGTCCGGGATAGCGGCCGGCGCCGTAGCGAATCGCGATGTCGACTTCACCGGCGGTGAGATCGACCAGTTCCAGGCCGGCCGACAGCCAGACGTCGACATGGGGATGCAGTTCCTCGAACCGGCCCAGCCGGGGAACTAGCCACTTGGCGGCGAAAGACGGCGCGGCGGTCAGGGTGAGCCGGCGCCCGTCGACCGCAGCGGTCAGCATCGAGGCGGCCTCGGCCAACCGGTCGAAGGCCTCGCGCAGGGCGGGTAGGGCCGTCTGGGCCGCGTCGGTCAGCAGCAGGCCTTTGGGGGTGCGCTTGAAGAGCGCGGCGCCCACATAGTCTTCGAGGTTCTGGATCTGCTGGCTTACGGCTCCCGGGGTGACCGACAGTTCGTCGGCCGCCCGAGAGAAATTCAGGTGACGCGCAGCGGCCTCGAACGCCCGAAGGGCGTTGAGGGGCGGCAATCGGCGGCGGTCCGCATTACGCTCCATCGAGTTTTCCTGACACCCCCGGCAGAAGTACTTGGGTTGCGAATTGGGCCTTTCACGACCAATTTGCAACCGTCCACCGAGGTATCGGCCCTTTTCGTCGGCGGATAAGAAGCGACGGGGCGGGTGCAAGCCCGTCCCGCTCTGTTTTCAAGTTCAGTGTTTAGAGAAGCTAAAACCGATGTCGCATCGCAAGCCCAAAAATGGGGAGAGCCAGCGTCTCGTCCTCCTGGGCGGCGAACGCAAGCGCCCGGTCGGCGCGGTCTGGCTGGTCGGCGCGGGTCCTGGCGACCCCGAATTGCTGACCATCAAGGCGTTGAAGGCGTTGCAGGCCGCCGAGGTGGTGGTTCACGACGGCTTGGTCTCGGACGAGATCCTCGATCTGGCGCCCGGTGCGGCGCGGCGGATCTCGGTGGCCAAGCGCAAGTCCCGGCACTCTTACGCCCAGGACGAAATCAATCGCATGCTGGTGGCTTTCGCACAGGAAGGCCTGAACGTCGTGCGGCTGAAGGGGGGCGACCCGTTCATCTTCGGACGTGGCGGCGAGGAGCTGGAAGCCTGCCGCGAAGCTGGCGTCGAGTGCCACATCATTCCTGGCGTGACCGCGGCCCTGGCCGCGAGCGCCAACGCCGGCGCGCCGCTGACGCATCGTGGGGCGGCTCAGGCGGTGACCTTCGTCACCGGCCATGCGGCTGCGGGCGCTGAACCTGACCTGGACTGGACCAGCCTGGCCAAGGCGAACCAGACCGTCGTGATCTATATGGGCCTGTCGACGGCGCCGGGCATTTCGGCGCGCTTGATCGAGGCTGGGCGCGTGGGTGCAACCCCGGCCCTGATTGTCGAAAACGCAAGCCGCGCTGATGAGCGCCGCATCACCACTACCCTCGCCGGTCTGCCACAGGCTGCCGCCGACGTCGCGGGCCCGGCCCTGTTGATCGTCGGTGAAGCCATGGCGCTGGCGCAGTCCACTGATATTGAAATTGTCTCACAAGTCGAAGCTCGGGGCCGCGAGCGGGAAGTGAAGTTATGAGAGCTTTGACCGGAAACCGCCTCACTGACGGGGATGTCGTTTTCTGGAAGGCCGGCGTGTGGGTGGAGCGCTTCGTGGATGCCGAACTCTTTGCCGACGCTGAGAGCGGGGAGGCCGCGGAAGCCTCCGCCAAGAGCCAGCAGACCGTGGTGGTCGATCCCTATCTGATCGACCTAGTCGAGAGCGAAGGCCTGTGGGCGCCGTTGAGCTATCGCGAACGCCTGCGCGCCCTTGGGCCGACCAATCACTTGCATCATGGCAAGCAGGCCGAAGGCGGCGCCGCCATCGAGGCTCTGCAAAATGCGTCTGGCGCGGCCCGTTCGACCGGCCGCGTCAACTTGATTAAGCGCTAAGAGGGGAGAGGGCATGTATCAGTACGACACCCTCGATAAGGAATTCCTGGCCGACCGTGCCGCGGAGTTCCGTGAACAGGTTGCTCGCCGCTTGGTTGGCGAGATTACCGAAGACCAGTTCAAGCCGATCCGGCTGATGAACGGGCTCTATCTTCAGCTTCACGCCTACATGCTGCGCGTCGCGATTCCCTACGGCTCGCTGAACCCTGTGCAACTGCGCGTCCTGGCCGATATCGGCCGCAAGTACGACAAGGGCTACGGCCACTTCACCACCCGTCAGAACCTGCAGTTCCACTGGATCAAGCTGGCCGATACGCCGGAGATCCTCGATGCCCTGGCGGCGGTGGACATGCACGCCATCCAGACGAGCGGCAACTGCATCCGCAACACCACCTCCGACCCCTATGCGGGCGCCACGGCCGAGGAGATCGACGATCCGCGCGTCTGGGCCGAGGCGATCCGCCAGTGGTCCAGCCTGCACCCGGAATATTCGTTCCTGCCCCGCAAGTTCAAGATCGCTATCACTGCGGCGGCCAAGGACCGGACGGCGGCGAAGGTCCACGATATCGGCCTGATGCTGCGTCGCGGACGCGACGGGACCATGGGGTTCGAGGTGATCGTCGGGGGAGGTCTGGGGCGCACGCCCTATGTCGGCCCGACCATCAAGGAATTCCTGCCCGCCAACCGGCTGATGTCCTACCTGGACGCCATACTGCGAGTTTTCAACCGCCACGGCCGCCGGGACAACAAGTACAAGGCCCGGATCAAGATCCTGGTCGCGGCTCTGGGCGCGGAAGAATTCGCCCGTCAGGTCGAGGAGGAGTGGAGCAAGGTCGGGACCGCTGGCGATTTGCCGGACACCGAGATCGCCCGCATCCGCGGCGCCTTCGCGCCGACCGCCTTCGACAGCCTGGTCAACCGCTCGGAAGTCTTCGAGGCCGCCAAGGCCGCCGATCCGGCGCTGGCCCGGTTCGCCCGCAACAACCTGCGTGAGCACAAGCGGGCCGGCTACACCATCGTCGAGATCTCGCTGAAGGGGATCGGCGACACCCCCGGCGACGCCACCTCCGACCAGATGGACGTCGTCGCCGATCTGGCCGAACGCTATGGTCAGAACGACATCCGCGTGACCCACGAGCAGAACCTGGTTCTGCCGCATGTGAAGCTGGACGATGTGCCCGCGGTGTTCGCGGCGCTGAAAGCCGCGGGTGTCGGCACGCCGAACATCAACCTGATCTCCGACATCATCGCCTGCCCGGGGCTGGACTACTGCGCCCTGGCCAACGCCCGGGCGATCCCGATCGCCCAGGACATCGCCCGCACCTTCGCCGACCAGGACCGCGCCGAGTTGATCGGCGAGCTGAAGATCAAGATCAGCGGCTGCATTAACGCCTGCGGTCACCACCATGTCGGCCACATCGGCATTCTGGGCGTCGATAAGAAGGGTGAGGAATTCTACCAACTCACCCTGGGCGGATCGGGCGCCGAGGATGCGGCCGTGGGTTCAGCGCTCGGCCCGGCCTTGCCGGCCGACCGCGTGGCGCCGGCTATCGACATCCTGGTCGACGTCTATCTGCGTGAACGCGCTGAGGGAGAGCGTTTCCTGGACACCTTCCGCCGCACTGGCGTCACTCCCTTCAAGGAGGCTGTCTATGCCGACGCGCATTAAGCTGATCGACGGCGAGTTCTCCCTGGTCGAAGACCCCTTCACCCATGTGAGCGATGACCAGGACCTGCCGCGCGGCGATCTGATCATCTCGCTGACCCGGTTCCAGAACGAGGGCGAACGGCTGCTGTCGGAAGGCCGCGCCGTTGGCGTGCGCCTGGAGCCGGCCGAGGAGGTCGAGGTCCTGGCTTATGATCTGGCGCGCCTGGCGGTGGTCGCCGTGGCGTTCCCCAAGTTTAACGACGGGCGCGGCTATACGGCCGCGCGTCTCTTGCGCGAACGCTATGACTTCAAGGGCGAGATCCGCGCCGTGGGCGACGTCCTGCGCGAGCAGGCCGGGTTCATGGTCCGGGTCGGCATCGACGCCTTCGAACCTGCCGACGGTTCAACGCCGCAGCAGTGGGCTCATGCGGCCCATCGTCAACGTCACGTCTATCAACGCGCCGCCGATCGCCGGACCCCGGCCTTCGCCGAACGGGAGTAGCAAAGCATGGCTTTCGATCAGATCGAGCGTCCGTCGCTGGCGGCCCGGTTGGACGCCGAACTGCGGCATGCCCACCCGGTCACCGTGCTTGAGTCGGCGGTGGAAGCCTTTGGCGACAAACTCGCCATGGTGTCGTCCTTCGGGGCGGAGTCTGCGGTCCTGCTGCACATGATTTCGAAGATCAAGCCGGACACCCCGGTGCTGTTCCTCGACACCGGCATGCTGTTCGGACAGACCCTCGACTATCGAAAGAACCTCGCCGCCCAACTGGGCCTGACCGAGGTCCGTGACCTGCGCCCGCTGTACAACGATCTGGCCGTCGCCGATCCGGACGCCAAGCTCTGGCAGACCGACACCGACGCCTGCTGCAACGTCCGCAAGGTGCTGCCGCTGGATCACGCCCTGGCGGAGTTCGACGCCTGGATCACCGGCCGCAAGCGCTTCCACGGGGGCGACCGCTTGTCGTTGCCGGTGGTGGAGCCGGCTGACGCCCAGGTGAAGTTCAATCCGCTGGCCAACTGGGGCAAGGCGGAGTTGGACGCCTATATGTCCGAACATGACCTGCCCGCGCACCCGCTGGTGGCCCAGGGCTTTCCGTCCATTGGCTGCTGGCCTTGCACCAAGCCGGTGGAGGAGGGCCAGGACGTCCGCGCCGGACGTTGGGCCGGCCAGGACAAGACCGAATGCGGCATCCACGTCGCGCGGGCGCCGGGCGCCGTCGCCAATGTCGGCGGCGACATCTGACCGCTCTTTCAGCTAAAGACGCATCATGACTGACGTAACCACCGTGGCTCCGGCCGTTTCCAAGGCGCGCGGCGCCTTCATGATCGAGACTGTCACCTGGGTTCAGCACTGGACCGACAGCCTGTTCTCGTTCCGCACGACACGCGATCCGGGCCTGCGGTTCTCGTCCGGCCAGTTCGTGATGGTTGGGCTGGAAGTCGACGGCAAACCGCTGGTGCGCGCCTATTCGATCGCCTCGCCGGCCTGGCACGACGAGCTGGAATTCTATTCGATTAAGGTGGCCGATGGCCCGCTGACCTCGCGCCTGCAGAAGATCAAGGTCGGCGACCAGGTGCTGATCGGCAAGAAGCCCACCGGGACCCTGGTGCTGGACGGCCTGAAGCCCGGCAAGCGTCTCTACATGGTCGGCACCGGCACGGGCCTGGCGCCCTGGCTGTCGCTGGCGCGCGATCCGGACGTCTATGAGCGCTTCGACGAAGTGATCGTGACGCACACCGTGCGCAACGTGGCGGACTTGAACTACCGCGAACTGCTGGAAACCGAACTGAGCCAGGACGAAATCCTGGGCGAACTGATCGGCGGCAAGCTGCGCTATTACCCGACCGTGACCCGCGAGCCGTTCAAGACCCAGGGCCGCATCACCGACCTGATCACCTCGGGCAAAATCTTCGAGGACCTCGGCGTGCCGCCGTTGGATCCTGCAGTCGATCGCCTGATGCTCTGCGGCGGTCCATCGGTCCTCGCCGACCTCAAGACCCTGCTGGTCGAGCGCGGCTATGAAGAGGGCTCGCTGGCCTCGCCAGGCGACTTCGTCCTCGAGAAGGCCTTCGTCGAGACCTGACGAAGGCCGCTACCGGCCCTATCGCGTCATTCGACTGACATGCGCCAGGACGAAGTCCGCGCGCGTCTCCACGTCCGCGAGGGGCAGTAGGACCGGTTCGTAGCCCAGGGCGCGGTAGGTCCGCAGAATAAGCTCGTGGGTGGACTGACACTCCTCGAACGTCTGCTTGCGTTCGGCGTCCTGGCCATAAATCTCCGGCCACGGTGGCGGCACGAACACGCAGCTGTTGTAGCGCCGCGTGCGCCACGCCTCGACGAGCCAGGGGGGCGGCGTGAAGCCCGGCCCGCCGGTGTCAGGAATGCCCCGGTCAAAGAAGACGCGCTCCCCGACCTCGGCCATCGCGTCGAAGATCGCGATGTCCTCCCGCGCCGTGCGTTCGCCATAGGCCTGTTGGTCGCGCCAGGGGACGGCTGAGCCGCCGGCGGCGACCTGTTCGCGGATCACCCGGCGGTGGGTTTCCTCGACGCAGCGCTCACCGCGCATCCGCAAGTGATCGAGCAGGGTTGTCTTGCCGACCCCGGGGCCGCCGGTAAGCAGGAAGAAGTTGGGTTTGGCGACGATCATCTGAACCCCATGTCCATAGGAAGCGCGCCGCCGCGGGCTTGCGACGACGTTCGATCTGGCTTGGGGGAGGGTTTGGGGCGCTCCGGCGCTTAGGCCGGTGGGCATCCCTTGAATTCGCCGACCTTGGAAACGGTCAACTTGGCGAGGTTCAGCGGCATCAGGGGCTTCATCGAGGAAGAGCCGTGGCCGGTGAAGAGGTCGATCTTTTCGCCTTTGATGGCGCCGCCGACGTCGGAGGCGTACCAGAAGCCGTCATGTCGGGAGCCATCGGGCATCGGCAAGCCGACGGTTTCCTTGATGAAGAGCTTGGTGCGGCGAGGAATCAGCTTGGAGTCGATGGCTACGGTGCGCATCGCCACGACGCGGCAACCGAGCGAATCCAGCGCGCCCACGCCCTTGGCGCCGGCATGGTAAAGGCTGGCCTTCAGGCGGAACTCAGGCGTCCCAGGCATGGCCCCGGTAAGGGCCGAAACGATCAGATCCCCGACTGGATCGGGGGCGGGCGCGGCTTGTGCGCTCGTAGACAGCCCCAACAAAATCGGGAGGGCGGCAAGGGCGGCGAGGCGACGTCGCATGACGGCAGCTCCTTCGTCGTTGATCTTGGCAGCGGCGGCTTAAGTACCCGGACTCCGAGGGGGGTTCAACCCTGCGTGAAGCATTCCTAACAGCGACATATGGCCACTATGACTTGCCGGGCGGCCAAGGCGGTTGTCTAATCCCTTATGCAGCAAGGAATTGACGATGCGCATCTATGGGGATTCCATCTCCGGAAACTGCCTGAAGGTCCGGTGGGTCGCTGAATATCTGGGGCGGTCCTTCGACTGGATCGAGACCGACATCCTCAAGGGTGAGTCGCGGACGCCGGAGTTCCTGGCCCTCAATCCGGCCGGTCAGGTTCCGTTGGTGATCCTCGACGATGGGCGCCCGCTCGCCCAGTCCAACGCCATCATCCTGCACCTGGCGGAAGGTTCAGCTCTCATCCCGCCCGACGCCTATGACCGAGCGCGGATGCTGGAATGGATGTTCTGGGAACAATACAGCCACGAGCCCTATGTCGCCGTCGCCCGGTTCCAGGTCCGCTACGCCGGCAAGCCGGTGAGCGAGTTAGAGCCTCGGCTGGTCGAGCGGGGCAATGGCGCCCTGCAGCGCCTGGAGGACGGCTTGGCGGCTTCGCCGTTCCTGGTGGGGGAGGCGGTCAGCCTCGCCGATGTCGCGCTGGTCGCTTACACGCGCCTCGCTCACGAGGGGGGCTTTGACCTTGGACACTATCCAGCGGTCGCGGCGTGGGTGAAGCGGGTAGAGGCCGCGCTCAAGATCACTTAAACGGTTGAGCATGAAAGCTCCGCTGATCGCCGCCCTCGTCGTTGCTCTAGCTCCCGCCCAGGCATTGGCCTGGGGCGCGATGGGGCATCGGATCGTCGGTGAGGCGGCGATGCAGGCTCTGCCGGACGAAATTCCCGCCTTCCTGCGCAATCCGGCCGCCGTGCGCGATGTCGGCGAGTTGTCGCGAGAGCAGGATCGTTCCAAGGGGGCAGGCCGCATCCACGACCACAATCGTGATGCGGGTCACTTCCTGGACTTGGACGAATACGGGAAGCTGCTGGGTGGTCCCTCGTTCCTGCCGCTGCCGCCGACGCGGGCTGACTATGAAAAGGGGCTGCAGGCGGCTGGGCTCGATAGCTGGAAGGCCGGCTATCTCCCTTATTCGATCATCGACCAGCACCAGCAGCTGACCAAGGATTTCGCCTATTGGCGGGCGGTGAAGGCGGCGGCGGCGCGTGAGAAGAATCCGCAACGTCTAGCCTGGCTAAAGCGCGATCAGGTTCGGCGCGAAGCCCAGATCCTGCAGACCATCGGCGCCTTGTCGCACTTCGTCGGCGACGGCGCCCAGCCGCTGCACGTGACCGTGCACTACAATGGCTGGGGCGAGTTCCCCAATCCCAAGGGCTACACGACGGCCCGGGTGCACGGGCCGTTCGAGAGCGAGTTCGTCTTCAACAACATCAAGCCGGCGGCGGTCAGGGCGAAGATGAGCCCGTTGAAGCCGACGGAAGGCGCGATTGAAAAGCGGACGGTCGAATATCTGTCGTCCACCGCGACCGAGGTCATACCGTTCTACGAGCTTGAGAAGGCCGGCGGCCTGACGCCGGGCGACGCGCGCGGCGTCGCTTTTGCGACCCAGCAACTGGCCATCGGCGCCTCCGAGCTTCGCAACATGATCGTCTCGGCCTGGCGCGGCAGCGCCAACGCCACGGTGGGCTGGCCCGTCGTGCGGGTGCAGGATGTCCTGGACGGCAAGGACCCCTACGACAATCTCTACGGCAAGGATTGATCGATGCGCGCTGTGCCACAGTTCGGGGAGCGCCGGTCCGACCGGACCTATGTGGATCGGGCCGCCGCGTTTGGCATTCTGGAGCGAGAGGGCCAGATCGCCCTGGTTCACATCGTCAAGGCCGACGGCGCGTCCTGGCACGACTTGCCCGGCGGGGGCGTCGATGAGGGCGAGGTGGCGGAGCAGGGCGTGGCGCGGGAGTTTGGCGAGGAAGTGGGACTTGAGGTGACCGCGAGGACCTCGTTCGCCCTGGCCGACCAGTTCTTCATCAATACGGACGGTGATGCGTGGAACAATCGCGGCACGTTTTTCGTGCTCGACCTTCAAGCGGAACGACCGGACCTGAAGGTCGAGGACGATCATACCTTGGTGTGGATGGAGCCTCAGGTCGCGATCCGCGCCTTGCGGCATGACTCCCACGCCTGGGCCGTGACGGCCTGGTTGCGAGCCTAGGCGCTTTTTCTCGATCGTGACGACGGGGCGGCTCGTGGCTTGGCCTTGGATGCGGCGCCCGCCTTGGTCGCCCGCCGGGTCGGCGTCGGACCGCTGTCTTGGCGCAGCCGCGTCGATTGCTCATCGAGCTTGCGCAGGATCGCCTCGAGCTCCTTGTCGGCCAGGTTCTCGATGCCGATGAAGGAGTTGTGGCCGCGGGAGACGCGGATCAACTCATCGAGCTTGGCGTGCAAGGCGTTGTTGTCGCGGTTCTGAGTGTTCTGGATGAGGAACACCATCAGGAAGGTGATGATCGTCGTCGAGGTGTTGATCACCAACTGCCAGGTGTCTGAAAATCCGAAGATCGGACCCGATATCGCCCACAGGATCACCAGCATCATACAGGCGACGAACACCAAGGGGCGGCCGGTCCAGCGCGCGATCGCGGTGGCGAATTTCGTGAAGACCTCAGTGAACTTGCTCATGCGCGGGCTCCTCGCCGCATTGCGCGGCGCAGGCTGAACGGGTAGTCCCACGCCCAGTTCCGACCCAGGAGAACGCATGTCCCAGGCCCAGATCATTGACGGCAAGGCTACCGCCGAGCGCCTGAGAGCCGAGGTCGCCGCCGAGGTGGCGATCCTGAAAGCGGAGCATGGCTTGCAGCCCGGCCTGGCGGTCGTGCTGGTCGGCGACGATCCCGCCAGCCAGGTCTATGTGCGTTCCAAGGGCGAGCATTCCAAAGCCGCCGGAATGCATTCGGTGACCCATCGCTTGCCCGCGGACGCCAGTCAGGCCGACCTGCTGGCCATGGTCGATCAACTGAACCGCGATCCGGCGATCCACGGCATTCTCGTGCAACTGCCGCTGCCCAAGGGCCTGGACGAGAAGACCGTCATCGAAGCCATCGATCCGGCCAAGGATGTCGATGGTCTGCATGTCGTCAACGCCGGGCGCCTGGCTCAAGGACTGCCGTCGCTGGTGCCCTGCACCCCGCTCGGCTGCATGATCCTGTTGCGCGACACCCTCGGCGATCTCAGCGGCAAACGCGCCGTAGTGGTCGGTCGTTCGGTGTTGGTCGGCAAGCCGATCGCTCAATTGCTGCTTCAGGCCGATTGCACCGTAACCATCGCTCATTCGCGCACCCAGGACTTGCCGGCGGTTTGCCGTGAGGCTGACATCCTGGTCGCGGCGGTCGGTCGCCCGCAGATGATAAAGGCCGATTGGATCAAGCCCGGCGCCACCGTGATCGACGTGGGCATCAACCGCGTGCCGTTCCGCGATCCCGTGAAGGCGGCGGCCGGCAAGACCAAGCTGGTCGGGGATGTGGCCTATAAGGAAGCCTCGACGGTCGCCGGCTACATCACCCCGGTGCCGAGCGGGGTCGGGCCGATGACGGTCTCTTGCCTGCTGAAGAACACTGTCACCGCGGCCAAGCGCATCGCCGGGTTGGCCGACTCCTAAGCACAGGACACCCCGCTGCGGTCGCGTGTGGCCTGTGGGGCGACCCGCCTACGTAGTGACCCGGAGTTGGGCCGCCCCCAGAGCGGCTGTTAAGGCTTGCCGAAAAGGGGGACCTGGCATGGGCGAACTGTCTTCGACCACCATCGGCATCGTCAAATCGACCGCGCCGCTTCTCGTGCAAAACGGTGTGGCGATAACCACGGCGATGTACGAGCGGCTGTTTGTCGACGCCGAGATAAAGGCGTTGTTCGATCAGGCCGCGCAACAGTCGGGCGAACAGCCGCGCAGGCTGGCCGCAGCGATCGTGGCCTTCGCGCAGAACGTCGACAACCTTCCGGTGCTTGCTACCGCCATCGAACGGATGGCGACGCGGCACGTCCAGACCCACGTTCGGCCTGAGCACTATCCTTCGGTGGCCGCAGCCTTGTTGCCGGCGATCCGCGACGTCCTGGGTTCAGATGTCGCCACCGACGAAGTGCTGCAGGCCTGGGCGGAGGCCTACGGCTTCCTGGCCGACGTGCTGATCGCGCGCGAGGCGGAGATGTACGGCCTAGACGCCGTCGCCTGAAGTCACCCTGGACCCTAGGCCGGCGTCGCGCCGGTCTGGTTGGTCCAGGCGATCAGTTCGGCCAAGGACTGGCTGACGGCTTGGTCGAACGCGGCGACGATGGACGACACGCGGTTGTCGCCGGCCCGGACCTTGGCTTCGATCAAGGTCGAACCCGCCAGGGTGCGGTCGCCACGAACCAGGGCGACACGCAGGGCGACTGCGACTTCGGGCGCGGACTTCACGCCCCGATCGTAAACCGCCTCGAACCGCGTAACGTCCACCCGCATGAAGTAGTCCGCGCGACCGGTCTCGCCCCGCGACATCAGCCGCGCTGCGCCGCCGTTGGCGTCGAACGCCCGCGTCATCGCCTCGTTGAACAGGGTCGAGGCCGGCGAAACCCAGCGGGACTCGGCGATATAGGCGACCTGGTCGCCATTGACCGTGAGCATGCGGTCGCCGGCCGCCGATTGCACGAAGGAGCCGTTGCCGCGCACCACGCCGAACCGGGCCGTGGGCGCCAAGGTCTGGCTGGATTGCGCCGGCGTGGCGCCGTCGAACCGGTAGAGTTGCGACGGCTCGGATTTCGGGAACAGCGAGATGCAGGCCGACAGCGAGACGGCGAGCGCCGTGAGGCTCAGGACGCGGAGGCTGCGTGCGAGGGCGGTCATGGCTTCACCTTCATTTCCTGGGCCATCGGCTTGCCGACCAGGCCGCGGGGATTGGCTTGGACGTCGCGGATCAGCGCGTCGAGGGACTCGGCGGTCTCCTGCAGGGTCTGAACCGACGAGGTCAGCTGCGGGAGGCCGGTGGTGGCGAAGTCGCTGGTGGGCCCTTCAAGGCGGCCGACCATCGCGCGGATGTCCTTGGCGGCCGCTTGCGCCTCATCGGACGCCGCGGCCAAGTTGGCCAAGGTGCGCTTGCCGTCTTCATCCACCAGGGCGCGGCTCGACTTGCTGAGTTCCGCGATTTCGAGCGCCGCGGCGTCGATGCTTTGCAGCGATTTCTGAGCGTCGGCGATGATGGCCTTGCGCTCGCGCAGCTCGGACGTAACAGCCTGTGCGTCGCTGATCGCCGCACCGACCGTCTTGATGTTCTGGTCCGACAACACGCGATTGACCCGGTCCAACGCCTCGACCGTCCGGGTCAGCACCGTTCCACCGCCCTCGAGCAGATCGGAAAGGGCGCTGCGTTGCGTTCGCAGCTTGGGAATCTCGCCTTGGGGCACGGTGTCCTTGAGCAGCCGCTTGGACGGCGTGCCGGCGGTGATCTGCACATAGTTCACGCCGGTGATACCTTGCGGCTCCAGAGTTGCGAACGAGTCCACCCGGATCGGCACGTCGGACGTGACCCGGGCGCGGGCGATCACCCGGTTCGGATTGGTGCGGTCGAGCTGGATGCGCGTGACCTCGCCGACCTTGATGCCGTTGAAGTGGACTTCGCCGCCCTGGCTCAGACCCCGGACCGGACCCTGGAAGATGATGTCGTAGAGGTCGTAGTCCTGGGCGAACGTCAGGCGCGCCAGCCAGACCACGAAGATGATCAAGCCGGTGAAGAGGAGCAGGGTCGAAAAGCCGACCAGGGCATAGTTGGCGTCTTTTTCCATCAGGCTGCCGTCTCGGCTTTCTTGACTGCATCGGCGGCCGCGCGTCCGCGCGGGCCGAGGAAGTACTCTTGGATCCAGGGGTGTGTCGACCGCTCCAGCTCTTGGACCGAAGCCACGGCGACCACCTTCTTGTCGGCCAGCACCGCAACGCGATTGGTGATCGCATAGAGCGTGTCGAGATCGTGGGTGATCATGAACACCGTCAGGTTGAGGCTGTCGGACAGGTCCTTGATCAGGGTGTCGAAGGCCGCAGCCCCGATAGGGTCGAGGCCGGCCGTCGGCTCATCGAGAAAGAGCAGCTCCGGGTCGAGCGCCAAGGCCCGAGCGAGCCCGGCGCGCTTGCGCATGCCGCCCGACAGCTCCGCGGGCTTTAGGTCCCCGGCGCCGGCGCGCAGCCCGACGAGAGCGATCTTCAGATCGGCCAGTTCTTCGATGACTTTCCGCGAGAGATTGGTGTGCTCGTACATCGGCGCCGCGACGTTTTGCCGAACGGTGAGGTTCGAGAACAGCGCGCCTTGCTGGAACAGCACGCCCCAGGAGCGTTCGATCTCCGACCAGCGGCGGCGGCTGGCGTGCTGAATGTCCTCGCCGAACACCTTGACCGTGCCGGCGTCGGGACGACGAAGGCCGATAATGCTGTTGAGCAGCACCGACTTTCCGGTGCCCGAACCGCCGACGACGCCCAGGACTTCGCCGCGCTCGACCGTCAGGTCGAGGTCCTCATGCACCACGTGCGAGCCGAACTGCGACTTCAGCCCCTTCACCTCGATGGCGGGGCCGGTCGCGTCCAGGGGATCTATTTCTTCGTCTGACACTTAGATCCCCAACTGCATGTAGAGCAGGGCGAAGACGGCATCGATCAGGATGATCGCGAAGATGGCGTGGACGACGGCCGAGGTCACCCGGCGGCCGAGGGACTCCACGTCGCCGCCGACTTCCATGCCCTGGCGGCAGCCGATGCCGGCGATGACCACCGCCATGACCGGGGCCTTGGACATGCCGATCAGGAAGTGGGTCACGCCGACATTGTCGATGATCCGCTGCAGGAAGAAGTTGGGGCCCAGGCCCAGCACCGACCAGGTGATCAGCAGCCCGCCGAACAGGCCGGCCAGCGTGGCGACGAAGGTCAGCAGCGGGATGATGGTCAAAAGGGCGGCGAAGCGTGGGAACACCAGAGCCTCGAACGGATCGACGCCCATCACCTTCATGGCGTCGATCTCCTGGTTCATCTTCATCGAACCGATTTCGGCGGCGAAGGCCGAGGCCGATCGGCCCGCCAGCAGGATCGCGGTGATCAGGATGTTGAACTCGCGCAGCACCGCGATGCCGATCAGTTCGACCGCAAACACCTCGGCTCCGAACTGACGGAGCATGTTCGCGCCCAGCAAGCCGACGACAGCGCCGATGAAGAACGACGTGACCGCGACGATCGGGATGGCGTCCAGCCCGGCGCGTTCGGCCAACGAGACGCAGGCCGCCCAGCGGATGCGCCGGGGGTTGATCATCACCCGGCCCACGACCACCAGCAGGTGGCCGGTGAAAACCATCGTCTCGAAGAACTCTCGACCCAGGTCGAACACGCCCCGGCCGATGCGGACGCCGAACTGATAGAAGCCCTTCGGTTCCGACCGCTTTGCGGGCTTCTCAGCGGCAGCTTCGCCGACCAGTTCCAGAAGGCGCACAGTTTCTGGCCGGGCCTGGATGGCGTCGCTTGGCAGGACGTCGCGCAGCGCGCGGATCAGGGCGAAGGCGCCGGCGGTGTCCAGCCGGCCGACCGGCGTCATGTCGACGCCCTTCAGGCCATCGCTTTCGACCGCGGCGGCCAGTCGCGTCGCCGCGTCGCCGGTGGAGGTCGCCGTCCAGTCGCCTGACAGCACGGCCATGCGGCCGTCGTCGGCGTCCATTAAGCTAAAATCGGCGGGTCGTTCCATCGGCTCGCGTCGGGGCCTCACCAAAGAGCGTTTGCGTGACTCGAAACGCCTCGAGGCTCAACCTAGCAGAGCCGCTACGGGACGAAGAACGCCATATAGCGGAGGTTGTTCCGAGTTTCCGCACTGCAGCGTCCTTCTCGCGACAAGGTGATCCGCAGACGGACCGCTACGCCTATCTTTCGCCCAAGTCGCCCGGCTAACAGGGGCGCGGGGCGGCTTGGGCGGCCTCGGAACACATTTTTGTCTCAGGTCGGGAGCGTGCGTTGGCCCGTCAGATCGAAATCGCCGGGAAATCCGGCAACCGCTATCGCTACACCGCGCTTGAGGAAGACCGGGTGCTGCCGCCTGCCGGCGCGAACTATGTCATCTGCAAGCCAGGGTCGCAGGGCGTCGACGTGCTGTTCGTCGGCGAGACCGACAGCTTGGCGCGCACCGCGTGGCGCGACCAACTCGCCAAGGCCAAGGATGTCTACGGCGACGACGCCGACGTGATGACCCGGCTCAATGTCCGTAGCGCCGTGCGCGTGGCGGAGCAGGACGATCTCATCGAGGAGCACAGCCCCCCGATGAACTCCGAGGCGCGCGCCTAGCGCTGGAGCGCTAGGGCGGCCATCTTGCGGCCGATTCCCCAGGAACGGCCGACCCGATTGTCCCATCATCTCATCGTTATTCTCGGCGCGGCGGTTCGACCGGATGGCCGTGCGAGCGCCGCCCTGCTGCGCCGTATCGAAGGCGGGCGGCGCTTGGCGCAGGCCCATCCGGAGGCGCTGGTCTTCTGTTCGGGCGGGGTGGGGCGCTATGGGCCGTCGGAAGCCTCGATCATGGCTGAGCGCCTGACGGCCGGCGGCCTGGCGCCCGAGCGATTGATCCTCGACGAGCAAAGCCTCGACACCTTGCAGACGGTGATCGCCGCCGCCCGAGAGATCGGCCGGCGTGGCCTGCCTGGCGCGATCGTCTGCACCGACAGCTATCATACGCCGCGCACGCGACTGATCTTCGCGGCCCTGGGCGTCAGAAGCCTCGATGGCTCGGTGAAGGCCGGGCCGCGTCAGATGGGCTGGCCGGCCTGGTGGCGGATGCGGCTGCGCGAGGTTCCAGCCATTCCGTATGACTGGATCCTAGCTCTCACAAAGCGCCGACGCCTCCGCGATCAAATCGGTTCGACGCGGTAATAGCGCTCGGTCTGCTCGCTCCAGGCATAGGCCGTGTCATTGAGCTGCTCGCGGTCGTAGGCCGGGCCGCCCTTCAGCTTATCCTTTGTAAGATCAGCGAGATATCCGTCCGCCTTCTCGTCGAACCGCAGGGTGCGCCAAGGGACTGGATAGAATTTTCCAGCCGCCTTCAGCAGGCCGCCGAGCTCCACGATCACAAAACGCGCCTGGCCGGTGTCGCGCTCGAAGAACACCTCTCGGATAGTGCCGAGCTTTTTGCCGGCGCCGTCTTTCAGGGTGGTCCCCAGCAGGTTGGCGCTGCGGATCATCAGGCTGTCTGGATTCATGGATTTCCTCCCGATTTTGGAAGAAACGCCTAGCTCTGCCATTCGATCCCGGCGGGGCGGCCAAGTTGCAATGCGTGAACGCTAGCCGCTGTTGCGCAGGCCAGCGGCGATCCCGTTGATGGTCAGGTGAATGCCCTCGCGCACGGCCTCGTCGGCGTCGCCCGCCCGCCGCCTGCGGATCAGTTCGATCTGAAGGTGGTTGAGTGGGTCGATGTAGGGCAAGCGGGTGCGCAGCGCCTCGGCCAGTTCGGCGTGGCGATCCAGGAGGGCGCTTTGCCCGCTGATCGCCAATATGGCGTTGGTGGTCCTGTCCCACTCGGCGCTGATGCGGTCGAAGATCGTCGTCGCCAAGGTCTTGTCCTCGACCAGGTCGGCGTAGCGGCGCGCGATGTTCACGTCGGCCTTGGCCAGCACCATCTCCATGTTAGCCAGCGTGGTGGCGAAGAACGGCCAGGCTTCGTGCAGCTCGTTCAACTTGGCGAGCGAGACGCCGGAGGCTTCGACAGCCGATCCAAAGCCATACCAGCCCGGCAGCATGGTCCGCGATTGCGACCAGGAAAACACCCACGGGATGGCGCGCAGGCCCTCGATGCTGCGGGTCGGCTGGCGCGAGGCCGGCCGACTGCCGATGTTCAGCTCGACGATCTCGGTGAGGGGCGTGGCGGCGTAGAAGTAGTCCACGAAGCCGGGCGTCTCGTAGACCAGGTTGCGATAGGCCTCCATCGAGGCCTGGGAGAGGCGGCCCAAGGTCGGGCCATGACGCTCGGCCAGCTCATGATCGCCCGACTTGCCGAGCGAGGCGAGCACTACGCCGGCGGTGATGGTCTCCAGGCTTTGGCGCGCCAACAGCGGATCGGCGTATTTGTTGGCGACGACCTCACCCTGCTCGGTGATGCGGATACGGCCGCGCACCGTGCCTTCGGGTTGGGCCAGCAGCGCCTCGTAGCTGGAGCCGCCGCCGCGACCGACTGTGCCGCCCCGGCCATGGAAGAGTTGCAGGCGCAGCCGCGCCTCGTCGGTCACTTTTAGCAGCGCGGTCGACGCCTTGTGGAGCTCCCACGTCGAGGTGAGGTAGCTGCCGTCCTTGTTGCTGTCCGAGTAGCCGATCATCACCTCCTGCAAGCGCTCATCGGCCAACAGGCGCTTGATCAGCGGCAAGGCCAGATAGGCGGCCATGGTTTGCGGCGCGGCGCGCAGATCGGGGATGGTCTCAAACAGCGGCTCGGCGAAAATCTCGGTGCTGGGCTCCTCGCCGGGGTGGAAGAGGCCGACTTCTTTCAGGAGGATATAGACCTCGAGCAGGTCGGACACCGAGGTGGTGTTGGAGACGATATAGGCTCGGATGGCCTCGGCGCCGTAGCGGCGGCGCGACTCCGCCGCGGCGCTGAGCACCGCGTACTCGCGTCGGGTTTCCTCGCCGTACTCGGCGTAGGGGGAATAGAGCAGCCGTCCGTGGGCCAGCTCCGATAGCAACAGGTCGCAACGGGCCGCCTCGTCCAGCGCCTGATAGTCGGCGCAGACCCCGGCGACGGCCAGCAGCTCGGCGATGGTGCGGGCGTGGACGGCCGAGTTCTGACGCAGGTCCAGCGTCGCCAGGTGGAAGCCGAAGATATCGACCGCCCGGATCAGGTCGGGCAGGGGACCGGCGGCGAAGATCTCGCCCTGGCTTTCCACCAGGGCGTCGAGGATCACTTGCAGGTCGGCCTTCAGGGCCTTGGCGTCGCGATAGGGCTCGGCGATCAGGGTTGCGGGCCGGGGCGGGGCCTCGCCGGTCAGCAGCGGATAGGTGGCCGCCAGCCGCGCGTAGATGCCGCGGAGGGCTCTGCGATAGGGCTCGTCCAGCCGGTGGGGCGAGGCGTCGCCCGAGGCGTCGGCCAACGCCTTGAGGGCCGGCGTCACCTTGGCCAGTTCGCTGGAGATGGACAGCTCGGCGCCGAGGGCGTGAATGCGCTCAAGATAGGCCTGAAGAGCGGCCTGCGATTGTCGGGCGAAGGCCTGCCGTTGGACCGCGTCGGTGACGAATGGGTTGCCGTCGCGGTCGCCGCCGACCCACGAGCCGATCCGCAGGAAACTCGGCAGTTCGGTCTGAAGCTGCCGTCCCCAGTGGGCGTAGAGCCGGGGAAGTTCGGCGAGGAAGCTGCGTTCGAAGTAGGAAACGGCGGTCTCGATTTCATCGACAACGCCGAGGCGCACGCCCCGCAGCAGCCGCGTGCGCCAGAAGATCGCCACTTCGCGCAGGAGTTCGGTTTCCAGCGCCTGACGCGCTTCGTCGCTCACCGTCTTTTCCCAGGCGGTGAAGGCGGCGGCGATGGCGCCGGCGCGGTCGAGCACGCTCTTACGCCGAACCTCGGTGGGGTGCGCGGTGATGACCGGCGCGATCAGGCCGCCGGCCAGCAGTTTGGCCACCCGATCAGCAGGTACGCCCTCGGCGGCCAGGGCGCGCAGGCTGCCGGCCAAGGTGTCGGGCCGCGCGTCGCCGACTCGCAACTTGTCGCGCTGGATGCTGTCTTCGGCGATGTTGGTGATCTGCAGGAAGCAGGCGAACGAGTGGGCGAACCGGACAGTTTCGTTGAGGTCGAGGCTGCGAAGCCGCTCCTCCAGCAAGGCGGCGTTGGCCGCGCCGCCCTCGCGGTGGAACGCCACCGAGGTTTGGCGGATGTCTTCGATCCGGTTGAACAGTCCCTCGCCATCCTGGGATTTGATGACGTCGCCCAGCACCTTGCCAAGGAAACGTACCTTGGCCCGCAATTCTGACGGCTCTGACTTCACAACTCGATCTGGCACTGGTGCATCCGCCTGATTTGCCGGGTATCGGCGTTTTCTACAGTCCGACAGGCGCGCCGCCGCCCATCACCTTCGTTGCTTCCACGGGGCCTGCGTCAGCCCCAAGGGCGTTGGCGCGGGCGATGTCGCCGAGCGCGACGGCCGATGGCTTGATACGTCGTTGCTGGTTCGTGCGGTCCACGCCGATCAGCCCGAATTTTGGCCCATAGCCCGCCGCCCATTCATAGTTGTCGAGCAGCGACCAATAGAAGTAACCCCGGACATTGACGCCCTCGGCCATGGCCCCATGCAATTCGCTGAGGGCTTCCTGCACAAAGGCCGCACGCCGCCGATCGTCGGAACCCGCCCAACCGTTCTCGGTCACAATGATTGGTGTGGCGGTGCGTTCCCAAACGAAGCGGCAGGTCGCTGCCAGGGCTTGGGGCCGGTCCTCATAGCCCATCACCGTCCGCGGATGGCCCTCTTCGGGACCAGAGGTCCCGTCAAGCTTGGAGACGACCCGCGAATAGGTTTGCACGCCGATGAAGTCGTCGCCTTTCACGGCGTCCAGGCAGACGCCGTAGAAATCGTCGCGCCGCTGGTCGCGCAGGGCCTCGGCGCCCGGCTCGGCCTGTTCGTCCTGGACGGCGAAGGTGACGCCGACCTGGATTTCAGGGCGGACCGACTTGATGGCGTCGCGCCCTTGGCATGGGCGGCCAGGCCTTGGTCGAGGATCACCTCGCGCGGGCTGTACAGGAAGAAGCGGTTGATGGACCCGTGCAACACCGCTTCGGCGGCGGCGATGCGGGCCAAGGCCTTTTCCGAAGTCATGCGGGCCATCATCGGCTCACGAATGAACAGCGGCAGATTCAACTCGTTGATGGTGCAGGCGATGTCGAAGCCGCGCAGGTGGCGCGTCGCATGCTCGCAGAACCGCGCGAAACGGTCCGGGAAGTCCGGGCTGGTCATGCCGCCCTGCCTGGCCATCCAAAGCGGCAGGGTGAAGTGATGATAGGTCAGCACCGGGGCGACGCCGCGGCTGAGGCAGGCGTCGATGCAGCGTTGGTAGTGGTCGAGCGCCGCCTGAGAGAAGACGCCGTTCTCGGGCTCGATCCGCGCCCACTCGATAGAGAACCGGTAGGCCTTGAGCCCCAACGCGGACAGGATCGCCATGTCGTCGCCGAACCGGTGGTACTGGTCCACGGCGTCGCCTGAGGGTTCTCGGAAGAGGGAAGGCGAGGCGTGCTCCAGCGCCCAACAGTCGGAGTTGACGTTGCCACCTTCGACCTGGTGGGCGGCGGTCGCCGCGCCCCAGATGAAGCCCGTGGGAAAAGTCTTCACGCCGTCAGTCATTCGCCCGCTCCGATTGCAGGCGTGAGAATGATCATAAGCCTTGATGGCGTCCAGGCCGGGGATCGGCCGGCGACGCGACCCTAACGGTCGAGGTGATCGCGGATCAGGGCGCGGGCGGCGCGCGGCAGCATGCGGGCCGGCCCATCGCCCGAAAGCGTGACGCGCGCCATGTAGGACCCTTCGAGCAGCAGCATCAGCCCTTCGCCCAGTTCGTCGTCCTGGGCTCCGGCGGCCCGGGAGAGTTCGTTCAGCCGGCGCAGGGTTTCGCGCTTGTGCTGCTGGGCGACCAGGAAGGCGGGATGGTCGGGTTCGTGCAGCTCGACGGCGGCGTTGCAGAGGGCGCAGCCTTGCGCTTCTTCGCCAGATGATTTGCAGGCGAAGGCCTCGAACAAACCTTCCAGCTTCTCGCGCGGCGTGTCGAAGGCGGCGACCACCTCATCCCACCAGATCCAGCCTTCGCGCGACTGTTCCTTCAGCACTTCTGCGATGAGGTGGTCCTTGGAGGGAAAGTTTCGGTAGAGGCTCATCTTGGTCGCGCCCGCGACGGCGGCGATAGATTCGACGCCGACCGCGCGGATGCCGCGACGATAGAACATCTCGCGCGCCGTCTCGAAGATGCGGTCGCGCGCCGACTTGCGCGCCGGCGCTTCGACTATCGGGGCTGTAACGTCCAGTGCGGAATCCATCACCACGGTTCTCATGCCTGCTCGTATTGACGGGCCAGTGGCCGGGCCGTGTCAATGATCCACGCGATACCGTTTGATACGGTTGCATCTTCTGACGTTACCAAGGCGCCGCGCCGTCAAACGGCGTCAGTTCGGCGCCTGCTTTGAGTTATCGATGATCACTTGGCGTGCGTTCCGCGACGTAGCATGATGTCGAACAACTGTTTGACGGATCAGCCGGCGAAGTTCGGCGGTCCCTGCGAGGAATATTCAGGTGGCGATCGAGCACTTTGACGTACTGATCGTGGGCGCCGGCCTGTCGGGCATCGGGGCGGGCTATCACCTGCAAGCCAACTCGCCGAAGAAGACCTACTCGATCCTCGAAGGCCGCGAGGCGATCGGCGGGACCTGGGATCTGTTCCGCTATCCGGGCATCCGCTCCGACAGCGACATGTACACCCTGGGCTATTCCTTCAAACCGTGGCGCGGCGCCAAGGCCATCGCCGATGGTCCATCAATCTTGAAATATGTGCGCGACACCGCCGTGGAGAACGGCATCGATCGCCACATCCGTTTTGGCTACCAGGTGAAACGCGCGTCTTGGTCCTCTGTCGACGCGCGGTGGACGGTCGAGGCTGAGCATGGACCAGACAAGGAAGTGGTGCAGTTGACCTGCAACTTCCTCGTCATGTGCAGCGGCTACTACGACTACGCTGAGGGCTATACGCCAGACTTCGCCGGGACCGACCAGTTCCCCGGCCCGATCCTGCACCCGCAGAAGTGGCCAGAGGGCCTCGACTACGCGGGCAAGAAGGTCGTGGTGATCGGCAGCGGCGCGACGGCGGTGACGCTGGTGCCGGAGATGGCCAAGAGCGCCGCCCATGTCGTCATGTTGCAGCGCTCGCCGACCTATGTGGTGTCCCGCCCGGCCGAGGACGCGGCCGCGAACTGGCTAAGGGAGCATCTGCCGGCCAAGCTGGCCTATGGCGTCACCCGTTGGCGCAACGTGCTGTTCGGCATGTTGTTCTTCAATATGGCCCGCAAGAAGCCCGAGCAGACCAAGCAGCGGATCCTGGGCATGGTGCGAGAGCACCTTGGGCCGGACTACGACGTCGATAAGCACTTCACCCCAAGCTACAACCCGTGGGACCAGCGCTTGTGCCTGGTGCCGGACGCTGACCTGTTTGAAGCGATCAAGGACGGCAAGGCCTCGGTGGTCACCGACCACATCGACAGCTTCACCGCCAAGGGTCTGAAGCTGAAGTCGGGCCAGGAACTGGAGGCCGACGTCATCGTCACCGCCACCGGCCTGAAGATGCAGTTGCTGAGCGGGATGGAGGTCGTCGTCGACGGCGAGCGCATCGATCTCTCCAAAACCGTCTCCTACAAGGGCATGATGTACAGCGGCGTGCCGAACCTCGCCTCGGCGTTTGGCTACACCAACGCCTCGTGGACTCTGAAATGTGATCTGACCTGCGAATATGTCTGCCGGCTGCTGAATCACATGGATCGGACCGGCCTTAAGCAGGCCACCCCGCAGAAGAATCCGGCCGTCGACGAGGCCCCCTGGCTCGATTTCTCCTCAGGTTACGTACAGCGCGGCATCGGCCAGTTCCCGAAGCAGGGACTGAAGAAGCCGTGGAAACTTAACCAGAATTACGCGCTCGACCTGCTGGCGCTGCGGTTCGGCGCGGTCACCGACGACGCCATGGAGTTCTCCAAGCCCAAGGCGCCTGAGCGGGAAAAAGTCGACGCCTGACGAACGCCACCATCGTCGACGCTGACCCAGCGGAAGCATCACGCTTTGAGAACGCTCGGCATAGCGGCGTTCGCTTGAGCTCACGGCTGGAAGGTTTTTGGCAGCAATTTCCAGATAGACGGACCTCGACAAACTGAACGCAAGACGAGGGCGCCGCATCCGGGTTCTCGTAAAATGAGGACCGCCTGTGAAATCACGCCTTCTTTGCGCCGCCAGCCTTGCGGCGTTGCTGCTGCCCGCCGGAGCGGCGTTCGCCGATGACGCGGCGACCTCCGTCGACGAAGTGGTGGTCACCGGCGAGAAGGTGAACCGGGGGCTTCAGGACACCGTCGCCAGCGTCGCCGTCGTCACCGCGCAGCGGATCGAGGACGAGGCGATCCAGAACTTCAGCGACATCGTGAACCGTACGGTCAACGTGTCCGAGACCTATGGCGCGTCGGGCTTTTCGATCCGCGGGATCAGCAATATCGGCGTCACCGGGGCCGGTAGCGGCGGACTGGCGACGATCTATGTCGACGGCGCGGCGATTCCCGACCACGGGCTGAGCAACGGCCCGCTCGACATGTGGGATGTGGCGCAGGTCGAGATCCTGCGCGGACCGCAATCGACGCTGCAGGGGCGCAACGCCTTGGCCGGCGCGGTGGTGATCCGCACCCAGGAGCCGACCTGGGAGTGGGCTGCCCGTGGGCGCGTTCTGCTCTCCGACGCCGGTGATCGCTCGGTCGCGGTGGCCGGCGGCGGCCCGATCGTAGCCGACCAACTGGCCTTCCGGATCGCCGTCGAGGACCGGAAGTCCGACGGCTTCATCTACAACACCACCCGCAAGGAAGACGAGAGCGCGCGCGAGGCGACGACCGTTCGCTCCAGCCTGCTGTTTGCGCCTGCGACCACGCCAGGCTTTACCGCCCGCGCCACCTGGACCCACGATGAGCGCAATGGGGCCTACGCCTATACCTATGCGCGCACCGACGTGCCGGACGCCTCGGAAAACCGCATCGCCACCGGCGACCATCCGAACCGCAGCGACGGCACGACCGACATCCTGACCTTTGCGGCCGACTATGAGCTCTCCGACCGCCTGACGCTGGCCAGCGTCACCGCTTGGAGCCGGCTCGATCTGTCGACCAGCTTCGACGCCGATGGCGGTCCGGTCAGCTCGGAGTTCGCGGACCAGGAAGAAACCGACAAAACCTTCTCCCAGGAGCTTCGCCTGCAGTATCAGGGCGAGCGGCTCGAGGGTCTGGTCGGAGCCTACTACGCCAATCGTCAAGTTGACGTCGCCCTGACCAGCCGGCGCGTGGTGCCGACCCCCACCTCGACGCTGGTCGGCGTGTTGATGAGCCCGCCCTTCAGCCTGAACGCGGCGACCGCCACCATGGCGGCGGGCCTCTATGCGACGGCGCTGCCGGTCGTGCCGGTGAACTTCAACGGCGTGTCGAACGAGCAGATCGAGACCATGGCGATTTTCGCCGACGGCCGGTATGAGCTGACCCCGCAGCTCTCGCTGCTCGGTGGCTTCCGCTACGACCGCGAAGAGAACACCCAGGACGTCAACCAGAAGGCCAGCTTCGGCGGCGTCTATCCGAACCCAGCCCTCTACGGACAACTCGGCCCGGTCATCGCTGGGCTCAATCAGGTTGTCGGGCTGTTTGTCGGTCAGGCCAGCGCCGTGGTTCCGTCGACCAGCCGGACGTTCGAAGCCTTCCTGCCCAAGCTTGGCCTGAAGTACGACATCACCGACGCCGCCTCGGCGAGCTTCGTGGTGCAGCGCGGTTACCGCTCCGGCGGGGCGACGATCAATGTCTCGCGCGGGGCCATCGTTCCTTACGACCCGGAATACACCTGGAACTATGAACTCGCGTTGCGCTCCACCTGGTTGGACAACGCGCTCAGCGTCAACGCCAACGCCTATTATGTCGACTGGACCGACCAGCAGGTCCTGGTGAACCTGGGGTCGAACATCTACGACACCCAGATCGAGAACGCCGGCGCCTCGCACCTGTACGGCCTCGAACTGGAGACAGCCTATCGGGCCAGCCGGCAGTTCGACATGTACGCCGCGGTTGGCGCGAGCCACACCGAGTTTGACGACTTCACCGTCAACCCCGGTTCGAGCACGGTCGACTTGTCGGGTTCGTCCTTCGCCTTCGCGCCGGAATGGACTTGGGCGCTCGGCGGAAACTACCGTTGGGACAATGGCTTCGTGGCCAATCTTAACGCTAGCTATCGCAGCAAGGCCTATAGCGCCGCGGGGCCCAACCAGGCGAACTACGCGATCGACGCTCGCACGTTGGTCAACGGGAAGATCGGCTACGAGACCGCTCACTGGAGCGCCTCGATCTACGCCAAGAACATCTTCGACGAGCAGTACGTGCAGCATAACCAGGCGGCCTATAAGCAGGCGATGTTCGGCGACCCGCGGGTCGTTGGCGCGATCCTCGAAACCCGCTGGTGATATTGAGAAGACCCGCGTGGGTTTCCCGCGCGGGTCTTCGACCTCTCAGGCGGTGAACATCGTTCGGATTTCGGCGATGTTTGTCTGCCACCGGTGGTCGCACCTGCTATAGCCCCTAAGGTCGGCGCCATACCGACGCTTAGAGGAGAACCCGTTTGACGCTCGAAGCTCCGGCGCAAGCGCTTGCAGGCACGATCGCCCGACCCGCGCCGTCCCGGACGGAACACCCCCTTCGCATCGCCTTCCTGTCCTATCGGTCCGACCCACGGGTCGGCGGGCAGGGGATCTATCTGGCCGAAGCTGCCAGGGCGCTGGCCGAACGCGGGCACCATGTCGAGGTCATTTCAGGCCCCCCCTATCCACACCTCGCCGATGGGATCGGCCTGGTGAAGCTGCCATCTCTGGATCTCTACGCCCAACCCCACAACGGCCATCGGGCCTTGCGGTGGCGGCACTTGCGCAACTGGACCGACACGGCCGAGTTCTTCGGACACCTGTCCGGCAAGTTCATGGAGCCCTGGAGCTTTGGCCGTCGGGCGGCCAAGTATCTCCGCGCCCATCCCCATCGCTATGACGTGGTGTTGGACAATCAATCGATCGCCTCGGGCCTGCTGGACATTGCGCGCCAGGGCCTGCCGGTCGTCGGGGTCATCCATCATCCCATTCGCCGCGATCTCGACCTGGCCCTGGCCGCCGAGCCGGCCTGGGGCATCCGTTGGCTGAAGCGCCGCTGGTACAGTTTCCTGAGCATGCAGGAGCATGTCGCGCCCCGGCTCAGCGATGTGATCGTGGTGTCGGAAAGCAGCGGGCAGGACGTCGCCGAATGCCTCGGCGTATCGGCCGCGAACATCTCGGTTATTCCGCTGGGCATCGACCAGACGGTGTTTAAACCGCAGCCGCAGATTGCGCGCGAGCCCATGCGCCTGTTGACGACGGCGAGCGCGGACGTGCCGCTGAAGGGTTTGAAGTACCTGATCGAAGCCTATGCGCAGCTGTTGCCCGCTTGGCCGGACTTGAAGCTTGTGGTGATCGGCAAGTTGCGTGAAGGGCCCACCGCCGAACTGCTGGAGGACCTGGGGCTGGACGGCCGCGTGGAGTTCGTCAGCGATCTCAGCCAGCAGGAGGTCGTCGAGCAATATGCGCGTGCGACCCTTTGCGTCACGCCCTCGCTCTACGAAGGATTTGGACTGCCGGCCGCCGAGGCCATGTCCTGCGGCTCGCCAGTCGTGGTCACGGACGGCGGCGCGCTGCCGGAGGTGGTCGGCGACGCTGGCGTGGTGGTCCGGAAGGGCGACCCTGAAGCGCTGGCCTCGGCGATCGGGCAGTTGTTGAAGGATCCGTCGCGCCGCGCGGCCATGGGGGACGCTGCGCTGGAGCGGGCGGCTGAGCGGTTCTCCTGGCCGAGGGCCGCGGAGGCCTACGAGGTGGTCCTGCGGCGCGCGATGGCCCGCAAATGCTGACTGCGCGCTTGGAGAAGCTGGGCCTGAAGCCTGGCGCTTGGGTTCTCGATCTCGGCTGCGGGGAGGGGCGCCATGTCCACGGCCTGCATGTCCTGGGCGGGATAAATGTGGTCGGCCTGGATCGCGACGGCCCGTCTTTGAACAAGGCGCGGGAGGGCTTGGACATGCTGCCTGCCGCCACCGCAACGACAGCATTTGTCGAGGGCGACGCCTACCGAACACCTTTCGCGGATGCGGCCTTCGACGCGGTGGTCTGTTCGGAGGTGCTGGAGCATCTCGAGGATTACCATGCTGCGCTGGCCGAGATCGCTCGCGTGCTGAAGCCTGGCGGCGTGTTCGTGGCCACCGTTCCCCGCGCCTGGCCCGAGAGGATATGCTGGGCCCTGGCGTCTGGGCCCGGCGGCTATGGCGATCAGCCGGGCGGCCATATCCGCATCTTTGACGAGCGCGAACTGACGGCCGATATTGCCAAGGGTGGGTTCAACAAGATGGGCCGTCATCATGCCCACGGCCTGCACGCGCCCTACTGGTGGCTGAAGTGCGCGTTCTGGGACCGCCGCGATGATCACCCACTGGTGAAGCTCTATCACCGGTTCTTGGTCTGGGACCTGATGGAGCGTCCCTGGTTGACCAGGGCGCTCGACGCGGTCGCCTCGCCGGTGATGGGCAAGAGCGTGGCGCTCTACTTCCGCAAACGTGAGGCCGCATGACCGCCGGAGCGGCATACGCCGCCGCTCCTGCGCTTAGCGCGCTACGTGGGGCATGCGTCTCGATCCTCGGCGTCCAACTCTCCGACGGCTCTATTCCCTGGTTCGCAGGAGGACCTTGGGATGCTTGGAATCATGCCGAGAGCGTGATGGCGCTCGCGGTCATGGGCGAGGCGGGCGCCGCGCGGGCCGGGCTCGATTTCCTGCAGGAGACGCAAGAGGCGGACGGATCGTGGCTCGGCGGCTATGGCAACGCCTTGCCGATGGATGGCCCGATGCGGATCGCCCGCGTGGCGGCGCCGGTCCTGAAGGACACCAATTTCATCGCCTATCCGGCGGTCGCGGTGTGGCACGGCTTTCGACTGACCGGTGATCTGGCCGAGGCGAGACGCCGGTGGCCGATGGTGCGGGCGGCGATCGATTTCGTACTGGCTCAGCAGCATCCTGACGGCGACATCTCCTGGTGCGCCGAGGCGCATGGGACAGGGATCGACGATGCGGTGCTGGCCGGTAACGCCTCGATCTATGCGAGCCTTGGATGCGCCCTGCACCTGGCCGATCTGATGGGCGAGCCCCAGGACGCCTGGCGGCTCGCGCGCGGCCGGCTTCGGCGCGCGGTGCTGTGTGCGCCGGAACGCTTCGACCGCGCCGGGCAGGATCGCTCAGGCTTCGCCATGGACGCCTACTATCCGATCCTCGCCGGCCTGACCCCAGCGGCCGCGGGGCTGGCGCGGTTGGAGACCAAGGTCGCGCCTTTCGTGCGGCCGGGGCTCGGATGTCTCTGCGTCCTAGACCAACCTTGGGTGACGACCGCCGAGTCCTGCGAGCTCGCGATGGCGATGCTGCGGCTTGGACGGCGGGCCTCGGCCGCAACCCTGCTGGATTGGCAGAACGCCCAGCGCGACGCTGACGGCGCCTACTGGATGGGATGGCAGTTCGAGGAGGCGATCTTCTGGCCGCAGGAGAAGCCCAGTTGGACGCAGGCCGCGGTGATCCTGGCCACCGACGCTCTGAACGCCGCCACGCCGGCTAGCGGCGTGCTGACCGCCGACTAGCGTTTCAGAGTTTGCGCAGGATCCGCAGGCTTTTGATAGACAGCACTTCTTCATAGAGATCAGACGCCAGGGCCCGCTGGTAGATCTCGAAAGGCGGCCGTCCGCCGTCGGCCGGATCGGGAAAGACGTCGTGGATGGCCAGCAGGCCGCCGGTCTTCAGGTGGGGCGTCCAACCGCGCCAGTCTCCCAGCGCCGCGGGCATGGTGTGGCCGCCGTCGATGAACAGGAAGCCGAGCGGCGTCGCCCAGGCCCGCGCGATGATCTCGGAGCGTCCGACCACCGGGATAGCGTGATCCTCCAGGCCAGCGCGGCGCAGGGTCCGGCGCAGGAACGGCAGGGTGTCCATCGCGCCGGCCTCATCGTCCCACAGTTCGGCGTCGTGATACTCCCAACCAGGCTGGTTCTCCTCGGATCCGCGGTGGTGGTCCACGCAGAACAGCAGGCTCTCCGCGTCGCGGCAGGCCGTGCCGAGATAGACGGCCGACTTGCCGCAATAGGACCCGACCTCCAGCGCGCAGCCGAGGCTCGCCGTGGCGATCGCCGCGTCGTAGAGCGCGCGGCCTTCTGCAGGGTCCAGGAAGCCTTTGACGGTGTCGATATCGATCGGAAGTTTCATGGGCAGGCTTATCCGACGATCCGGCCGCGCGGCATAGCTCTCGTCGGTGACTGCAGGTCGAGTTCTTTCGGTGGCGCGATTGCTGCAGCGATTACTCAGCCGGTTGACTTGACGGTCAGCGGCAATGCTAGGCTGTGCCAAATAGAGAGCGACGAGCTTAATCTCGCCCACGCTTGAGAAAATGAGGTCGGGGTTGCCGACATATGTGTTCTTCCTGGTCAATCACCTGGGCGAGCCTTTTGAGGCGCACCAGTTGGAGTTCCCTGATGAACACCAGGCGTTGAGCCACGCTCAAATCCTGGCCGCGCGTCAGTATCCAGTCGAGGTCCGGCTGAATGGCGAGCTGATCAAGCTGATCCCGATGGCTGAGTGGCGGGCCGAAGACTGGCTGAAGCCTTATCTCGGACCTTGGCCGCTGATCTAGTGCGTCGGGTGGTTGACGCTGCCCGGAGATCACCCACATAGGGGAAGGCCCACGCGATGGCCTGAGCAGTGATCCGTCTGATCAGCGGACGCCTCAGCAAATTCCGCGGGACGACCAAAACGCGCGGCAGCGGCCTCGGAAGCCGCCCTGTTCCTTACCCGGGGAATGTCGGCGTTTTGGTTTTTTCCCCAAGCAGCGCGTTGGCCGCCATGGCCTTCAGCCGCAGGTCGGGGACTTCGCTGAACACCAAGTCCGTGGCGCCGAAATACTCGGCCTGGTTCGACGCGCACCAGTCGGTCGTGACGATGCGCACGACCTCGCCGGCCGCCGAAGTGATTGTCTTGGCATAGAGGAAGTCGCCGCTTCGCTGGTCTAGCGGCATGGGGCGGTCCTGGTTCGCTCGCTCGATAAAGCCGGTGAGCCTTTGGCGGCTTACCTCCGCCACCATCAGCTTTCCTTCGAAGCGAACGACGGCGTCGAAGGCGAAGCGCGAGACCGGCCCAGAGGGCAGGCCTGTGCCCAGGGTGGTGTGGCCGATGAAGCCGGCGTCCGCGCCGCTCGCGCGGGCCATGGCGGCGGCGACCGCCCGTCCAGTGTCGCCGAGCGATAGGGCTTGAGCAGATACGCCGAGGATCGCGCGTTCCTGCTCCGTCACCGCCTGAGCCAGAACCGTCGAGATCAGGGTCGCAATGCGCGGCGAGGGCTGAGCCTCCAGCGCGACAGGATGCGAGACGGCGTCGCCGGGGCCGTTCATCCGCAGGGGGATGGCGGTATAGGCGTTGCTCCAGGATCCCGTGTGCACATAGAGGCTGCGACCCTGCCGGTGCTGAAACAGCAGATGATTGTGCCCGCCGACCATCAACGTCCCATCAGGCAGCAGGGGCAGGATGTCCCGATCGGGCGCGACGCCGGCGTGGCTCATGACCATCGACAGATCCGCGCCGTGAAGGGCGTTCGCTAGATTCGCCTTCGCCCATTCGCCGGGTACAGGGATGGCCAGGGTCGGGCGGCTGGCGGCCGGATAGGTCTTCAGGGAGTTGGTCGCCACACCCACCACCCGCAGGTTTCGCGCGCCCAGCGGCACGAGCGCCGCCGCCGAGGCGAAGGGGGCGCCAGTCCGGCTGTCGATGATGTTGCTGACCACCGTGACGCCCGGGCCGCGCAAGCGGGCCACCACGTCGGCCAGGTCGGGCGTGATGTCGTTGTCGTGGTTGCCGAGATTGAAAACGGTCGGCGCGATCTTCGGCAGTTCGCCGAGGAAGGCCCAGTCGATGGCGCCGCTGGAGCGCACCGCCGCGACATTGCCGTGCTCGAATGCGTCGCCGTTGACGGCGATCACGTGCGGGACGCGGTGGGAGGCGACCTCGGCCTCCAGGGCGGCGAGCAACTGTCCGGTGCGTTCATAGGCCGAATGGGTGTCCGACATGGCGAGCACCCGCCCGACGATCGGAGCCGCAAAGCCGGTCAGGAGCGGGCTGGCGGCGGTTGCGGCCAGGGCGCCGAGGAACTGTCGACGATCGGTAGGCGAGGGGAGCTTGGACACGGCGAGCCTGATTTCACCATTTCGATGTGTGGGCAATCACTCTGAGGCGCCCGTAGCCCGACAATGCGTGATTGTGGCCACGTAGCGAAAAATTCACGAAGCGAACCGCGTTTTGTGTTGGTGATCGGAAGCGTCACAACGTAGGGGCGGCGCCACAATCTACTCCTCGGGGATCTCTCAAATGTCACGTCGTCTCGGCGCGCTCGCCTGCACGGTCAGCGGTCTGGCTCTTCTCGTCTCCACGCCCGCCCTGGCCCAGTCGGCCGCCCCGGCGGACGCCGCCTTCACTGTCGAAGACGTGGTGGTCACGGCCCAGCGCCGCAGCGAGAGCATCCGCGATGTCCCGTTCGCGGTGACCGCGGTGAACCAGGAAACCTTGGCCGAGGTCGCCGCCGGCGGCGGCGACATCCTGTCGATGTCGGCGCGCGTGCCGAGCTTGCAGGTCGAGAGCTCCAACGGCCGCTATGCCCCACGCTTCTACATCCGCGGCCTGGGCAACGTAGACTTCGACTTCAACGCTTCGCAGCCGGTGTCCGTCGTGCTCGACGACGTCGTGCTTGAGAACGTCTTCCTGAAGGGCTTCCCGCTGTTCGACGTCCAGCAGCTGGAAGTGCTGCGCGGACCGCAAGGCACGCTGTTCGGCCGCAACACCCCGGCCGGCGTGGTCAAGATCGACACCGTCAAGCCGTCGCAACAGTTCGGCGGCTTCGCGTCGCTCGCCTACGGCAACCTGGGCTCGGTCCGCGGCGAGGGCGCTGTCACCATGCCGCTCACCGAAACCGTGCAAGTCCGGGTTTCGGGCCTCTGGAACCACCGCGACGACTGGGTGGACAACGCCTATGACGCGCCCTTCGCCGATCCGAACGGCAAGGACCTCGGCAACTTCGACGACGTCGCCGGTCGCATTCACATCGCCTGGACCCCGACCGACCGCCTGTCGGCCCTGCTGACCCTGCAAGCCCGCGACTATGAGGGCACCGGCACGATGAACCGGGCCAATGTCCTCACCAAGGGCTCCAACGAGCTGAACGCCAACTTCGACCGCGAAAAGGTCTACTACGACGGCGGCCGCAACAATTTCCAAAAGCAGAACACCACCTCGCAAGCCCTCCAAGTCGCCTATGACTTCGGACCGGCGACCCTGACCGGCGTGGTCGGTTCGTACCAGGGCAAGTCCTCCGGCAACGGCGATATCGATGGCGGCGTGGCCTCGGCTCCGGCCGGCGCGCCGTTCAAGACGCCGTTCAATTCCGAGACCGGCACCCTCAACAGCGATCTGCTGCAGAACACCTACGAGCTCCGCCTCTCGTCCAATGGCGACGGCCCCCTCGGCTGGCAGGTCGGCGCCTTCTATTGGGATGAGCGCTTCAACCTGATCTCGGCGACCTTCAACGGCACCGGCGGCATGCTGCCGACGATCATCACCGACATCGTGCAGCGCTCGGAGTCCTGGTCGCTGTTCGGCCAAGGCCACTACGAGGTCACCGACGCCCTGAAGCTGACGGCCGGCCTGCGCTACACCGACGACAGCCGCGACTTCCGCGGTCAGCGCACGCTCGGCGCGCCGCTGGACGTGACGAAGAAGGTCGGCGACGAGCAGGTGAGCTGGGACGTCAGCGCTCTCTATGAGGTCAACGACCAGCTGAATCTGTTCGCGCGCATCGCCAAGGGTTATCGCGGCCCGTCCATCCAGGGCCGGATCGCGACGTCCAACTTCGTGACCACCGCCGACTCCGAAACGGTCATGTCCTACGAGGTCGGCTTGAAGTCGCGCCTGTGGGACGGCCGCGCCCGCCTGAACGCCACGGCGTACATCTACGAAGTGTCGGACCCGCAGTTCACCGCCATCGGCGGCGAGGGCAACTTCAACCAGCTGATCAACGCCGACAAGGGCGAGGGCTACGGCATCGAAATCGACGGCGACGTCTATCTCGGCGCCGGCTTCAGCGTCCTCGGCGGCTTCGCGTGGAACCACACCGAGATCAAGGACAGCGACCTGCTGGTGGCGTTCTGCGGCGCGGCCTGCACCGTGACCGATCCGATCGTCAATGTCGGCACGACCCGCCGCGCCAACATCGACGGCAATCCGTTCCCGCAAGCGCCGGAATACACCGCCAACATCACGCTGAACTACGAGCACACGCTCGCCAACGGTTCGGAGCTCTTCGCCTCGACCGACTGGGTCATGCAGAAGAACTTCAACCTGTTCCTCTACGAGTCGGTTGAGTTCATGCAGGACACTGCCTTCGAGGGTGGCGTTCGTGCGGGCTGGCGCGACGCGAGCCGCGGCCTGGAAGCGGCGGTCTACGTGCGCAACGTCACCGACGAGGCGAACGTCATCGGCGCGATCGACTTCAACAACCTGACGGCCTTCGTCAACGAGCCGCGCACCTACGGCGTGCAGCTCACGAAGCGCTTCTGATTTGAATGGACCCGGTGGAGCCCAGCTTCACCGGGTCACTTCATCGTCTCGGTGAGGCGGGCCCTAGGGGCGAGAGCGGGCCCCGCGACGAGCTGGGCGCTGCTGAAGAACGTTCCGCATAGCGAAGCTGGAATGGATGCGGGCGACGCCCGGCAGCCGCGAGAGGATGTCGGTGTGTATGGCTTCATAGGCCGCTGCGCTGGCGGCCGAGGCGCGCAGAATGTAGTCGGCGTCCCCGGTCATCAGGAAGCATTCCTCGATTTCGGGATGCGCGCGCACCGCGGCCTCAAACCGTTTGAAATACTCCTCGGTCTGCTTCTCCAGCGTCAGGCGGACGATGGCGATCACGCCTTCGTCCTCGGCCGGACCGGCGATGATGGCGGTGTAGCCGCGGATCACGCCGCGTTCCTCGAGAATCCGAATTCGGCGCAGACAGGCTGACGGCGACAGACCCACCTCGGCGGCGAGTTCACTGTTGGGCCGACGTCCATTCAGGCGCAGAAGCCGAATGAGGCTGCGGTCGACGCTGTCGAGTGGCGTTGTCATATGTTGTGCTCACGTCGCTCAATATTTCAGATCATGGCCATAATTAGCGAAATATGCGGCTGATCGGCAGATAATACGAAGATCATTCGAATACCGTTGTCCCTATCAGAGGCGGGCGCGGAGCGGCGGCATGCACGGCGAACAATGCGACTTGGCGCTACACGCCGGCGCCCGCCTGACCATCGACCTTGGCGCCATCCGGGCGAATTACGCGCTGATCGCGCGCCACGTCGTTCCCACGCGCGTCGCCGCGGTGGTGAAGGCCGACGCCTATGGTCTGGGGGCCGTCGCTGTGTCCCGCGCCCTGCTTGTTGAAGGGTGCCGGGACTTCTTCGTCGCCCACCTGGCCGAAGCGCTGCACCTCAAGCCGTCCTTGCCCGACGATGCACACGTCTATGTGCTGAACGGACTGCAGCCCGGGGCCGAGGCCTTGTGCGCGGGCGCCGACATATGGCCGGTGTTGAACTCCTGGGAACAGGTGATGGCCTGGCGGGAGATGGCGACAGCGCGGGGACGCCCGGCGCCGGCGGCCTTGCAGCTCGACACCGGCATGTCGCGCCTCGGCCTGCCGCCAGAAGACGTTGTGCGCCTGGCGGAACGGTTCGACGTCTTCGACAGTCTCGATGTGCGGCTGCTGATGAGCCACTTCGCCTGCGCCGATACGCCCGGCGCCGTAGCGACCGGCGAGCAATCGGCCCGCTTCGAGCATCTGGCCGGGTTGTTGCCGCCGCTGCCGCGCTCGATTTCCAATTCTGGGGGCGTGTTCGGCCGGGCCGGTTCGCATGGCGACCTGGTGCGGCCGGGCCTGGCCCTCTATGGCGCGGCCCCGCTTGAGGGAACGCCCAATCCGATGGCGCCGGTCGTGAGGCTGGATGCGCGAGTGATCCAGGTCAGGAGCATCCCGGCCGGGGCCGGGGTTGGGTATGGCCTGACCTTTACGGCGCCCGCCGCGATGCGGATCGCCACCGTTTCAATAGGCTACGCCGATGGCTGGCCGCGCGCGCTGGGCGGGCGCGGAGGGGCCTATTTCAAGGGTGTGCGCTTGCCGATCGTCGGCCGGGTGTCGATGGACAGCATGACCCTGGACGTAACGGCCCTAGGCAAGGGGGCCTTGCAGGGCGGCGATGCGGTCGAACTGATCGGCCCCCATCAGACACTGGAGGACGTCGCGGCGGACGCCGGCGCGATCACCTACGAAATCCTCACTGGCCTCGGGCGGCGCTATGCGCGCAGCTATGTCGGCGAGAGTGTCCATCCTCCACTGGAAGTCACCGCATGAAGGTCGCAGTTCTGGGCGCCGGCGTCGTGGGCGTCACCTCGGCCTACTATCTGGCCAAGGCGGGACATGAGGTGACGGTGATTGACCGTCAGCCGGGCGCGGCGCTGGAAACCAGCCACGCCAATGCCGGCGAGATCTCGCCGGGTTACGCCTCGCCGTGGGCGGCGCCAGGCATCCCGGCCAAGGCGGTGAAATGGCTGTTGATGGACCACCCGCCGCTGATCCTGCGGCCAAAGCTCGACCCGGCGATGATCGGCTGGCTGCTGGCGATGCTGCGCAACTGCACGCCGGCTCGCTATGCGCTGAACAAGGCGCGGATGGTGCGGCTGGCTGAGTACAGCCGCGACCGGCTCATCGATCTGCGGGCCGAGACCGGCGTCCAGTATGACCAGCGCATGCGCGGGACGCTGCAACTGTTCCGGACCCAGCGCCAACTCGACGGCGTCGCCAAGGATATCGAGGTCCTGAGGGCCGGCGGGGTGCCGTTCGAGGTTCTGGACCGCGCCGGCTGCGTCGCCGCCGAGCCGGGATTGGCCAATGCCCGCGACACCTTGATCGGCGGGCTTCGGTTGCCGAACGACGAGACTGGCGACTGCTTCATGTTCACCACGGCCTTGGCCGAACTGGCCGCCGAGCAAGGGGTGAAGTTTCAGTACGAGACCGCTGTCACCGGCCTGCGAACCGAGGCGGGGCGTATCTCCGGCGTGGCCACGAGCCGCGGCGAGGTGAAGGCCGACGTCTATCTGGTGGCGCTGGGCAGCTATTCGCCAGCGCTGGTGAAGCCGCTGGGCCTCAGTCTGCCGGTCTATCCGGTGAAGGGCTATTCGATCACCGTGCCGATCGCCGAGGCTGAACGGGCGCCGGTCTCCACCCTGCTGGACGAGAGCTACAAGATCGCCATCACGCGGCTGGGCGACCGGATTCGGGTGGGCGGCATGGCCGAGATCTCCGGCTTCACGAACGATCTGCGTCCCGAGCGGCGCCGTACGCTCGAGCACTCGCTGGAAAGCCTGTTCCCTGGCGCCGGAACGCCGCGCGAGGCGACGTTCTGGTCCGGACTGCGTCCGATGACGCCGGACGGGACGCCGGTGATCGGCGCGACCAAGGTCGAGAACCTGTTTCTAAACACCGGGCACGGCACGCTCGGCTGGACGATGGCCTGCGGCTCGGGGCAGGTCGTCGCCGACCTGATCAGCGGCGCGGCGCCCGCCATCGACACGCGGGATCTGTCGATCTCGCGCTATGGCGCATGATTTCGTCGCGGCGGGCGTGTAGGTCGGCCGCTCGTACCCTTCAACATCACCAAGGATCACCTGAGATGAGCATCCAACGCATCGGCTCCGGCCCCCGCATGAGCCAGGCCGTCATCCATGGCGACACGGTCTATCTGGCCGGGCAGGTCGGGGCGCCGGGCCAGAGCGTGACCGCGCAGACGCAGGCCGTGCTGGCCTCGGTCGACGCCTTGCTCGCGCAGGCCGGCAGCGACAAGTCCAAGATCCTGAGCGCCACGATCTGGTTGGCCGATATGGCCGACTTCGCCGAGATGAACGCAGTGTGGGACGTCTGGGTCGATGGCAAGGACGCTCCGGCGCGCGCGACCGGCGAGGCGAAACTGGCCACGCCGGATTACAAGGTCGAGGTCATCGTAGTCGCCGCGCGCGGTTGATCGGGAAGGGGCCGTCGAGAAGACCCTCCGCCTGTCTGGGCGCCCTTTCGCTAGGGCGCCCGACGCCCTAACTGAGAAGGGTGGTTAAGCAGGAGCCGGTCATGGACGGTTCGCATGTCGTTTCGCTGGGGGCGCTCGGCTACGCTATTGGTCTGTTCAGCGTAGGGTTCATAGCCTTGCTGGTGGGCGCGCGGCTCGGCGCCAGGGCCGCCGCCAGGCCGCCGCCTTCTGAACAGGAGCAACTCATAGAGGCGGTGCGTGTCCTTCGCCGCCATCATGAGCAGGCCGCCTTGGCGAAGATGCAGGCGGCCGGGGCGGAGCTGTGGTCGCCGGATCCGGAACGGGTCGCAGAGCTGAGCTATGGCGCAAGGGTCGACGCGCAGGACGCAGCCCGACCCTGAATCAAAGGCCTGAGCGGTTGGACGCGCCGCCATGCGCGCCCAACCCTCCAGCTAGAAGTTGGCCCGCGCGCGGACGTAGTAGAACGCGCCGCTGAAGCCGTCCGGAGCCAGGGACGAGTAGGGGAACAGGCCGTTGGTCGAGACCGTCGGGTTGTCGAACTCGTCAGGATAGCTGTCGAACAGGTTGTTGGCGCCGACCGCCAGGATCAGATGGTCGTTGACCTTGTAGGCGACGTCGAGGTCGACGACCCATTGGGCACCGAACTCCTGGTCGAGGGTCGGGTTGGCGTTGTCGGTGTAGCTGTACTTGCCGTAGCGGACGCCCTTCAGCGAAGTGGTGAAGCTGTTCCAGGTGTGGTCGGCGCTGAGCACGACCTTGGTCTCGGGCAGGCCCTTCTCGATCAGGCCGATGGCCTGGCGACCGACGAGGGTCAGGCCGCCGACCGTGCCGCGCCGCACGGCCTGAACCTCGGTCTCGCCCCAGTTGAAGGCGGCCTGGAGCTGAGTCGTCCCGGCGTCGCCCCAGTTGCGACGATAGTTGCCGACCACGTCGACGCCCTGGGTGCTGGTATCCACGCCGTTGGTGAAGTAGCGCGCGCCGGCCGCACCGCCAAAACCGTTGGCGGTTAAGATCGCCTGCACCGCCGGACCGATCAGATTTTCGCTCAGCACGATGCGGTCGTCGATGTCGATGCGGTAGTAGTCGACCGAGAGATCGAACCCGCCGCCGGGCGTCAGGACCAGGCCGGCGCTGTAGTTGACCGAGGTCTCGGCCTTGAGCGGCGTGGCGCCGAGCGCGATGGCGGCCGGGGCGCCGACTGGCAGTTGCTTGATATCGGCGGCCAAGCGCACGGGCGGCGTGCCGACGGTTACGAAGGTCGTCTCGGTGGTCGCGTAGCGCTGCTGGCCGAGCGTCGGGGCGCGGAAGCCGGTGCTGGCCGTGGCGCGGACCGCCAGCCAGTCGGCGAACTCATAGCGGCCGCTGATCTTGCCCGTCGCCTTCGAGCCGAAGTCCGAATAGTCCTCGTAGCGGAAGGCGAGGCTGCCCTGCAGTCGGCTGGTCAGGTCGGCTTCGAGGCTGGTGTAGGCGCTCCAGGCGTGGCGATCGAGCGAGCCTGCGTCGCTGGGCTGGAAGCCTGGGAAGCCTTGCGAGCCCGGCGTCGTCGCCTGGCCGGCGTTGGGGCCGTCGAGCACGGGGACGCCGCCGTTGCGGTAGGAGTTCGGCTCTCCGGCGCGGACCGTGTACTTCTCCCAGCGATAGCCGGCGCCAGCCGCGAAGGTCAGCGGGGAGGCGAGGCCGCCGATGGCGAATTCGCGCACGGTGTCGAGGTTGACCCCGCCCTCTTCGTTACGAAGCCCGCCGGCGTCGAATTGCGTGGGGCTGGCGGTTCCCAGGGTGGCGTTGACGCTGTTGAAGACGTCGAAGTCGATGGTGTTGCGCGCGTAGCTGGCCGACAGGTCGACGTCGCCGAAGATCGAGCCCGAATGGCGCAGGCCGCCTTGAACGGAATAGTCCTGGCCGAGAATGTCCAGACCCGGCAGGAAGCCGTCGGGATAGAAGGCGCGCAGGTTGTTGTTGTCGTTGGCGCGGCGATAGTTGCCTTGCGAGCCGACCGTCTGATCCTGGAAATTGCCGAAGGCGTAGAAGGTCAGGTTGTCGGTGATCGGCGCCTCGCTATTGGCGAACAGGTTGAGCTGCCGCAGCTTCGGATCGCCCAGGCGGTGGGTGTAGCGATCGATCGTCGCTTCGCGCGGATCGCCGGGGAAGTACTGGGCCCGGGTGTCGGGGCCGGCGCGGTTGGTGCGGTCGCGCAGCAGGTACTGGCCGCTCAGGCGCAGGAAGCCGTCATTGGGCAGGGTGAAGCCCGCCGTGCCGGAAAAGTCGCCGGTCAGGCCGTCGCCGGCGTCCCGCTTGCCATAGGTCACTGAGGCGAACCCGCCTTCGGGCGCGTCGTTCAGCACGATGTTGATGACCCCGGCGATGGCGTCCGACCCGTACTGGGCCGAGGCGCCGTCGCGCAGCACCTCGATCCGCTTAATGGCGCTGAGCGGGATGGTGTTGAGGTCGACCGGGTTCGAGCCGCGGCCGTTGGTCGGCTTGATGTTCACCTGGGCGGTGCGATGCCAGCGCTTGCCGTTGACCAACACCAGGGTCTGGTCCGGCGAGAGGCCGCGCAGGGCGGCGGGGCGGTAGGCGGCGGTGGCGTCGTTGCCGGACACGCGCGGGAAGCTGAACGACGGGGCGATGCTCTGCAGCACGCCGTTCAGATCGGTCTGGCCGGTGGCCGCCAGCCGCTCGGCGGTGAAGACGTCGACCGGGGCGACGGAGCCCAAGGCGGTCTGTTCGGCGCGGCGCGAGCCCACCACGACGACCTCGTCCAAGGCGGCGGCCGCATCGGCGTGAGCCGAGCCGGCGCTGAGCGCTGCGACCGAGGTCGCGAGGAGAAGGGCGATGCGCCGGACGTGGCGCGAATTGGTATTCGACATCTTGTATCCCCGAACTAAGCGACGGCGTCCGAACTGGATTCCGCCGTCGCGCTCCTGCGCCCTATGGCGGCGCTTTTGTTGGGTTCCCCTACGGCGGCGCGACCCGAAAACGCGAAACAAGATAAATTTTATAGGGATTAGATTTTCTCGGGGTATGCGGGAGTCGATCCCCTATTGCTAAAGGCCCGCATGAATCCCTATTGATCCAGTAGTAAATAGCCCTGCTTGGAGGGTTTTGGAGGTCAAGTGATGACGGTCAGCCTGAGTTCTCGCGCCCGGCGCTATCTGGAAGTGGCAAGCGGGCTTCATGAAATCGAGCTGTCGGGACGGCCCGAGGCCGAGCGCCTGTCGGCCATCAAGCCGCTGCTCACCGAGCTCGCCTCGGAACAGGAGCTGTTCCCGCTGGCGGCGTTCCCGCGAGCCCCTGGAAGCCCTGGCGGCCTGTTCCGACTGGTGGAGTTCGCCGATCAGCGCGGCGCTCTCTACATGTCGCTGGGCTATACCGGCCGGATCAATCCGCCCCATACCCACGCCTCCTGGGCGCTGGTCGCCGGGGTGTCCGGCGGGGTCGAACTGAACGTCATCTATGAACGCGTCGACGACGGTTCAGTGGATGGCGAGGCCGAGCTGCGGCTGCGCGAAGAGATCCCTGTCGGCCCCGGCCAGATCGGGACCGTCGAGACCGGCCACTATCATACGATCGAGGTCGTCAGCGACGAGCCGGTTTTGCACCTGCACGCCTATGGCCACGCGGTTGACGCGCCCGGCTTCAGCTTGCCGGCGTTCGATAGCCCTGAGAGCCGCACCTACAAGCTGCGGACCTCCGGCGCCTTCCAGCCGCCGCTGGCGGTCGCCACCCTCGACGAGGCGAGCGACGACATCGCCGCCGGCCGGGCGATCCTGGTTTCCGGCGACGCGCCGACGCTGAGCGGTCCCTACGTTCTGCAGGCGGACGCCGCCACGGTGGTCGAACGCCTGGACGGCGCCGGGGCACCCAAGGACGCGCCGGTGGTGGTGGTCGGCGCCGACGCCGACGCCCTGGCGGTCGCCAAGGCGCTCTACGCCGCCGGCCGCCCGCTGGTCTTCCAGCTCGCGACCGCCCAAGCGGAGCGGCTCGCGGCGTGATGTGGATGCAGCGCCTTATCGCCTTTGCGGTCGGCGCTGCGGCGCTGCTGTCCGCCTCCAGCGCGTCCGCGAGCGCACTGGAGCGGATGGCCGCGCGCGGGGAGCTACGGGTCTGCACGTCGAGCGATGTGAAGCCCGTGGCGTTCCTGTCTCCCACCGGGGAAATGCAGGGGTTTCTGCCGTCGCTGGTGGTGGATCTGAACGACAAGATGTCGGCCAAGGTCGGCAAGCCGCTGAAGCTCGAGATCGTTCGCATTACGCCAATGAACCGCATCGAGTTCCTGAACCAGGGACGGTGCGATGTGCTGCTGGCCGCGTTCCTGGACACGCCGGCGCGGCGCAAGGTCGTCGATTTCGTCGAACCCGGCTTCTACGCCTCGCGCGCGGCGCTGCTGGCGCCTCACGGCCATGGCCTGAAGAACTGGTCGGACCTGCGCGGCCGCACGGTCTGCGCGCCGGCCACCTCGGCCTGGGTGCGCCCCTATGAAGAGCGGTACGGCATACGCTTCGCCTCTTATCCAACCACGCAAGAGTCCAAGCTGGCGGCCCTGAAGGGGCTCTGCACCGGCCTGATGATGGATGACGTCATCGCCGACTCGATGGTCTCCAGCGGCACGGCGCCGGGCTTTGAATCGGCGCTGCCCCCGCAGGACGCCTTCGCCTGGGGGATTGCGGTGCGTAAGGGCGACCCGCAACTCAAGGCGGCCCTGTCGCAGATCGTCACCGGCTGGCACGCCTCGGGTCTGGTGCTCGATCTGGAGCGCCACTGGGGGCTGAAGGCCAATCCCTACGCCCATGGCCTGGGCCAGTCGCCGGAGACGGCGGGCGCGCCGGGCCATGGCCTGCGCTCCTGGCTGACCGCGCGCGGCGTGAACCTCAGTTTCATATGGGATCCGGCCGACCGCGCGCGTCTGGTGACCGGCCTTGGCCAAACCCTGCTGCTGGCGGCGGTCGCCATTCCCGGCGCGCTGCTGGTCGGCGTGCTGGCCGTCTGGCTGGCGCGGCTGAACAAGGTCGCTGAGCGGCTGGTAGGCGGCTATGTCGCCGTGGTGCGGGCGACGCCCGTGCTGGCGCAGCTCTACATTCTCTATTTCGGTATCGGCTCGCTGCTCGGGATCGGCTCGGGAGGAGGCGGGCCTGCGCCATTCCTCTACGCCGCCGCCGCCTTGGCGCTGCACTACGGAGCATTGTGCGCCGACGCTCTGCGCGGCGCCATCGACACGGTGTCGGGACCGCTCCGCGAGGCCGCGGCATCGCTCGGCCTGACCACGCGCCAGCAGTTCGCCCGCGTGATCCTGCCACTGGGGGTGCGGGTGGCGTTCCCCGCCATCGGCAACATCGCCGTCCAGGTGCTGAAGACCACGACCGTGGCCTACGCCATCGCGGTGCCGGAGCTGCTCTACGCCGCCAACCGCATCTGGGCCGACAACGCCAACGCGCCCGAGACCATGGCCGTCCTGTTCATTCTCTTCCTCAGCCTAGCCGGCGGGCTGACCATGCTGCTGCGCTCGGTCGAGCGCCGCATCGCAGTCCCGGGATTCGCCAATGCCCGCTGAACGCCTTGATCCGCGCCTTGTGGCTGCTGGGGCAGGAGGCGCAGTCGTCATCGCCTTGGCCGGGGTGGTCCTGAACGCCGGCTGGCGGCCGGATGAAACAGGGATGCTGGCCCTGCTGCTGCGTTGGACGCCGCATCTGGTCAGCGCCTACGGCGCCAACCTCGGGATTGGCGCGGCGGCCATGGTGATCGCCACCCTGGGCGGCGGCGCGCTCGGTCTGTTGCTGACCAGCCGTCCGGCGGTGGCGCGGCCGGCCCTCTGGCTGACGCTCGGACTGCGCAACCTGCCTTGGCTCGCGGTCATCTTCTTCGTGATGTACCTGACGCCGTTCGAGATCGAGGTCGGCGGGCGCTACATCCCGATCCCAGGCTGGGCCAAGACCATCTTCGGCCTCGCCTTGCCGGCCTGCGGCTATGTGGCCGAGATCGTGCGTGGCGGGATCTCTTCAGTTCCCACCGCGCAGTGGGAGGCCGCCTCCGCGCTCGGTCTTGGCCGCTGGCAGACCCTGACCCGAGTGATCCTGCCCATCGGCCTGCGCCGCATGACCCCGCCGTGGATCAACATGCTCTGCACGGTGATGCTCGCGACCTCGCTCGGCAGCGTGGTCGGGGTCGAGGAACTGCTGATGGCGGTCCAGGATCTGATCGCCTCCGAGACCCGCCAGAACATCGCGTTCTGGGCCTACGCCTACGCGATGGGCCTCTTCTTCCTCACCATCCAGCCGGCGGCGCTCCTGTCCCGGCGCCTTGAACGCCAATGGAGGGACTCATGAGTCTTGCTCTGGCCGCCGACACCGACCCCGCGATCCGGATCCGGGGCGTCTCCAAGCGCTTCGGCGACGTCCAGGTGCTGGACAATGTCGATCTCGACGTGGAGCCGGGCGAGATCGCCTGCCTGATCGGGCCGTCCGGCTCGGGCAAGTCGACACTGCTGCGCTGCATCAACGCCTTGGCCCCGGTTGACACCGGATCTGTGGTGGTTGGGGGCGTCGATGTAGCCGCGCGCGGGGCCGACGTGGTGGCGTTGCGCCGCCGGGTCGGGGTGGTGTTCCAGAGCTACAACCTTTTCCCGCACCTGACCGTGCTGGAGAACATCGTGCTGGGTCCCACGGTCGCCCTGCGGCTGTCGCGGGCCGAGGCCGAGCAGCGGGCGCGCGCTCTGCTTGAGCGCGTAAGGCTCGGCCACAAGGCCAACGCCTATCCGGCCGAACTGTCCGGCGGCCAGCAGCAACGGGTGGCCATCGCCCGCAGCCTGGCGATGCAGCCCGAAGTGATGATGTTCGACGAGGTGACCGCGGCCCTCGATCCGGAGATGGTCAAGGAGGTTTTGCAGACCATCCGTGACGTGGCCGCCGCCGGCATGACCTGCATCATCGTCACCCACGAACTGCGGTTCGCCCGCGAGATCGCCGACCGCATCCATGTGCTGGTCGATGGCCGGATCGTCGAGTCCGGCTCCCCCGCCAAGATTTTCCAACAACCGGCGACCGCCGAGACCCGGCGGTTCCTGGACAAAATGCTTTGAGTGAAGGCGTACCCCTATGAGTGCGAACCATAAGGATAATTCAGCGTTCGGGGAGGCCACGCGGCTGACCCGGGTGGGGCGTGATCCGGCGGCCCATGCGGGCGCGGTGAACACCCCGGTCTATCGGGCCTCGACCTTTGTCTGGGAGAGTGTCGCCGAGCAGGAGGACTTCGGCCGCCGGATGGCCGATCCGGCCGATCACGTCATCCCCTATGGCCGGCTGGGCAATCCCACCACCCAGGCGCTTGAAGACGCGGTGGCGGAACTGGAAGGCGGCTTCCGGGGCCTGATCGCGCCGTCCGGTCTGGCCGCGATCTCGGGGGCGTTGCTAGCCTCGCTGGAGGCCGGCGACCACGCGCTGATCGTCGACAGCTGCTATTGGAACACCCGCAAGTTCTGCGACCTTGTGCTGAAGCGCGCCGGGATCGAGGTGACCTATTACGACCCCTCCATCGGGGCGGGAATCGCCGCTCTGATCCGGCCCAATACACGGGTCGTCTACGTCGAATCGCCAGGCTCCCAGACCTTCGAGATCCAGGATGTGCCGGCGATCGCAGAGGCCGCGCACAAGGCCGGCGCCATCGTCATCCTGGACAACACCTGGGCGACGCCTCTGTTCTTCAAGCCGTTCGACCACGGCGTCGATATCTCGATCCAGGCGGCGACCAAGTACATCGTCGGCCATTCCGACGCGATGCTGGGCCTGATCACCACGACCAAGGACCTCTACATCCCGACCCGTACGGTGGTGCGCCAGCTGGGCTATACGGCGGGTGGCGACGACGCCTATCTGGGCTTGCGCGGTCTGCGCACGCTGGATGTGCGGCTGCAGCGGCACTTTGAGAGCGGCGTCCAGGTGGCCGAGTGGCTGCAGGGGCGTAGCGAGGTGGCGCAGGTTCTGCACCCGGCGCTGCCGAGCTTCCCAGGCCATGCGCTTTGGAAGCGCGACTTCACCGGCGCCTCGGGGCTGTTCTCCATCGTGCTCAAGTCGTTCCCCAAACCGGCGATCGACGCCTTCATGGACGGGCTCGAACTGTTCGGCATGGGCGCGAGCTGGGGCGGCTACGAGAGCCTGGTCAAGCGCGAGGCGCTCCAACGCAGCGCCGGCCAGCCGCCGGAGGGCGTGGTCCTGCGTCTGCACGTCGGGCTGGAGAACCCTGACGATCTGATCCGCGACCTGGCTGCGGGCCTTGATCGCCTCTCGCGCTTCAGCGAGGCCGCATGAGCCAGCTTATCGATTGGCACGCCCACATCCTGCCCGCTGAACTGGTCGAGGCCTTGGAGCAGCGCGAGCTGCCGCCGCTGGTCGCGCCGGCCGCCGATGGCGGGCGCGGACTGGTGACCCGCAAGAACGCGGCGGCGTTGTCCTCTGCGCCCAGCCTCTTCGCGCCTAATCTGCGGCTAGCCGAACTCGACGCCGCCGGGATCGACGTCCAGGTGTTGTCGGTGCCTGGGATGATGGGAATCGACACCGCGCCGCGCGACGCGGTCGATGATCTCGTCAAGCGAACCAATCTGGGCTTGTCACGCATCGTCGCAGCCCATCCCAGCCGCTTCCGCGCCCTGGCGTCGGTTCCGCTCTACGACCCCGAGCTGGCCGCCCGCGTCCTGGCGCACGCCGTCGACGAACTGGGCCATATCGGCGCGATCCTGCCGGTCGACGCCTTCCTGACGCCGGAGGCTGGCGCGCGTTACGCCAGTCTGCTCGCCGTCGCGCAGGCGCGGGGCGCGCACATCTTTGTCCATCCGGGTCCGTTGCCCGACGCGCCGCCCAAACCTGGCCCCGCCACGGCGCTGGAAAAGCTGCGCGAGGGCGTCACCGGCATTCAGAACGGCTTGACCGAAGCGGCGATCACCTTGGAGTTCTCGGAGCTGCTCGACCCCTATCCGGATGTCAGCGTGCAGGTCGCCAATCTCGGCGGGGCGCTGGCCTATTATCAGGGCCGTTGGGCCCATACCGAGCACCGGCTGTTCCCGGATCGGCCAAGCTGGGACGGACGCCTGCGGCGGATTCTGGTCGACACCGGCTCGCTTGGGGCCCGCGCGATCAGCTTCGCGGCCGAGGTGTTTGGGGCCGACCGGCTGCTGTTTGGCACTGACGCGCCGATCTATTCGCAGGCGCAGGGCGCCGAGGCGTTCCGGGCCGCCCTGGGCGTCGCCGGCGCCAAGACGCCGGAGCTCGCCTGATGGCCGAACTGACCAAGATCTGGTCGCGCCGGAGTTCGTCGAGCGCGCAGAAGGTGTTCTGGGCTCTGGAGGAGCTCGGCGTCCCCTATGAGCAAGTAGACGCCGGACGCAGCTTCGGCGTCGTTGGCGAGGCGGCCTATCTGGAGAAGAATCCCAACGGCCTGGTGCCGACTCTGGAAGAGCCAGACGGATTCACGCTTTGGGAGTCCAACGCCATCGTCCGTTATCTAGCCGCTAAGCACGGGGAGGGCGGCCTGTGGCCCACCGACCCGCAGCGTCGCGCAGACGCCGATCGTTGGATGGACTGGGCGACGACCACCGCGATCCCGGCGATCAATCCGCTGTTCGGAAAACTGGTGCTGCATCCGGTCGCCACCACGACACAGGCCGAGATCGACGGGCATATCCAGGCCTCGGACGTCGTTCTGAAGCGGCTGGCGATCACCCTTGAGCGACAGCCCTATGTGGCCGGCGATCACCTGACCGTGGGCGATATCCCGTTGGGCATGATCATCAATCGTTGGTTCACGCTGCCGATTACACGGCCGTCGCTGCCGGTTATCGAGGCCTATCACCACCGGTTGTCCGCGAGGCCGGCCTACAGGCGCAACGTCATCGAGGCCCCGGCCGTGATCTGAGGCGGCGGGCGAGCTTTCACCGAGGTCGTCGGCGTGGGCTTAGGGCCCACGCCGAGTGCTCGAAAGGTCGATTTAGCCTGCGACGGCGTCCTTGAGGGCCTTCGCGGCCGAGAAGCCGACTTTCTTGCTGGCGGCGATCTGGATCGCTTCGCCGGTCGCCGGATTGCGGCCGGTGCGGGCCGGCTTGTCTTGAACCTTGAACTTGCCGAAGCCCGGCAGGTTCACTTCTTCGCCGGACACCAGCGCGGCGCGCATTGCTTCGAGCACGGCGTCAACCAACTGCTTGGCCTGCGCCTTGGTGATCTTGTCGTCACTGGCCGCGAGGCGGTCAACGAGGTCGGACGTATTCATCTTCAAACTCCATGGGAATCAGCTGGCTAGGTTCGCGGGGCGCGGGCCCGGAGTCTATGCCCCTAGGTTGAGCTATCGCGGGATTCGCCTAGCGCTGAGAACAGCTTCAGTTCACGTCGGCCGGGGAGAGCGAAATATCGACCATGATCTCGGCCGAGATTTCTTCCAGCGCGGCCTGCACGCCCTGCGCCGACAGCGTCGGAGGCAGCCGCAAACGGGCGTCCATATGGAACAGCGGAGCGCCTGAGTGAGGCTCGACGCTAACGTGTGTATCGAAGTCCTCGATGTTCGCGCCGACCTGGCTAAGGATCGCCGTAACCTGGTGCACGATCCCCGAGCGGTCCTGGCCAACCAAGCTGAACTGAACGATATCGCCCGCAGATTGGGCGTCTTCGATCGCCGGAGAGATCCGCACTTCCAGGCCCTGGGCATCGACCTCGCGGATGGCGGTGCGTAGAGCATCGACGCTGTCGGTCGCCAATTCCACCAGCACCGAGCCGACATAGAGCCCCCCGAGCCGGCTCAGATGGCTTTCAAGCCAATTGCCGCCTGCCGAGAGTACCGCGGCGGCGAGCGCCTGGGTGAGGCCGGGGCGGTCGCTGCCGACTATGCTCAAGATCAACGTGGCCATGAGGAACTCTCAGAGGCTGAAAACGGGGCTACGAGCAGCCAGTACATCGCTTTCAACGATAGACCCCAGCCGAATGTCTGATGAAGTCGCCCCATGCGCCCTTGCCTGACGGAAGGGGCGGGGAGCGCATCCTGGCCAATGGCCAGGATGCGTCCGGTCACGCGTAGATCCGCCGGCTCTAGGCCAGGTCGAAACGGTCGGCGTTCATGACCTTGGTCCACGCCGCCACGAAGTCGTTTACGAACTTCTCGCCCGCGTCGGCGGAGGCGTAGACCTCAGACAGGGCGCGGAGTTGGGAGTTTGAGCCAAAGACGAGGTCGGTTCGGGTTGCGGTCCATTTTTCCTCATGGGTCTTGCGATCCGTGCCGAGGAAGACCTCATCGCCGCGGCCATCGATTTCCTTCCAGGCCGTCTCCATCTCCAGCAGTTTGACGAAGAAGTCGTTCGTCAATTGACCGGGCCGTTCGGTCAGCACGCCGTGCGGCGAGCCGCCATGGTTTGCCCCGAGGACTCGCAGACCGCCTACCAGAACAGTCATCTCGGGCGCCGAAAGCCGAAGCAGTTGGGCGCGGTCGACCAACAACTCTTCGGTCGGCACGTTGAAGGCCACTTGCAGGTAGTTGCGGAAGCCGTCCGCCCTGGGCTCCAGGACCGCGAAGCCCTCGACATCGGTCTGTTCCTGCGAGGCGTCGGTGCGGCCGGGGGTGAAAGGAACCTCCAAGTCGCGGCCGACGGCGCGCGCCGCCTTCTCGATCCCGACCGATCCACCCAGCACCACGAGGTCGGCGATCGAGACCTTCTTGGCGCCGTCGAAGCCTGCCTTGATGTTCTCATAGACCTGCAGGACCCTGGCCAGCTTGACCGGTTCGTTGACCTCCCAGTCCTTCTGCGGCGCAAGGCGGATACGGCCGCCGTTCGCCCCGCCGCGGTGATCGGAGCCGCGATAGGTGGAGGCCGAGGCCCAGGCCGTCGAGACCAGGTCAGCGACGGAAAGCTCCGAGCCGGCGATCTTCTCTTTCAGCGCCTTGATGTCGCCTGCGTCGATGACAGGCCCCTGGTGCGCCGGGATCGGATCTTGCCAGATCAGATCCTCGGCCGGCACTTCGGGACCGAGGTAGCGGGCTTTGGGGCCCATGTCGCGGTGGCAGAGCTTGAACCAGGCGCGGGCGAACGCATCGGCGAAGTAGGCCGGGTCGTCGCGGAACTTCTCGGAGGTCTTGCGGAACTCCGGGTCGACCTTCAGCGCCATGTCGGCCGTGGTCATCATGGTCGGCACGCGCCGGTCCGGACTGTGGGCGCCGGGCGCCATGTCTTCCGGCTTCTGGTTCACCGGTTGCCACTGCTTGGCGCCTGCAGGACTGCGGACGAGCTCGTACTCGTAGTCCAGCAGCATGTGGAAGAAGGTGTTGTCCCAGGTGATCGGCGTGGGGGTCCAGGCGCCCTCCAGGCCAGACGTGATGGTGTGGTCGCCGATCCCGCTTTCGTGGCCGCTCTGCCAGCCCAGGCCCTGTTGCGCGATGTCGGCGCCCTCGGGGGCCGCTCCGACCTTGGAGGCGTCGCCGGCGCCGTGCGCCTTGCCGAAGGTGTGGCCGCCGGCCGTGAGCGCCACCGTCTCTTCGTCGGTCATGCCCATGCGCTGGAAGGTCTCACGAATGTCCCGCGCGGACTGCAGGGCGTCGGCATTGCCGCCCGGGCCTTCCGGGTTGACGTAGATCAGACCCATCTGGATGGCCGCGAGCGGGTTCTCGAGCGCCATGCCCTTTTCAGGCTGGATACGGGTCTCGTTGCCTTCCTGTCCGACCCAGAGCTCTTCGGTGCCCCAGTAGACGTCGCGCTCCGGCTCCCAGACGTCGGCGCGGCCGCCGCCGAAGCCGAATATCGGTCCGCCCATGGATTCGATGGCCACGTTGCCGGCCAGGATCATCAGGTCGGCCCAGGAGAGGTTGGCGCCGTACTTCTGCTTGATCGGCCAGAGCAGGCGGCGGGCCTTATCCAGGTTGCCGTTGTCCGGCCAGGAGTTCAGGGGGGCGAACCGCTGCTGGCCGGCGCCTGCGCCGCCACGGCCGTCGCCGCTGCGATAGGTGCCGGCGCTATGCCAGGCCATGCGGATGAAGAACGGACCATAGTGTCCATAGTCGGCCGGCCACCAAGGCTGGCTGTCGGTCATCAGCGCGACGAGGTCGCGCTTCACCGCCGGGTAGTCGAGCTTCTTGAACGCTTCGGTGTAGCTGAAGTCCTCGCCCATCGGGTTGGTGGAGGGGAGGATTTCCAACGACAGGTGGTTGGGCCACCAGTCTCGGTTGGTGCGCCCAAGCAGCGAGCGCAGGGCGCCGCGCTCTTTGCGGGGGTCATTAAGCGGGGTTGCGTCGTCCATGTCGAAGTCCTCCCGTAACGATTATTTTCAAGAGCCTAGGCCCCGCATCGGACGCTGGCCAATGGGAAAACTTTGTCGACACCATCGAGAATATCAATGGAAAACGCCGAGAGGTCCGGGCGCGCCCTGAGCCTGCGTTCCGTCGTTTGATCGTCACATCAAGCCAGTGGGCGAGAACGGCGCGCTCGACGCCGAAAATTTGCTGTGGTCTTGGCGTCCTCCGGCGTCTTCACAGTGACACCCCGGCCCAGGAAGCCCCGACCAGATCATGACACGGCAATGGCGCTGACCAGCGGCATCGAAATGGACGAGATGGCGCGCCGCTATGCGGTTCCGCTGGCGCGCTATTTCCGCGCTCGTGTCCGCACGGTCGCCGATGTCGACGACATGGTCCAGGAGGTGTTTCTGCGCCTGGCCGCACGGCGGGGCGGAGAGGTCGTGGAGACAGCCGAAAACTACCTCTTCACGGTGGCGGCCAGTGTCCTCAATGACAGCTTTCGGCGCGCGGGTCGGCGCGGCGGGGATCATCAGCTGTTCGACGAGCACAAGCATGCCGAAGAGGATTTTTCGCCCGAGCGCGTCTATCTCGGTCAGGAACGGCTTCGCCTGGTGGAGACGGCGCTTTATGAGCTGCCCGAACGGACCCGGATCGTGTTCGTTCTCCATAGGTTCGAGGAGAAGAGCTACGCGCAGATCGCGCGCCAGCTGCAGGTCTCGGTGAGCGCGATCGAAAAACATATGAGCAAGGCGCTCAGCCATCTTTCGAAGCGCGGGAGGTCCTCATGACGGCCGATTTCCCGATCACCGATCCGGATGAACGCGCCGCCGAGTTCTTCCTGCGGCGCCGTTCCGGCGACTGGACCGAAGCCGACGCGCGCGATCTCGCCGCCTGGCTGGAGGCTTCGCCGCTGCATCGCGAGTGCTTCGAGAGTGTCGAACGGATGTGGGATGACGTCGGGCTCTGCGCCGGCAGTCACGGGGTTCGCGGACTGCGAGCCGAGGCTCTCGCCGCGGGCCCGGCTCGGCGGCGTTGGCCGCGGCTGGCTACGCTTGCCGCGACGCTGGCTCTGGTCGTCGGGGGAGCAAGTCTCGGCGCGCTGGCCTTGCGCGAGAGCCCGATGCGCCAAGCGCCGGGGCAAGTCTATCGAACAGCCGTGGGCGAACGGGCGACGGTCGCATTGGCCGACGGATCGCGGCTGCTGCTGAACACCAGCAGCGAGGTGAAGGTCGATTTCTCGGGGCGTCGGCGGGGGTTGCAACTCGTGTCGGGCGAGGCCTGGTTCGACGTCGCCAAGGATCCCTCGCGGCCGTTCGTCGTGCGGGCCGGTGACCACACGGTCACCGCTGTCGGCACCTCCTTTGACGTGCGGATGGAGAAGGGGGCCCTGAGGGTCGCGGTCGTTGAGGGCCGGGTGGCGCTCGACGCCGTAAACGGCGAACGCATTTCCGAGGTCCGGGCCGGTGAACGGATCGATGTCGAGGGGCGCGCTGCGGTGTTGCGCCCGGCGGGGCCGGTGGCCGGTGACTGGCGCGAGGGGCGGATCGAGTTCGCCTCGGCGACGCTGAGCGAGGCCGTCGCGGAGATGAATCGCTACCGTCGCACGCCGATCGTGGTGAGCGATCCGAGGGTCGGCCGAATGCGGGTCAGCGGCGTATTCTACACTGGCGAGAGCAGCGGGTTCCTGACGGCCTTGCCGCTTACTCACCCGGTTTCGGTGCGGACCGAGGCCGAGATAGTGCGCATCGAACCGGCGACTGAGAAAAAAACTTCATCTTCGGACTGAGGGGGCGCGGCGCCCTGGCGTCTTCGTTCGCAGATCCCGCAGTTGGCGGGGCGGGGACACTTAAGGGGGCGTCGTGCAGTTTCATCATCTCAAGGCCATGGCTTTGGCCAGTTCGGCGGCGCTCGCCCTGACGGGTTCGGCGGCTTGGGCCCAGGCGCCGGCTCGCGCGCAGTTTGACATCCCGGCCCAGGACCTGGGCGCTGCCCTGCGGACCTTCGGCGTGCAGGCCGGCCGCGAGGTCCTCTTCGACCCGGCGCTGGTGAACGGCAAGCGCGCGCCGGCCATCCAGGGCGACATGAGCGTCTCGACGGCGGTCAGCCGGCTGCTCGCTGGCCAGTCGCTGCGCTCGCGCGAAAGCGGCCGCACCATCATCATCGAACGTACCCAGGTCGCCACCCTCAGCAAGGCCTCGGCGACGGGCCCGGTCGTCGCGGCCGCCGAGCCCGCCGCCGCGCTGGCCGAAATTGACGAGATCGTCGTGGTCGGCAGCAACATCGCCGGCGTCTCCGAGCGCGGACTGCTGCCCGTCACGGTGGTCGATCGGCGCGAACTGGAGATGAGCGGCGCGGTCACGGCCGGGGAAATGATCGCCTCGCTGCCGCAATCGGGCGGCCAGGCCTTCAACAACGAACAACAGGGCCCCAACCAGGCGCGCGGCGACGTCGCCTCGGCCAATCTTCGCGGGCTCGGTTCGGGCAACACGCTGGTGCTGCTCGATGGACGCCGGATGGTGGGGCACCCGGGCACCCAGCAAGAAGGCTCGGTTCCGGTCCAGGTCGTGAACCTGAACACCATCCCCGCCACGGCCCTTCGGCGCGTCGAGGTCCTGCGTGATGGCGGGGCCGCGCTCTACGGCTCCGACGCTGTCGCGGGCGTCTTGAACAACGTCCTCGACAACAACTATGTCGGCGCGCAGGTCGTGGCCCGCTATGGTGGCTCCGAGGGGACCAACCTCACCGAGACCTCGCTGGGCGCCAAGTGGGGCCGGACCTTCAACGACGGCGCGACCCATGTCGCTCTATTCGGCGAACTGTTCCGCCGCACCGACATGCCGGCTTCCGATCGCGACTATGCGATGACCGACAACCTTAGCAGCCGCGTCCCGGCCCAGTATGCCGGGAGCTTCGACAACCGCTCGACCTTGACGCCCTGGCTGACCGCGCGGGTCGGCACGGCGGTCACGAATTTCGGCCCCTCGTTCACCGCCTTCCATCTGCAACCCTGCTCCTACGCCGGGTCGGACGCCCAGGTCGGCGGCGGGGTCTGCATCGACGGCGGATCGGCGACCCTCGACGCCTCGCTGCGCACCGACGAGGCGCCGGAACGGACGATGTCCCCCAGCTCGGATCGCTACAGCCTGATGGGGGTCTTCAGCCATGACTTCGGCCAGGTCGAGCTGTTCGGCCAGGCGCTCTACTACGGCGCCACCTCCAGCTCGGTTCGGGGCGGCACGACGAACCTGACCTCGGCCCCGCTGACCATCGGCGCCAACAATCCCTACAATCCCTTTGGTTCGGGTCCGGGCCGCTTGGTCGGCTACACGGGCCCGGCCCAAGCCATTGCGGTCGTCGGACTGCGGGTTGACGATGTCGGCCGCCGCCGCATCGACGTGGACTCAGACGCCTACCGCCTGCTGTCGGGCCTGCGCGGCGACCTGGGCGACTGGTCCTGGGAAAGCGCGCTGCTCTACTCCCACGCTCGCACCAAGGACGTTGAGAGCAACCGCGTCAGCAACACCGCCCTTCAGGCGGCCCTGAACAGCAGCGATCCGGCCCGCGCCTACAACCCCTTCAACGGCGGCGATCTTTCCAATCCGGGCGGCTTCGATGCGACGTCGAACCCGGCTTCGGTGGTCGATCCGTTGCGCGTCAGCATCGCCCGCGACGGAACGACCAGCCTGGCGCTGTGGGACGCCAAGATCAGCAATCCCGAGGCGTTCAATCTGTGGGACCGCAATGTCGGCCTGGCCTTCGGCGCGGAGTGGCGCCGGGAGACCTTCAAGGACGATCGCGATCCGTTGATTGACGGTTCGGTCACCTTCGCCACAGCCGGCGGTCCGACCAGCGATGCGATGGGCTCCAGCCCGACGCCGGACACGTCCGGCTCGCGGAAGGTGTTCTCTGCCTATGCCGAGCTGCAGACTTCGCTGATCCCTGACAGCGCGGACATCCCGTTCGTGCGCAGTCTGGATCTGCAGCTGGCCGCGCGTTTCGAGGACTATTCGGACATCAACGAACAGGTGCTGAAGCCGAAGGTGGCGCTCGGCTGGCGGATCAACGACCAGTTCCTGGTCCGGGCGGCCTACTCGCAAGGCTTCCGCGCCCCGAACCTGGAGACGGTCAACGCCTCCGAAATTCGGCGCGTCCAGGAGAACCTCACCGACTACTACAGCTGCGCCGTGGGGCAGGGGGTGACCTCGTTCGCCGCCATCAACCGCAGCGCCTGCTCGAACTACCGGTTCAACGTCGAGGACGTGCGTGCGGGGAACCGCAAGCTGAAGTCCGAGACCAGTGACAACTTCAGCGCGGGCCTGGTCTTCACGCCGACCCCGGCCCTGATGTTCTCGGTGGATTGGTGGCGCATCGAGCAGGACGGAGTGATCGGGGTGTTCGAATCCCAAGATCACCTGAACCTGGACGCCATCGGTCGTCTGGGCGGCGGTGGTCCCAACCCGGCCCTGACCCGCAATACGCTGGGTGAGCCGATCCGCATCGACAACCAGTTCCTCAACCTCGACGCTCGGACCATCGAGGGCGTCGATCTGGCGGCGACCTGGCGCCTGGACGGCACGCAGTTCGGTGACTTCCGGTTCGGCGTCGACGTGGCCCTGTTGGAGAAGTTCGACCAGACGCCGTCGGCGGAATCGGCGGCCCTGCTGGCTGCGGGGCTCCCGGCCAGCGCGGGCGGATCGTTGATCGAGCAGGACGACAATCCCCGCACCCGCGGTTCGGCGTCCGCCACCTGGATCTCCGGGCCTTGGGAAGTTTCCGGCGCTGCGCGCTATGTCGGCGCGGTGAAGGACTCCTCGGCTTTGCTCTACAAGGGTGACGACTGGCTGACCTTCAACGCCTCGGTCGGCTATGCGGCGGAGGATGGGCCGTTGAGCGGCGTTGCCCTGCGGGTCGGTGTGAACAACATCGCCGACAAGGATCCGCCGCTGGCCGACGAGACCTTCGGCTACTTCACCAAGCTCTACAGCAACCGTGGCCGCTACTGGTTCGCCCAGGTCAGCAAGAGCTTCTAACCCGCCTGTTCCCACGGCCCGCGACGTCGCAAGGCGGCGCGGGCCGTATTGCGTTTCGGAGGCCAGATGCGCCTGAGCAAATTCGTCCTGGCCTCCCTGGCTGCTGCAAGCCTTGGCCTGCAGCCGGCAGCGGCCAGCGCCCAGGCGCCGGTGGCCGGCCGGGCCGACTACATCCTCGACTATGACGCGATCAATCACCCCGTCACCGCCCGCAAGGGCATGGTGGTGAGCCAGAGCGAGATCGCGTCTCGGGTCGGCGCGGACATCCTGCGCCAGGGCGGCAACGCGGTGGACGCCGCGGTGGCGACCGGCCTGGCTCTCGCTGTCACCTTGCCGCGCGCCGGCAATTTGGGCGGGGGCGGCTTCATGCTGGTCTATATCGCCGGCGAGAAGAAGACGCTGGCCGTGGACTACTATGGTCAGGCGCCGGCGGCGACCGACGCCAGTCTCCTGGCGGGACAGAGCGGCAAGCTCGACACAGCCAAGCGCTATTCCCACAAGGCCGTGGCGACGCCCGGCACGATCAAGGGCCTCTACGAGGTCCACCGGCAGTATGGCCGGTTGCCTTGGCGCAAGCTGGTGGAGCCGGCTGTGAAGCTGGCCGCCGATGGTCTCATCATGACCGACGACATGACCTATGGGCTGGAGGTCTATCGCGACGGGTTGCTGAGGGACGCACCGACCGCCCAGGCGCTCTACAAGCGCGACGGGGCGGTTTATCAGCCTGGCGAGCGGCTCAAGCAGCCGGACCTGGCCTGGTCGTTGCGCCAGATCCGGGATGGCGGCGCCGACGCCTTCTATCGCGACGAACTTGGACGGCGGGTCGTAGCCGGCGTGCAGGCCGGTGGCGGCGTGCTCACCCAAAAGGACCTTGCCGACTACCAGATCCGTATCCAGGAGCCGCTGTGGTGCAGCTATCGGGACGTGCCCGTGGCCTACATGCCGCCGCCCGCCGCCGGGGTCCTGCTCTGCGAGCTGATGAATATCGTCGAGCGCTATTCGATGGCCGACTATGGCCAGAACAGCGTCCAGGCCCTGCACGTGACGGCCGAGGCCATGAAGCTGGTCTTCGCAGACCGCGCGCGGTTCATGGGCGGGTTTCCGCAGTACCAGCCGCCCGTCGCCGGCCTTTCAAGCAAGGCTTACGCGGCTGAACGCGCCAAGCTGATTGATCCTCAGGCGGCGATGGATCAGCGCGTGTCGCCCGGCGATCCGCTGCTCTACGAGAGCCGCGACACGACGCACTACTCCGTCGCCGACGCCGAGGGGAATGTGGTCAGCAACACCTTCACATTGGGCTCGTCGTTCGGCGCCCACGTCATGGCGCCTGGGACCGGATTCTTCCTCAACGACGCCATGGCCAATTTCGCCTGGGGGGGCTCCGAGCCTGCAAACGCGCCGGAGCCCGGCAAGCGGGTGATTTCGACGATTACGCCGATCATCGCCTTCAAGGATGACAGGCCCTGGCTGGTTTCCGGAACGCCGGGCGGTACGCGGATCATCTCGGCGATGGCTCAGCTGCTCAGCAATCTCGTGGACCACAAGCTGAACATCGCCGAGGCGACCCAACGCCCGCGCATCTTCCAGGCCGCCAGCGACACGCCTGTCGAGTTCGAGCCGGGTTTCCCAGTGGATATGCTGAAGCTCATGGAGGCGCGCGGTCACAAGACCAGGCCGTCGCTGACCATGGGCTCGACCCAGTCGATCCTGATCGAGCAGGGCGTCTTCCACGGCGCCGCCGACAGTCGCCGCCCCGACGCCGCAGCGGTGGCCGTCGACAGGTAGGGATAGCGCCGAGCGCTTCGGGTCGTATTGACCGTCTAGCAGGAGGCGCCGGTCACGGTCGGCCGATCTGCGCGATGTAGTCGAGCTGCAAATGAAGCATATTCGATTTGCAAATATGACGTGGGCTTATCGGCATTATTTACTTGCTGGATATAGTAAAATCTCAGCCGTTTCGTAGAAATAGTTGATCGCGCCGCTCGTCGTTCATCTGCCTTCTAGGTGGGTGTTCATGACGAAGGAGAGCCCGATGAGCTCTGTCGCACTCGAGACCCGGAAGACTGAAAGCCCGCTCACCGTTGAGCGCCTCAACCCGACCATCGGCGCCGAGGTGGGCGGGGTGGACCTCACACGCCCGCTGAGCGCCGATCTGCGCGAGACGCTGAAGTCGCTGCTGCTGAAGCACAAGGTGCTGTTCTTCCGCGACCAGGACATTACCCGCGACCAGCAGGTGGCGTTCGCGTTGAACTTTGGCGAACTCTACGCCCACCCCACCGGCGGAGTCGAAACGCACCGGGTCGTGCAGCCTATCGCCGCTGAGAACTTCAAGAAGTACGCGGCGGCCGGGGGCGAGAGCCACTGGCACACCGACACTAGCTGGCGGATCGATCCGTCGTTCGGCGCGGTGCTGAAGGCCGTCACCATCCCCGACGTCGGCGGCGACACGATCTGGGCCGACGGAGGAGCGATCTATCGAGGCCTGCCCGAGGATCTGAAGGCCCAGATCGACGGCCGATACGTGGTTCATGACTATCAGGACGCCTTGCAGCGGTCCGGCGTCACCTATCCGCTGGTGTCGCATCCGATCGTGCGGACCCATCCGGAGACCGGCGAGGATATCTTCTGGGTCAACTTCAGCCTGAAGCCGCGGATCGTCGATCTGGACAAGGCGCAGAGCGACGCCCTGCTGGCGCGTCTCTACGAAGAGGTGAAGCGGCCCGAGTATCACGCCCGGTTCCGCTGGCGGAAGAACTCGGTCGCGTTCTGGGATAACCGCGCCGGTCTGCACTACGCCGTACGTGACTACGGCGATTTCCCGCGAGTGATGGAGCGGGTGCTGATCGCAAGCGACGACATCCCGCACAGGGTCCATCGCCCGGCATGAAGTCGGAGGAGGGGGCCCGGCGCCCCCTCAGTCATCAACAATTTCCTTCCCGAAGACGCAACAAGGCGGCCGTCCAAGGCCGCCGGAGATCTCATGTCTGTTCGCTACCTGAGGGCGGGGCTGTTCGCCTCCGCCGCGCTTTTCTCGACTCCTGCACTGGCCCAGGGCCAGTTGGCCGCGAGCGCCTCCGACGCCGCGGTCGATGCTGACGACAGTTCCGTGTCCGAACTGGTTGTGACTGGCCTGCGCGGCCAGGCTCGCACCGTGATCGATAGTCCCGCGCCCATCGACGTGGTCAGCGCCGAGCAGCTCGCCGACACCGGCAAGGCCGGCCTCAAGGAGGTGCTGAACACCCTGCTGCCGTCCTTCAACCTGCCGGGGATCAACGGCGGCGGCACCTCCTGGACGGTGCGGGCGGTGACCCTGCGCGGCCTCAACGGCGACCAGGCGCTGTTCCTGGTCAACGGCAAGCGGCGGCACACGACGGCGCTGATCAACAATCTCGCTCGCGTCGGACGCGGAGGCGTTCCGGTCGATCTGGACCTGATCCCGGCGGCGTCCATCGCCCGGATCGAGGTGCTGCGTGACGGCGCGGCGGCGCAGTACGGCTCCGACGCCATCGCCGGCGTCATCAACATCATCCTGCGCGGCGACAACCAGGGCGGTTCGATCGGCGCCAATATCGGCCAGACCTATATGGGCGACGGCGAGACGGTTTCACTATCGGCGACCTACGCCCGGCCGTTGGGCCAGGACGGCTTCATCGATTTCGGCCTCAACTGGAAGAACAGCCAGCCAGCGTCGCGCGCCATTCCGTCCCAGGCGAGGTTCATCTACCAGCCGCTGCCGGGCAATATTCCCGATCCGCGCGACGCCACGGTCGATCGGTACTTCTGGGGCCAGAGCTATGGACCGGGCGAGGACGACGTCCTGGCGAGCTCGTATAACGCCGAACTGCCGTTGTCGGACGACTTGACGCTCTACTCGTTCGCGACCCTCAGCCATCGCAGTTCGAAGAAGAACACCGGCAGCTTCCTGCCCAACAACACCACCCGCCCGAACACCACGACGGCGCTGCCGGAAGTCTATCCGGAGGGATTCAACGCCCTGCGCCGGATCTTCCAGCTCGACACCCAGGTGGTGGTGGGCGCGCGCGGCGAGCGCGGTGATTGGCGGTGGGACCTCTCGACCTCGGTCTCGCGCGACAACGCCCAGCTCGATGGCCAGAACACCATCAACGCCACGCTCGGTCCGGCCAGTCCGACCTATTTCCACCTGTCGACCCACGTCTTCGACCAGATCACCACGAACTTTGACGTGGCGCGCGAATACGACGTCGGGCTGGCGGGGCCGCTCACCTTGGCGCTCGGCGCCGAGCAACGCTATGAGCGGTTCGAGATCCAGGCCGGGGACGAGGCGTCCTACGTCATCGGGCCCTATGTGATCCCCGCTGGCCAGCCCTTCGCGGGCCGCCCGCCGGCGCCGGGGCTTTCGTCTTACGCCGGGACCACCCCGGACGACGCGGGCGAGATCAGCCGCAACAACTATGCGGCCTATGTCGATCTGGGCGCCGACGTCGTGGACAACTGGTACGTCGGGGCCGCCGCCCGGGCCGAGTACTATACCGGCGGGGTCGGTTCGACCGTAGCCGGCAAGCTGTCGACCCGTTGGGAGTTCGCGCCGGGCTACGCCGTGCGGGCGACGATCTCCAACGGCTTCCGCGCGCCATCCCTGGCCCAGACGATCTTCGCGTCCTCGACCTTCAGCAGCATCCAGTGCCCGCCGCCGGCCGGGGTGGTCGCCAACTGCCTGCCGGGGATGCCCCACGTCTCCTCGCCAACCAAGGTGCTGCCGACCTTCAGCCCCGCCGCCATCGCACTGGGCGCCGAGACCCTGAAGCCGGAGACCTCGGTCAACTACAGCATCGGCTTCACAGCCGAGCCGCTACCTCGACTGCGCTTCACGCTCGACGCCTATCAGATCGAGATCGAGGACCGCATCGTCGACACCGGCGTGATCCGCGGGCCCGTGGTTGGTGCGATCCTGGCGGCCAACGGACTGCAGCAGGACCTCTCGGTCTCGTACTACACCAACGCTGTCGACACGAAGACGCGTGGCGTCGATGCGGTCGCCGAATATGGCCTCGGACTCGGCGAATACGGCGACCTGCGTCTGTCAGCCGCCTTCGCCTGGAACAAGACCGAGATCACCAAGATCAAGGCCACCCCCGCGGTGTTGGCCAATCTCGGCTACGCGCTGTTCGATCGCCAGAAGCAGGCTGACCTGACCATCGGCACGCCGCGAGACAAGGTGGTGTTGTCGGGCGTCTGGACCGTGGATCGCTGGAAGACCAGCCTGCGTCAGACGCGCTATGGCGAGTACACCGAAGCCGGAGCGCAGCCGGTCAACGACCGCACCTTCAGCGCCAAGTGGATCGCGGATCTCGACGTCGCTTTCAGTCTGGACGAGCAGACCACGATCGGGATCGGCGCCAACAACCTCTTCGATGTTCACCCCGACAAGATCGGGTTGCTTAACCCAGACACCGGAACCGGCCAGTTCGGCGGCTTCTCTCCGTTCGGCATCACGGGCGGCTACTACTACGCCCGCGTCGAGCGGCGGTTCTAGGGGAGCGCCGCCATGCATCGCAGACAACTCCTGAGCCTCTCCGCCGTCTTGGCGTTTGGATCTGGGCTCGCGGCCTGCGGCCGCGACGCATCGGGGACCCCGGTGCTCAAGGTCGGGAGCCAGAAGGGCGGCGCCAAGGCCCTGGTCCTGGCCTCCGGCGTGCTCGAGGGCGCGCCTTACCGGGTCGAGTGGAGCGAGTTTCCGGCCGCCCAACACCTGCTTGAAGCCTTGGGCGCGGGAGCGGTCGATCTGGGGGCCGTGGGCGACGCGCCGTTCCTGTTTGCCTACGCCGGCGGCGCCAAGATCCGGGCCGTACAGGCCTCGCGCGCCTCGGGCGGCGGTTCGTCGACCGCAATCCTTGTGCGGGGCGACTCAGCCCTTCGGACGGCGGCCGATCTGAAGGGCAGGAAGGTGGCGACCGGGAGGGGCTCCATCGGTCACTTCCTGCTGCTCAAGGTGCTCGAGCGGGAAGGCCTGAAGCCGACCGATGTCGAACTTGTCTTCCTGTCGCCCGGCGACGCCAAGGCGGCGTTCTCCTCGGGCGCTATCGACGCCTGGGTGACCTGGGGTTCCTATGTGGCGCTTGCGCAGCAACACGACCGCGCGCGCATTCTGGCCGATGGCACGGGCCTGCTGAGCGGTTACGGCTTCGAGATCGCCAGCGACCGGGCGATCGCGGGCAAGCGCACGGAGCTGGAGGACTTCCTAAGGCGCCTCGCCGCCGCCAAGCGCTGGGTCGGGGACCACAAGGAGGAGTACGCCAAGGTCCTGGCCAAAGAGACCGGCCTCGATTTGGCGATCGCGACCTACACCGTCGCCAACACGCGCGGTCAGCCGGTGCCCATCGACGCCACGGTGATCGACGAGGAGCGCCGGGTCCTGGAGGTTTTCCAGGCCGCCGGAGCGATCACCAGCAAGCCGGACCTGGTCAGCGCCTTCGATCCCTCGTTCAACGCGGCTGTCGCATGACGGACGCGCTGCATCTGCGGGCCGACGTGCTGATCATTGGCGGGGGCCTGGCAGGTTGCTGGGCGGCGATCGCCGCGGCCCAGGCGGGCGCGTCGGTGGTTCTGGCCGATAAGGGCTATTGCGGGACGAGCGGCGTTACGGCCACAGCCGGGCCTTCGCACTGGTGGGTTCCGCCCGATCCGCCCGAGGCGCGCCGCCGGGCCATCGACGAGCGAGACGCGCGCGGCTTTGGCCTGTCCGATCCGGCGTGGATGGCGCGCATCCTCGATCAGACCTGGCGGACCCTGCCGACGCTCGCGCCCTACTACGACTTCTCGGTCGATGAACGCGGGCAGACCCAATATCGCGGCCTGCGCGGTCCCGAATACATGCGCGCCATGCGCCGCTACGTCGAAAGCCTCGACGTGATCGTCCTGGACCACAGCCCAGCGCTGGAGCTGCTGCTGCATCACGACGGCTCGGTCGCCGGCGCCAGCGGCCATCGTCTGCAGGAGGCGCAGGATTGGACGGTGCGGGCCGGAGCGGTGGTGCTGGCCACCGGCGGCTGCGCCTTCGCCTCGCGGCTGCTTGGCTCGGCCAACAACACCGGCGACGGCTTGCTGATGGCGGTGGAGGCCGGCGCCGATCTCTCCGGCATGGAGTTCACCAACTACTACACGGTGGCTCCGGCCGGCACGAACATGACCCGGTCGATGGCCTACACCTTCGGGCGCTATTTCGACGAGGCCGACCGCCCGTTGGACGTCTACCCCGGGCCGGACATGAACAGCGCGCTCGCCAAGGCGCTGCTGAAAGGCAAGGTGTTCTGCCGTCTCGACCGCGTGCCCCACGACATCCGCGAGCAGATGCCCCAGGTGCAGCCGAACTTCGTGCTGACCTTCGCGCGCCAAGGGATCGATCCCTATGCCGACCGCTTCGAGGTCACCCTCCACGCTGAGGGCACGGTGCGGGGCATCGGCGGGCTCCGCCTTGCCGACGAAGACTGCCAGACCAAGGTCGCCGGGCTCTACGCCGCCGGCGACGCCGCCACCCGCGAACTGGTGGCTGGGGCGACGTCCGGCGGCGGCAATCAGAACTCGGCCTGGGCGCTGTCGTCCGGGCAGTGGGCCGGGGCGGCGGCCGCCGACCGCGCGCGGCGACAGTCGGCTCGTCACGCCGACATCGCCTATGCGGCGGGCCGCGCCGGCCTGCGGCCCGCCAAGGGCGCGCGGTGCGTCGAGATCGCCGCCGCCGTCGGCTTGGCGCGCGAGGAGATGGGCGCGCTGGACAAGAACATGTTCCGCACCGGTCCGGCTCTTGCCGCCTCGCTCGACGCGTTGGGCGGGGCTTTCAGCGAACTGACCGACCATGCGGGAGGCCACGGCTTGGCTCGGCTGCGCGCGCGGGAAGCCGCTGCGCTTCTCGCCGCCGCGCGCTGGAGCAAGGCGTCGGCCCTGGCCCGCGTCGAGAGCCGCGGCATGCACCATCGGCTCGACGCCCCTGGCTCCGACCCCCGGTTCGCCGCGCGTCAGCGGTCCGGCGGGTTGGAGACCGTTTGGACCGCCTTTGAGGCCCGCGGCCGATCGACGGAGGCCGCCTGATGATCGAGCTGATTGTCGAAGATCGCTGCGAGCCGTGCGGCGCCTGCGTCGAGGTCTGCCCGACCAATGTGTTCGAGCAGGACGCGACGGGCCGGCCGGTGATCGCGCGCCAGGCCGACTGCCAGACCTGCTTTCTGTGTGAACTCTATTGCCCGGCCGACGCGCTGTTCGTCGACCCCGACTGCGAGCGGCCGCATCCGACCGACGCGGCCGCGGTCACCCCGCTGCTCGGCCAATACCGCCGCGAATCCGGCTGGGGCGAATGGGCCGACACCTATCGCAACGAACACTGGCGGATGGGCGAGATCTTCGCCCGCGCCCGCGCCCTGGCGCCCCCTGTTTCACCCGAGAAGACGCCCACCTGAAGGAGTGAGCCATGTCCAAGACCCTGAGCCAACGTCTAGCCGACCTGCACGCCGAACGGGTCCGAACCTGGGAGCCGGCCAAGCTCCAGCCCAACATCGATCAGCGCCGCCGCCTGGTGGAACAGGCTGACCCCGATCGGTGGGTCAAGGTCGGCGATCGTCTGGAAAGTTTCACCCTGAAGGAGGTGGATGGCGAGGCCCTGACCCTCGATAGCCTGGTGGCTGAAGGCCCGACCGTGCTGGTGTTCTTCCGCTTCGCCGGGTGCCCGGCCTGTAACATCGCGCTGCTCTACTATCAGGAGCAGTTGGCGCAGGGGTTGAACGCGCTCGGCGCGCGGCTGGTCGCTGTGAGTCCGCAGGTTCCCGAGCTGTTGGTCGAGATCAAGCGCCGTCACAGCCTCGATTTCGAGGTCGCCTCGGACGCCAACGAGCTGGGCCGGCGGTTCGGGATTCTCTATGAGCCCGACGAAGCCTCGAAGGCCGCCTCCAAGGCCAAGGGCGCATTCATCGGCGATACGACCGGCCTGGGGACCTGGGAGCTGCCGCAGTCGGCGGTGATCGTGATCGGGCAGGACAAGGTCGTGCGATTTGTCGAGGTCAGCCCTGACTGGCTGGTGAGAACCGAGGCCGGCCCAATCCTGGAAGCGGTGCGTGAGCTGCAGAGCGTGGCGGCGCACTAGACCCGAAAAGCTCCCCTCTCCTTCGATGAAGGAGAGGGGGACAGGGTCACGCCAGATTTCGGAAGCCGCGTTCGAAATAGACCAGGGGATCGCCGTGACGCGCGCGAGCGGCGCTGACGTCCAGGATGAAGATGGTGTGGCTGGCCGCGTCTATGCGGCAGCAGACCGGACCAGACAGCGATACCAGCGCATCGCGGTAGTCGGGTGGCGACTGTGGCTCCAGGCTCCAGTCCGCGCCGAAGCGCTCGGCCGCCAGATCCGATCTTGAGAACCGCTCAGCCTCCAGTCCATCGGCGTCGGCGAGGATCGATAGGCTGACGGCGTCGGCCTTCAGGAGAGCGCCATGCGCGCTCGCGGCCTTGCGGACGCAGAACAGGATACGGGGCGGATCGCTGGACAGCCCGGTGAGCGAGCTGACCAGCAGACCGCGCGGTCCGTCGTCGGTGGCGCAGGCGACGATGGCGACGCCAGAGGCGAGCTTGGCCAGGCCGTCGCGGAAGGCGACCTCGTCCACCGGCGGCCAAAGGCGGACGACTTCGCACACGTCTTCCGGAAGCTGGGCCGCCGATGTGGTTCCGTCCGCCATGTCCGTGCTCCTCAGCCAGCCGCCACGGCAGGGCGGGCGTCGCGTTCGGCCACCAGCTCGCGGACCAGCGGGATCAGATGGCGGCCGTAGGCGACAGCGTCATCCAGGGGGTCGAAGCCGCGAATGAGGAAGGTCGAGACGCCGAGGTCGTAATAGTCGAGCAGAGCTTCGGCGACTTGCTCAGGCGTGCCGACCAGACCGGTGGAGTTGCCAGAGGCCCCGGTGACCGCCGCGACGCCGGTCCACAGACGCTTGTCGACGCGGTGACCCTGGGCGGCGGCTTGCAGCAGGCGTTGGGCGCCGACATTGGGCGGCGCGTGGCCGTCGGTGGCCAGGCCTGCGGCCTTACGAAGTTCGATGGTGCGAGCGACGATGTCGTCGGCCCGCTTCCAGGCCGCTTCCTCGGTCTCGGCGATCACCGGACGTAGGGAGAGCGAGAACTTGACCTGGCGGCCATGCTTTGCGGCCGCGGCGCGGACACGCGCGATGGTTTCGCGGACCTGGGCTTGCGTCTCGCCCCAGAGGGCGAAGATGTCGGCGTGCTTGCCGGCGACGGGGATGGCCTCATCGGAGGAGCCGCCGAAATAGACCGGGATCTGCGGCTTCTGCAGCGGCTTCACCGCGCCGAACGCCTGCACGACATTGTAGTAGTCGCCCTCGTAGTCGAAGGGTTTGTCGGCGGTCCACTCCTGGCGAACGATGTCGAGGTACTCGCTGGTGCGGGCGTAGCGCTCGGCCTTGGTCAGGTGGTCGCCGTCCTTCTTCATCTCATCGTCGGAGCCGCCGGTGATGATGTGAACCGCGATCCGGCCCTTGCTGAAGTGGTCGAGGGTGGCGAGTTGCCGCGCCGCGATGGTCGGGGCGGTGAATCCTGGGCGGTGGGCGATCATGAAGCCCAGGTTCTGCGTCACGCTGGCCGCGTGCTGGACGATCAGGATGCTCTCCGGCGAGGTCGAGCCGAAGGCCACCAGGGCCCGGTCGAACCCGCCGGCGTCATGCGCCTTGGCGACCTTTTCAACGTAGTCGGTGTCGAGGACGGGTCCCTTCGGAGGATGAATTTCCGACGAGTGATTGGCGCCGATGTAGCCGATGAATTCGACGGGCATTCCAGTCTCCAGATCAAGCGTTTGGCTTCAATTCCGAGCTTACGACTAGGAATTATGGATTCAGGAACGAATAGTTCTCATCGGGTCTATCAGCGCTGCTGATGTCAGGCGTTGACGACCAGTCTTTGTGGTGAAGCTTCACGCGCCAAGGCTCGCGTCACCGCCGGCCGGGCCAACACGCGCTGGGCATGGGCCGAGAACGCGGGATAGGCGGCGGTTTCGATCTCCAGGCGCGGCGCCCAGCGATGGAACACCAGGGCGTAGGGATCGACCAGGCTGAACTGCTCACCCAGTAGCCAGGGGCCGCCGTGGCCTAGCCGATCCTCGATCTCGTCAAACGCCGCCAGGACGTTTTCGCGGCCGCCAGCTTTCAGCGCCGGCCAGGCGCTCTCCACGCGGGTGAAGCGTTCTGGACGGAAAACCTGTGCGAAGGAGACGTGCACCCCGCTGGCGAACCAGCCGATCAGTTCGTAGGCGCGGCCAAGCAGTATCTCGTCGCCAAGCGGCAGCAACCTGATTTGCGGAAAGCGGTTGGCGATCGCTGTGAGAACGGCGACGTTCTCGCCGACCGTCTGGCCGTCGATCGCCAGCACCGGCACGCGACCGCGCGGGTTGATCGCCAGGTACTCCGGGGTCCGCTGATCGCCCTCGGCCAGCACCAGCCGCACGGCGTCGAAATTGGCTCCGGCTTCCTCCAGGCCGACCAGGGCGGGCAGCGAACAGGAGCCGCCGGCGAAATAGAGCGTGAGCGACATGGAGCGTTTCCTTAGATCACGTAGAAGCCGTGTGCGCCGTCTCGCGCCAGCTGGTCGACCAGGCCGTACTCCCAGTCGAGGTAGGCCTGCATGGCGGCGGTGGCGTTGTCGGTGCCCTCATAGGGGCGGCGGTAGATGTCATCAGCTTCGCTCGCCGCCTGCGTCAGACCGGTTTCCAGCGGCTGGCGCGCGGCGACCCAGGCTGCGGTCCCGCCTTCGAGCACGTGCGGCGCGCGGCCGGTCAGAGCTTCGAAGTCTTCAGCCGCAAGCCGCGCCAGGGCGCCGTCCGGCGAGGTGATCACAAAGTCTCGCCCCTCCGGCAATTGGGAAAGGGCGGCCTCCAGGCGACTGCGGATCACGAACCAGGCGCCCGCGATGTGGCCGCGTCGGTGAGCGTGGCTCGGGGCGAAATCGAGGACAGTGACGTCGTTGCGCTGCAGCCGCTCGGCGAGACTGGCCGCCGAGATGGTGGGAACGTCCGGCAGCGGCGGCAGGGTTGGTCGCCAATTTCCCGGTGCAAGCTCGCCGTCGAAGCCGCCGTCGAGGACGTAGACCTCCCAGCCCATCTGGGCGAGCCAGGAGGCGCTCATGTCGGCGCGCACCCCCCGGTCGTCGGCCAGCACGATGCGGGCGCCGCGCACGGGCGCGAAGACGTCGGTCTCCTGGACCAGTTGGCCGCCTGGCGCGCTGCGGAAGCCGGCGATGTGGCCGACCGCGTACTCCTCGGGCGTGCGCACGTCGAAGCGGTAGAGGGTGCGGGTGGTCTCGCGCGCCAGGATCTCCAGGCCGCGTGCGTCGATGTGCTTGACGCCGGCGCGATAGGAAACGGTGCGGGCGGCGGCGCGGGCGTTGGTTTCGCCGTCGGCGGCGACCTCCGGGAAGCGGCCGTCCTGGCCGTGTTCCAAGGTCTGGCCGGCGAGCGTCCAGCCGATCGTCCCGTTGCGCAGCGCGAACACCTTGTTGGGGACGCCGGCGTTGATCAGCGACTGGGCGCCGATGATGCTGCGTGTACGGCCCGCGCAGTTGACGATGATGGTGGTGGCGGGATCGGGCGCGATCTCGCGCGCGCGCAGCACCAGCTCCGCACCAGGGACGCTGACCCCGCGCGGGATGCTCATGGTCTGGTATTCCTCGAAGCGCCGAGCGTCGAGCACGACCAGATTGGTCTCCTGCTCGATCAGGGCCTTGGCTTCCGGGGCGGGCAGGGACGGGGTGTGGCGGCGGCTTTCGACCAGTTCGCCGAACGCCTTGCTGGCGGAGTTGACGTCTTGGAACAGCTCGTAGCCGGCACGCCGCCATCCCTCGAGCCCGCCAGCCAGGGCGGTGATATCGGTGTAGCCCAGGGCGCGTAGGCGCTCGGCGGCCTTCGGAACCAAGCCCTCGCCATTGTCGTAGAGCACGATCTTGGTCGCCTTGCGCGGCACGCGGTCCAGGATCTCGACTTCCAGCCGGCTAAGCGGAAGTTGGGCGGCGAACAACGGATGGTCCTTGGCGAACGGGTCTTCCTCGCGCAGGTCGATCAGGGCGATCTCCCGCCGGGCGATCCACTCCAGGCGAACATCGGCGGGGGCGGTCTGGGTGATCATGAGGTCAAGCTCTTGGAGGCGTCCCAAAGGTTCGGGAGCACGGTGTTGGAGTAGCCGGAGATGAAGGGTTTGGGTTGGCCCGCCTCGTCATAGGTGGCGCGCCGCACCGCGCCGATGTTCGCGCCATAGACGTGGATGCTGATCGAGGTGCGATCCTCGAAAGCGTTGGAGACCTTGTGGATGTCGCCGATGGTCGGGGACACCGCCTCGACCTCGCCGGCTGCGAGATGGTGCTCGGCGCCGTAGGGTGCGAGCACTGATCCCTCGCGCCGATAGGCCTGAGAACGCTCGGCCCCCCGCAGCACGCCAACGAGGCCCCAGACGGTATGGTCGTGGACCGGGGTCGATTGCCCTGGCCCCCAGACGAAGCTGACGATCGAGAACCGCTGCTGGCTGTCGCAGTGCAGCAGATACTGGGTGTAGCGCTCAGGATTTGGCTGGGCGAAGGCCTCTGGCAGCCAGTCGTCATTGGACACCAGCTCGCGCAGCAGGTTCCCCCCCGTCTGGAGGATCAACGCCTCTTCCTCGGTTGCGTCCAGGAGCGTGGCGATGTCGCCGACGAAGTTCCTCAGGCGGGGGAGATTGGTTGTCACAGCGCGTACCTCAACGTGACCATCCAGGTGCGAGGATCGGGGAAGTTTTGATAGTAAACCCCGGTGCTCGGCGTGTAGGTCGCGCTCACCGGCTTGTCGGAGTCCAGCAGATTGCGGCCCGACACCACCACCGACCAGTGCGGATCGGGCGATGTCCATGTGGCGACGGCGTTCAGGAAGCCCTGGGCCGGAATGGTGTGCTGGCCGCCGGGGGACGGGATCGCGTTCGAGTAGGTCTTGGTCTGGTACTGGGCGTTGACCCCGATCCGCAGCGCGCCCGGAATTTCCAGCGGCACGTCCCAGTTTGCGCCGCCCGAAAGGCTCCAGCGCGGGGAGTTGGTCAGGCGGTTGCCGTCGGCGTTTACGCCCGCGCCGCCGGCGCCCTTGTACTCATCATAAACCGCGAAGAGGTAGCCGGCCGAGAACTGCGCCGACAGGCTGTCGGTGATCCGTGCGTCGGTCTCCAGCTCGAAGCCATAGCTGTGAGCTTGGCCCGCGTTTCCGCGCCGGCTGCCGACATAGACCGGGTCGTAGAATGAGACCTGGAGGTTTTGGTAGTCGTTGTAAAACACCGCCAGATTGGCCCGCAGTCGGTGATCCAGCAGCTCGGTCTTCACCCCGGTCTCGTAGGTCGTCACGTTCTCGGGCGCGAAGGGCAGGGTGGCGAGGTCCAGCCTCGTCGCGCGATTGTCGAAACCGCCGGATTTGAAGCCCTGAGAATAGGTGGCGTACTGCATGATGTCGGGCGTCCAGGCGTACTGGACCGACAGCTTCGGCGAGATATTCGACCAGGTCTTGTTGGCCTCGCCCTGGATCGAGGGCGCAACGATCTGGCCGGCCAGGTTCAGCACCGAGTTGTCGAAGGTGAAGGTCTTCTCTTCGTTGGTCCAGCGCAGGCCGGCCGTCAGATGGAGCCGGTCGGTCGCGCTCCAGGTCGCCTCGCCGAACACGGCATAGGCGTCGGTGTTGGTGACGTTGTGGGCCCGCAGGAAGTTGTAGTTGCCGGGCGTGGTGACCGGATTGGTGTTCTGGTTGTTACGACGGCTGTAGCCGTCGCGCTCCACGTAGAACCGCTCATGCAGATAGAAGAGCCCGGTGGTGAACCGAACTGCGCCGTACTCACCGTTCAGCTGGACTTCCTGGGTGTAATACTGGTCGTTGTAGTGGATCAGGTTCTTCTGGATGAGGGCCGCTTCCCCGTCGTTGTCGTAGTTGACGGGGTTGAGGTTGAAGCCGCCATAGGCGGTGATCGACTTCAGCTGCAGTTGATCGGAAAGATCGTAGGCGACACGCAGCGAGCCGGAGATCTGATCGAGGTCCTGCTTGGGCTCGACTTCCGAGAACGACAGCCCGCGGTCGAACCCGCCGCCGGGCTGTCGAACCGGGATGTAGGATCGGCTGTCGCTGCGGTCGCGCATGGCGTTGAGGGTGAACAACACGTCGAGGCCGTCGTTCGGCCGCCAGCGCAGCTTGCCGCGATAGGCGTCGAGGCTGATGCGATTGACGTCGTGGCCCAGCGTCGGGTCGTAGGTCACCCCGTCGCGGCTGTGATGGATGTACGACAGACTGCCTGACAGCGTCTCGCTGAGCGGTCCTTCGGCCAGCGCCCGTACATCGACGGCGCCGAAGTTGCCGAGGCCGACCTCGCCCTTCAGGCGCAGTTCGCGACCAGGATCGCGGGTGATGATCCGCAATGCGCCGGCGCTGGAGTTGCGGCCATAGAGCGTGCCTTGCGGGCCGCGCAGCACTTCGATCCGCTCAAGGTCGTTGAACTCCGACATCGAGCCGATCTGGCGCGGGATGTAGACGTCGTCGACATAGACGGCGAGCACGGGCTCCTGGATCGGGTCGCCCTCGCCGACGCCGCGCAGAGAGTAGGTCTGCGTCGTGTGGCTGATGGTGACGCGGCTGACGGACAGGTTCGGCACCTGACCGGCCAAGTCGCGAAGGTTGTCGATCTTGCGGTCCGCCAGCACCTGGGCGCTGAACGCGGTGATGGCGATGGGCGTGTCCTGCAGGTTGGTCGCGCGCCGCTCGGCGGTGACGATCAGTTCCTCGATCGCATTGGCGTCCGTGGCTGCGGCGAGGGCGTCCTGGGCCGCAGCCGAGCCGGACCAGGCCGCGATACTGGCGGCCAGGGCCGCCGATCCGAGCAGCGCGTGGCGCCGAGAAGTGTTTTCGAAGACAGATTTCATTTTGACGCCCCGTGATGTGACGGTGCGTTCAACAGTTTAAGGTGGGTATCAACAACCAACATTAGCTGAGGATTTGAATAGTATTGCTATTATCGAGATGGCTCATGGGTTGAATTTCTATAGATCATAGATTGCGAGAAATATTAGAGTTGCTGATCTCGGCGTTGAGTTCTTCTGTCCACAGCGGGCGGACGTCTACCTTTGTGGGGATGGCCCCGATCTGGGCGAAGGTGTCGGCTACGGTCTGCTGGGACGCGACAGCCTCGGCGTTCACCGGAGTGATCGCGGTGTGGGCGCTGCGTTCGCGGTGCTGCTGTTGGTATATCTCGATGGGCACGCCGGTGGCTTTGGACTGGGCCGCGGCCCAGATGTCCGGATTGGCCTCGGCCCAGGCGTAGGCCTTTCGGGCGCGGCCCAGATGGTCGACGATCGCCGCGCGGCGGGGCGGGTCCTTCAAGGCCTCGTCGAGCGCGGCGTGCAGATAATTGCCTGACAGCCTGCCGAGCCCCGTGGTCAACACCCGGGCGCCTAGCCGCGAGCGCGCCAAATTGCCCTGAACGCCGTAGATCACCCAGGCGTCGAGCGAACCTTGGCTAAAGGCCGAAAGACCGTCCTGCGGGGAAAGGGCGACGGGCGTGACGTCCGCGAGGGTCAGGCCCTGTTCGGCCAGCAAACGAACCAGGAAATACTGGGCGGTGGTCGCGCGGACATAGCCGACACGCTTGCCCTTCAGATCGGCTGGCGTGCGGATCGCCGAGTCCTTGGGGACCAGCGTCACCTGTGAATTGACGTCGCCCTTCTGCACCGCCACCAGCCGCAAAAGGGTCGGGCGGCCGGCCACGAAGATGGGCGGGATCTCGCTCATTGAGCCCAGATCGATCGCTCGTGCGTCGATCGCTTCAGTGATCAGGTTGCCGCCGACAAACTCGGCGTACTGGACCTTGTAGGGCGTATGATCGAGCCCTGCCGCGTGCAGCAGGTTCTGGATGCCGCCCTTGAAGGTCGCGACGCGCAACGTGACGCCGGACGGATCGCCGGTGGGGGGCTTTGCGGGCCCGCAGGCCGACAGGGCCGCCGCCCCCGCGAGGAGGGAGCGACGTGACAGATCGATGAGTGCGGCCATCAGTCGAAGAGATCCGGCTCTTCTTCGCTGACGATGTCCCAGTAGGGTTGGAAGGCGTAGACCCCGCCGATCTCCGACCCGACCTGGCTGGCGGTGTGGCGCGCCACCTCCGGCGGCATGGGGCGCGTCTGGCCGGCGGCTTCGGCCAGCAGTTGCACCTGGCAGGCGTTCTCCATGGCGAGGTAGCGCCAGACCGCGGCCTCCACCGTCTGGCCGACGGTGAGGATGCCGTGGTTTTGCAGGATCACGGCTTTGCGGGGGCCCAGCGCCTCGGCGATCTTCTCGCCCTCACTGGTGTCGAGCACGACGCCGGAGAACTCGGTGAACAGCGAGTGGTCGTCATAGAAGGCCGCTGCGTCCTGGGTCAGAGGATCGAGCAACCGGCCCAGCGCCGACCACGCCTTGCCATAGAGAGAATGGGAGTGGGCGGCGGCGATGACGTCGGGCCGCGCCTTGTGCAATTCCGAATGGATCGCGAAGGCCGCGCGGTTCAGGCGCGGCTTGGCGTTGGCGGGCGGCTGGACGATCTCGCCCTCATGGCTGACCAGCATCAGGTCGGAGACGGTGATCCGGCTGAAGTGGACACCCGCCGGGTTGACCCAGAACTGATCGGGAAACTCCGGGTCGCGCGCGGTGATGTGGCCGGCCCCGCCCATGTCGAAGCCGTGGCGGGCGAACAACCGATAGCCCGCGGCCAGGCGCTGCTTGCGATAGAGGCGCTCGGTTTCGAACGTGGGCTGCTGCGGGATCGAGCCGGGCGGTCCGCCGAAGCCCCGTTCGGGCAACACCGTCTCGATCTTTGCGGGGTGGCTGGCGGCTGCGCCCTGAAGGGAGCGTTGCACGGGCAGGTTCATGGTCAGCTCCGGGCTCTCAATAGCCGCGCACGGTGTCGACCAGGTCTTCCAACGGCGATCCTTGGCGGAAGCGCGCGAGGTTCTGGGCGAACTGGGCGGCGAGATTCTGGCGGGTGTCGGGGGTGTGGACCGAGGTGTGCGGCGATAGCCGCACCTGCGGGTGGCCGTAGTAGCGGTGGTTGAACGGCAGCGGCTCGGGATGGGTGACATCGAGGCTGGCCAGCGCCACACGGCCGTCGTCCAGCGCCTCGAGCAGGGCGTCGTCGTCAATCAGGGCGCCGCGCGCGACGTTGATCAGATGCAGGCCCGGCTTGGCGCGGGCCAGCACCCTGCGGCCGATCAGGTGTACGGTCTCCGGCGTGGCCGGGGCGGCCAGCACCACGTAGTCGGATCGTGCGAAGAGCTCGCCCAGATCATCCAATTGTTCGACGCCGGGCTCGGTGATCGGCGCGCGCGAACGACGGACCGCCACCACATTGAGGCCCAGTGCGCGGGCGCGCGGCGCCAGGGCCTCGCCAATCGAACCGAAGCCGACGAGGCCAAGGGTCTTGCCCGCCACCAGGGTGATGGGCGTCGGCGCCCATTGCTCGAAGCGGCTGATCCATATCTCCGGCAGGCGCTTGGCCTGGGCGAAGATCGCGGCGAGCGCAAACTCCGCCAGGGCCACCGCCGAGGAGCCGCGCGCTGAGGTCACCGCCGGCCCCTGGAACAGCCAGTCCGGGTAGAAGTCGATGCCGACTGAGACCAGCTGCACCCACTTCACATTGAACGGCCAGCCGGGCGGAGGAGACGGCGGCAGCGAGCCGCCGGCCTTGCGGAATGGCGCGGCGATCAGCACCTCCGCGCCCCTGGGCAGGGCCGCCGGCGGCCCGACCGGGACCCCGATGATGTCCACATCCGGCAGGGCCTCGGCGAAGGCGGTGTTGAACGCCGCGTTCAGCTGGCTGGCGACGACTAGGCGGCTCATGGCGACGGCTACTCCGCAGCCAGGATCTTGGGCGCGCCGCGCTCGGCGACGGCGGCGCGAAGCTGCGGCAGCAGTTCGCGGCCGTAGTCGATGGCGTCTTCCAGTGGGTCGAAGCCCCGGAACAGGAATTTGGTGATCCCCAGATCGTAGTAGTCCAGCAGGGAGTCAACGACCTGTTCGGGCGTGCCGACCAGGGAGGTCGAGTTGCCTTGCGCCCCGGTCAGGGCGGCGATCTCGGTCCACAGGCGCTTGTCGCGGACCGCGCCGCCAGCCGCCGCTTCCAGCAGGCGTTGACCGCCACGCGCGGTGGCGTAGCGGGTCGGGCGTCCGCCGCCGCCGGCCTTCAATGCCTTGGCTTCCTCCAGGATATTCTCGGCCCGCGCCCAGGCCGCTTCCTCGGTTTTCCCAAGGATCGGGCGCAGCGAGAGCGAGAACTGGATCGTGCGGCCGTGCTTGGCGGCCGAGGCGCGCACGCGGCCGACAATCTCGCGGACCTGTTCCAGGGTCTCGCCGAACAGAGCGTAGACGTCGGCGTGGCGCCCGGCGACCTCGATCGCCTCGTCAGAGGCCCCGCCGAAGAAGACCGGGAGGTGCGGTTGCTGCAGCGGCTTCACCGCCGCAGGCGCGCCGATTACCCGGTAGTGCGAGCCGTCGTGGTCGAACGGGCCTTCGCTGGTCCAGGCCTTTTTGAGCACCGTGATGTAGTCGTCGGTGCGGGCGTAGCGCTGTTCCTTGGTCAGGAAGTCGCCGTCGCGTTGCTGCTCCTCGTCGGAGCCGCCGGTGATGATGTGGACCGCCAGACGCCCGTCGCTGAGATGGTCGAGCGTGGCCAGCTGCCGCGCCGCCAGCGTCGGCGAGATGAAGCCCGGGCGGTGGGCCAGCAGGAACTTCAGTTTCTCGGTCTGTTGGGCGGCGTACGCGGCCACCTGGAAGCCGTCCGGCGAGGCCGAGTTGTAGCCGATCAGCACCCGGTCGAAACCGGCGTACTCGTGGGCTTTGGCGTGGGCGGAAAGATAGGTCTTGTCGATCAGGCCGCTCTGCGCCGCATGGGTCTCAGACGCGTACTGGGTGGAGATCAGACCGAGGATTTCGAGGTCGGGCGTGTTTGACATGCTCAGGCTCCGGGGAGGGAGAAGGGATCAGTTGGACGCGAGGCTGGCGAAGGCGGCCTTGCCGGCGCCGGTCAGGACGATGTCGGCCTGGGGCGTGTGGACGCGGCCGCAGAGGACGTCGCGGTAGTGGCGTTGCAGCGGATTGGCGCGCGACAGGCCGGGATTGCCGGTGGCGGCGATCGCCTTCTCGACAGCGGCGATGGCGTTCTCGGTGACCAGGTGCTTGACCAGCCCGCCGCTGGCCGGGCCAAGGCGGCCTTCGGCGGCGGAGTCCAGCAGCACGCGGTTTTGCAGCAGAAGGCCGTCGATGGCGCCCACCAGCTCCTGGAAGCGGGGGAGAGTCGCGAGTGATTCACCCAGGTTGGCTGGCTTGCGGTCGAGCAGGAACTGAACGAGCCAATCGCGCGCCGAGCGGGCGACAGCGTCGTAGATCGCTGCGGTCAGCACCGGCGACCAGACCGCCATGGCCGGGTCGGGCGGCTGAGGCGCATTGGGCAGGCGCGGCGCCAGGGCGTGGTGCTCGGGGATCGGTGTGTTCTCGAAGACTACGTCGTGGCTGCCGCTGGCGCGCAGTCCGGTGTGGTCCCAGGTTTCTTCGATCCGGCGGCCCGGCGCGTCGCGGTGCACCAGGAAGCCGCCTACGCGCGGCGTCTCCTCGTCGGTGCGCGCCCAGACGATCATCCAGGTCAGGGCCGGCGAGCCCGTGGAGTAGATCTTGCGGCCCGACAGGCTCCAGCCCTCGGCGGTCCGCCGGGCTATGGTGGCGGGCAGGCCCCCGCGCGCGGGGGTGCCAAGCTCCGGCTCGACCCGCAGGGCGTTGATCAGCGCCCCGTCGTTCACCGCGTCGCCGACCACGCGGGACTTGAGTTCGTCGGTGAAGCCGCCACGCCCGTCGAGCGAGGCGTGGAACAGGTACTGCATGGTCAGGACTAGGGCGGTGGCGGGCTCTCCTCTCGCCACCGCCTGGACCACCTTCAGCGTCGTCGGCAGGTCCGCGCCCAGGCCGCCGAGACGCGTCGGGGCGGTCAGGGCGAGCAGTCCGCGCCGGTGAAGTTCGGCGAAATTTTCGAACGGGAAGCTCGAGTCGCGGTCGTGTTCGGCCGCCGTCGCGGCGAAGGCGGCGGTGAGTTCCGGCAGCACGGTTTCGAGGTCGGCCGCCGGGGCGGGCGTCTGGGCAAGAAGCGCGCTCACGCGACGATCTCCCCGCTCGGGAAGGCGATCAAAGCGCCTTCGGCTGGGGCCGAGCGCGGCGCTTCGACGCCCAGGTGACCGAGCAGCCGGCTACGGATGGCGCGGAACTCGGCGTCCGACTCCCGCGGCCTTGGCAGGGTGATCGGTTCTTCGGCGGCGATGTGGCCGGCGTCGAGCACCAGGACGCGGTCGGCGAGCGAGATCGCCTCGTCCACGTCATGCGTCACCAGCAGTACGGCGGGCGCGTGTTTACGCCAGAGCGACAGCACCAGGTCGTGCATGCGGATGCGGGTCAGGGCGTCCAAGGCCGCGAACGGCTCGTCCAGCAACAGCAGGCCTGGTTCGCGGACCAGGGCGCGGGCGAGCGAGGCCCGCTGGCTCTCGCCGCCGGACAGGGTGGCGGGCCAGACATCGAGGCGATGTCCCAGGCCGACCTCTTCCAGCGCGGCCTCGGCGCGCGCGCGGGCGTCGGCGCCGTTCAGGCCCAGGGCGACATTCCGCCAGACCCGTTTCCACGGCAGCAGGCGGGCGTCTTGGAAGACGACGGCGCGGGTCTGCGGCGTAGTCACGTCCTGATCGCCGGCGGAGTCCAGGCCGGCCAGCGTGCGCAGCAGGGTGGTCTTGCCAGAGCCGCTGCGGCCCAGCAGGGCGACGAACTCGCCCCGGCCGATGTCGATGCTCAGGTCATTGAGGACCACGGTTTCGCCGAAGCGGCGGGTGAAGTTACGGACCCGGACGGCGGGAGCGTCACGGTCGTCCGTCTCGGAAATGGGGCGGGCGAGGGATGGCGGCACGGTCGGGCCTTTCGCTCAGGACTTGATGAAGGAGGGGCGCCAGGCCAGCGCGTGCTGTTCCAGCGAGCGGACGATCAGGTCGGCGGCGAGGCCGAGTGCGGCGTAGACCAGCAGGCAGACGACGATGATGTCGGTGCGCATGAAGTCGCGGGCGTTGTTGATCAGGTGCCCGAGGCCGGCCGAAGCGTTGATCTGTTCGGCGACGACCAGGACCAGCAGGGCCACGCCCATGGCGTAGCGCAGGCCGACCAGGAAGGAGGGCAGGGCGCCGGGCAGGATCACATGGATGATCTGCTGGGTCTGGCTGAGCCCGAAGCTGCGGGCCGCCTCGATCAGGCGTACGTCGACGGCGCGGATGCCCGAGAACAGGTTGAGATAGATCGGGAACACCGTCGCCACCGCGATCAGGGTGATCTTCGGCGCTTCGCCGATCCCGAACCAGACGATGAACAGGGGGGTGAGCGCTAGGCTCGGGATGGTCCGCTTGATCTGCATCAGCGGATCGACCGCGGTTTCGCCGGCCTTCGAGAGCCCGGCGATCAGGGCCAGGACCGTCCCCACCACCAATCCGATGCCGAGGCCGGCCGAGGCGCGGGCCAGGGAAACGAGAAGGTTGGCCGGCAACTCGCCGCTGGCGGTCAACTCCCAGAGCGCGCCCAGCACAGTGGACGGCGCGGCCAGGATGCGTGGCGGGATCACGCCCGAGCGCGAGCCGAGCTCCCACAGCAAAAGCAGCACCACGGGCGACAACCAACGAGCATCGCTCAAGGTAAATTTCGGAAAGCGAACCGCAATAGGTTTTCTATCGGCCGTCGTGAGAGTCACTGCATGGGCTCCAGGCATTACGGCGCAAGGGAAAAATCCGCTTGGCGTTTGTCGAGAAAGCCCTTTAATTCCTACCAACTCAATAGACTTATCCTAATGTCATCTATCAGGAGACCTCATACGTGGATGCACCTCGATGGCCGTGAATCTACCGACGGAATTATTGCGAAGCTTCGCCGCCATCGTGGACTCCGGCTCGATGCTGCGGGCGACCGAGCGGGTGTTCGTCACTCAATCGGCGCTCAGCCTGCAGATGAAGCGGCTGGAGGAGACAGTGCAGGCGCCGCTGTTCCATCGTGACGGCCGCAGGCTGGTCCTGACGCCGGTTGGCCAGAGCCTGCTGATCTTCGCGCGCGAGATGCTGGCGACCAACGACCGCGCGGTGGCCGCGCTGACCGGAGACGCCTTGGCGGGGCCGGCCCGTGTGGGGCTGGTGCAGGACTTTGCCGAGACCCTGCTTTCAGGCGTGCTGTCGCAGTTCGTGCAGCTCAATCCCGACGTCCAACTCCAGGTGCGGGTGGGCGGTTCGCAGGAGCTGCTTGATCTGTTGAAATCCGACAGACTGGATGTCGTGCTCTGCATGGGGGCCGGCGATGACGCCGCGGCGATCCGGGTTGCGCCGACGGTGTGGCTCGGCGACGAGACCCTGCTCGCGGACGACGTGCTCCCGCTGGCTATCCTGGAAGAACCTTGCCGGTTTCGCGATGCGGCACTGGCGGCCCTGAAAGCAGCCGGCCGGCCGTATCGGGTAGTGCTGGAGACGCCGAGCCTGTCGGTGTTGCGTGCGGCGGTGAACGCCGGGCTGGGGATCAGCTGCCGAACCCAGATGTTCTCAAACCGGCTGATCGCCGGGGCTGAAGACACCCTGCCGGCCCTGCCGAACGTCGCCTATGTCAGCCACACCCGCGCAAGTCCGCATTCCACGATCACCCACCTCGCCGAGCTCATGCACACGGCGGTGCTGGATCAGTAAGGCGCGCCGCTGAGCGAGGCCCTAGGTCAGCTCGGCCTATGTCCAGACTTGGCGTCGGGCGCCTGGGTGATGAGCGATCAGCGCAGGACGGTGGCGATGAAGTTGTCGATGTAGCGCGCCACCGCGGCCTCCACGTCCTGCCGGTTCAGCGGCGCGGAGGTCATCGTCATATGCTCGCGGCGGATGAGCGTGAGCCCAGCGGCGAACATGCGGGCCGTTTCGCGCGGGTCCGGCGCCACCATGCCGTGCGCGGCGCGGAAGTGGGCGCAATAGTCCGTCAGCAGCTCGATCTCTTCGCGGAAGAGAGCGTCGTAGTAGCGCTTCTGGCCCGGGCCGTTCGGTCCTTCGATATTGATCAGGGCCATGAACAGGCGCTCTCGAGGATCGATCCAGCGATCCACCAGGTGCTTGCCGCAGAGCCGGAAGAAGGCGGCGGGATCATCGGCTTGCGCGCGGTATTCCTCGCTCTTGAGGCGCTCGACGAATTCCATCGGGCCCCATTGCGCCGTAACCGCCTGGTACAGTTCCTCTTTACTGGCGAAGTGATTGTAGAAGCTGCTCTCGCGTAGGCCCGTGGCCCGCGCCAGCATTCGCATCGATGTCGCGGCGAAGCCGTGCTCGGCGAACAGGGCCAATGCGGCGTCCAGCATGCGCTGGCGCGTCGTAGCTTCTTCTGGCCTCTCCGACACGCGACATCCGTTCATTCGCCGGCCCCATTGGCCGCGGTTCCGAGCATCGCTCCTACGATGATCGCGCCCGGCCAACAATCGATGTTGTGAAATGAACGAACGTTCGTTAGCATTCAAATAAGAACGAACGTTCATTCATTGCAGCCCAAGTCTGCATCGGGAGGAAACTGTGAGCCGCATTTTCGGTAGCGTCTGCCAGAACGGCTATGTCGTTCGCGACATCCAGGCCGCGATGAAGCACTGGATCGAGGTGATGGGCGTCGGCCCGTGGTTCTATATCGAGGATGTGAAGACCGACTGGTTCAAGCACCGCGGCGTCGCCTCGGACATGAAGATGTCGGTGGCCCTCGCCAATTCCGGCGACCTGCAGATCGAGTTGATCCAGCAGCGCAATGACGCTCCGTCGATGTACAAGGAATTCCTGGATGCGGGCCACGAGGGCCTGCAACACATGTCCTATTGGACCGACGACTATCAGGGGCTCTACGACAAGGCGATCTCCCTGGAATACGTCGTGGGACACGAGGGCTCGATCGGCGGAGAGAAGGGCAGGTTCGCCTATTTCGACACCCAGGCGCACCCTGGCACCATCGTCGAGATTTCCGATATCAGCGGCTCCAAGGGGCGCACCTTCGCCCATATCCGCAAGGTCGCGCAAAGCTGGGATGGATCGGATCCGATCCGGACGTTCAGCTGATGGCGACGACCGCACCGGCCATGCGGGCCCTGGTCTCGAGTCCTGAGGGGCCGACGCTCGCCGAACGGCCACGGCCGACGCCCGGCCCGAACCAGGTGCTGGTCCGCGTCCACGCCGCGCCGCTCAACCGCGCCGACCTGGCGATGCTACGAGGCGCGGCGCACGGCGCCGTCGGCGGCATGGGGTCGCCCCTGGGGTTGGAATGGGCCGGTGAGATCGCCAGCCTTGGGAGCGATGTCACCGGTTGGAAGGTGGGCGACCGCGTCATGGGCGCGGGCGGCGGCGGCTTCGCCGACTACACCCTCGGCCATCAGGCTCTGATCCATCCGATCCCGCCGGCGCTCGACTTTGCGGACGCCGCGACCCTGCCTGTCGCCATCCAGACGATGCACGACGCCATCGCCACCAACGGCGCGCTTCAGCGGGGCCAATCGGTGCTGATCCTGGGCGCCAGTTCCGGGGGCGGCCTGATGGGCCTGCGGATCGCCCGTGCGCTCGGCGCGGGGTTGGTGATCGGAAGTTCGACCTCGCCGGAGAAGCGCGCGCGGCTGCCGGAATTCGGCGCCGACCTGACGGTCGACACCGGCGCCGAAGGATGGGTGGACGAGATCCTGGCGGCGACCGAGGGGAAGGGCGTCGACGTCGTCATCGACCAACTCGCCGGGCCGCTGTTCAACGACACCATGCGCGCCACTCGCATCGGCGGCCGGATCGTGAATGTCGGCCGCATGGCGGGGGACGCCGCCGAGGTCGACTTCGACCTGCATTCGATGCGCCGTATCACCTATGTCGGCGTGACCTTCCGTACCCGCAGCGGGCGCGAGGTCGTCGAGTTGGTCCAGCGCGCCCGGGCCGACCTTGGTCCGGCCATCGCCGACGGGCGTCTGGCGCTGCCGGTCGATGCGCAGTTCAGCCTGAGTGACGCTCCGGCCGCCTTCGAGAAGATGGCCGCCAACCGACACTTCGGAAAAATCATCCTCACCATCGACTGACGCCGCCGCCAAGCAGAGGCCCGATCATGAACTATCCCGACCTGACCGCCCTGAGCCCGGAGCTCAAGAAGATCATCGCCGATAAGCGCGACGCCAATGTCTACAAGATGCTGATGCACTCGCCGAATGTGGCCCCGGGCTTCACCGCGATGGCCGACGCGGTCATGTGGAGCAAGGCCTGGCCCGCCACCTGGCGGGAGCTGGCCATCGTCCGGGTCGGGCAAATCTACGGCTCGGCCTATGAGGTTCACCAGCACGAGCGGATCGGTCGTCTTGTCGGTCTGACTGACGCTCAACTCGGCAGCTGCGCAATCGGCGCCGACCAGTCGGCGTTGTCGCCTGAGGAGCAGGCCATCCTTGCCCTGACCGACGCCCTGGTCGCACGCCACACCCTGAATGCGGCGGAGCGTGAGGCGGCGCTGGAATTGATGGACGCCAACGCCTTCGCCGACTTTGTTCTGACGGTCGGATTCTACCAGTTGGTCAGCAATTTCCTGAACGTGTTCGAAGTTGAGATCGAACCCAATGGCTTGGCGCCGGCCCCGGCCCGGACTGCGCAGGTCAAGGCGTGAGCCGGTTCGCGGGAAAGGTCGCCGTCATCACGGGCGGCGGCACCGGCATCGGTCGCGCCACCGCCCTCGTCCTGGCCCGAGAGGGCGCTGACGTCGTGGTGGTGTCGAATGTCGCCGAGCAGGCGGAGGCGGTGGCGGCCGAGGTTCGGGCGCTTGGCCGCAAGGGGCTCGCGCGGGTGGTCGACGTGACGGACATTCCAGCCGTCAACGCCTTGGCCGCCGATGTCGACGCCGAGTTTGGCAAGACCGACATCCTGGTGACCTGCGCCGGCGTGATGGGCGCGCGCAAGCTCCTCACTGAAACGACGAGCGAGGAGTGGGGCAAGACCATCGAGGTCAATCTCAACGGCACCTTCTACTGCATCAAGGCCTTCCTGCCCGGCATGCTGGAGCGCGACTCCGGGCGGATCATCACCTTGTCTTCGGCCTCTGGAAAGCTGCCTGCAGCCCTGAACAGCGACTACGCGGCCTCCAAGCATGGCGTCGTTGGCCTGACCAAGGCGCTGGCCTTGGAACTCGGCATCCTCCGCAAGCACGGCATAACCGCCAACACCTTGTGCCCCGGGCCGATCAACACGCCGATGATGGACGCCATCGCCGATCACTTCGGCGCTCCCGGCGCCAGCCGCGAGGAGTTCCGCACCAAGGCGGCCAAGAACATCCAGAAGCGGCTGCTCGATCCTGAGGAGGTGGCGCATATGGCCGCCTATCTCGCGTCGAATGAGGCCCGGGGCGTAACCGGACAGGCCATGAACATCTGCGGCGGGTTGGTGCTGTTCTGAAGCTGCTCCGCGTGCGGCGGGCGCCAGCGCCGCGCAGGACCTAGGCTTCCCGCCAGCAGGCGGGAGGCCTATTCCGGGAGGTCTAGGTCGGGCACGTCGGGCGAGCCTTCCTGACGGTCGCGATAGAGCGCCGCCCGCACCAGCAGCATCAGGGTGATCGGGGTGGTCAAGCTCAGGAAGACGCCGATCAGCAGCTCGTGAAGCACCAGCCGCGATTGGGACACCGAGAAGTAGGTGATCGAACCGGCGAGGATGCAAAAGGCGCCGAAGGTGGTGCCCAACGTCGGTGCGTGGACGCGCTTGTAGAAGCTGTTGAGACGTGACAGGCCAAACGAACCAATCAAGGCCAGCGAGGCACCGAGCAGCAGAAAGGTCGAGACGAGGATCGCCGCCCAGAGCGGGAGTTCAGCCAGGCTGTTCATTCGATCACCTCGCCGCGCATCAGGAACTTGGACAGGGCGACGGTCCCGGCGAAGCCAAGTAGGGCGATGATAAGGCTGGCTTCGAAATAGAGGACGCTGCCCGTGCGAATCCCGATCGTCACCAGCAACAGCATTCCGTTGACGTAGAAGGTGTCGAGGCCGAGCACGCGGTCCTGCGCGCGTGGTCCATAGGCCATGCGGAAGAGCGAAAAGCTCATCGCCAGCACCAGCAGGATCTGGGCGATGATCACCGCGGCGTTCAGCAGGCTGGCGCTCATTCGAAAATCTCCAGCAGAAGGTGTTCGTAGCGGTCGCGGATCGTTCGGATCCAGACCATTTCGTCCACCAGGTCGAGCACGTGGATCAGCAGGACGTTGCGGCCGGCGTCATAGCTCACCCAGATGGTTCCAGGCGTCGACGTGATGATGCAGGCCAGCACCGCCAGGGCGTACGGATCGGTCAGGCGCAACGGCACGGAGACGAAGCCCGACTTCACCACGCGGCTCTGGCCGAGGACTATGAGTTTGGCGACGGCGTAGTTGGAGCGGACGACGTCAAGCGAGACGCGCGCGGCCAGCACAAGCAGCTTACGCGGATTGCGCAGCCGCAGGGTGGGGGCGCCCAACTGCCGAAATATCAGGGCCAGAACCACGCCGAGCACGCTGCCCATCACGAACTGGCCGGGCGCGAGCGTCTGGTTGAGCAGGAGCCAGACGACCAGCAGGAAGGCGGAGAGGGCGGGATAGGGCAGCCAACGTCTCATGGCTGGCTCCCCATGCTCGTGTCCGGCAGCACGCCCGAGACATAGGTCTGCGCCGAGTGAACCTGTTCGGCGACGCCGCGCATGTAGTCGATCGGCGCCTCTGCGACGACGGTTAGCAACAGGCACAGCGCCAGGAGTCCAAGCACCGGAGCGACCTCATAGAGGCGGACGCTCGACAGGTTGCGGTCAGGGTCGGCCCAGAAGATCTGGATGCCGGCGCGCACCATGGCGATCAGCGAGCACAGGCTCGACAGGATGATCAGGACGAACAACACCATGCCGCCGCCCGGGATCGCCGGGGCCGCCTGAGGGCTGATCATCGGAGCGAGCATGGCGAACTTGGCCAGGAAGCCGGAGAAGGGCGGCAGGCCCGCGACCATCAGGGTGCACGCCAGGAAGGCGGCGCTGAGCACAGCGGTCGGGGCGGAGATCAACACGATGCTCTCGTCTTCCTCGGCGAAGAGCGGCACGTTGGTTGGGTTGTAGGCCTCCAGGACTTCGGCGTCCTCGAACTCGTCGTCCCCATCCGGCGCGATCACCCCTGCCAGCAGGAAGAACGCCGCCGCGCCCAAGGTCGAGGCGACGAGATAGAAGAGGGCGCCTGCGGTGACCGCGGGATCGCCGAAACCGACCGCCCCGAGCAGGGTGCCGGCCGAGACCAACAGGCTGTAGCCGGCGATCCGGCCCAGGTCCTTGGCCGCCAGCATGCCGACCATGCCGACGATCAGGGTCGCCGCGCCGCCGACCATCAGCCACCGATCGCCAAACCCCGCCGATGGTCCAGCGTCGTCCCCGAACAGCAGCAGGCTCAAGCGCAGCAGCACATAGATCCCGAGCTTCGTCATGATCGCGAACATCGCCGCAACTGGCGGGGCGGCCGCGTCGTAGGTGCGAGGCAGCCAGAAGCCGAGCGGCCACATCGCCGCCTTGACCAGGAACGCCACGCCCAGGATCGCCGCGCCGGCGTGCAGCAGGTTTCGGGTATTTTCGGGCACCTCTGGGATGCGCTCGGCGAGCGCGGCCATGTTCAGAGTGCCCGTTACGCCAAAGATCAGGCTGACCCCGATGAGGAAGAGCATCGAGGCGGCCAGGTTGATGACGATGTAGTGCAGCCCCGCGCCGACGCGCTTTGGGCCTGAGCCATGCATCGCCAGCCCGTAGGAGGCCGCGAGCAGCACCTCGAAGAAGACGAATAGGTTGAACAGGTCCCCGGTCAGGAAGGCTCCGTTGAGGCCCATCAACAGGAACTGGAACAGCGGATGGAAGTGCGGACCCAGCCGCGCCCAGCGGCGCAGCGAAAACTGCAGCGTGGCCAGGCCCAGCACAGCCGTCAGCGTCAACATCACCGCCGATAGCCGGTCGAGCACCAGCACGATCCCAAAGGGCGTGGGCCAATCGCCGATCCGGTAGACGCCGCCAAGCTGCCCGCCGCCTGGCGGGTTTTGGGCCATGAAGAGCAGCGTGATCGAGATCGCCAGCAGGGCGCCGCAGGAGGTCAGGCCCAAGGCGGACTTCAGTCCGGGGCGGCGCTCGCCGACCAGCAGCTGAAGCGCCCCGACGAACAGCGGGATGACGATGGGGGCGATGAGCAGGTGGGCGCTCATGGGGTGCCGTCCTCGCCGTCGACATGGTCCACGCCGGTCAGGCCGCGAGAGGCGAGCAACACGACCAGGAACAGCGCCGTGGTCGCGAAGCTGATGACGATGGCGGTGAGCACCAGGGCCTGGGGAAGCGGGTCGGCGTAGCGGCCAAGATCCACACCCGACTTCAGGACCGGATCAGACCCCACGCGCAGGCCGCCGGTGGAGAAGATGAACAGGTTCACCGCATAGGAGATCAGCGTCAGGCCAATGATCACCTGGAACGTCCGTGGCCGCAGGATCAGCCAGACTCCAGAGGCGGTAAGCACGCCGATCGCCGCGGCCAGCACAAGCTCCATCAGTGATCTCCCGTCGGATCGACCGGCGCGGCGCTGGGCGCCAGAACGCGGGGGCGGCGCAGGGACTGGTGGGCCAGGGCGATGAGGATCAGCGTGGTTGCGCCCACCACCAGCATCAGGACCCCCAGATCGAACAGCACCGCGGTCGCCAGCGGGATGCGCCCAAACAGCGGCAGGTCGAGATAGCGGAAATAGGCGGTGAGGAACGGGTAGCCGAACAGCAGGGAGCCCATGCCCGTGGCGAGCGCGGTGAGCAGCCCCAGGCCGATCCAACGTACGGGGGCGACGCGAAGGCGGGCCTCAACCCAGCGCGCCCCGCCGGCCATGTAGAGCAGGATCAGGCCCACCGAAATGGTGATCCCCGCGGCGAAGCCGCCGCCGGGCAGGTCGTGCCCGCGGAGGAAAAGGTGCAGGCCAAACAACAGGATCACCGGGAACATCAGCTGGATGATCAAGCCGGGGATCATCATGTAGCTGGCCAGGGTGTGACCGGTGCTGCGTTCCGGCAGCCGCTCGTCGATGGCGTTCTGATAGCGCTGCTGGGAGGGAAGGCCGACGCTTTCCACGCTGGGGCGGAAGCGCCGCAAGAGGGCGAACACCGTCAGGGCGACGATCGCCAGGACCGTGATCTCGCCCAGGGTGTCGAAGGCGCGGAAGTCGACGAGCAACACGTTGACCACGTTGCGGCCGCCGCCTTCGGAATAGGCGCGCTCCAGGAAGAAGCGAGAGATGGAGTTCTCGACGGGATGCATCATCACGCCATAGGCCAGGGTGGCTAGGCCAAGACCGGCGGCGACGGCGATGACCGCGTCGCGGCGGCGCCTGAACCGCGCCATCCGTTCCTGGTCCTGAGTCTGAGCGGGCAGGCGGCGGGGAAGCCAGCGGAGTCCAAGCAGTATCAGGATCGTGGTGACGACTTCGACCAGCAGCTGGGTGGCGGCCAGATCAGGGGCGGAAAGCCAGACGAAGCTGATGCACGACACCAGACCAGCGCCGCCGGTCAGGATCAGCGCCGCCAGCCGATGGAATTTGGCCAGGACCGCCGCGCCTGCGGCGCAGCTTCCGCCGAGGATCCAGAGCAGGGCGAAGGCCGGGTCGATGCTGGACCACCGCAGCGGTTCGAAGGACATCGGCGCGCTTCCGACCGCCAGCGCCGCGGCCACCATGGCCGCCAGGATGATCAGCAGAATCTGCGGCTGCAATCGGCGGCTCGGGAACCGGCTCTCCAGCCGGCGCGGCGCGGTCTTCGCCAGGAAGCCGAGCACTCGTTCAAATATGACCTTGCCGCTGATCCCGCGCGCCAGGAACGGCCAATCCTGACGGGCCAACCATTCGCGCCGGGTGCGATAGAGAAGGCCGCCGGCGATCAAGGTTACGGCGCTCATCATCAGGGCCGGCGTGAAGCCGTGCCACACAGCCAAGCTGTAGGATGGGGTCTGGGCGCTGAGCACTGAAATCGAAGCGGCTTGCAGCGACGGGCCGATCACCACGGCCGGGAACATCCCGACCAGCAGGCAGGCGGCCACCAGGAAGGCGATCGGCGCCAGCATCCATCGCGGCGGTTCGTGCGGTTGCCGAGGCAGGTTCTCAGGCACCGGGCCGAAGAAGACGCCGACCACGAGCCGTAGCGCGTAGGTGACGCCAAAGGCGCTGGCGGCCACGGCGGCGAGGGTCGGAACAAGATCGAGCGCCGAGCCCCAGCGCGTGACCAGGGTTTCCTCAAAGAACATTTCCTTGGAGAGGAAGCCATTCAGCAGTGGGACGCCGGCCATGGCGGCGCTGGCGATAATGGCGAGGACCGCCGTCATCGGCATGAACCGGCGCAGGCCGCCAAGGCGCCGCAGATCGCGGGTCCCGGCTTCGTGGTCGATGGCGCCGGCGGCCATGAACAGCGAGGCCTTGAAGGTCGCGTGATTGACGATGTGGAAGATGGCCGCGACGCAGGCCAGGGGGCTGCCCATTCCGAGGAGGAGGGTGATCAGGCCCAGATGACTGATGGTCGAATAGGCCAGGACGCCCTTCAGGTCCTGCTGGAACATCGCGAAATAGGCGCCCAGCACCAAGGTCACCAGACCCGCCGTGCCAACGAGCCAGAACCATTCAGGCGTGCCCGACAGCACCGGCCAGAAGCGCACGAGCAGGAAGACGCCGGCCTTCACCATGGTGGCCGAGTGCAGATAGGCGGAGACGGGCGTCGGCGCCGACATGGCGTGCGGTAGCCAGAAGTGGAACGGAAACTGCGCGCTCTTGGTGAATGCGCCTAGCAGGATGAGGATCAGCGCCGGCCGGTAGAGCTGGTGAGCGCGAATGAGATCGCCTGAGGCGAGAATGACGTCGAGGTCGAAGCTGCCGACGATCTGGCCGATCACCAGCACGCCGGCAAGCAGGCACAGGCCGCCCGCCGAGGTGACGATCAACGCCATCCGCGCGCCGTCGCGGGCCGCCGCGCCGTGGTGCCAGTACCCGATCAGCAGGAAGGAAAAGAGGCTGGTGAGCTCCCAGAAGAAAACCATCTGGACGACGTTGCCGGCCATGACGATGCCGAGCATCGATCCCATGAAGGCCAGCAGGAACGAGAAGAACCGCGGCACCGGATCGTCGGGCGACATGTAGTACCGCGCATAGATCGCGACCAACGCACCGATGCCGCTGATGAGGACCAGGAAAATCCAGGCGAAGCCATCGACGCGGAGCGCGAGATCCAAGCCCAGGCTTGGAATCCATGGGATGGCTAGCCGAACGACCCCCGCATCGACGATGGCCGGATAGAGCGCGACGGACAGGGCCAGACTGGCCAGCGCCGCGCCCGTTGCGAGCCAGGCGGCGAGGTTGCGGGCGTTCGCACGCATGAACAGCGCAGCGAGGCTTGCCAGGAAGGGGATGCTGACGATGGCGATGAGCAGCGCGTCGTGCGGCATCCTCGGGTGGGTTCCTTTCGTGGGGATGGTGGCGCCCCACGGCGCAGAGCAGCACTAACTTCCCGGACTAGAGGCCGATTTTCAAGGGTTGATCGTGCAATACTTCGAAGGAAAATGAGCGGCTAGGCGCTGAGAGGCTCAACCGCGCAGGAAGCGAATAGTATTTCCGTGATATATGAAATTTGAAAGTTCATCAGGTCTTGTTGTCGCTGATTTGATTTTGTCGATCAGCTGAAATGTGGGTTCTTGGAGCTTTGGTTATCCACAAGCATCCGCGTTATCATTGATGAGAGTTGGCCGCCGTCTCTGTCTCGAAGGGTTTTGCGGGCGATAGGCTGGCGGCCCCGACTAGATTCGGCCGTTGGCGCCTGAAGGCAGCCCATGCGCCGCGCGAAACAACAGCGACTGGAACCAGGCATGCCCGCGCTTGGCGCCGGCCGCCTGCGTCCAGAAGGCGTCGATATCCAGTCGGCGTTCGGGATAGTCGATGTCGAGGATGCGTATGTCGCGGGACTTCGCGAGTTCCTGGGCCACCATTCTGGGCACGAGCGCCAGGCAGTCGGCCTCTTCGACGATGGCGCCGATGACAAGGAAATTGGGCACTTCGCAGACCGGCGCGACTTCGAGAACCGAGGTCGGCTGTATCAAGCCCGCACGGGCCAGGGCGATCCGCTCTCCTACTTGATAAACCACCTGTCTGGCGTCGCGGAATTCCGCCGGCGTTATGATCTGGCCCCAGCGGGTGTCGCGGCTGGAGGCGATGCAGGCCATCTCGTCGCGCCATAGCGGCATGTGCTCCATCCGCTTTCGGCGGGTCTGGCCGAGCGGGCGGGGCATGATCAAGAAGTCGATCTGGTCGGGGTCCTCCTGTTCGCTGGCGCCTTGTTCCAGGAACAGCAGGTGGACATGCGGCGCTTCCAACGCGCAGAGCTTGGCGAGTTGCGGCGCCAGCAGCACGCTGACGTAGTCGGCGGTCTTGATGACGATCCGCAGCCGTTCGGTCGAAGGATCGAAGGGGCGCGGCGATTCCAGCAGCAATTCCAGGTCCGACAGTATCGCCGTCAGCGGCGGCAGGACTTCTCGTCCCCGCTCGGTAAGCCTCGCATGGCGGCCTCGCGAGACAATGAGGTCATCGCCGAATATTTCGCGCAATTGCCTCAAGGCCTTGCTGACCGCCGGCTGGCTGACGCCCAGCTCTTTGGCGCTCGCCGTGACGCTGCAGGTGCGCAGCAAGGCGTGAAGCACCGGCAACAGGTCCAGGTTCACCCGTCTCAGGCGCTGGGTCAGAAGCCGTTGGGAGGGCTCGCCGCCACTCGCCGTGGCCACGCCGACTGACGCTGATTTCACATGTCTGGCCATCACTTCCATAACTACCAGTTATGGATTGAATTCCAATGTCGTGGATTTCGGTGTTCGGCAGGTCCGATTAGGTTTCCGGCAAGGCCCTAAGAGGCCATCGCGGTTCGCGATGAATTGGGAGAGGCGTTGATCATGTCGATCGGTCCTGCATTTGCGCGTGCCGCGGAAATCGAGAGCAGCCTGGAATTGCTCGCGGAGCTTTGTGAAGACCCGACGCCGATCGTCTATAAGCGGCTGTTTGAACTGCAGCCCCATATGGAGCCCTATTTCTGGCGCGATACGAACGGCGCCATCAAGGGCGAGATGCTGGCGCGAACCTTCGCCGCCATCTTGGATTTTATCGGCGAGCGGCGATACGCCGGCCACATGATCTCCACCGAGATGGTGACCCACGAGGGCTACGACGTGCCGCGCGAGGTGTTCGCCACCTTCTTCGCCGTGGTTCGCGATGGCGTCCAATCCGTGCTTGGACCGGCGTGGACGCCCGACCTGGCCAGCGCATGGGATGAGCTGCTCAGCGAGATCGATCGATTTGCGCAGCTGACGCCGCGGAGCGACGTGGTGAGCGCTTATCACGCGCCGCGTGTCGAAGCCTTCCAGAAGGGCGACACTCTAGCTTAATCCAGGGGGAGGGCGCGCGACGAGCTATCGCGCTCACCCACAAGCCGCCCTACGGCGTCGCGGCGCAACGCGCTCGGATGCTCGCGTTTGCCGGCCGCCTCTGCCGACGCATTTGAGTTGGCGCGGCCCGTCGAGGAACTGCTCCCCCAAAGTCTCGAAGTTTTTCTGGGGACTTGCTCGAAAAGACCGAGCGCCACGCCTTTTCGAACAAGGTTCCAAGCCTTCAACCTCCCCGGCGAAGCTTGAACGGTTGAAAGCGATGGCCAAGGCCACGACGCCGTCCAGAGCCCTGATGGGCTGAGATCAAAAACAGGGGCGAAGCCCCAATGAGACAAAGGGTGGGCGAATGACGCAAGACTTGGAAGCCGACTATGTGATCGTCGGGGGCGGCTCGGCCGGTTGCGTCCTCGCCAATAGGCTGAGCGCCGACGGCAAGACCAAGGTCATCCTCCTGGAGGCCGGGGGCGATGACCGACCTACTCGGGAACTTGGCCAGTTCTTCTCCAACGTGATGATCCACGTGCCCGTGGGCTTTGGGGTTACGATCAAGGACCCAAAAGTAAACTGGCTCTACAAGACCGAGCCCGATCCGGGGACGAACGATCGAGAGCATGTCTGGCCGCGGGGCAAGGTGCTGGGCGGTTCCTCGTCCATCAACGGCCTGCTCTACATTCGCGGCCAGCACGCCGACTACGACAACTGGCGCCAGCTTAACTGCGAGGGATGGTCGTGGGACGACGTGCTCCCTTACTTCCGACGCTCCGAGCACCAGGAGCGAGGTCAGGACGACTGGCACGCGACGGGTGGCCCGCTCAATGTGTCGGACCCGCGTGACTCAAATACCATTTCGGAAGCTGCGATCGAGGCTTGCGTCGAGGCGGGGCTGCCGCGCCGCGACCTGAACGGCGAGAGCCAGGAAGGCGCGAACTGGTATCAGCTGACCGCCAAGAACGGCCGCCGTCATTCAGCGGCGGTGGCCTACCTGCATCCGGCCCTGACGCGCCCGAACCTCAAGGTGGAGACCCGAGCGCTGGCTGGCCGCGTCGTATTTGAAGGCAAGCGCGCCGTCGGGGTGGAATTTGCGAAGGGCGGCGCGACGCGGGTCGCACGGGCGCGCAAGGAGGTCATCCTGGCCGGCGGGGCGATCAACTCTCCTCAGCTGCTGGAGCTGTCCGGAGTTGGCCCCGGCGCGCTGCTGCAAGACCTCGGGATACCGGTCGTCAAGGATCTTCCGGGCGTCGGCGAGAACCTCCAGGACCACTACATGATCCCCATGCAGTGGCGGCTGAAGCCGGGCTCACTGTCGGTCAACGAGCTGACCCGCGGCCCCCGTTTCGCTGGAGAGGTGCTGAAATACGCGCTGCAACGGCGCGGGGTGCTCACCATGCCGGCGGCCCAGGTCGCCGCGTTCTGCAAGTCTCGTCCTGACTTGGACGAGCCCGACATCCAGTTCCACATTCTTCCGGCGTCCACCGATCGCGAGAAGACGATGGCGGCTGGGAAGATGGTTCTCGACAGCCAGCCTGGGCTGACGATGGCGCCGTGCCAGCTACGCCCGGAGTCGCGGGGGCACATACACATCCGCAGCAGTGATCCCGCGGCGTATCCCAAGATCTTCGCGAACTACCTCGCCGATCCCATCGATCAGGAAGTTGCGGTCGCGTCCTTGAAATGGGCGCGGACGATCGCCGCCCAGCCTTCGCTCGCCGCCCAAATCGATAGCGAGCTTATCCTGGCGACGCGCTTCAAGGCGACGCGGCCCTGTTGGCCTATGCGCGCGCGGCGGGCCAGACGCTCTATCACCCCGTCGGCACCTGCAAGATGGGCCGCGACACCATGGCGGTGGTCGATCCCCAACTGCGGGTGATCGGCGTGGAGAACCTTCGGGTCGTCGACGCCTCGGTGATGCCGCGCTTGGTTTCCGGCAACACGAACGCGCCAACCATGATGATCGCCGAGAAGGCGGCGGACATGATCCTGGGGAAGGCTCAGCTTCGCGCCGCCTGACCCAAGGCGGGAAGGCCGAAAGCGGCTCGCGGCGTCCACCGCTGCGGGCCTCCGGCCGCCTGCGTCTTCTGAGCCTTGGACCGCTATCACTTGTATAACGAGATGTGGTAGCTGTTGGCCTATGAACGGTCAGTGAGGGACGCATGGTCTATCTACTCGGCGGATGGCAGAGCGATTTTTCAACGAATTGGGCGCGCCAGGGCATGGACCTCGCGGACGCCTTTTCGGAGGTCGTGGGACAGGGGCTTCAGGCCGCGGCGCTCGACGCCAGCGAGGTTGAGACCGGCCACGTTGGCAATTTTGTCGGCGACCTGTTTGCGGGCCAAGGCTTGCTGGGCGGCTTCTTTGGTCTCGTCCATCCCGACTTTGATGGTCTGCCGACCGCGCGCCATGAAGCGGCCTGCGCCTCCGGCAGCGTGGCGATCTTGGCCGCCACGGCCGAGATCGAGGCGGGACGCTATGACTTGGCGTGCGTGGTCGGCATGGAGCAGATGCGCAATGTGAGCGGCCTGCAGGCGGCGCAGAACCTGGGTGCGGCCGCCTGGGCGGGGCATGAATTCCAGGACGCTCGCTACGTCTGGCCGGCCGCCTTCTCCGATCTCGCCGAGGAGTACGATCGGCGCTACGGCCTGAAGTACGAACATCTGATGCGGATCGCTGAGATCAATTTCGCCAACGCCAAGCGGAATCCGAACGCCCAGACACGCGAGTGGGTGTTCAACGACAAGAGCTTCACCGCCGACGACGAGGCCAATCCTGTCGTCGAGGGGCGAACCCGCAAGCAGGACTGCGGCCAGGTCACAGACGGCGCGGCGGTTCTGTTCTTGGCCTCGCCCAAGCGCGCGGCCGAATACGCCGATCGGCGTGGTATCGCTCTGGAAAGCCTGCCGCAGATCAAGGGCTGGGGGCATCGGTCCGCGCCAATCTCTTACGCCGCAAAGGTCAAGGCGAGCGAGGGGAACGACTTTGTCTTCCCGCAGGTGAGGCGGGCGATCGAGGACGCTCACCGTCGCGCGGGCGTTTCCGACATCTCCCAGATCGATGTGGTCGAGACGCACGACTGCTTCACGACGACCGAGTACATGGCGATCGATCATCTGGGCCTCACCGCGCCGGGCGAGTCCTGGAAGGCGATTGAGGATGGCTCCATCGAGATGGGCGGCCGGTTGCCGATCAATCCGTCCGGCGGTCTGATCGGCCTGGGCCATCCTGTCGGAGCGACCGGCGTGCGTATGGCGCTTGACGCCTTCAAGCAGGTGACCGGCCAGGCTGGCGACTATCAGGTAGAGGGCGCCAAGACCGCGCAGACCCTCAATATCGGCGGATCCACCACCACCACGGTCAGCCTCGTGGTGGGCGTCTGACGCTGCGCGCTCCGGCCCCCATCGAGGGGTCCGGAGGCCATCTGCGCTAGGAGGCGGGCGCCCTTCGACGAGTTGTGGAGAGGCGTTCGATCACCATGGCTGCGCCGACGCCCGAGGCGCCAGCCACCACGACGAGGCCGTATCTGCCGTCGGCGTCGTCCAGCGCGTCCAGCAGGGACGACAGCAGGATGGCTCCCGTGGCGCCCATCGGATGCCCCTTGGCCAGGTGGCCGCCACTGACGTTTACGCGCTCCTGATCGACGTCGTAATCGCGGAAGAACTTGGCGATGGTGACGGCGAAGGCCTCCATGAACTCGATCCGGTCCATGTCCGCCAACTTTAGGCCGGCGCGGCTCAGCGCCAGATCCATCGCCCGGAAGCCGGCCGTCAGTGACGCAGCGGGGTCGCCGCCGGCCTCGGCATAGGCGACAATCCGGCCGCGAGGGCCGGTATCGCCGGGGGTTGCGGTGATGAGCGCCAGACCGGCCCCGTCAGCGAGGGGCGGTGCGTGGGCCAGGGTGTGCCGATGGTCGATCGTCACCCCGCCAAGGGCTTCGGAATAGGAGTTCGCCAGCGCTCCGAACGCCGGGGGAAGGCCGGCGAGGGCCTTCGCCGTCGTGGCGCGTGCGCACTCGTCTCGCAACAGGCCATTGAGCGCAATGCGCGAGGCGACCAGGCCTGAGCCCTCGGCGGCGGCCGCCTTGTCCTGGGAAGCCAATGTCACGGCGTCCATCTCTTCGCGCGAGATGCCTTCCATCTCCGCGAGGCGATCTGCGGCGAGGGCGACGGGTACATATCGCGCCGGCTGCGGCAAGTCGGCCTCGGTGTAGAAATCGGCTTGGTCGGCCATGAATGGGACGCGAGACATCATCTCGACCCCGCCCGCCAACACCGCCGTGGCACCGCCAGCCGCGACCATATTGGCGGCCTGGCCGATGGCCGTCAGGCCGGACGCGCAGTAATTGTTTATCGTCCAGGCTCCGGCCTCATCGGGCAGGCGGGCGTGGAGCTTCGACACCAGGGCGATGTTCCCACCCTGTGCTCCGACCTGGCCGACCGAGCCGAGGATCAGGGCCTGCGGGGAGCGCGCTTGTTGATCGCCGGCTTCCAGGCTCTCAATCAATGCGCCGACGAGCTGCTGAGGCTTCAGCGCCGCAAGTCCGCCGTCGGCCTTGGCCTTTCCGCGAGGGGTTCGAACCGCATCCTGGATGTAAGCCGTCATTTTCTGTCCACGTTTGTTGCGGTGTGAACATCGGTCATCGCATCTTGTTAAGCAAGCGACGTGGGCGTGGGCTCCTGGATCACCGCCGCGGCATCCCTCCGGCGCTTGACAACTCAGACCTTAGCTTCAATGGGTCAGGGGTCGAGAGTTGAGGTGTTATGGCTGAATCTGGTCCAGCTGAGCCGACCGTATCGCCGCCGCAATTGGTGGCGGCGAATTCGGCTACGCGCGCGTTGAATATACTCGGTGATCAGTGGTCCTTAGTGATCCTGTACTTGGAATTCCTTGGCGTAAAGCGCTTTGAGGACTTCAAGAATCGAATCGGTCTGGCGCGAAGTCTGCTTATCAATCGTCTTCGGCGGCTACATGCGGCCGGCGTTCTGGAAGTGGCCGTCTATCAGGAGCGGCCCGTCCGGGAGGAGTATCGCCTCACGGCGATGGGGCGCGACCTCTACCGCTTGGCCTTGATGATCATTCGCTGGGAAAAGCGCTGGTTCTACGATCCGGAAAATCCCGCCCACAGGCTCAAGCACGGCTGTGGTCATGAGTTCACGCCGGAGTTTCGCTGTGGGCACTGCGGCGAACTGGTGAGTCCACGCGACGTGTACGCCGAGCCTGGTCCGGGGGCGGGGTTTGATCCGGCGCCTCCGCCGCGCGCTCAGCGTCGGTCGATCGTGCCGGTTGGCAGTCTCAACGGCGGCAATCCCATGCTCGACCGTGCCTTCCATGTGCTCGGCGATCGTTGGACTAGCCATGTGATTGCTTCGGCGTTCATGGGGCGAAGGCGGTTCGGCGACTTCCTAACCGCTCTGGGCGTTGCTCCCAACGTCCTGGCCGACCGCTTGTCCCGGCTTGTCGAGCTCGGGGTGCTGCGCAAGGAGCTCTATCAGCAGCGGCCGGATCGTTGGGAATATCGCCTGACCGACCAGGGACGCGACCTCTACCCGCTCATCGCGGAGTTGAACCGCTGGGGTGACAAGTGGCTGGACGGAGGCCGCGGCCCCCCGTTGGTCACCTATCACCGGCCGTGCGGCCACGTGCTCGAGCCGAAGATCACCTGCGATCAATGCCACCAGGAAGTGGCGCCGCCCGATATCAGCCCGCAGCTTGGATAGCTGACGCCCCGCGCGAAGGCGGGGGCGTCGTCCACGGCCTCAAGCGCAAACCGGCCGATCCAAAAGCTCATTGACCTGCCGAGAGCTCGGCTCGCCACTCTGTTGTGCGGCGATGACGCCAAGATCGACATAGTCTCGCCAGCCAATGATGAGGTCGTCGCGGAACTCGTAGATACCGGCGTAGGGGGCCGCGACGCGACGGCCGTCGCTCGTCGTGTACTCATCGACGCCCTCGACGAACAGCCGATCCTCAGTCTCTGCGTAGTGAAACACTCGCCACTGAATGTCGTGCATGTCGCGCTTGAGACGTTCCAGAAGCTTGCTGGCCGCTGCCTTTCCCGTCGCCGGCGGCATGGCGGCGGCCGCGTAGTGCCAGACGATATCGTCCGCCATGAAGGACAAGACCGTCTCGGAATCCTTCGCCCGCCATGCGCTGATGACCTGGAGAAGCGTATCGTAGCGACGTCCCATAGCTGGACCCTATCTCTTGTGGCGGCCGGCGCGCCTTGAGTGGACGAGTGAAGCGCGGGCGGCCGGCGCCGGCGCTGTCGGAAGCCAAACTGGCGTGATTGGCGGAAAGCCGAGAGGGAGCAGGAGGCGCCGCGGGCCAGCGCTTTGCGATGGTGCGCCGCTGCCGTGCGGTTCTCGATTTGCCTCCTCGCTTTCCTTGGAATCTAAGCGGGGGATGAGCGTCTCGTCAAGCAAGTGATGGCTACTCGCCGGCGCGAACGCCAGTGAGAACGCCGACGATTTCCAATCTTCTGATTGTGCCCCCGGTCCGACATATGTAGTTCCTTTCATAACGAGACTTATCGGGGCGGACTGAAGCTTCGGGGAGCGAACCATGAAGCGGCGTGTGATCCAGTGGGCGACTGGCGCAATGGGCAAGACGTGCTTGCGCGCGATCATCGACCATCCGGAGATGGAGCTCGTTGGGCTGTTCGTTTACGGCGACGATAAGGTCGGACGTGACGCTGGCGATATTGCGCGACGGCCGACCACGGGGGTGATTGCGACCCGCTCCATCGAGGACATCCTTGCGCTGGACGCCGACGTGGTCGTGCATTGCGCCCGTCTGGCCCCGCCCTACGGGTCGCATGATGCGGAAATCCTGCGATTGCTGGCGTCCGGCAAGAACGTGATCAGCATCAATGGCTACAGCCGCTCCAAGCACTGGCAAGGGGAGCGGTTGGCGGCGTTGGAGGCGGCCTGCCTCGAGGGCGGCGCGACCCTGATGGCCGCGGGGCTCAACCCTGGTTATGTCGCCGAACAGCTGGCGGTCGTGGCCACGGGCGTCTGTTCGGCCCTCGATCATATTGAGGTGGTCGAGAGCGTGGATTGCCGGGTTGTGCGCAATCCTGACTATGTTTTCCGAGTTCTGGGCTTTGGTTCCGATCCCGCCGCCGTTGATCCCAACGATGAAACCTGGGGACCGGCGAGCTCGCTTAACGGCATGTATGCCGAGGTGCTTTCGGCGATGGCCGAGCACCTTGGGCTCACCCTTCAAGGCGTCGAGACCGATCACCGCGTGTTTGCGGCCACCGAGCCGCTGAGCATCGCCGCCGGTCAGATCGCGCAGGGAACGATAAGCCACGTCAACTGGCGGTGGCACGGATTGGTCGAGGGGTTGCGCCGCCTGACGATGTCGATCCACTGGTACATGGAGACGATGCATCTTCCAGAGGCCGACCCGCCGCTCTGGAAAATTCATATCCAGGGCCAGCCTGGCGTGAAGATCTCCATCGATATGGAGAAGCGCGAGGGCGACACGAGCCCGACCTCCGCCGAGCAGATCGGCGTGGCCGGCGCGGTGATCAATGCGATCCCGTTGGTCTGCGCCGCGCCGCCAGGCCTGACGACGCGCCCGATCGCAACGCCTTTCAACGGGAACTGGGCGAGCGCCTAGCTCGTCGGCGGCCTGGAAACGCCTGGTCCAAAGATCTGAAAAACAGCCTGCCGACCGCAGGCTCAAGAATAAGGGGGAAGTGCCAATGCTTGAAGTTGTAACCATCCTGGCGGTGAACGCGGGCGTGATACTCGCGCTCTTCGTGCTCGCCTGGGCCATTTGCGTCGCCATGCGCGATGTCACTCCGGTCGACAGCCTGTGGGGGCTGGGCATGGGCGTCGTGGCGATCTCCACCTACCTCCAGACCGGAGGCGGCACGCAGCGGCGGATCGTCCTGACCGCCATTTGCGTCGCTTGGGCGCTTCGGCTTGGGTCCTACATGCTGTGGCGTTGGCGCGATCACGGGCCTGACCGGCGCTATGTCCGGATGTTCGAAAAGGCCAAGGCCGAGCGCGGCTGGGGTTACGGCCACGCTGCGTTCCGCTTGGTGTTCGCGGTGCAGATGCCGCTCTTGTGGCTGACCTGCCTGCCGGTTCAGCTTGGCCAGATCGCTGACGAGCCCGCCCAACTGGGCGTGGTCGGCATGGTTGGCGCGGTGCTTGCGTTGTGCGGCCTGCTGTTCGAAACCCTGGCTGACTGGCAGTTGGTCCGCTTCAAGAAGAACCCGCAGAACGCCGGCAAGGTGATGGATCGGGGCCTGTGGCGCTACACGCGTCACCCGAACTATTTTGGCGACGCTTGCGTTTGGGTCGGCCTTTGGTTAGTCGCGGCCGAGACCACGCTCGGGCTCTTCGCGGTCATTGGCCCCGCCTACCTCATCTACACCTTGACCCGGTGGAGCGGCATGCCGACCGTCGAAGGCAGGATGCGTCGGCGCAAGCCGGACTATGAAGACTATGCTCGGCGGACCTCGCCGTTCATTCCCTGGCCGCCGAAGCCGCGCGATCAAGCCTAGCAACGAAAAAGGCGCGTCCTTGCGGGCGCGCCTTTAGTCGTTCGGTACGCGGCCGCCGAGACGCGGCCGCTACAGGAGGGTCTAGTCGGCTGGGCGCCGAACGTTGGCCAACGGGGCGGTGCGAACGCCGTCGATGTATTCGTCCAGCCGCGTAATGAGGCCGTCCTTCACGCGGACGATAACGCAAGCGTCGAGGGCCCATTTGGTCCCGTCTGGCAGGGTGGCTTCCAGGACGTGCTGTTGCATGAAGCCGTCGACGAGGGCCTCGCGCCGCAGGACCCGGTAGCTGCGATCGGGCAGGTTGCGCTTGAACCAGGTGAGCGCTTTGAGGTTCTGGTCGACGGTCTGCTCTACGCCGTCGGTATTGTGCCAGATCTTGGCGTCCGGCGCGTAGAACCGGCGCACCTCTTCAGCCTCTCCAGATTGGATGGCGACGATAAAGCGTTCGCCAAGGGCGAGATGGTCTTCTGCTGTCATGGGTAGCGCCTATCGACCTGTCTTTACCGGGCCGCCCGATAGCGAGCGGCGCATCTGAAGTTCCTGGCCCTTGGGATCGCGCGCCAGTTGGGCTCGGACTTCGACCGCCATGTAGTCCGTATCGACCTCGTCGGAGCCCCGGCGGATCGCTTTGAGGCCGACCTGGGCGACGCTGTCCGGGGTCTCCTTGGCGCCTTCGACATGGCTGGCCATCCGCGTATCGACGGAGCCGACGATCAGCGCGATGACCGAGGTGTTCTGAGGTGCAAGCTCGCCGCGCAGGCAGGTCGACATCGCGCGCGCCGCAAACTTGGACGGGCTGTATCCACCCATTCCCGGCACCGCGACGATGCCGCCCGCCGACAAGACGTTCACGATCGCGCTTTCGCTGTGCCGGGCCAGAATAGGCGCGAACGCCCGGCTCATGGCCAGCGGGCCGAAGTAGTTGACCTCCATCTCCTCACGCGCGCTGGACATGTCCGGCGCCGTCAGGAGGGTTTGCATCGTGAACTGCCCGGCGTTGTTCACGACGATGCTCACGTCCTGGCATTGCTTGGCGGCCGCCTCGATCTGCTCTGGCTTGCTGACGTCCAGCGCGATGGCCACGACCCGCCCGCCGCCTTCATCGACCAGATGCTGGGCGTTGGCCGGATCGCGGGCGCCCACATAGACGCGCGCCGCGCCGGCCGCGAGAAACGCTCGCACGAAGGCCTCGCCGATGCCCCGATTGCCGCCCGTCACCAGGGCGACGCTCTGCTTAAGTTCCATCCCTAAATCTCTCTTTTGGACGTGTGCCCGCGGTCGGTCAGGCCTCGACCATGCCGTTCTCGATGAAGGCGCGGTCGGCCCAGACGCTGTGGGTTCCGCTGCTTATCTTGTGGGGCAGGGCGATCCGGACCACGGGGCCCTGTTCGAACTGCTTGCAGTCGATCAGCACGCACTCCGAACGTCCGGCGTGCTCGTCGATGATGAAGCTGACGAGATAGCCGTCGTCCTCGTCCTGCGCGTTGATGCGCGGCACAAAGGGCGCCTCGCTGGCGTAGCGGCCGTCGGGCAGGGTGACCTGCCATGACTCTCCGGTCTGGAGGTCGTGCTTCACGAAGCCGTTGAACAGGAACCAGCCTGGCTTGGTCGTGGTGGAGTAGGCGTAGCGATAGGGCTTGCCGGCATAGCGCTGGTTGAACATGCCGAACTCCAGCAGCCTTTCGTCGAGGTGCTGTTCCTGGGTCTCGCCCGTTTTCAGGTTGAACCGCCAGCGGTGCAGCTTGGGCCGGAAGCTGTGCTCATCGAGGAAAGCCATCATGTGGCCGTAGCCCTCGGGGGCGTCTTCAATCGGCCGCGGGGTCGGGTTCTCCTGGAAGTAGCCATCCATCACGATCTCATCACCCTCTTCGTAGGCGTTGAGGAAGTGGAGGATGTAGGTCGGGTCGGCCTCGAACCATTGGATCTCAGCCGCGTCGCCGTAGCGGGGGATCACCGCGAACCGGGACGGGACGCCGGGGTGCAGCCGGCTGACGTGGATGTTGCGCTTCAGCAGTTCAGGATCCCAGAAGACCGGCAGGTCGTTCAGGATCGAGTAGTTCTTGGTGAACGCCATGTCGTGCGGCAGTCGCGGGCCAGGCAGCGGGACCGGTACGTAGTGCGCGAGCTTTCCGTGCCGATCGACGACGCCGTAGTGCATGTACGGAGCGTGCTTCGAGTAGTTGAAGAAGAGCATTTCGCCGGTCGCTTCATCGACCTTGGTGTGCGCCGAAACGCCGTCCAGCGGCGCCCAGCCGGCGATCCCGCCCTGTTCAAGAGTTTCGGGGTCCAGCAGATACGCCTCGCCGCACTGGTAGAAGGTCGAGACGATCTGGCCGCCATGGACGACCACGTCGGTGGATGAGGAATCCTTCAGACCGCCATGCGCGCCAAATCCGGGGCGCTGCGAGGTGCCGGGCCCGTCCATCAGCCCGCCCCAAAGCGACTGCCCCGCCTCCTGTTCGGCGACGAAGCCGCGCGTGCGCACAAAGCGGTTCCGATAGTCGGCCTTGCCGTTTCGGAAGCTGATCTGGTGCAGCATGCCGTCGGCGTCGAACGGATGGTGCTTTCCGAGCGGCTGGTGGACCTGGTTCTCGGTGTTGCGAAGGTAGACGCCGTCGATATCGCTGGGGATGGCGCCTTCAATGACCTCAAGGTCAAAGGCGTCGACTTCCTCATAGAGCGGTGTCCAGGCCCCGTTGAGGTACGGGTGGTTGCTGGGGCGCAGCGTGGTCTGCACAGGCGCCAGGCGCTCGACTTTCATGCGAAATCTCCAACGCGATCATGCGCTGCCGCAGCGCATCTCCATGCTCGCTATCATATGCATCTTTTAAAGCAAGTGACTAGGCCTGCAGGTCGCTTAGGGCGGGCTAAGGGGCTTCTCCAGCAAGGCTGCGTCCCGGGGCGCTCGGCTCAAATCGCCACGGTCGAGGCCAAAAAGTGCGAGTAACTTGCTTGACGAGATGTTGTGCGGCCTGTTAGTGCCGGCGAAAGAATGTTGGACATCTCCAGGCGAAATTCATCGCGATCGTCAGACGCCGATCCCATGCATAAAATATAACATCGTAATGTGGCTCGCGTCTTTCGGTTAACTGCTGGAGTAAGCAGCATTATTGGGGTTCGTTGAGCGGCGATTACCGCCCGCTTATTTATCTCTATGCAGACAAATACTGACTAGTTCGCGATTTCGACGCGGATTGTCATTTGGGTTGAGATCAATCGTCCGGCCACCAAAGGGCGGGCGCCGTCAAAGTTCGGCTTAGCCGACAGGGGGAAATACAGAAGATGCGCCACTCGGTAATGGCTTGCGCTACGGCTTCTCTCGCCGTGCTCGCCCTGGCTTCGGCCGCTCATAGCCAAGAGAGCGGCGCGGCAGGCGCCACCGTCGATGAGATCGTCGTCACGGCCCAGAAACGCGAGCAAAGCCTTCAGGACGTGCCGATCGTTGTCACGGCGATCCCGCAGCAGCTTCTCCAGGATGCGGGGGTCAAGGACATCAAGGATTTGACGATCCTGGCGCCCGGCCTGTCAGTCACGTCCACTTCAAGCGAGGTTTCCACGACGGCGCGTATTCGCGGCGTTGGGACGGTTGGCGACAATATCGGCTTGGAGTCCTCGGTCGGCGTGGTCGTCGATGGGGTCTACCGGCCGCGAACCGGCGTGGCGTTCGGCGATCTTGGCGAGCTTCAGCGCATTGAAGTGCTGAAGGGACCGCAGGGCACGCTGTTCGGCAAGAACACCTCCGCGGGCGTCATCAACATCCTCACCAAGCGCCCCGAATTCCAATTCGAAGCCAACGCCGAAGCGACCGTCTCCAACTTCAACGGGCGCGGCGGATCGCTGTCCGTCACGGGTCCGATCTTGGAGGACCAACTCGCCGGGCGGCTGTTCGTGGCCGCTCGCAAGCGTGACGGTTATGTCGATGTGAACACCGGCGCGGGCCCTCGGACGCTCGACAACGATCAGAACCAAGACTTCTACACGCTGCGTGGCCAGGCGCTCTACGTCCCCACCGACGGGTTCAACGTCAACGTCATCGCGGACTACTCCAAGCGGCAGGAAACCTGCTGCGCGGGTGTTCAGATCCTGACCGGGCCGACCGGCGCGATTGTCCGGGCGCTTTCGCCCGGGGGCGCCAGCGGCGTGGCGATCCCGGCCGCGCCGTTTGAGCGGCTAGCCTACGCGAACCGCCTCAACACCCAGGACATCGAGGATGCCGGGATCTCGGCCGAGGCCAATTGGGATCTGGAGTGGCTGGGCGGCGCGACCCTGACCTCGATCACGGCCTATCGCGATTGGAAGCGCCTCTATGGTTCGGACGGCGACTTCACGAACGTCGACATCATCTATTCGCCGAATGACGGTTCGAACCGCACCCAGTTCAAGCAGTTCAGCCAGGAACTGCGGCTCGCGGGCACGGCCGACAAGCTCAACTGGCTGGTCGGCGCCTTCTACGCCAACGAGAAGCTGATCTCGAACAACTCCCAGGTCCGTTACGGAGCGCAGTTCGAGACCTATGCCAGTCTGTTGTTCTCGGGCGGCGCCAACCCGAACCTGGTCAGCACGCTTCAGGGGCGTCCGACCGGCGCCAGCTACGCCGCGGGCGCAGGGCAGCAGGACCGCTACGACCAGGACGGTCAAACCTTCGCGCTGTTCACGAACAACAGCTACCAGGTCACCGACCAGCTCGAGCTGACAGGGGGCCTTCGCTACACGCACGAAAAGAAGGACCTCGATACGCGTTACGACAACACCGACAACGGCTTGGGTTGCGCGACCTTGGCCACGCGCCTGGGTCAGAGCGCGACCGCCATCGCGGTCTCGCCGCTGCAATGCGCGACCTTCCAGAACTACCTGTTCAATGACTTGCAGACCGAGCAGTCGATCTCTGAAGAGGCTGTGACCGGGACGATCAAGGCGGCCTACCGGATCAATGAACAGGTCCTGGCCTACGGGTCCTATGCCCGTGGCTACAAGGCCGGCGGCTACAATCTCGACCGGCTTGCGTGCCCCTACCAAGCCAACACCGCGATGAGCAACGCCTGCGTCGCCAGCATCACGGCGACTGGCCGGCCTTTGGCGCCCAACCCGCAACAATCGGCGACGGCCCAAGGCTCGCTGCAGCCGATCCACGACACGAGTTTTGCGCCCGAGTTCGTCGATTCCTACGAGCTGGGTTTGAAGAACACCTTGCTCGATCGCACCCTGCTGTTGAACGCCACCGTCTTCTACCAGAAGTTCACCGACTTCCAGCTCAACGCGTTCAACGGCATAGTCTTCACCGTGACGTCTGTGCCTGAAGTGGTGTCTCGCGGCATCGACACCGATGTCGTCTACATGCCGACGCGCGGCCTGACGATTCAGGGCGGCGTCACCTATGCCGAGACCCAGTACGCCGACAAGGTGAGCAGCAAGCTGGGGCAGCCTTGCACCGGCGGAACCGCCGCCGCGCCGCTTCCGGCCGGTTGCTCGCGCCTGCCTGGCTCGCGGTTGTCGCTGGCTCCGCTCTACTCCGCATCGGGAGCGGTGACCTACGAGCGCGCGATCACCGGCGATCTGATGGCGCGGCTCAATGTCAGCGCCAAGTACACCTCCACCACGAACACCGGCTCAGACCTCAATCCCCTGAAAGTCCAGAAGGGATTTACGCTCGTGAATGCGCGCGTGAGCGTTGGCCCAGAGGATGAAAAGTGGGCGCTGGAGTTCTGGGGGCAGAACGTCTTCGATCAGGACTACTATCAGGTGGCCTATGACGGGCCCGCTCAAGCCGGCACCTACAACGCCTTCCTGGGCCAGCCCCGGACCTACGGCGCTACGGTGCGTGTCAGCTTCTAGCTGACCGGACAAGCGAAGGCCCATCGTCGCCTGGCCAGCTGGACCAGTTCAGCTGGCCGATCGCGCGATCAACCAGCGTCGGCGGGGCAGGGGCCCCCGCACTATCGCTGCTCAGCCTTTACGCCCCTTGGGCGGACTTTCGCGCCGCGACTGCTTTAGACCTCAGCGCGATTGCTGGCCTCAGTCGGATGCGGTTGTGGGAAGGTTACCTCACGCGACAGAGCGCCGATGGTCACCTCGCCGAAGCGCGCCAGCAGGCGTTGCTCGGCTTCGATCATTACATCCTTCAGGGCCGCGTTGACGGCCCGTTCCACCAGGCATCGCGGGTCGTCATCGGCCAGTCCGATGGCGAATACCTTCGGACTGCCCAGCGCGTCGTGGATGTCGCGCAAGGTCACCTCGTCCAGCGGCCGCGCGAGCGCCCATCCGCCGCCGTGGCCCTTTACCGAGGTCAGATAGCCTGCGGCCCTGAGCCCGGCCATGGTTCGCCGCACCACGACCGGGTTGGTGTCCAGCATCCGGCTGATGACCTCGGAGGTTACGGGGGCGCCGATGTGATCCATGTGAATCAGAACGTGCAGCATCCGGGAGAGGCGGGTGTCGTTGGGCATGACGCCTTATAGCTCACAACCCAATCGTAACAAAACGAGTTGCGTGATGGGGTTTCATCGCTATATCTCTCGCAACATCATGAGTTACGAGGATCGGCGATGGATCAGTACGAGGTCATCGTGGTCGGCGGCAGTTTCGCCGGCCTGTCAGCGGCGATGCAGCTTGCGCGGGCTCGGCGCAGTATCCTTCTGGTGGACGCCGGTCGGCCTCGGAACCGGTTCGCGCAGACCTCTCACGGCTTTCTCGGCCAGGACGGTGTCCCACCGGCCGACATCATGCGCGAAGGGCTCACTCAGCTGTCGCGGTATCCGACCGTCGACTTCGTCCACGCCGAAGTCTTGTCCGCCGCAAGCGAGGATGGCGGCTTAGTTCTGGGGCTGTCGGACGGGGCCGAGTTCAGGACGCGTAAGCTCATCCTGGCCACTGGGGTGGCGGACACCCTGCCGCTGGACTCGATGGTTCCGCGCTGGGGCGTGAGTGTGCTGCATTGTCCCTACTGCCACGGCTACGAGGTTCGGGATCGGCGTCTGGCCGTGATCGCCAACGCGCCGGCAGCCGTCCACCAAGCGATGATCCTGCCGGACTGGGGACCAACGACGTTCTACACCCAAGGACAGTTCGAACCTTCAGGCGAAGAGGCGGCGCTGCTGGCCGCGCGCGGGGTTGGGATTGAACGCACACCCGTCGCTGAGCTGCTGGGAGAGGGGGCGGAGATCCGCGCCTTGCGGTTGGTCGACGGCCGAGAGGTCCCCGCCGAGGTGGTCTTCACCGCCCCGAGCACGCGCATGGCGAGTCCGCTGGCGGAGCAGCTGGGTTGCCTCTTCGCCGACGGCATGACCGGACCCTACATCGAGGTCGATCCCATGCAGCAGACGAGCACGCCAGGCGTCTTCGCCGCCGGGGACGCCGCCACTGCGATGTACAACGCCACCTTGGCGTCCGCGGCGGGCGTTATGGCGGGCGTGTCCGCGCACCGGGCCCTGGTTCTCGAGGCGGCGCATGGCGCGTCGGGGCGTCCATGAGCGGTTTCGACGATCCTGCAGCGGTCGCCCGCTATGCCGAGAATCCGCCGCGCCTCGTCCCGGGATTCAGTGATCTGCAGCGGATGACGCGCCTGCTTTTGGCCGAAACAGCGCCGGTCGATGGGCGCATCCTGGTGGTCGGCGCCGGCGGCGGTCTGGAACTCCGAGTGTTCGCCGAGGCGCAGCCGGAGTGGCGCTTCGTCGGGATCGATCCCTCCGCCGAGATGCTCAAGCTGGCCGGCCGCACCCTCGGGCCGTTGGCCGACAGGGTGGAAATGCATGAGGGCTACATCGCTACGGCGCCGACGGGGCCGTTTGACGGCGCGTCTTGCCTGCTGACCCTGCATTTCGTCCCGGTCGCTGAACGGCTCGCCACCCTGATCGAGATCCGGCGCCGGCTGAAGCCGGGGGCGCGGTTCGTGGCTGCGCACCACAGCATACCTGAGGGGGGCGAGCGCGACCTCTGGCTGGATCGCTTCGCGGCCTTCGCAGCGGACAATGGCGTGGCGTTCGACAAGGCGAAGGGCGGCGCGCGGGCGCTGGGCGATCATCTGCCCATCGTCACGCCGGAGGCGGAAGTCGATCTGCTTCGCGCCGCCGGCTTCACCGATCCGCAGCTGTTCTACGCCGCCTTCACCTTCCGAGGCTGGGTCGCCCGCGCCTGACGCCGGCGGCTCAGCGGACGCTGCGCAGGCCTTTGCTATTCAGGTAGAACAGCAAGGCTTCGGGTTGGTCGGTCAGCATCATATTGGCTCCGGCCTGCAGCAGTCGGCCCCAGTTGGCGTCAGGGTCGTGCAGTGCGAGCTTGTCGCTGTAACCCCCTGCCGTAGCACCCCAAAACGGCTCCACCCAAACCCGCGAACCCGAGCCCTTAACCGCCGGGAGGCCTTCGTCCAGGTAGGGCAAATTCAGCATGACGACGGTGTAGGCGACGGGCTTGTACTGCTGGTGGCTCTGGACGACCTGAGAGAGCGGCGCGCCGGTGCTGACCACGCGCTGCAGATAGTTCACCCGCTTGAGGATCGGCTGGTTCATCAGGTGGTCGTCACGCCCGGCGGTCATCTTGACGGTGATCTGGTCAAGCATTCCCAGCCGCTCCAACAGGGGCAGGGAGTCCGCCCAGACCCGCGTCAGATCGGCCCCTTTGGCGTCCAGGTCGACCATGATCTTGCCGTTCGTGACAGCCAACGCCTCCTCGAAGGTCGGGATCGTTTCGTTGGTCAGGACCGAGTCCGGGCCGCCCGACCCCATCTTCAGCCGAAGCTTCTTGAGTTCGGCCAGGGTGTAGCTGTCGACCCGTCCGGTTCCGTTGGTGGTGCGGTCGAGCGTCTGGTCGTGCATGAGGATCAGCACGCCGTCCTTGGTGTGCTGAACGTCGGTCTCGATCACCTCGACACCGACGGCGATGCAGCGTCGGAACGCCGCGATCGAGTTCTCCGGGGCTTCGGTGTGGCAGCCGCGGTGGGCCACCACCATCACCGGCCCATTGGGGTCCTTCAGATCCCGCAGCAGCTTGGCCATTCGAGGCGCTTGGGGCGAGGTGGTTTGCGCCGGTTGAGCGGCGGCCGGAGCGGCGGCGGCAAGGGCCAACAACGCGGCCAGGGTTGTTCTAAGCAACATGTCGTTTCTCGGTTTGAGGGAGGTTCGGCGCGACGGCGTCAGTAGCGGTAGGAGACGCCGACCCAGTACCCGCGGCCGTGCTGATTGATCTCGCGCACTTCGTCGTAGAAAGGCCGGAACGTGTCGCGGGACTCGCCCAGCAGGTTGCGTCCCTCGGCGATCAGGCGAAGCCGGTCGTTCAGATCCAGGCGCAGCTGAAGGTCGAGCTGATTGAAGGGCTCGTACATCACGTCCTCCACGGGGGTGGCGGTGCTGAGCGTCTGGTAGGAGCGACCTGGCCGCGAGTAGCTGAGCCGGCTTTCGAACGGTCCGTGCTGATAGAACAGCGAGGCGTTGAACAGGTGCTGGGGCTGGTCGAGCAGTTGGTCCACGGCGCGCGGGGCGCCGTCCGCCATGATGATCTCAGCGTCGGTGTGGATGTAGGTGTAGTTCGCCGAAACTCCGAGATCGGCCAGCGCGCCCGGCAGGAAGTCCAGGCTGTTCTTGACGAAGTTGAGCTCAACGCCGGTCAGCTTCGCGCCGCCCAGGTTTTGCGGTTGGGTGATGCGGTAGGTCACGCCGCCGTCAACCACCTCCTGGGTGCCGCGGAAGATCTCGTCCTTGATGTTCTTGTGGAACACGCCCGCGCTGAGCAGGCCATCGCCGCCGTCGAAGTAGTACTCGAGCGACAGATCGAAGTTGTCGGCCCGACGCGGCTTCAATTCCGGATTTGGCCGTGAGACCGAGATCACGCCGCCGATATCGCTACGGCTTTCACCGCCCGCGAGGTCTGACTGGTTGGGCCGGCCGATCGAGCGGCCCGCCGCCGCACGCACCTTCAGCTTGTCGGTGAGATCGTAGGAGAACGCCGCCGAGGGCAGGAAGTGGCTGTAGTCGGTGCTGTCGCTGACGGGCCGGGCGACGCCGGCCTGCTGGATGTAGCGGTCCACATTGACGTCGGTGCTCTCATGGCGGCCGCCGACAATCAGGCGGTGTCGTTCGCCTTCGTGCTCGGCCAAGGCATAGGCGGCCGTGACCTGTTCGTCGAACCGGTAGTCGGAGACGAGACCGGCCAACGCGGCTTGAGCGCTGTTGTAGGTGAAGCGCTGCGGGTTCGCCGCGAAGAAGCCCCAGAATGCCGTCCGGTCAGCCATCGGGACGGCGATGCTGCTGTAGGGAGGCGTGTAGCCGCCGGTCGCTCGATCGAAACCGGCCAGGGTGAGCCCCGGCGCGGTCCAGCTCGGCTGTTCGCGATCGAGCGTGCGGCGCACGTCCTTGTACTTGGCGCCGAGCGCGAAGCTCCAGCCTGCGCCGACCTCGAAACGGTAGTCGGCCTGGACGTCGTTGACGCGTTCGCGGACGTTGAAGTCCGCGCTGTTGAAGGCGTTGGGTCCGTAGCGCGTGACGTCGGTCGCATAGGCCGCGTCGACGAAGTTGAACGTCGGCACGCCGTTGGTGTCGTACCGATAGGCCAGGGCGGTCGTGGCGGGCGTGATGAAGGACGCGCCAGGTCCGCGCTCGTCCCAACGCGCCTCCGACATCGAACCACGCACGTCCAGCTGGCTGGCGCCGAAGTCGTATGAGAAGCGCCCCTGCACGACTTCCACCGGCTTGGAGATCACGAACTGGCTGGTGGAGACGGTCGCGCGCGCCTGGGGAATCAGGCCCTGGGTCGTTGAGCTGGGGACTGGCGCGGCGGTCGGCGTGAGCACGAAGCCGTAGCGGGTCTCGTCGTCATTCTGGGTGTAGCGGCTATAGTAGATTTGCGCGTAGAGCCGATCGTCCGGCTTGTATTCAAACGCCGCCAGGCCGCCAAAGCGCTTCGAGGTCAGGGTGTAGTTCAGATAGTTCGTGACGTTCGGCAGGCCGATGACCTCGCCCGAAGCTCGCCTGGGATCGGCTACCGCCACGCCTTGCGGGGTATAGTAGCTGTAGCCGTTGATGATCAGGCGCTCCTGATCGCGCGTCCGCTCCATGTAGCTGCCGCTCAGTACGACGCCGAACTGTTCGGCCGAACCGAACCGCTTGGACAAGGTCATGTCGCCGCGGATGGACGGCTTGTCGGTGCCTGGAACTGCTCGGCTGTCGTAGTGGCCGATGAGCGCCTGGCCCGCGAAGTAAGTGCTGGCGCCGTCGAAGGCGCTGCGGGTCTGCAGGTCCACGAGGCCGCCGATAGCCGCGCCGTCATAGTTGGGGGTCAGGGACTTCACCACCTGCATGCGCGACACCGCGCTGGCGGGCACCTGCTCAATGAGAACCCGGCGGCTGCTCTGATCGCTCGAGGCGAGTTGCATGCCGTTCAGCGTCACCAGGCTGTAGTCGGGGTTCAGGCCGCGCACCGCGACGTAGCGACCCTCGTCTTCGTCGAATACGGCCGAAACGCCCGGCACCCGGCGCAGGGCGTCGGCGATGTTGTAGTCGGGATTCTGACCGGCCTCATCTTGCGTGACGAATTCCGAAATCGTTGCGCTCTCTTCCTTGGCGACGATGGAGCGGCGGTTCTGCAGCTGGTAGCCGGTGACCACCAGTTCATCGACGGCGGCCGGTTCTGGGGCGAAAGGGCGGCTCGTGCTCGGCCGGGCTAGAGTGAGCGTGCGACCGTCGTCGGCCACGATGGCGAGGTCCGTGCCTTCGATCAGTTGTCGGACGGCGGCTCGCGCCTCGATGTCTCCCTTGAGGGGACGCGCCTGAAGCCGTTCCAGGTCCTCTTCGGCGGCGACGATCTGCAGGCCAGACTGCTGGGCGACCTGGTTGATGGCCGTTCGCATCGGCTGCGCAGGAACATCGAATGATTTTACCTGAGCGAACGCTGGGTTCGCAAAAGTAATAGCCGTCCACGCCGTAGTCGAAAGCGCGATGTGGCGGATAAATACCAGCTTGCTCAAAATCTTGTCCCCGACAGATAAAACTCAACTGTCTGGAACGACGAGGCGCGGGCGAAAATCCGGCGTCTATTTTTATGAAGTTTCTATGATCGCGCCATGCGTGTTGATGATGATCTTCTCATCCGACGCTCGCACATCTGCCCCGAAGAGCGGGGCGATGGCGTGGGCGAAGCCCTCCGGATCGTTCGCGCGGAACACGCCGACCAGGCCGCGCTCCCCCGATGGGCCGTCGATGACGAGTTGGCGGGCGTTGTAGCGGTTGAACTCGGCGACCGCCGTCCGTAGCGATTGACCATCGAGAACGATGCGGCCTTCTCGCCATGCGAGCGCGCCTTCAAGCGTCTGCGGCGCCACGGCGACGACCACAGCCTCGGCGCCGCGTGTGGGGAAGACCGCCTTCGATCCCGCGGGAATACGTGCGCCGGCCTTGGCCCCTTCCGCCAACACCTCGACCACGCCTTCGGTGACGATGACCTCGGTTCCCAGTTGGTGGGTTCGTACGGAGAAGGCGGTGCCGACGGCGCGTACTCGCAGGCCGCTTGCAGCCACGACGAAGGGGCGCGTCTTGTCGGGCTTGACGTCGAACCAGGCCTCTCCCTGGACCAGCGCCAAACGTCGTTCGCCAGGCTCGAAGGCGGCGGTGACGACGGAGTCGGTGTTGATCACAACCGAGGATCCGTCTTCCAACGACACCCGCCTTACCTCGCCTCGGTCGGTGGCGAAGCGTTGACCTGCCCCCTGTAGTCGCGGGGCGACCACCACCGCGATGCTGGCCGCCGCAGCTAGACCCATGGCGGCGAGGACATTTCGTCGTGCCAGTACCGGCCTCGGCGCTTGCTGGAGAGCCGGGACTTGGTCGTGCGTGGCTCGCAGCAGTTCAAGCTGGCGGTAGCCGGCCTGCGCGCGCAGCAGGGCGCCCCGGCGGCGCGAGTCGGCCTCCAGCCAGGCGTTCAGCCGCGTCTGTTCGGCGGGCGGAAGAGGCCCGTCGTATAGACGGATCGCCCAGCCCGCCGCCTCGATCTCGATTTCACTGGGCGCGCTGGCGATCATCGCTGGGTGCTCTGGCAAGCGGCTTGCGCGTCGCGGCGCGCGATAGGTGTTGCAGGATGAGCGCCAGGCCGCGGGCGGTCTGGCGCTCAACCACGTTCTCAGTCACGTGAAGAAGCTTGGCGACTTCCTTCTGCGAAAGCCCGCGAATGCGGCGTAACTCGAAGATCTGGCGGCAGCGCGCCGGCAGTGCGGCCAGCGCCGATTGCATGAGCGCCAGCTCCTGACGGCCATTCACCGCCTGGTCGGCTATGGGGGCGGGATCGGGAATACGCAGGCCCTCCAGGTCGGTTAGGGCCTCAAAGCGCACGACCTGGGCTCTTCGAAGTTGCTCGATGACGACGCTGCGGGCGACCGTGAAGAAGTAGGCGCGCGGGTCGCGGATGGCGTCGACCGCGTCGAGGGCGAGAAGCCGACAATAGGCCTCCTGCACGACATCCTCGGGGTCGGCCGCGCCGGCGAACGCGCGTCGAAGCCACGCGCGCACGTCCCCCTCGTGAGGCAGGACGCACTCGGTGACCCAGTCAATCAGCGCGGTATCGGCGATTTGTCCCTTCACGGGCGCCGGTCATAGGTCCTTAACAAGCCAGGTCGAGTGAAGGTTTGATGGCGACGCTGGGGTAGGGGCCTAACCGGCCGGGCGCGCAAGGCGGGCTCCACAATTGACACGCTCCACGGCGTCCCCGCCATGGCCCTTCCAATCACCCTCAAACGTAGGCGGGTTCAGCGGCCTGAGGTCCTGTGGCGCACGCAGGAGCAGCGCTGAGGCAGGCTGAAAAGTGACGTCGCGAACGAGACTCCCAACCCTTAGGTAGAGGGGATGGTGCATCTATCTCATTATTTTTGTTTGGTTAATGCCGATTGGTGATGGAACTGGACGTTTTCCGCAGGGCTTTGCAACCAAGGGCTTTGGAGGAAACGCGTCATGAAAACATCCCTATCCATCAGGATTCTAGGCGCTGTCTCGGCAGTCGCGCTCTTGGCCGTCGGCGCTTGTTCAAGCGGCTTCTCGGCCGGAACAAACTTCGATGTCGGCGACGGTGGCGGCGCCGGCTCGGGCGGTGGCGGCGCTGGCGGTAGCGGCTCGGGCGGCGGCGGAGGAGGAGGTGGCGATGGCTCCGGTTCCGGCGGTAGCGGCGGTAGCGGCGGTAGCGGCGGTAGCGGCGGCTCAGGCGGCGGCTCTGGCGGTGGTGGTTCGGCCTCGGCGGGTGGAACTCTGGAACGCACCACCGACGGCGTGGGGGGATTGGCCGGCGGGGTGTTGGCCACGGCCGGCAACGCGCCGTTACTGAACCAGACACCCGCCGGATCGCTGCTGCAGACGGTCGGAACCGGTCTGCAGGCTGACGGCTTGTCCGCACTGCCGGTGCTCGGCCCGCCGGTTGGATCTGTGGTGCAGACCGCCGACAATACGCTCAACACCCTCGGCAAAGTGGTGGTTCTAGACAGGCCGATCATCGGATCAGGGGTTGAAGCTTCCACGCAGCTGGTTGGAGTCAGCGCACTCTCGCCAACCCAAACTCAGGGCCAACTCGCGACCGTAGGCGTGTTGTCTTCTGGAGCCGGCCTGAACTCGGCGGCCGGCGTGGGACAACTGGCCTCGGCCGAAAACCTGCTGAATGTCAGCCTTGGCGAAAGGACCCTGTTGGGCGGCGAGGGACCGGCCTTGATCGGGGCGAGCGTACTGTCGCCCACCCAGTCTCAGGGAACTCTGGCCACGGCCGGCGTGCTCTCAGGTGGACCCTCAGGCGCCTCCGGGCCCCTGACGCCGGTGACCGGCGTAGTGGGCGGCGTAACTGGCGTGGTGGGCGGTGTCGTCCACGGCGCCACGGGCCTGCTGGGCGGTCTCAGCAAGTAGTCGGCGCAAGCGAACCGGCCGGGCCCTCGCGCCCGGCCGCGACGCGGGCTCGGGGAGGGCTCATGAAAATTCACGTTTTGCTCACGCTGGCGATAGCCGGCGCGCCGGCTGTCGCGTGGGCGCAGCCTGGGCCGGTCATCGACGCGCAGCGCGCCGATCGACGCCCGCCTCAGGCGCCGGCGTCTACAGTCAAGGCGCGGCCCGCCCCTCCGTCCGTCAATGTTGAGGCCGTAGCGCAGCCCTCTGCGATGTTGCGCCAGGTGGAGGTCGTCGGGTCCAGCCTGCCGGCGGCGCGTTTGGAGCGGGCGTTCGGCCCTTTCGTCGGACACGCCCTGGATCAAAAGACCATCCAGTCGATCGCGACGGCGGTGGCCAAGGCCTACGAGGGCAGCGAGCTGGCGCTCTACACCATCGCCGTTCCGCGCCAGGATCTCTCCAGCGGCGTACTGCGGTTGCAGGCGATCGAGGGACATATTGAGCAGGTCGCGCTGCAGGGCGACGTGAAGGGGCGGGATTTGAGTTTGGTTTCGGCGCACGCTGAAAGGCTCGCCGCCGAGAAACCGCTAAGGCGCGCCACCCTTGAACGCCGACTGTCGCTGATCCGGGACATTCCGGGGCTGACGCTCGACGCCAATCTCCTGCCAGGCAAGGCGCCTGGCGCCGTAGTGCTGGTTCTGGACGTGAAGCACAAAGCCCCGGAGCTCAGCTTCTCGATCAACAATCGAGGCTCCGGCCTGCTGGGGCGGACCCAGTTGCAGGCCGATCTGAACCTCTATTCGACCTTCCGGCAAGGCGACCAGACCAAGCTTACCTTGGGGTTGCCCACCGATCCCGAGCGCTTCCAATACTATGCCGTGACGCATGGCCAGCCGTTGGGCGCCAGCGGTCTGCGCGGTCAGATCTCCGCGGGGTACTTCCGCACCCGACCCGATAACCCGCCCAGTAAAGGGAAGGCGACCTTCGGCGGCCTGCAACTTAGCTATCCGGCCGTTCGCGGCTATCAGCAGAACCTCTTCCTGACCGGCGCGCTCGATGGGCTGGACTCCGAAAACGCGGTGTTCGGCCAGGGCACGGCGACGGAGAAGATCCGTGTGCTGCGTGGCGCCGCCGCGTGGTCTCTGTCGAAGCCCAAGCGTCAGGCCTCACTCAGCGCCACGGCGAGCCAGGGGATAGATGGCTTGGGCGCCCGCACCACCGATGGCGTGGCTGACGCCGACTTCGTCAAGTTGAACCTGCGGGCCGGCTACGATCAGGCGCTGGGTCAGCGATGGGCGCTGCGTCTCAAGGCGAACGGGCAGGCTAGCCCCGACCTGTTGCCGAGTTCCGAGCAGTTCTCGGTCGGCGGCTCCGAATTCGGCCGCGCCTTTGAACAGTCGGTGGTGATCGGCGACACGGGCGCAGCCGCATCGGTCGAGCTCGCCTGGCGGCCCCAGGCCCTGCCCAAGATCCTGACGGGGAGCGAAGTCTATGGCTTCGCCGACGCCGCTCGAGTCACGCAGAGCGGCCGGTTTGGCCAGGCGGACGCCGACTATGACCTGGCCTCGGCGGGCATGGGCGTACGGCTGGCGATAGGCCCAAAAGCCGGCCTGGGCCTGGAAGGCGCCTATGGTCTTGAAGATCCCCGCCCCGGTCGGGACGGGACCTGGCGGCTTGGAGTGAACATCGCCGTGCGACGGTGACCTCAGCAGGCTCGAACCCGTCGCTCGCCACCGCAGGCGATGTTTGTTGATTGGCGCGAGGGGGCCACGCCGCTTGAGACTCCATATCGAAAGAGTGCGAGCCTTCGGCGGGTGAGAACGCATCGGGCCAACAGACTTGTGGGGTTCGCCGCCGCCGCCCTGGCGGGCCTGACGATCTATGGCCTAGTGGCCTATGTTCTCCTGCCGATGGCGTGGGTCCATCATGAGCGTCAGCCGAAACTGGCGGGACGCCCGATGGTGACCCGCACCTCCGCCGACATCCCCGGCGATCCCCTCAACATCGGCCTGGTGGGCGAGGCGGGCGACATCGCCGGCGCCATGAAGGCTATCGGCTGGGCGCCGGCCGACCCGATTACCGTGCGATCGAGCCTTGGCATTGCACGCAGCGTGCTGATGGACAGGCCCGATCCTCGGGCCCCGGTCAGCCCCTTGTTCTACGACGGCAGGCGCGAGGATCTCGCCTTCGAGCGCGGAAGCGGGTCCAGCGCGCGCCGGCGCCATCACGTGCGGTTATGGAAGGTGCTGGATGTCGGGGCCGAGGGGCGGCCGGTGTGGCTTGGCTCGGCAACCTATGATCGCGGCGTCGGACTGAGCGCTGATACGGGCCAAATTACCCACGACATCGCGCCGGACATCGACGCCGAGCGCGACCTGCTTGCCCAGGAAATCCTATCGGCCGATCGGGCGACCAGCGCCTATCAGGTATCGGGGGTGGGTCCGACGTTGGTCGGCCGAAACGGCGAGGGCGATCGCTATTTCACCGACGGAGAGATGGAGATGCTGGTCCTGACCGCGAGCGGTGAGCCTGGGCCCGTCGTCCCGATGCAAGCCAGTCCCCCGCTGAGCGTTGTTCTGAAGGATCGGCTGTGGGACGGCGTCAGGCCTGTATTGCGCCGTCTGATTCGCTAGGAACGCCCGGTTCGTCCGCGCCCTTCGTAGACGATCAGGCGATCAGGCGATCAGGCGATCAGGCGGTCAATCACCGCGCGCAGCATCTTGTGATCTAGCCGGGCGTGGCTGACGACCGCGCTCCACACCATGCCGCTGACAATCTCCAGCACAATGTCGACCCCCAATCCGAAGGTGACGCCCGGCGTTGGCGGCATCGCTTCCAGATAGCGGCGAACCTCGGCCCGGCGCACCCGAACCTGTCCCTGGACGGCGTCGGCGACACGCGAGTTGGCGCGCATTTCGCCGACGGCGAAGCCGATCGAGGGCGCAATGAGCGGATCGGCGTAAACTTCTTCGATGGCCAGGGTGTACTGCACGAGATAGTCGGCCGGGTGGTCGGCGCCGCGAACGGTCACGCCTTCGAAGGCGTCGGTGATCGCCTCGGCGACCGCATCGGACGGGTCGGGCCAGCGGCGATAGAAGGTTGTGCGTGAAACGCCGGCCCGGGTGCAGATCTCGTTGACGGTCAGGCCTGAGAACCCTCGTTCGGCCAGCACCTCGAGCGTCGCGCGGAGCATCCGGGCGTTGGCTTCCGGTGACCGGGGCCGGCCCATGATCGCGGGGGGCTTGGCCTTTTCGGCGAGGGGCTGGCTCTGCTGATCCTTGGCCGAAGCCATCAAGTCATTTCCTGCACTACGTTCGCAGGTCAGGTATGCCTTGAGTTCGCGGTGGCGGCCAGCCTGAAGGCGGGGCTAACGCTCGTCTGAGTTGACCGGCAGGAAGGCCATGCCGGCCGATCCGGCGATCAGCAGCCCGAGCAGCACAACGAAGCCGGCCTGCTGCGCCCCGAAGGCGGCGGTGGCGGCGCCGACCAAGGCCGAACCCAGCCAGACGGTCGCCGTGCCCGAGAGCGCGTAGAGTCCGAACCAGCCGCCGACATCCTCGGGCGTGCTGAGACGCGTGAGCATCGAGCGGCTGGAGGCGTAAGACCCGCAGATCCCGAGCGCGTTCAGGCAGGCGATGGCGACAAAGGCGATCTCTGGAGCTGAGCGGAACACCGGGCCGTTCCAGATCGGCTCCGCAGACCAGGATGCGTAGAACAGGCGATCGGGGGCCAGACCGAGCAGAAGCAACTGGCCGACGATGACGATGGCGAGCTCGATCTGGATGGCCCGCTTGGGCCCGAAGGTGCGATCGAGGCGGGCGCCGAGCAGGCCGCCAAGCGAGAGGAAAACGCTGACGATCAGGCCGAGTGAAAGAAGCTCCAGGGCGCTCCAACCCATGACCCCGGCCGCATAGACGCCCGTGAACAGCAAGATCGCCGTCATGCCGTCGGTATAGAGCATGCGCGAGCCCAGGAAGATCGCCATCGGCCTGTTGGTCCTGAGCGCCTTGAGCATCCGCCAGACCCCGGCGAACGCATCACGGGCGCTGCCGACGCCCTCGCCGCGGGGGGCGTCCCGTCCGAAGAGAAAGAGCGGCAGTGCGCCCAGCGCGAACACCACCGCCACGATGGGCGCCGTGATGCGGTCGGTCTCGTGGGCCGCCGCCGACAGGCCAAACAGCGGCGCGGCCGGGAAGCCTGGAAGCGCCATCTTGGCGGGCAGGGCGAAGCTCCAGAGGACGGCCGCCAGGAGCACGACCGAGATGGCGCTGCCGAGCGCCAGGCCTAGGCCCGACGCCGCCGAGGTCTGGGTCGGGGGCGCTGCGTAGGGCAGCATGGAGTTGTGTAGCACCTCGGTGTAGGCGAACAGCAGGCCGACCACGAACACGACGGCGCAGGTCGCCGCGAGCGGCAAGCCGCTTCCGTCGGGCTTGGCCCACCAGAGCGAGGCGATTAGCGCGACCATCAGCGCCGTGACCACGGCCAGGACGGGCTTGCGCGGACCGATCCTGTCGAGGGCGGCGCCCAGCAGCGGACTCGTAAAGGCCGAGAGCAGCCCATAGGCCATGACCAACTGCGCAACCAAGGTCTGGCCGCGTACCGGATCGCCGACCAGCACAGTCGCGAGATAGGGAATGAATATGTAGACCTTGATGAGGATCACATAAGGCGTGCGTGCACCCTCATAGATCGCCCAGGCCAGGCCGGAGGCCGGGAGGCGCGCAGATCGTTCGGCCCGCTTGGCGGCCGTGTCGACCGCTCTCGATATCGCTGACCCGCTCATGCGCGCCTCCCCGTTGAAAGGCAGTTAGAAGGCTGGGCCGCCGGCCGCGATCAGGCGCTGGTTCTCTTCCAGCACCTCGGCGGCCGTCGCGGCGAGATCGATGGGCTTGCCGAACGGCTGGGGCACGTCGAGCCCGGTGCGCCAGTAGATCTCCGACTTGTTGCCCTCGGGGTCGGCGAAGTAGACGCCGATCGCATTGCCGTGAGTGATGACCATGTGGATCGGAGCCGCCTCGGCGAGCAGGGCCTGGTAGAGCGTCTGCAGCGCTTCGAGGCTGTCCACCCGCCAGGAGACCTGGTTGATCAGCTTGGTGTCGAGCGGGGCTGTTCGGCCCTTGGCGAGCACCAGTTCGTGGTGCTCGACATCCGGCCGCGAGGAGAGAAACACCGCGCCCAGTTGGGGCGCCTCGTCGGTCACCTGGAGGCCGAGGACGCGGGTGTAGAAATCGACCATCTTGTCGAGGTCGTTGACCTGGAAGCCCATATGGCCCAGTTCGGCGATCGCCATGTCGGTAGTCCTTATTTGACCGGGGCGGAAAGGTTGGGCGCCAGCAGCACCTTCAGGTGCGAGCCGGCGGGATCGAGCAGGGCGTTGAACATTGCGTCCGCCTCTTCCAAGGGGACGACCGCCGTCACGAAGTCCTCGGCGCGGACGCGGCCGGCGGCGAGGTGGCTGATCGCTTCCTCCATGTCTCGGTGATTGCAGCTGGCCGAGCCGACGAGCTCCAGCTCCTTCTGCACGACCAGATATTGCGAGACCTGGACGGGCGCCTTGGGCACGCCTTGCAGCACGATGCGCGCGCCGTAGGCCGCCAGCTCGACGGCCTTGGCGGGCGCGCTGAGGTGGCTCGTGCATTCGAAGATGAACTCCGGATCACGTCCGCCGAGCGATGCGGGGACGCTGTCCTCGCAGCCGGCCAGATCGACGGCGACGAACCCGGCCGGGGCCATCAGCGCCCGGCGGGCGGCGTTGGGGTCGACGAGAACGATGTCGTCCACGCCGCGGGCGCGCAGGGCCGCCGCGGTCAGGGCGCCAATCGGACCGGCGCCCAGGATCGCCACGGGGTCGCCGGGCCGCACATTCGAGCGATTGACCCCGTGCAGGGCGATGGCCAGCGGTTCGGCGATGGCGGCTTGGTCGAAGGACAGGTGGTCGGGGATGTGATGCAGCAGTTCTGGCGAGACCACGATGTGGCTGGCGTAGCCGCCTTGGACGACTCCGTGGCCCAAAGCTCGGTCCAGGTGCTGAATGCAGAGGAAGCCGCGGCCCGCGCGACAGGTCTCGCAGGCCCCGCAGGGCGAGCCCATCGACAGCGCGACACGGTCGCCGGGCGACCAGTTCTCGACGGCGCCGCCGACCTCGTCGACCTCGCCGACAACCTCATGGCCGAGCACGCAGCCGACGTGCCAGCGGGGCAGGGTGCTGCTTCGAGCCGCGAGGTCGGTGCCGCAGATGCCGCAGCGCGCGACGCGGACCTTGACCGTATCGGCGCTGACGCCTGGTTCTGGAACCTCGGTTACCACCATCTTGCGGTCGTCTGAGATTATGATCGCTTTCATGCCGCCGCCTCGTCTTGGCCCGCGCGCGCGATCATGGGATTGCGAAGGTGTCCGACGCCTTCGATCCAGGTGGTCAGCACGTCACCGGGGGCCAGGAACCGGGGCGGCTTGCGCGTGGCGCCGACCCCTTCCGGCGTGCCGGTGAAGATCAGATCTCCAGGATAGAGCGTGCAGAGCTTGGAGATGTACTCGACCAGTTCGCCCACCGAGAAGATGAAGTCGCTGGTGCGCGAGGCCTGCATGGTCTCGCCGTTCACCGCGCAGCCCAGGGCCAGATCGTCGGGGTTGGAGAATTCGTCGATGCTGACCACGACCGGGCCTACGGGGCCAAAGCCAGGTAGCGATTTGGCGATGCAGAACTGCGGCATGGGGCCAAGGCGCTGGATCGCGCGCTCGGAGATGTCCTGGCCCACGGTCAGGCCGGCCACATAGGACCAGGCGTCGGCGCGGCTGACGTCGCGAGCTTCGCGGCCCATGACGACCACGAGCTCGGCTTCCCAATCAACCTTGGCTGAATCGACGACGACGAAGTCGTTGGGTCCGGTGAGGCAGCTGGGGAACTTGGTGAATATGACCGGCTGCTCGGGCGGGGCGACGCCGGCCTCGGCCGCGTGGGCCCGATAGTTGGCGCCGATCGCAAAGACCTGCCGGGGACGTGGGGTCGGCAGTTCCAGCCGCGCCGGATCGATCGGTTGAAAGTCCAGCCGCGGCGATGAGGCGACCCAGTCGGTCACGTCGCGCCAATGATCGAACACCGCCTGCGGGTCCGAGGGCAGCGCCCCCTGTGAGGCTGTGGCGAGGTCCACGCCCCTGTCGTCGCCTTCGAGCAGCAAAGCTCGGCCGCCAATCACGCCGATGCGCATCGCCTATCCTCCCTGGAAGTCATGCTTCTTACTTACGCTACATGATGTAGCGTAAGTAAGAAGCGGTGTCCAGCCGCTCACCAGGGCATGGTGGCTCCGCCATTGACCCGCAGCACCTGGCCCGTGACGAAGGCCGCCGCGTCCGAGGCGAGGTAGAGGAACTGCTGGGCGACATCGTCGGCCGCGCCCACCCGGCCAAGCGGCGCTCGCGCAGCCCAGCGGTCGATAAAGGCGCTGCGGGCGGCCGGATCGGTCGGGGCCGGGCCCATGGAGAGCGTGGTGGGTACGAAGCCCGGAGCGACGGCGTTGACCCGCACGCCTTGCGGTCCGGCTTCGTTGGCCAGGACCTTGGTGAGCATGACGACCGCGGCCTTTGAGACCGAGTATGTCGCATTGGTGGGGATCGCCAGGTCGATCGCCGAGGAGGCCATGTTGATGATGGAGCCTTGTCCGGCCGCGAGCATGAAGGGCAGGGCGGCCTGACATCCATAGAGCGTGCCCTTGAAGTTGGCGGCGAAGACCGCGTCGAAGGCGTCTTCGTCCATGTCCTCGATGCGATGTCCGCTGCTGGCGACGCCGGCGATGTTGCACTGGATGTCGAGGCGGCCGGCCTGGCCTGCAAAGGCTTCGACGGCGTGCAGGACGGCGGCGCGGTCGGTCACATTCAAGGCGGCGGCGGTGGCATGACCGCCGGCGGTGCGGATGGTTTCTGCGGTGGCTTCTGCAGCCGCGCCGTCGAGGTCGCTGCACAGCACATGGGCGCCGGCCGCGGCGAAGGCGCCGGCGACCGCCTGGCCGAGCCCGGCGCCGGCGCCGGTGACGAAGGCGGCCTTGCCGGCGAGCGTGAGAAGGGAAGCGTAGGTCATTGGAATTCCTGGGAACAGGGTCCGACAGCCAGTACGAGCTTGCCGGTGTTGACGCCTTCGAAGAGGCCGCGAAGGGCGCCGGGGAATGAGGCGAGCCCATCGATGATGTGCAGGTCGCCGCGCAGGCGGCCCTCGGCCCGCCAGCTGGCGAGGCGTGCGAGCGCCTCTGGGAAGAGGCGGGCGTGGTCGTGGACGAGGAAGCCGGCCATGCTGGCCCGACGCACGACGAGATTGAGGTAGTTGGGCGGGCCCCAGCGTTGGTCGCTATTGTACTGGGAGAGCCCGCCGCAGATGACGATCCGCGCCTGCAGGGCGAGGTTGTCGAGCGCCGCTTCCAGGAAGCCGCCGCCGACGTTGTCGAAGACGACGTCCGCGCCGCCTGGGCAGGCCGACCTTACGTCCGCGGCGAAGCTGGGCGCCCGGTAGTCGAGGGCGGCGTCGAAGCCGAGCTCGTCCACGAGGTAGGCGCGCTTCGCCGCGCCGCCAGCCACTCCGATCACTCGGCAGCCTTGGATCTTGGCCAACTGACCGACCGCGCCGCCGACCGCGCCTGCCGCGCCGCTGATCAGGACCGTTTCGCCGGCGGCGGCCCGGCCGATCTCGAAGAGGCCGACATAGGCGCTTAGTCCGCTGATCCCCAGGAGTCCAAGATGCTCCACGGGCGCGGCGCCTGGCGCCAACAGGTCGACACCTGCGCCATCGCTGATCGCCAGGTCCTGGACGCCGAAACCGCCTCGGACCGCCGCCCCGACCGGAAAGCCGGGATGGCGCGAGCGAGCGACGCGTCCCACGGCCAGGGCCGGGATGAGATCGCCCGGCTCGACCGGCGCGCGATAGGTCTCCTCGCCGCTGATCCAGGTGCGCATGGCCGGATCGACCGACACATGTTCGACCGCGACGATGAACTGACCCTCGGCGAGGTCGGGCAGCACAACTTCGTGGAGCGTGAAGTCCTGGTCCAGGGGCAAGCCGGCGGGGCGCGCGGCAAGCCGGATCTGACGGGCGGTCACCATGGTGAGGACATGCCGCCATTGGCGCGCAGTGTCTGACCGGTGACGAAGCTGGACGCGTCGGACGCCAGGTAGAGCACCTGGGCGGCGACATCCTCGACGCTGCAGAGTTGGCCAAGGGGCGACTTGGCGCGCCACCAGTCGAGATAGCGCTCGCGTTCGACGGGATCGCGATAGCGGGTGAGCGAGAGGTCGCTGGGGATGAAGCTGGGCGCGACGGCGTTGGCCCGCACGCCGCAGTCGGCGACCTCCGCGGCGAGGATCTTGGTCAGCATGGAGATCGACGCCTTGGCGACGGCATAGCTGGCGATGGTGGCCGGCGCGAGGTCGATGGCCTCCGACGACATGTTGATGATCGTCCCGCGCCCAGCCGGCCGCATGACCTTCATCGCGGCTTGGCAGCCGTAGAGCACTCCCTTGAAATGGACGGCGAACATCTCATTGAAGGCCGCCTCCTCAAGGTCGACGACCTTCTGGGAGCGCCCTGCGATGCCGGCGATATTGCACATGATGTCGAGCCCGCCCTCGGCGGCCTGGGCCACTGCGGCGAAGACGCTGTCGCGATCGGACACATCGACCACGACGGCCTGACCGCCCACGCGCTCCGCCGTCGCGGCGGCCGCCTCACCGCGTAGGTCTGCGCAGTGGACCTTGGCGCCGGCCTCCGCCAGCGCCGCGCAGACCGCCTCGCCGATTGCGCCGCCGGCGCCGGTGACGAAGGCGACGCGACCTTGCAAGCTCCACCCGGAAGGGAGCTGTTGTTTGGATTTTGTAGAATTGATTTTCATGTAAATCGAAACTCTATTGCAGATATGCCGAGTATATGATCTCCAATTTTAAATGGAGGACTCAGCTATGATTGATAATAGATTCGTTGGAATTTGGGATTTGGTCTCATATGTCGGCCGATCGGCCGAGGGAGATCTTGTAAATCCGCTGGGCGAAGCCCCGACTGGTGTTGGGATCTATACTGAGAGCGGGCAGATGTCGGCGCACCTGATGAGCGCCGGGCGTGCGCCATTTGGCGGAGGGCGCCGGCCAGGCGTGGATCTGATCGCGCCTGAACTGATCGAAGCGGCCGCCGCCGGCTACATCGGATACTGCGGTCGCTACGCGGTCGACAGCGAGGCGCAGGTCGTCTCGCACTTCGTCGAGGTCGCCCTCATCCCCGATTGGATCGGGACTGTGATGCCGCGCCACTACGTGTTCTCCGGCGATCATCTGATCCTTAGCCCGCCGCCCCGCGCGGGCCTTGTCACCGAGCTGACCTGGCGACGGCGCGCGGGCTGAACGAAGGCGGCTCGACGCTGGGGTGTTCATTCTGGCCTCCCTGCAAACGCGCTTGACATACGGTACATGTTGTTTCGTATGTAACGCATATCGCGGATGGCGCAGTCAAGCGCCGAGCAGGCGGGTGAACCCGCTCAGGGGAGGATCAAATGTCGGGAACCATCATTTCAGCGCGTCGGCGTCAGCAGGCGCTGGGAGCGCTCTTGCTGGTCACGACCAGTCTCACGAGCGCTGGCGCGGCATGGTCGCAGGAGGCCGGAACCGCGGTCGAAGAGATCGTTGTCACCGCTCAAAAGCGCGAGCAGAACCTGCAGGACGTGCCGATCGTCGTGACCGTCGCTGGGGCCCAACTGCTGCAAGACACCGGGGTGCGCGACATCAAGGATCTGACGGTCCTGACCCCGGGGCTGATGGTTGTCTCGACGGCCAATGAGACCCAGACGACGGCTTTGATCCGCGGCGTTGGAACCTCCGGTGGCAATATCGGCCTGGAATCATCAGTCGGAACCGTGATCGACGGGGTCTATCGGCCGCGTGTCGGGGTGGCGCTCAGCGATCTCGGCGCCATTGAGCGGATTGAGGTGCTCAAGGGCCCTCAAGGGACGTTGTTTGGAAAGAACACCTCGGCTGGGGTGATCAATGTCGTGACGGCGAGGCCTTCCTTTGAACCCGGCGGCAAGCTCGAGGCCACCCTCGGCAACTACGGCGAAATCGGCGGCTCGATCTCCGTCGAAGGCCCCATCGTCGCCGACAAGGTGGCCGGCGGGCTCGTCATCGTCGGCCGCAAGCGCGACGGTTTCTACGATGTGGCGACCGGCAAGGGGCCGCGCACCCAGGACGATGACTCCGATCGCAATTTCTACTCGGTGCGTGGCCAGCTGGTGTTCGAGCCCGGCGAAGGCTTTGACGCGCGCCTGATCGCCGACTTCACCCGACGCGACGAAAGTTGCTGCGTCGGCGTCCAAACGGTGAATGGCCCGACCACCCCCTACGTGCAGGCGCTGGCCGGTCCCGGCGGCGGCGTTCTGGCGCCGGCCGACCCCTATCGTCGTTTGGCTTTCTCGAACCGTGACACCACCCAGAAGATCCGCGACGGCGGCGTATCCCTGGAAATGAACCAGGAGCTCGAGGCGCTGGGCGGAGCGACCCTGACCTCGATCAGCGCCTATCGCGACTGGCGTTGGATCACCGGCTCGGACTCCGACTACACGGCCGCCGACATCCTCTGGCGGGCCGACGACGGCGGCACCCAGAACCGCTTCCGGCAGTTCAGCCAGGAACTACGGCTCGGCGGCCAAGCCGGCATCGTCGACTATACGGTCGGCGCCTTCTACGCCCACGAGAAGCTCGATTCCCGCGTAGCCCAGCTTTACGGCGCCGACTTCCCGCAGTTCCTCGGCTTGCTGTTCTCCGGCGGATCCAATCCCAACTACTTGGCGCCGATCCTGTCGCTGGCCACGCCTGGGACCGGGTCGCGCGACGTGTACGCGCAGAAGGACGACACCTTCGCACTATTCACCAACAACAGCCTTCGCCTGACTGAAGCTCTCGAGCTTACCGTCGGCCTGCGCTACACCATGGATCGCAAGAGCGCGGTCTCTTCCTTTGATGCCACCGATGGCGGCCGTCTCTGCAATGCAGGTCAGGCGACCGGCTCGGCCGCGCTGATCGGGGCCGTCTGCAATCCCTTCTTCAACAGCAATTTCATCGGCGTCGTCGCTCGTCAGAAGCGATCTGAAGAGGCGTTGAGCGGAACGGCCAAGCTCTCATATCGCTTCAGCCCTGAGTTCCTGAGCTACGTCTCATATTCGCGCGGCTACAAGTCGGGCGGGTTCAACCTCGATCGGGTGGCCTATCCCTATATCGCGCCCAGCCAGCCAAACGCGGCGCAGTCGCTGAAGCCGGTTCTGGACACGAGCTTCCCGGCCGAATTCGTTGATTCTTATGAATTTGGCGCCAAGTCGACCTTGTTGGATCGCTCGCTCTATCTGAATGCGACGGCCTTCTATCAAAAGTTCACCGACTACCAGCTCAACGCCTTCAACGGGTTCTTCTTCAGCGTCTTCCCCGTGCCGGAAGTGACCTCCAAGGGGGTCGATTTCGACGTCCTTTATCGGCCGAGCCAGCGGTTGACGGTGCAGGGCGGGCTCACCATCGCCGACACTCGCTATCCCAAATCCACCGCCTCGTTGCTCGGCCTGACGCCGTCGACGGCCCGGCTGCCCGGTCAGCGTCTGAACCTCGCGCCGCTCTACTCCGGCTCGGCCTCCGTCACCTATGAGCATCCGGTCGGGGAGGGGCTGCTGGTCCGCGCCAATGCGAGCGTGAAGTACAACTCCGACTACAACGCCGGGAGTGATCTCCACCCGCTCAAGGAGCAGTACGCCTATGCGGTCTTGAACGCCAGGATCGTGCTGGCGAGCGAGGACGAGCGCTGGTCGGTCGAGGCCTGGGCCGCCAATCTCACCGACACCAAGTATGTCCAGACCGCGTTTGACGCGCCGTTCCAGGCCGGAAGCATCAACGCCTTCCTGGGCGCGCCCAGGACGTTCGGGGTCACGCTGCGCGCCAGCTACTGATACGCAGCTGGCCTCGAAGGGCGCGCCAACATCACCGTTGGCGCGCCGTTTCAGGCGGAGCGCAGATGTCTGCTAGCGGCGGCCAAGCCGGCATCTCAGCCGCATCAGACCTGTTGCTCCAGGTCGCCCCGCGCGCCGCGGCCGAGGAGATGCGCCGCCGCACGCCAGGCATGATGTGCGATGCGGTCGAGCCGTCCGACGGCGTCGATCCGCGCCAAGGCCTCTGCGGCGGTCAGCTTTCCCGGCGCGACTGAGGCTAGAGTCGCCGTGCGATGGCTCCGCTGCAGGGCGTCGAGTTCCCTCGCGACGCCTTCCATCTCCGCGAGCGCTGCGGCGACCTCCGGCGACATCTTCCAACCGATGGGTGCGGCCTGCGCGCTGAGTGCGCACTCCGAGGTGATCGAGCTTCCAATCGTCTGCGCCGCGCGCAGGGTCTGTGTGCACAGTTCGGCGGCGCGAAGGTCTTCGGGGCCTTCCGCAGACGGGAGCCCGCCGGCTGCCATCATTTCCACGAGGCGTGAGGTGTGATCGAGCGCGTGCAGCGTGCTCGTCATTCGAAGACGCTCGGCCTCGGTCTCGGGCGGCGCCTTCAATTTCGACAGGAAGTCCTGCACCTCCTCGAGCGCGGCGGCGGCGGCCGGTGTGTTCTGTGCTGAAGCGCCGCCCTCGTTTGAAAGCGTCGCGGAAATCGAGGCGGTGGTTGTCGTGAGGGCGTCCGCCACCACACGTCGGGCGGTCTCGACCGCGATCACTGGACTGGCGAGCGCGTTTGGATCGAGCGCTCGCTCAAGCGCTGTCTGCTTCGAGGGCAGAAGCCGCTCCACGACACGGTTGAACCACTGCGTCGCCGGAAGCAACACCGCGACCCCCACTAGGTTATAGGCCGTGTGATAGGCGGCAAGGAGCGTCATCCCATCGACCGACGCGGCGAAGACTCTCATCAGCGCCGTGGTGAACGGAAACGCGATGATCGCGATGAGCGCCGCGATGAGCTTGAACAGCACATAGGCGAGGGCGAGGCGTTTGGCCGTCGTGCTGGCGCCGATGGCCGCCAATGCGGAGCTTGTCGCTGTTCCAATGTTTTGGCCGATAATCAGCGCCGCGCCTTGCTCCAGGCTCACCGCCCCCGCGTAGAAGGCCGAAATGGTGACCGCGATCGCGGCGGTGGAGGACTGCATGACCGCGGTCATCGCCAAGCCGACGATGATCAGGGCCATGAGGCCGACCAACCCTGCGCTCCATTCAACCCCCGGCGCGCCCAGCACCGCGGGCAGGTCAGACGGATGCAGGCTTTCCGCAAGACCTCCCATGCCCTGTTGCAGGGTTGTCAGCCCGTAGAGCACCAGCGCGAAGCCCGCGAGCGCGCCGCCCGCCGCCGCGATCCGCGCGCCCCCGAGCAACTTGGCCAGGGCGCCAAGGAAGATCATCGGCAGCGCGTAGGTCGAAAGCGAGACGCGTACGCCAATCAGCGCCACGAGCCAGCCGGTACCCGTCGTGCCGACGTTGGCGCCGAACACGAGGCCGAGCCCCTGCGGGAAGGTCAGCAGTCCGGCGCTGACGAGGCCAATCGTCGTCATCGTCACCGCGCTCGACGACTGCACGAGCAGCGTGATGGCCGCGCCCCAGAAGGCTCCCGAAAGCGGCGTGGCCGCAGCTTTGGCGAGGACGACACGCAGCGCCGATCCCGCCAGCGCCTTCAGGCCGTCGGTCATGACGGTCATGCCGAGAAGGAACAGCCCGACGCCACCGAGAATGGCTATTGTTGTCGACATGCACGCCTCGCTCCGCCTACGCTTTGGCCTCGAGCTCGTCGGTCTGAGCGTCCGAAATGGGTCAGCTGCAGAGAATGGCGCTCACCGGTCCGAATGACCAGAAGCGGTCTGTCGCGCGAAGCGCTGCTTCCGCATGACGCGGGTAGTCCGCCGCACCTAGCGCAGGCGCGCCACCATCATCGCGGTCATGTTGCCGCCGGGCAGAATTGGCGCTTCGTGGATCGTCACCAAGCGGAGGCTCCGGGCCTTGCGGCCGCTCAGCTGTTTCATCGCCTCGCCTACAGCCATGCCCTGGCGTGTGCCATCGGGCCGTTGCTCGAAGACGAAACCCCTCAGCTGCTGGTTTAGAGCTTGGGCGGCGCCCACTCCCAACATCGCCTCCGTCCGCGCCGGCATGTCTTGTACCGAGGGATGGGCGGCGATCGCGCAGATATCTGCGAGGCCTTCGGGGCGCTGGATCGTGCCGACCATCAGCAACCATAACTCGGCATCGGCGACCTTCCACAGCCCCCGAACGTCCGTGGCTCCTGCCTGAGCCATAGCGGCCGCCAACGAAGCCGGCGGCGAAACGAACCCTTCGGCTCTCGCCCGCGCTAGGGTCTGTTCGGCGTCAGGTGCGCCCAGGCAATAGTGCTCGGTTCGCGACAGGAGGCCCTGGGCCATCTCGTCCTGCTCTTGGCTGGGCGTCCGCGACTGCGCCTGGGCTGAGCCCATCCATAAACTCGCGAGCATCAGCCCTGCGAGAACACCAGCCCGTACCATATCGCTCCCCCCGGATTCGAAGTGGCCAGTTAGCGTGCGCGCGCTCATTGGAGCAATGCCGCAAACGAGAGTCGCTTAGTATTCGCCGCAAGACGCCCGGGGCAGGGGCGGCCGTCATCAGGCGTGTGCGGCATCAGCTGGCGCATGGTGACCGGCCCGCCGGGCCGGGCCGGCCATATGTGCGGCATCCGACTTTCACGAACCGTAAAATGGGCAATTCCGCGCTGCGTGCTCCCAACGCCAGCCTATTGAACTGCATGGCTTTCATCGTCGGTTGATTGTTCGGTTCGATTGCAGCTAGGCAGGACGCCTTCGTCCATCCGAGGTCCGAATGCCGCAGACTAAAAGCCGCCCCGCATCGACCGCCAACTCCGTTACGGCGGCGTGGACGAATATAGGCCTTGCTGCGGTGTTGGCCTTTTTCCTGATCAGCGGCGCCATCGCGTACCTCAACGTCCAGGTTCTGCGGGAAAACCAGCAGAAGATCCTCCATTCGCACACCGTGCTGGTCGCGTTGGACAAGCTCATCTCGACGATGCAGGACGCCGAGACTGGGCAGCGCGGCTATCTGCTGACCGGCAATGACAAGTACCTCGCGCCCTACAATGCGGCGGTCGCCGATGTCGGTGCGCGCCTCGATGCGGTGGCCGCGCTGACCGGCGACAACGCGACCCAGCAGACGAATATCGTCCAGCTGCGCCGCCACCTCGACGCCAAGCTTGGCGAGCTCGGCGAAACGATCGACCTGCGCCGAGGCAAGGGGGCGGAGGCCGCGCTCGCGCTGGTCAACACCGACCGCGGCAAGTTCGAGATGGACGCGATCCGTTCGCAAGCCGACCTCATGCGCCAAGAGGAACAGAGGTTACGCGAAATCCGGATCGCCGAGATGGATCGCGCCTTCGAAACGGCGCGGGCCAGCGGGATCATATCGGGCCTGCTGGGCGCGGCCCTGACCGTCCTGGTGTTCATCATGATCCGGCGGAGCGGCAACGTCCGGGCCCGGCAGCAATGGCTGCAGGCCGGCGAGGTCGGGCTCGCCAACGCCATGATGGGAGACAAGTCGGTCGAGCAGGTGGCCGACAGTATTCTGGCGTTCCTGGCGCAGTATGTCGGCTTCCAGGCCGGCGCGCTCTTCAAGGGCGAGCAAGGCCGCTACCGGCGTGTGGCGACACTCGGCGTGCCTGCCGACGCGGACATGCCGCTGGGGTTCGCCGTGAAGGAAGGGTTGCTTGGCAAGGTCGCCGCCGAGGGCAGGGCGAGCATCATTCGCGACGTACCCGAAGGCTACATGACCATCGGTTCGGCGCTTGGCTCCGACAAGCCCAAGAATCTGGTGATTGTTCCGGCTCGCGCCAACGACACGGTCAATGCGGTGATCGAGCTTGGCTTCCTCAACGCGGTGGATGATGGCGTCCTTCAATTGCTGGATCAGACGGCCGGCTCGATCGGGATCGCACTGCGCTCGGCGCGCTACCGGACCCAGCTGCAGGACGCCCTGGACGAGACGCAGCGTCAGGCCGAGGAACTGCAGGTTCAGAGTGAGGAGCTCCGCGTATCTAACGAAGAGCTGGAGGAGCACGGCAAGGCCCTGAAAGAGTCGCAGGTGCGGCTCGAGCAGCAGCAGGTCGAGCTCGAGCAGACGAACAGCCAGCTCGAGGAACAGGCGCAAACCCTTGAGACGCAGCGCGACGACCTCGAGCGCACGGGGGCTGCGGTTCAGCTGAAGGCCCGCGAGCTCGAACAGGCGAGCCAGTACAAGTCTGACTTCCTGGCGAACATGTCGCATGAACTGCGGACGCCTTTGAATTCATTGTTGATCTTGTCGAAATTGCTGGGCGACAATCGCGACGGAAACCTTACGGCCGAACAGGTCAAATACGCGCAAACCATCCGGGCGTCCGGCGACGATCTGCTCACCCTGATCAACGACATCCTCGACCTGTCGAAGATCGAGGCCGGCCATATTCAGATCCATCCCGAAGCGGTCTCGCTGCAACGGCTGACGAACGACATCCGCCAACTCTTCCAGCCGGTCGCCGACGAGCACAAAGTCGCACTTGAGGTGGAGATCGCCGACGACTGCCCCACGGCCATCGAGACGGATCGGCAACGCCTGGAGCAGGTCCTGAAGAACCTGCTTTCCAACGCCTTCAAGTTCACCGAAGCGGGCAGCGTTCGCCTGGACATCGCGCGGGTCGGATCAGATCACCTGGCCTTGGCCGTCAAGGACACCGGCATCGGCATATCGCCCGCGCAACAGGAGAGCATCTTCGAGGCTTTCCGCCAGGCCGACGGAACCACCAGCCGCAAGTATGGCGGCACCGGGCTTGGCCTTTCCATCTCACGGGAGCTGGCCCGTCTGCTCGGCGGGGCGATCACGCTGCAGAGCAGCCCTGGCCAGGGCAGCACCTTCACCATCACGGTGCCCCTGGTCTACGATCCGGCTCAGGTCGCGCCTCGCGATGGGGCGGTAGTGTCCCGTCCGAATGAGCCGGGGCCGGCGGCGTCCGAACCCGTCAAACCCAAGCGAAGCCTGCGCGAAAAGCTTGAGGACGATCGCAACATCCTCACCGACGCGCGCCGGCTGCTTTTGGTGATTGAAGACGACGAGGCCTTCGCCGCTATCGTGCGCGACCTATCGCGGGAGATGGGCTTCCAGTGCATCCTCGCCGGCACGGCCGAAGAGGCCCTCAACCTCGCCAAGGAATTCAAACCCAGCGCCGTCGTGCTCGACGTCGGCTTGCCCGACGAGTCCGGTCTCACGGTCCTTGATCGCCTGAAGCGTGACGACCAGACCCGTCACATACCCATTCACGTGGTCTCGGCCGCCGACCACAGCCAGACGGCATTGTCGCTGGGCGCAGTGGGCTATCTCGTAAAGCCCGTCGAACGCGACGCCTTGGCCCAGTTGCTGCAGACCCTTGAGGCGCGACTGACGACGACCATGCGCCGGGTGCTGATCGTCGAAGACGACGCGGTGCAGCGTGACGCTGTCGGCAGGCTGCTCGCCTCGCGCGATGTCCAGACGGTCGGAGTCGGCACGGCCGCCGAGTGTCTGGAAGAACTTCGGCGACAGACCTTCGACTGCATGGTGCTCGACCTCTCGCTGCCGGACGCCTCAGGCTTCTCCCTGCTCGAGACCCTTAGCCTGGGCGATCACGCCTATCCGCCGGTCATCGTCTACACAGGCCATGACCTCTCGGCCGATGACGAGCAGCAGCTCCGGCGCTATTCGAATTCGATCATCATCAAGGGCGCGAAGTCACCGGAACGCCTGCTCGACGAGGTGTCGCTCTTCCTGCACCAGGTGGTGGCGGAACTCCCGCCCGAGCAGCAGAAGATGATCCAGAAGGCGCGCAATCGAGACGCTGTCCTGGAGGGGCGCCGCATCCTCATCGTCGAGGACGACATCCGCAATGTGTACTCGCTGTCCAGCGTGCTCGAGCCGCGCGGCGCCATCGTTCAGATCGCCAGAAACGGCCAGGAGGCCATCGAGGCCCTGCAGGCCCAGGATGCGGTGGGGGACATCGACCTGGTGCTCATGGACGTCATGATGCCCGTGATGGACGGGCTGACCGCGACACGAAAGATCCGCAGCGAACCCCAGTGGGCGAAGTTGCCTATCGTCATGCTGACCGCCAAGGCGATGCCCGATGACCAGGAGCGGTGTATCGACGCTGGGGCGAACGACTACATGGCCAAACCCATCGATGTGGACAAGTTGCTCTCCCTTGTCCGGGTGTGGATGCCAAGGTGACGTCAGTTCGCGATAGCGTTGAAGATATTGAGATTCCGCTCCTGCTGGAGGCGCTCTATCAGCGCTATCATTACGACTTCCGCCACTATGCGCGGGCTTCGATCAAGCGGCGCCTGCTCCAGGCGCGCGCTCAGCTTGGCTTCAGCTCCATTTCGGCCATGCAGGACAGCCTGCTCCACAATCCGGATACCGTTCCGCGGCTGCTCAACTACCTGACGGTGCAGGTTAGCGAGATGTTCCGCGACCCGTCCTACTATCGGGCGCTGCGCGAGAAGGTTCTGCCGCACCTGCGCACATATCCGTCGCTGAAAGTCTGGATCGCCGGCTGCAGCAACGGGGAAGAGCTCTATTCGCTCGCGATCCTGTTTCGCGAAGAAGGTCTCGACCAGCGCACGATGTTCTACGCCACCGACATAAATCCGTCGGCGCTGCAGGCGGCTGAGGCTGGGGTCTATCCGCTCGACCAGATTCAGAAGTTCACCGAGAACCACCAGAAATCCGGGGCCAAGTCGTCGCTCTCGGACTACTACACCGCCGACTACGGGCGGGCGGTTTTCGACAAGTCCCTGCGCAGCCGCGTCGTCTTCTCAGACCACAGCCTGGTGACCGACGCCGTGTTCGCGGAGATGCATCTCATCTCCTGCCGAAACGTCCTGATCTACTTCGACCGGGAACTGCAGGATCGCGCGCTTGGGCTGTTCAAGGACTCCCTGGCGCGCAAGGGTTTCTTGGGCCTGGGGTCGAAGGAAAGCCTGAGATTTTCGGCGCACGCCGCCTCGTTTTCCGACTTCGCCAGCGAGGACCGGATCTATCAGAGGCGTGAGCCATGACAGGCGAGGCCATCAGGGCGGTCGTCATCGGCGCGTCGGCAGGTGGGGTCCAGGCGCTCTTGCAGATCCTGCCGTCTCTGCCGGCCAGCTATCGGCTGCCGGTCTTGATCGTTGTTCATGTCCCGCCCGACCGAGACAATGCTCTGGTTTCGCTCTTCCAGGCGCGATGCCAGATCGAGGTGAGAGAGGCTGAGGACAAGGAGCCCATCCTCCCTGGCGTGGTCTACTTCGCGCCGTCCGACTATCACCTGCTAGTCGAGAAGGACGGCACGCTCTCGCTGTCGTCGGACGAGCTCGTGAACCATTCTCGTCCCTCGATCGACGTGTTGCTTGAGAGCGCGGCGGACGCTTTCGGTCCTGAGCTGGTCGGGGTCATCCTGACGGGGGCGAACGACGACGGGGCACGAGGATTGCAGGCAGTGGTGGAGGCGGGGGGCGTCGCCATCGTTGAGGATCCCGCCGAAGCCTATGCGTCGGCGATGCCGGCCGCATCGCTGCGTGCGTCCCCCTCCGCAAAGGCCATGAAGGTGGCCGCGATCGCATCCTATGTATCGAGTTTGGGAACGTCATGACGAGTGAGAAGGAGCCGATCAATTTCCTGCTGGTCGACGACCTTGAGGAGAATCTGCTGGCCCTCGAAGCGCTGTTGCAGCGCGACGGGCTTGTGTGCCTGAAGGCTCGCTCTGGCGATGAGGCCCTTGAGCTGCTGCTGGTCCATGACGTCGCCCTGGCGCTGTTGGATGTGCAGATGCCGGGCATGGATGGTTTTCAGCTCGCCGAGTTCATGCGCGGCGCGGCGCGGGCCCGTCACATCCCCATCATCTTCGTCACGGCCGGCAGCGCTGACGCGCAGCGCCGGTTCCGCGGCTACGAAGCGGGCGCCGTCGACTTCATCCAGAAGCCGATCGAAGCCGACATTCTTCGCAGCAAGGCCGACGTCTTCTTCGATCTGCACCAGCAGCATCGCCAGATCCTGGCCCAGCGCGACGAGCTAGCCGCCTACGCGAGCGCGCTGCGAACCGCCGATCGCCACAAGAACGACTTTCTAGCGGTGCTCGGCCACGAACTGCGCAATCCAGTCATGGCATTAGGGGCCGGTCTTCACCTTCTGAAGCGCCGGGAAGATCCAAACCAGGTGCTGGAGATCCGCGCGCAGATGGATCGCCAGGTGCAGCACCTGGCGCGGCTGGTCGAGGATCTGCTCGACATTTCCCGCATCGACCAAGGAAAGCTCGCTCTTAGGAAAGAGAAAGTCGCACTCCAAAGCGTGCTGGGTTTCGCCGTTGAAGCCAGCCAACCGCAGATAGACGCCAGTCAGCACTCGCTGACGACCGACATCACGAGCGAACCAGCCTGGCTTGACGCCGATCCGACCCGGCTCGCCCAGGTGGTCAGCAATCTTCTCAACAATGCCGCCAAGTACACGCCGGAAGGTGGGCAGATCACGCTTGGCGCCCGTATCGTCGATGGCTTCGTCGAGGTCGACGTGACGGACAACGGCATCGGGGTTCCCGATGACATGCGGACTAAGATCTTTGAGCTCTTTGCGCAGGTAAGCAGTCCCAGCAAGAGAGCCCATGAGGGGTTGGGCATAGGCTTGGCGCTGGTCAAGCAGCTGGTGGAACTGCATGGGGGAACAATCGCGCTAAAGGACAGCGACTTGAACGTCGGTAGTCGGTTCCAGGTTCGGTTGCCCGTTCTCGCCTAGAGACGTCCCCGCATCATCGAGCCCCCGAGCGCTGCGTTGTCGGGCGCGCGCCCTAGTCCGGCGCGTCCGCGGTCTGCTGGCTAACGCGGAAGATCACGAACTCCGCCGGCCGCTGTGCCGCCACCCCGATCAGGCAGACCAACCGGCCGGTGTCCAAGTCCGCCTGGGTCATGGTCGAGCGGTCGCAGCGGACGAAGAAGGCCTCTTCGGCCTTTGCGCCCAATAGGCCGCCGTCGCGCCACAGGTTGTAGAGGAAGCCCGTCACGGTCTGCACAACCTTGGCCCAAAGCTCCGGCGCGTTGGGCTCGAGCACCGCCCACTGCAAACCCTTGTCCAGCGAGGCTTCCAGATAGGTCATCACCCGGCGCGTACTGACGTATTTCCATTCGGGATCCGAACTGATCGTCCGTGCACCCCATATCCTTATGCCCCGTCCAGGAAGCGCGCGGATGCAGTTCACGCCCAAGGGGGCCAGCACCTCCTGTATCGCCGCGTTGATGTTGCGCTCAAGGCCCAGCGCGCCGGTCACCACTTCGTTGGCCGGCGCCTTCCAGACCCCGCGCTCGACGTCCGTGCGGGCGAAGATCGCGCAGGCGAACCCGGACGGCGGCAGGGCGATCTGTGCGCCGCCCAGCGGGTCTGCCGCAAACACCCACGGGTAGTAGAGCGCCGCATGCTTGCTGTCGTAAGCCGCCCGAAAAGCCTGCACCTCGGCGACCGTCGCGCCCTTCGGCGCATCCAGCACCGCGAACCGGTACCGCCCCGGCGTCTCGACGTGATCGATCAGCAACCGCGTGACCTCGTCGGTTGCGACGCCGGGCGCAGACACCAGCGCGATCTCCGCGAGATCGTCCAACCCGGCCAACGCCTCGTCGTAGTCCTGACGCGAGCCGCTAGGCGGGGTTGATGCAACGTAGAGCCGCTGGCCTCCACCCTCGAAGAACGCCGCCGCGGCATGGGCCAGGTAGTTCGGCGCCGATCCGCCGCACTCCAGCAACAGGTCGTCCAGGCCACCGTAAATCGCCGAGAACTCCACGAACGAAGTTAGCAAGGGGTGCTCCCCACGCCTGGCCGGCACGGCCAATGTCGGCCCGACGAAAGCGGTCACCGACGTCGGCACGCCCTCGATCGCTTTCGCGCGGAAGCCGGTCTCCTCCACATAAACACCGGGTGCGGAATAGGTAGGCATGAGCCATGTTGCCGCCGCCCCGTCTCACCCGCAAGCGTGACCATGGGCCGATCCGGTCTGGCCGGCGGACGTGCGAGCGGCGGCCGTCAGCTAAGGTCTTTGTGCATCTACGGGCGGGAGTGGCGCCGTGTCCTGCGCCAACGCCTCTTCAATCGTCGCCATCAGGTCTTCAGAGGACGTTCGAAAGCTCACTTTGAAGGCCTCCGGGGAGCGGCCCTCTAAACTGTGAAATTGTTGGGCGGGGGCGGCGCCTATTCGCAGGCCATAGCTCATTCCTGGCTCCGTCTTGCAGAGCACCCGTACAGTTCGCCGGTCGAAGCTTAGCGACATGTGCTGGCGACGAGGGGGCAGGGGTTTTGGAGAGGCGGTGCGTCGATGATGAACCCATCACACGTCATCGGCCGGTCGAACGTGAGCCGAACCACCAGAATGCCCGGCCGGATAACTGCGTCCGGCGCGGGGAAGCTGCTCACAATCCTGGGCGTCGGCGCGGTCAGGTCGGGTTTGGCATCTATGCATGTGATCTTCGGCGTGACGACAACCTCAGAGACCGTCGTGGGCGCCGTCACCAACAGCGCTGAGACCGTCGGTGGTTGGCGCGGCGATGAGCCGGTGCCCTCTTGAGCAGCCGCCATTGAGGCGAACAATACCAGCAGCCCCGTCGCCCATAGACCTGCCGTAACAGTGCTACTCGCCATGGCCTCGGGGTCTCCTGAAGCACTCGGGGAGTGGGAACGCCTATGATCACGGGCCCGAGGTAGAGGAGGCTTGAGATTTGCTTACGGCGCAAAGGTCCGCAAGGGGGGCGGAACACGCCGGGTTGCCGGGGCAGGGGTGTCGCGTCCCTTGGCGGAGCCTTTCGTTGTTTCTCAGCGCCCGAGCGCCCAGCCTACCGCTGCGGCGAGGGCTAGGATCACCGCCGGATTGAGCCGCCGCATGGCAAGGCCGGCGGCGCCGAGCGTCAGGGTCCACTCGATCAGCGAGTGGTTCTGTGAGCGCGCCATGACAAGCCCGCTGGCGAACAACAATCCGATCGCCATGGGGGCGAGCGCGCCCCGGACACTCTTCAGCCACGGCCGTTCGCCTTGGCGTTCCACGACCCGGCCGACGACGAGAGCAATGAGCGAGCTCGGCAGGAGGATGGCCACGGTGGCGACTGCGAGCCCGGCGAGGCCAGCCACCTTCCAGCCGACAGCACTGGCCATGAGGACATTCGGGCCAGGCGAGGCTTGGGAGAGCGCGAACAATTGGCCAAAGACCTCGTCGGTCATCCAAGCTCGCTGCTGGACGACGACGTCGCGCAAGGCCGGGGTCAGGGCGTTGGCGCCCCCAACTGCCGCTACGGACAACCCGGCCAGGGTGGTGGCCAGGGTGACGAGAACGCCGTCCTTCATGCTGAGGCCCCTCGTCTCAGGTAGCTGAGGGCGACGCCTGCGGCCCCGGCGATGAGCAGAGTGGGGCCCAGCGGCGCGGCGAAAACGCCCACCGGTATGAAAGTCGCGGCGACCAGCAGGACCGGAAATGGGGTCGAGCCAACCCCTCGAAGCATCTTTAGCGCCACGGCCCAGATGAGGCCTGCGGCGGCGGAGGCCACCCCGTTCAAGGCGCCCTGAACGGCGTCCAGCAGGGCGATCTTGTCATAGGCGGCGAGCGCCGCCGCAAGGATCGCCACGGGCGCGCTCATCAGGCAGGTCACCGCCAGGAGTGCGCCCCGCCAGCCCTTTGCGCGATCACCCAACATCACCGCCAGGTTCACGGTGTTCGCACCGGGCAGGGCCTGCCCCAGACCCAAGAGCGCGGCGTACTCCCCATCGTTCAGCCAGCGCCGTTCCTCGACGATCACCCGATGGGCGGAGATCGCGACGCCGCCAAATCCGAGCAAGCCGATCTTCAGGAAAGCTAGAGCGATATTAGAATAACTAAGCGTATGCAAATTCTGCACGGTGTCGTTGTGCTTGATCATTTCACATCTGTTGTGAGGTGCGGAGCGCGATAGTTTTGCCGCTAACTCTTGGCAGAAAAGCTGCGGTTGAAACACCACGAAGTCTATCGGAATAGATCGATCGCCGTTTCGGCGGGGGAGCGATCGTCGCCCTCCGGTACCGATGACGGCGTCCAGCTTTAGATTTCCTGCGCTTAGGCGGGGCGCCCCGGTGGATAGCCGGAGCTGGATCGCGAAGTTTCATAGTCGGGGATAGTGCTCGTGCGTCCAGTGTCATTGCGATCGAAAATTCTACTCTCTGGCGCGTCTAGCGCTCTCGTGCTCGCCGCCGCCGCGCCGGCCTGGGCGGACCTGGACTCGGTTGAGGAAATTATTGTCACAGGAACGCGCGCCAGCGGCGTGACCGCGGCGACCTCGACCGCACCGGTCGACGTGGTGTCGGGCGAGAGACTGGCTGGCTCCGGCGTCGCCGATCTGGGCCAAGCGCTGCAGACCGCTCTTCCGTCGATCAACTTTCCGCAGGTGACGATCGGCAGCGCCGCCGGCGCCAACCTCAACGCCACCCTTCGCGGTCTGGCGCCTGATCAGTCCCTGGTTCTGGTCAACGGTCGGCGCCAGCACAAGTCAGCCTTCGTGAACGTGAAGGGCGGGGCGAGCCGTGGCACCCAGGCGGTCGACCTCGCCACGCTCCCGCTTAGCGCCATCGCCCGGGTCGAGGTCCTTCGCGACGCGGCCGCGGCTCAGTACGGGTCAGACGCCATCGCCGGTGTGATCAACGTGGTGCTGAGGGAGGCTTCGGACGGCGGTGCGATCACCCTCCGCTCCGGTTACTACCCAAAGGAAGGGGACGGCTTCTCGAACTACCTTCGCGCCTGGAAGGGCTTCAGTTTGCCGGGCGACGGCTTCCTGACCGTGGCGTTGGACGCCGGCCAGGCGAACGACACCGACCAATTCCTCGGCCCCGAGACCCGGCAGTACTATTTCCCGGGCGACCCGCGTGAAGCCACCACTGACAAGTCCCGGTTCTATCGCGGACAACCTGAGATCCGCAGCGACGTGCGCCTGGGCGCGAACGCAGAGACCTCGCTCTCCGACCAGCTCACCCTGCAGGCCTTCGCCACCGCCGCCAGGAAGAACACCCGCATCAACGGCAACCCATTGCTGCCCCGGGCCAACGAGACGCTGCGCGACTTCTATCCCGATGGCGTGAGGCCCAACCAGTGGGTGTTCAGCCGCGACCGGACCCTGGGAACCAGCCTTGTCTATGACGCGGGCGACAAGGGGGACGTCGATCTCTCCCTGACCTGGGGCGACAACCGCCAGAGATACAAGACCACCAGCTCGAACAACGCCTCGCTAGGCCTGGCCTCGCCCACCGAGTTCCGCACAGGCTCGCTCTACAACCGTCAGATCGAAGGTGCGCTGGACTACGTGGTCCCAATTTCCCTCGGCGCTCTGGCCGAGCCGCTGATCTTCTCGGCCGGGATCTCGGCGCGCGAAGAACTTTACCGGATCGGGGCTGGCGAGCCGAATTCTTACCGCGACGGCGGCGTGCCGATCCTGGATGGCCCCAACAAAGGCCGTCCAGCGCCCTTTGGGTCGATGACTTGGCAGGCTTATCTGCCCGAGGACGCCGGCAGCTAGAGCCGCAACGTCTACGGCGCATACGCCAGCATCGAAGGTCACCTCACAGACAAGCTGCAGTTCAGCCTCACCGGACGTGCCGAGGACTATTCGGACTTCGGCGGGGTTCAGACTGGGGAGTTCTCGGCGCGCTACGACTTCACGCCGAACTTCGCGCTGCGCGGCTCGGTCAGCACCGGCGTGCGTGCGCCCAGCGTCGGGCAGGTCGCCTATTCCTACACGCAGACCACCACCGTCCCGAACCAGACGGGCCTCTTCCAGATCCGGACCTTCCCCGTGGATCAGCCCGTCGCCATCGCGCTCGGCGGCACGGATCTCAAGCCCGAGAAATCGGTGAACATCTCTGGCGGCGCGGTGTTCCGCTGGGCGCGCGGCTCGCTGATCGTCGACGCCTATCGGGTGGAGATCGACGACCGGATCGCCCTGTCGGACAACTTCACCGGCCCGGCGGTGGAGGCCTTGCTCAGGGCTGCCGGCTATCCGCAGGCGGTGGGCGCCAACTTCTTCACTAACGCGCTCGACACCAAGACCACAGGGGTGAGCGTCACCGGCCAGCAGGCGTTCGATCTCGGCGACTACGGATCTCTCGACCTGAACCTGGGGATCGAGGTCAACAAGACCGAGGTCACCACCATTCGCAGCGTCAACGGCCGCATCCCGGTCGGTCGCCAGGTGGCCGGCTACCTTGAGGACGGCAACCCCGACAAGAAGATCATCCTCGGCGCCAACTGGTTGAGGGGGCCGTTCGCCGCCACCGTCACCGGCATCTACTACGGCGAGTACACTCAGCGCGACGCGACGAAGCCCGAGCTCGACCAGACCTTTTCGCCTCAGACCGTGGTGAACCTCTCGGTCTCCTATGACGTCAACGAGAAGGTGAAGCTGAGCCTAGGCGCGGACAACCTCTTCAACTCCAAGCCTGACATCATCAACGACTGGTACCGCGATGGCGGGCTGCCGACCTCGTCGCTGAACCCCGTCTCCTGGGACGGGACCTTCGCCTGGGCCTCCGTCACCTACAATTTCTGATCCTCGCTCCCCCATTTGAAAGAGGTTGCGCACATGACCCTGAATCCAGCCTTCGAACCTGGCGGCGGGTATCGCCTGATCACCATCACCCCCTCGGGCCTCGCCATCGGCGCCGACCTTGAGATTGAGGACGTCAATTCCGGGGACAGCGAGCTCTGGCACGAGATTGAGCGCGCGGTCGTCGAACATCAGGTGGTTAGGATCCGCGGGCTGGATCTCGGCCCGGCGCAGGTCGTGGCCATCGCCAAGCGGCTGGGTGATCCAACCGTTCGAGGTGCGGAGACGCGCGAAGGACCGGCCGAAAAGCGCCGGGACAACAAGCTGACTGACGAGCGTTTTCCCGAGATCGGGGCGGTGTCGAACATCGTCGAGAACGGCGAGCCGATGGGGGCCTACGCCAATCATCAGCTGTTCTGGCACAGCGACATGGTCACCAACGAGAAGCCGGCCAGCTATACCGTTCTCTATGCGGTGGAAGCGCCATCGGGTGAAGGCCAGACCGTCTTCACCAGCGCGGTGCTGGCGGCCGAGGACCTGCCGGCCGAACGATTGGCTGAGCTGACCCGGCTGACCCTGAAGAACAGCAAGGCCGCCAACGCCGCCGGCTTGGTCGAGGGCTTTGACGAAATCACCGACGTCACCACCTCGCCCGGCCGCATTCATCCGCTGATTTCGAAGCATCCGAAGACTGGCCGTCCCGCGCTCTTCCTGGGCCGCCGGATGCACGCCTACATCCCAGGTCTGGAGGTCGAGCAGTCCGAGCGACTGATCGATGAGCTATGGGAGCAGGCGACCCAAGAGCGGTTCCAGTGGACCCAGGACTGGCGACCGGGCGATCTCGTGCTCTTCGACAACCGCAGTGTTCTGCACCGCCGCGAGCCCTTCTCGCCGGAAAAGCGCCGGCTGCTGCAGCAGATCGTCCTGAAGGGCCGCGAGAGCGTGATCCCCTACGAGGCCGACCTCGCCCCGGCTGGAGCCTAAGGCCCATGGCCCTCCTGAGCGAGGTGAGGGAACCGTCCGGGGCGGGGGGCGGCGGGTTCGCGGTCCTCGGCCGCCGACTCTCTCGCTCGACCCTGCTGCGAATCTCGCCTCTCCTGGCGGTCGTCGGCCTGATGCTGGTCTGGCCGCTCATCATGCTGGTGATCGGCAGCTTCCGCAGCGCCCCGCCAGGCTTTGCAGGCGAGTGGACGCTCTCGGCGTGGCGCGAGGCCTTCGTGGGGCCGGCGACGGGGGAGGCTATCGGCAACTCGGTGCTCATCTCGCTGATCACCACGACGGCGGCTACCGCCATGGCGGCGGGGCTCGCCTTTCTGTCCGAGCGAACCGATGCGCCCCTGCGGCGCTGGATCACGCCGGGCCTGGTGCTGATGTTCGCCACGCCAGGCCTCTTCTACGCCATGGGCTACGCCCTGCTGGGCAATGCCTATACGGGCCTGCTCAACAACCTCTTCCAGTACGTCACCGGGACCACCGCCGTTCCCGTCGACATCGAGACCTGGCCCGGCGTGCTCACGGTCATGACCTTGAAGAAGGTGGCGGTGATCTATCTGTTCCTGATCGGGCCGTTCCGCGCGCTGGATCCGGTGCATGATGAGGCTTCGCTGCTCTCGGGGGCAGGGCCGCTCGCCACCTTCCTCAAGATCGACCTGCCGATACTCGCGCCGGCGTTGACGGGGGCGATCCTGCTGGGTTTTGTTAGCGGACTACAGGCCTTCGACATGGTCCTGGTTCTCGGCTGGCCTTTCGACCTCCAGGTCTTGACCACCCGCATCTTTGAGTTCGTCAACGAGGGCGCCACGCCGCAGTACGGCAAGGCCAGCGTGCTCTCTGTGGGTCTTTTGGCGGTGGTCGCCGTGCTCACCTTTGCCCAGGCGCGCATCCTGGGGAGCCGCAGCTTCGTCACCGTCGGCGGCAAGTCGCTCGGCTCGCGCCGGCTCGCCCTTCGTGGTTCGCGGTGGATCTTCGGCGGTCTTATCGGCGCCTATCTGCTGGTAGCGGCGATCCTGCCGGTTGGGTCGGTCCTATTTTCGTCTTTGCAGCCCTTTCCAGGCGTCTATCACGACCTGTCGTTCCGCAATTATGTGGACGTCCTGACCATCCCGCGCCTGTTGACCTCGCTCCAACTCACCCTGGTCCTTGCAGTGGTGGTGGGGTTCGCCGCGATGGTCCTGGCGCTGCTGATCGTCCAGGCCGGGCGATCCTCAGGGCCACGTATCGCCGCCGCAGTGCGGTTCGCCACCTTCATTCCACTCGCCATGCCAGGTGTCGTCACGGCGCTCGCCATCGCTTGGGCGTTCCTCAGCCTGCCGGGTTTGAAGCAGCTCTACGGCACGGTCGAGCTCGTGGGCCTCGCCCTGATCGTCTGCGTCATTCCGTTTGCGGTCCAGGCCGCCAACGCCGCCGTGGTGCAGATCGCCCCAGAGCTGCAGGAGGCGGCCGCCACCTCGGGGGCGCTTCCACATGAGGTTCTAGTCGACGTGGTGCTGCGTTTGATCCTGCCGAGCTTCCTGGTCGGCTGGTTCATGACCGCCATCCTGGTCACAGGAAATCTAGAGGTGCCGTTGCTGCTCAAGGCGCCGGGCGAGCAGCCGGTCGCAGCCGTGATCTACGATCTCAACTCGCGTGGCGAATTCTCCGCCGCTTGCGCCTTGCTGGCCATCACGCTGCTGGCCAAGGGGCTGGTGGCGCTCGCGGGTTACGGCGTCTTCAAGGCGATCGCCTGGACGCTCCGCTATCGCTCTGGGAGGACCTCATGAGCCGCGTCGTCATTCGCGACCTGCACAAGCACTTCACCTCGCGGGACCTGGTGGTCACCGTGCCCCGGCGAGGAGCCATCAACGGCCTGGACCTCGACATCCGCGATGGGGAGTTCTTCGTCCTGCTTGGGCCGAGCGGCTGCGGCAAGACCACGACGTTGCGCTGCATCGCGGGCTTGGAGGAGGCGAGCGCCGGGACCATCACGATCGGCGAACGGGTAGTCGCCGACGGAGCCCGCGCGATCTTCGTGCCGCCCAACAAGCGCGGTGTGGGGATGATGTTTCAGAGCTACGCGCTCTGGCCGCACATGTCCGTCTTCCAGAACGTGGCCTATCCGCTGCGCCACCAGCGCCGGGACCTGAGCCGCCGCCAGGTGGCCGAGCAAGTGAGCGCAACCCTCGCCATCGTGGGGCTCGAAGGTTACGAGCAGCGCCATCCGACGCAGCTCTCCGGCGGTCAGCAGCAACGCGTGGCCCTGGCCAGGGCGCTTGCCGCCAGGCCTGGGCTGCTGCTGTTCGACGAGCCCCTGTCGAACCTCGACGCCCAACTTCGCGCACGCTTGCGGCTCGACCTGCGCCGGGTGCACGACGAAACCGGCGGCACCTCGATCTATGTGACGCACGACCAGGCCGAAGCTTTGGCCCTCGCCGACCGGGTGGCGATCATGAAGCTTGGTCAGCTCGAACAGCTTGGTGCGCCCAAGGAAATCTTCCTGTCGCCGGCCAGCCGGTTCGTCGCCGAGTTCGTGGGCTATGAGAACATACTGCCTGGCACGATCCTGGCGGCCTCAGGTGGGGTCATGGGCTTCCGGCCAGATGATTTCGACGGCGTGCTGGTTGGGCGCGCCGTGCCCGGCGCACGGCCGGGCGCGCGTGGCTTTGCGGCGATCCGCGCCGGCGCCCTGCGGTTCTCCGCAGCGGCGAGCGCCGACAGTCTGGGGCCTGCCGTCGTGGTCGGTAGCACCTATCAGGGGGACCGCTATCATATCGCCGCCTCACTGGGCGGCGGCGCGCTGCAGGGCGTTCTGAGCCTTGATGGACTGGTCGGGGCCGCTCCCGACCAGGGGGCGATCATGCATGCCACAGTCGCATCTTCCGACGTCGTGCTTCTCCCTGCGGAGGTCGAGGAGGCCGCCTCGGTCGAGACGGCCATGGTGGCGTGATGGACCGCCGGTCCTTTCTCTTCGCCGCCGGCGCGTTCGGCCTGGCCGGCTGTGGGCCCCGTTCCCAGCCGCCGCTCAGCCCCGGGCGGGCCGAGCCCGTCGGCCTGACAGGGACAGCCGCGGGGCGGGCGGCCTTGACCGACCTCTATCGCCAAGCCCTGGCCGCGGGCGAGAGCGAGGTCGTGGTGTTCAGCACGACTGGGCCATCGGAGTGGGAGCCGCTATGGCGAGGATTCGCTGAGGCCTTCCCAGGGCTGGGCGTCACCTATTCCCACGTGTCGCCCAACCAGGTGATGACCCGTATCAACTCCGAGATCGCGACGGGCCGGAGTTTCGGCGACGTCTTTGTCGTCCCGGTCACGATCGGGCCGGAGATCGCCTCGAAGGGCTATTTCCAGGCCTATGTTCCGCCGACCATCGCCGGGTTGGATGACGACTATGTCGATCTCGCCGGCTTCCTGCACTACCCCTTAGGCAAGGTCTTCGGCCTTGCCTACAACACGCGTCTGGTCCGACCCGAGCAGCTGCCGGCCAGGTTCCAGGACGTCTTGGCGCCCAAGTGGCGGCGAACGTTTTCCTATATCAAGCCGGGCTCGGTGAACGGTACGACGGACCTCGCGATCGCGGTCCTCAAGGCTCATGGCCGGGTGACGGACGATCAGTTGCGCGGCCTTAGGCAGGCCGGCGCCTTCGGCGGGATCGAAGCGGGCGTCACCTATGTGAGCCAAGGCCGCCAAAAGCTGCAGCTCTGGGCATATCTTCCCACCGTGGTGCGCCAGCGCAGTCTTGGGGCGCCCGTCGACATGGCCTTCGTGCCTGACTTTTCCACGGTGGTGCCGTTCGGCGTCGCCCTCAGCCGCAATGTCGTCCATCCCAACGCCGCGCGGCTGCTGAAGGCTTGGCTCTTCACCCCCCGCGCCCAGGAGATCCTCGCGCGGGAGGTCAGCATGTTCGCCACCATGCCCGGCGCGCCCACGCCGCTTCTCTATCCGGCGACGCCGGCGGAGCAGGCCGCCTTGCTGAGCCGGCCGCCTACGAGCGAGCTGGTGGCGCAGATGGACGCTCAGCTCAAGGACCTGAAGTCGATCTTCAGCGGCCCGCTCACATCCTGACCAACACATTTTTCGAGGGTATTTCGAT